>Ga0316620_10000657_pt1 | contig 14081 bp, 9 predicted proteins | sample OWC_Aug_M1_C1_D5_FD_207651 | JGI IMG/M metagenome (GOLD analysis project Ga0316620, IMG submission 207651) | Wetland soil microbial communities from Old Woman Creek delta, Ohio, United States - OWC_Aug_M1_C1_D5_B | ecosystem: Environmental > Terrestrial > Soil > Wetlands | place: USA: Ohio... | reverse complement strand
CTCGTCGACACCCTGCTCCTGGTTGTTGGTGCCGGTGAAGTCGCCCGGGGCGCCTCCCCCGCTCCCGTCGCCCGGGTTGGACCACGGGGTCCCTTCGTACATCCACGGGCTGTAACGAGCGCGCACCAGCATGTCCACGATCGCCTCGGTGGCATAGCCCCGTAGCTGATCGCAGTCGGACAGGGCGAGCAGCGCCGAGGGGTGGGGGTCGTACGGCCGGACGCGGCCATCCGGCCACTGCCCCGCGCGCACCCCGGGCGACCCGGCGAGCGCGCTCGACGCCACCGCCAGCACCAGACACAGGGTTCCTGACAGCCCACGGACCTTGCCCATGCCGTCCATTGCTCACCTCCGCGCGCCCCTGGTCGGGCCGCCACCCCACACCATTCTCAACCCAGATGGTCGCAAATCGAGGCGGGTTGATACACCTTCCCGGTCAGGTTCCACCCGGCGCGAAGCCAGCGGCGCGGGCGGGTGCGGCGCGACTGGGCTGCGAAACGGCGACCGAGAGAGCGCCAGCGCGGGCCCACAGCTGCTACAATCCTCTCTCCCTGCTGGGAAATAGGGAGCGCGGAACCGACGACATGACCGACACCCCCACCGCCATGAGCCCTCTCGAGGAAGCAGTCAAGGCCGCGCGCTGGGACCGGGTCGAGGAGCTCTGGCTCGAGGCGCTCGACCAGCTGCCAATCCCCACCGCTCCTCTGCTCCGCCTCCGGCAACAGCTGTGGGAGGCAGGCCAGCACACCCTCGCCACGACTCTGCTCGAGCTCCTGACCGAGGCGTTGGAGACGATCGAGGACCATGCCGGGGCGCTCGCCGCCCTGCGCGAGCAGGTCGCCGCCACCAAGAAGCGCTCCCCTGAGCTCCTCGAACGGCTCCAGCGCGCGCTCGTCGGCGCGCGGGGCGCGAGCCCGTCCCTGGGCGCGATCCTCGAGCACTTCCAGCTGCCCGCGGCCCGCCGGCCGCTCGAGGTGCTGGAGACCATGGAGCGCTGGCTCGACCACGACTGCGGCACCGTAGTCGAGGTCTCGGGTCAGGGCGTCGGCCGCGTCATCGACCTCAACCTCGAGCTCGAGAACGTCAAGGTCGACCTCGGCGGCACCCGGCCGGTGTCGGTGCCCTTCGGCGCGGTCTCCCGCTACCTCCGGGTCCTGCACGCAAGCCACTTCCTGCGGCGGAAGGTGGAGGATCCTGAGGGCCTCCGCGCCCTGGTTCTCAACGACCCCGGCGAGGCGCTCGGCGACCTCCTCAGCAGCTTCGACGAGCCGGCTGACGTGGCCGCAATCAAGGCGGCGCTGGACGGGCTGCTGCCAGCGGAGGCCTGGAGCTCGTGGTGGAACAGAGCGCGCAAGAACCCGCGCGTGTTGAGCTCGGGCTCCGGCTCCCGGCTGCGCTACCGGGCCAGCCACAGCGCGGAGGGCGCCACAGAGACCCTGCTCGGCGAGCTGACCAGCGTCGGCCCCCGCGAACGGCTGGCAGTCGCCCGCCGGCTGGCGGCGCGGGGCGAGGAGGCGGCTGCCGCCACCGCCCGCTTCCTCGCCGCAGGCCTGGCCAGCCTCGAGACCGAGGACCCCGGCCTGGCGTGGGAGACGGCCGCCGCCCTGGCCACCCTTCCTGGAGGCGGCGAAGGGCCGGCCGCGTGCCGCGGCCGTCTCGTGGCGGCGGTCCCTGACCAGGTCCTCCTGGCCGGCATCCAGGATCGCGCGCTGCGGGCGGAAGCCCTGCAGGCGCTGCGCGAGACCCACGGCGAGGCATGGGTCGCCATCTGGTCCGCCTGGCTCCTCAACGAGGACAGCCCCGCCAACCTCGACCTCATCGCCGCCGAGCTCGAGGCCGCCGGCGCCGACGAGGCCCTCGACCGCTCCCTCGAAGCCGTCTTCCGCGCCCCCCTCCAGCACCCGGCGCAGTTCGTCTGGGCCTGCCTGACCATGATTTCCGAGAGCTGCCCGCGCGCCGTGCGCAAGCGCATGACGCCGTCGCTCCTGGAGACCATTCCCGACGCCCTCTCCCGGTCCGAGTTCGCCGCGGTCCGCAACCGCGCCAAGGCCCTCCTCGACGGCGGTCAGGTGGCGATCAAGCTGGTCCTGGAGTCGGCCTCGGAGGAGCAGGCGGTGCGCTTCGAGAAGCGGATCAGCCGTCTCTCTGGCCTCGAGCCGCAGCGCGTACGACTGGTGGAGGAGGCGGTCAAGCAGCGTCGGCACCCCGAGGCCACGGTCGAGGCCATGCCCCTGGTCGCGACCCGGGTCGCCCTCGAGGCCAAGCGGGCCGAGCTGAAGGAGCTCCTGGAGGTCGAAATCCCCAAGATCCTCAAGGCGATCAACGCCGCCGCTGCCGAGGGCGACCTGAGCGAGAATTTCGAGTACCACATGCTGCGCGGCCGCCAGGAGCTGCAGTCGGCGCGGGCGGCCAAGCTGCAGGGCGAGCTGGGCCGCGTCCGGCTCCTCGAGCCAGGCTCGGCCAACACCTCGAAGGTCAACATCGGCACCGTAGTCCACCTCGCCGATCAGTCCGGGACCGCGCTCGAGCCCCTGACCATTCTCGGCGACTGGGACGCCGACCTCACCCACCGCATCTTCGCCGCCGGCTCGGAGCTCGCCGAGGGTCTACTCGGACGCGAGGTCGGCGACGAGGTGGAGGTCGAGGGCGTGCTGGCGCAGATCACCCGGATCGAGCCCTGGAGCGGGTAGCTGGCGCTGACACGCACCCCCCCGGGCGCTCCCGATCCCGATCCCGAGCCCGAGCCCGTTACCGTTACCGTTGTCGTTTCCGTTGCCGAGCCCGAGCCCGTTGCCGTTGTCGTGTGCATTGCCAATCCCGGCTCCATCGGGAACGGGAGCGGGCCGAGGCGAGAGACGCGCGTTCGCACCTGACACGGGCTCGCGGCGGGCTCCCGGTAGGCGCGCGACTTTCGCTCGCCCCCAAAGTCGTCCTGGGAATCGAGCGCGCTTCGACCACCCATTGCCCTGGGGGCGCGCGTGGGACGCGCGCCTACACCATCGCCCAACTCCATCGGGGGCGGGATCGGAGACCCTACTCCGCTGCCCGCAGCAGCTCGAGCTCCTCGGGGGTCGGCTGAAAGAGGATGCCGCCCACGGCGCCCGGGCCGGCATGGGCGCCCACCACCGGTCCGATCTCGCTCTCGAACATCTCCTCGATGAGGAAGCTGTCCATGAGCTGCTCCTTGAGGCGGCCCACCCACTTCGGGGCCGAGGCGTGGGCCACGGCCGCAAACACCGGCTCGTCCGGCTTGACCCGCTTCTTGAAGAGCTCGATGAGCCGCGGCTGGGCTTTGTGCCCGCCACGCACCTTCTCCACCGCCACCACCTCGCCGTGCTGCTGGCCGAGGATCGGCTTGATGCCGAGCAGGGTGCCGAGGAAGGCCTGAGCCTTGCCGATGCGCCCGCCCTTCTTCAGGAACTCCAGGGTGTCGACGATGAACAGGAAGTGGATGCGCTCGCGGATCGACTCGAGGCGGCTGACGATCTCGTCCACGCCCAGCCCGCGCTGGGCCATGCGGCAGGCGAAGATCACCAGCATCCCCAGGCCGACGCTGTTGGAGGCGGAGTCCACAACCCGGATCAGCGGCTCGGCCGGCAGGCCGGCGTCGTCGCGCACGCGCTTGAACTCGGCCGCTCCATCTTCGACGGCCTGCTGGGCGTGCTGGCCGGTGAGGGACTGCTTCTGCGAGATGTGGATCGAGACGATGTCCCCGGTCCCGATCAGACGCCGGTAGACCTCCAGGAACTCGCCCTTGCCGGGCGGGCTGGTGGTGGGGAAGACCTCGGAGGAACGCAGCATGCCGTAGAACTCGTCGGGCTGGATGTCGATGCCGTCCTTGAAGACCTTCTTGCCGAACAGCACCGACAGCGGGACTACGGTGATGTTGTGACGGCGGGTGATCGCGGGCAAGAGGTCGCTGGTGGAGTCGGTGACGATGTGGATCCGGTGCTCGGGCTCGGTGATGCCGAGGAAGCCGAGCTCCCGCACCCTCTCCACCGCCCGCAGCACCTCAAGGTCGGTCGCCGACACCCGGTCGACCAGGTCGCCGAGGTTCTTGGCGCTCTGGACGTGGGTCAGGACCTCCCGCTCCACCGGGCTGAACTCGACGGCGAAGAACGAGTCGCCCATGTGCAGCTCGAGGTGGGAGTTGAGGGACGGCAGTCGCCCGTAGATCTCTTCCAGCAGACGCCGCTCCTCCTCGGCCTCGGCGACCAGGCTCGCGAGGTCGGCCTCGATGGTCCGCTCCAGGGTCGGGCTGTCGAGGTCGAGGACGAAGCTCCCCCCGCGCAGCCCTGCCACCCGGTTGAAGGCCTTACGGCCGCAGACCGCAGCCCAGTGGGCCTCGACGACCGCGCCCTCCACGAGCCAGATGCCAGCCTCCGGCCCAACCGAGAAGCTGATGTGCCCGGTGATCAGGTAGCGCTGGAGCACGGCGAGCAGGTCGCCCATGGAGATGCGGGTGAGGTCGCCGTAGAGGATGTCGATGGTGTCGCTGAGCTCGCCGCCGAGGTCGCGCGCGAGCAGCAGCAGCCGTACCTGGCGCAGGAAGCGGGCCGGCTCGAGGCCATCGGACGACAGGCAGTAGAACGCCCCCTCGGCGTGCTCCTCCTCGATCTGGGGCTGCTCCTCGGAGAGGATGAGAAAGGGCGGGATTTCGAGCCCGGTGGCGAGCAGCCGGGAGTGGAGGTCCAGCGGCTCCATGCCGTCGAGGCCGGTATGCGCGATGACCAGCGTGGGGTTGAGCCCGGCGGTGAAGCGCAGTGCCTCCTCGCCGTCGACCGCGTTGATCACCTCGTAGCCACCCTCGTACAGCTTCAGCCCCAGGCTGCGGCGCCGCTCCTCCGAGCTGTCGGCCACGAGGACGGTAGGCGTTTGAGGCACGGGAAGATCCTCCCCAGCAACTAGTAGTATACATACGGCGCCGGGGATTCTCCCGCCCCATGCCCCTGCCCGTTCCCGAGCCCGACACCGCTCGACGGGGCGGCCGTGACTGGAGACGGCCGGCGATGCTTCGAGTCGGTTTCCCGCGACGCGCTTCCCGTGGAGTGCCCGGCATGCACGTGCGGGCCTTCGCGGCGCGACGGCCCACAACTGTCTGTCCGGCACTCCCGAAGAGGGGCGCCGATGGCAGCCGTAGCGACGGTTCGGGCTACACTCCCGGCATGGCCACGCGTTTCCGCGAGCTGCGCAGCGATGCGGTGTACTGGGCCGTGCGCGGTTTCTTCGCCCTTGGCAGCCGCCTGCCCCTGGCCGCCCTGCGGCGGCTCGGCACAGCGGTCGGCGCCACCGTCCTGGCCATCGCGCGCACCGAGCGGGCGCGCGCGCTCGAGCACGTCCGGGTCGCCTTCCCCGACCTCGACGACGCGGGTCACGCCGAGCTCGTCCGGCGCTGCGCGGCCCACCTCGGGCAGACCCTGGGTGAGGTCGCCTGGCTGTGGCGGGCGAGCGCCGAGCGGGTGACCCAGCTCTGCACCATGGACGGCGCCGAGCACCTCCACCAGGCCCGCGAGCAGGGTCGCGGCGCGGTGCTCGTCACCGCCCACTGCGGCAACTGGGAGCTGCTCAACGCCAGCCTCAACCTGGCCGGTATCCCCATGACCATCGCCGTGCGCGAGCTCGACGACCCCCGCCTCAGCCTGCTCGCCACTCGGCTGCGCGAGCGCTTCGGCTCCGACGTCGTGCCGCGCGGCGTCTCGGCCGGCCGCCGCCTGGCTCGGGCCCTGGTCTCCAACCGCGTCAACGGCCTGCTCATCGACCAGGACATCCGCGATATCCCGAGCGTGTTCGTGCCGTTCTTCGGGCGTCCGGCGTGGACACCCTCGGGCGCCGCCACCCTCGCCCTGCGCCTCCGCTGCCCGGTCATTCCGGCCTTCATCCACCGTCAGCCCGACGGCCACCACCACGCGGTCGTGCACCCTCCCCTGCCTCTCCCAACCGGCGACAGCGACGAGGACAAGGTAGTCGAGCTGACGGCCGCGGCCACCGCCGCTATCGAGCGCCAGATCCGCCAGTACCCCGAGCAGTGGGTGTGGATGCACCGCCGCTGGCGTACGCGGCCGGAGTAGGACGCCAGCTCGCCGCGATACCGCTCGATGGGGCGGCCGGGGCTGAGGTGCCGGGCGCGCCACGGGGACGGTCGGCGATGGTCCGTGTCGGCTGCCCGTGACGCGCTTCCCATGCGGAGCCACCTTCGGCGTCTCGGCCGGGCGCGCTGCGCTGACTCATGGCTCGGCAATGCCGTAAGACGCCGAAGGTGGCTCCGCCGTCGGGCGGGTGGTTTCTCGGCTGTCCTGAGGAGCTGCTAGGTCACGCCGACTCGAGGGCATAGGTCGCGCAGGACGCAGGACTCGCAGCGGGGACGGCGGGCGGTGCAGGTGCGGCGGCCGTGGAGGACGACGCGCAGCGAGAACCGCACCCACTCGGAGCGGGGGACCAGGGCCTCGAGGTCCGCTGCGACGCGCTCGGGATCCTGCTCGCGGGTCAGCCCGAGCCGCCGCGCGACCCGCCGCACGTGGGTGTCCACCGCAATGCCCTCGACGCGGTCAAAGCCGACACCGAGCACCACCTTGGCGGTCTTGCGGCCCACGCCGGGCAGCTCGAGCAGGGCCTCGAAGTCGCCCGGAACGCGGCCCCCGTGGAGGTCGGCGACCCGCTGCGCCGCGGCCTTGAGCGCCCGGGCCTTGGACCGCTGCAGGCCGACCGCGCGCATCGCTCGCTCGAGCTCGTCCAGGTCCGCCCCGGCCACGTCCTCAGGCTCCGGCCAGCGCGCGAACAGGGCCGGGGTGATCGAGTTCACGCGCTGGTCGGTGCTCTGGGCCGACAGCACCGTGGCCACCAGGAGCTGCCAACGGCTCGCGAAGTCAAGCTCGCAGCGTGCCTCAGGGTAGGCCTCGGCCAGCCGGCGCACAATCTCGGACGGTGCCACGTTTCACATTGTTGCACTGAGGGCGGCTCGCGCCCGCTCGCCGGCATCGGGAGTGCAACAATGTGAAACGTGGCACCGTCCGTCAGTAGCTGAACGTGCTGCCGCCGATGAACTCGCGCAGGATCGAGGTGTACGGCACCTCGTCCGGGAAGATGGGCGCGAACAGGGACAGGAACTTGAGCAGCCGGTAGGCCTCGGTGTAGGCCGGGCTGGTCCGCGAGACCTGGAGCAGGAAGCGCTCGGCGTAAGTCTTGAGCACGGCCGGCTCGTAGACCAAGGCCGAGTTGAACATGACGTCAGCCTGCTCCTGGAAGGGGAAGATCCAGCGCCCCTCGCCGTGGCGCACCCGCTCCCACAGGTCAAGCGTCCGCTCGGCCGAGAAGCCGCGGAACAGGCGGTCGCGGACGATGCGGCGGATGAGCCGCGCGTCAGCGGTGAAGATCCGGTTGTGATTGTCGATGGCGAGCTGCGACAGGGCCGAGATGAAGATCCGGTACTTGTGGCTCTTGGGCACGGTCTTGGTCAGCCGCTCGTTGAGCCCGTGGATGCCCTCGACGAGCAGGACCTGGTGTTCCGCGAGGCGCATGGGCTGCCACTTGTCAGGCGGCTTGCGACAGCCGGACTGGAAGTCGTAGCGCGGGGTCAGCACTTCGCGCCCGGCCAGGAGCTCGCTCAGGTGCTGGTGGAAGAGGGGCAGGTCGACGGCCTCGAGGGACTCGAAGTCGGGATTACCGTCCTCGTCGCGCGGCGTGGCCTCGCGGTCGACGTAGTAGTTGTCGAGCGACAGCGCCACCGGCACGATGCCGTTGACCCGGAGCTGGATACTCAGGCGTTTGGCGAACGTCGTCTTGCCTGAGGCCGACGGGCCGGCAATGGTGACCAGGCGCAGGTCCTCGCCCCGGGACAGGATCTCGTCGGCGATCTGCGCGATCTTCTTCTCGTGAAAGCCCTCGGCGATGCGCAGGATGTGGAGCACCTCGCCGTCCAGGCAGAGTCGGTTGAGCTGCCCGACGTGGTGCACGCCGAGCAGCTCCTGCCAGTGCCGGGTCTCGACCGCGGTCTTGAACAGCAGCTCGGGAGGGTTGAACGGCGGCAGCTGGTCGCGCCGGGCGCGGCGCGGAAAGCGGAGCACGAGCCCGTCGCCGAAGGGCAGGACGGCAAAGGTCGGCAGGCAGCCGGTGTGGGGGGCGCAGGGCCCGTGGGCGATGTCCACGAACGACCCGCAGCTGATGGTGTGGACCGTGGAGCTGCGCAGCGTGCCCAGGAGCTGCAGCTTCTCGTCGGCGCCCACCTTGCGGAAGTAGTCCTCGATCTCCTCCAGGGTCACCGTCTCGCGCCGGAACGGGCGTGCCTCGCGGTGCAGCTCGCTCATCCTGGCCTCGATCGCCGGCGCGATCACTTCGAGACCGGGGTGCTTCCCCCTCACCAGGTAGTGGTAGCTGTTGCCGAGGGACTGACCGACGACGAGCCGGACCTCGGGGTAGAGCTGCTTGCAGGCCTCGTACATCATGAGGCAGACCGAGCGCTTGTAGACCGACTCCCCTTCGCGGTCGCCGTAGCGCACGAGGTCGAGCTCAACTCGGCCACGGAGGGAGAAGTCGAGCATCACCTGGCGGCGGTTGACCAGGGCGGCCAGGACCGTGTCCGACAGCTCCCCGTCGGCCCGGCGCAGGAACTCGTCCACCCGAATGCCGGCCGGCACCCTGTGGACCGCGCCGCAATAGCGCACCTCGACCTGTGAGTTGTTCATCGGCTCATTTCCCCGTCAGCTCCGGATCGGCTCGGCGATCAGCTGGTCGAGCTCGATCGACGCCCGTGCGGCCGGCGCCCGAGCGGAGCGCCGATCAGGATAGCGCCGGCAGTAGCTGGACGCAAACCCGGACCGATTCCCGCCATCGCTCGCGGCAAGGTGGTCCAGGATCGGGTAGCATGCAAGCGGCGATGACGCCGGCAAAGGAGCGTGACCCATGACCGTCCTCATCCGCATGATCTCCCTCGCGACCCTGGTCGCCATCTCCGTCCTCGGCACGACCACGGCCTGTTCCCAGTCGAGCCCGGCACCGGCCCCGGCCAGCCCGCCGCCGGCCCCGGCCGAAACGAGCCCGCCACCGGCTCCGGCGGTTGACAAGACGACGGATGTCGCGACCCCTCACCCGGCGCTCCGCGAGCCCATCCTGGCCACCGCGACCGCCCCCGCCGCCTACAAAGTCAAGCTCGAGACGACCAAGGGCGACGTGGTCATCGAGGTGACGCGGGCGTGGGCGCCCAACGGCGCCGACCGCTTCTACAACCTGGTCAAGATCGGTTACTACGACGGCACCGCGTTCTTCCGGGTCGTCAAAGGCTTCGTGGCCCAGATCGGGCTCAACGGAGATCCCGAGGTCACCTCCGCCTGGAAGCAGGCCACCATCCCCGACGACCCGATCGTCACCCCCAACACCCGCGGGACCGTCACCTTCGCCATGAGTGGCCCGGACACGCGCACGACCCAGTTCTACATCAACTACGGCGACAACACTCGCCTCAAGGACTACGGCGCCTTCGCGCCCTTCGGCAAGGTGGTGTCCGGGATGGACGTGGTCGACGCACTCTACTCGGGCTACGGCGAGGGAGCGCCGCGCGGCAGTGGGCCGGACCAGGCTCGGATCACCATGGAGGGCAACGCCTACCTCAAGGCCGAGTTCCCCGAGCTCGACTCCATCACGCGGGCGACGATCGTCGAGTAGGCCGCGCGCATCCTCTGATTGCGAGCCCGAGCCCGTTGTCGTTGTCGACGGGTGGCAGGGCGGCGCGAGCTCGGTAACGACAACGGGAAAGGCTCGGGCCGGGCTTTCGGAACTGACTAGAACAACCGCATCTGCTTCGATGACGGATTCGGGCGCAGGCCCGCGGGCTCGGAGTGAACGACCGTGCCGGTTGGCAAGCGGGCGAGAAACGGCGACGGCCGACCGGGCAGGGCCCTGCCCCACAGGGTCCGCGTTCTCGCCCAGCTGATCACGGCCAGGCGCCTCGCGCGGGTGAGGGCCACGTAGAGCAGGCGGCGCTCCTCCTCGGGGTCGACATCCATGCCCTCGCGCTCGAGCGGCACCAAGCCCTCCTCGACCCCGGTCACGAACACGACCGCGAACTCGCGGCCCTTGGCCGCGTGCATGGTCATCACCGCCACCTTGGCTGAGCGGGGATCATGGGCCTCGTCCTCGCCCACCGCCCGACAGGGGATACCGCTGCGGCCCAGGGCAGCCAGGATCTGAGCCCGCTGCAGCCGGGTCCGGCTGAGCACAGCCACGTCGCCGAAGGCGACGCCGGCGAGCTCGGCCTCGAAACCGCGGCCGCTGTCGACCGCGAAAGTGCTGGTGCCGCCGACGATGCGCTCCAGCCGGACCACGATCTGCTCGGCCTCGCTGGCCTCGCTCGGACAGGCCACGACCTCGACCGGCGGGCCGTCCTGGAGCGCCTCGAGCTCGCCGCCGCGGTCGAGGATGGCCCGAGCCACGGCCAGGAGCGGACGGGTCAGGCGATAGCTCGAGTGCAACCGCACCCGGGTGGTCCCGGGAAAGGTCTCCGCGAAGCGGGCGAAGTGGCCGGGTCGGGCGCCGCGAAAACCGTAGATCGCCTGGTCCGGGTCGCCGATGGCGCACAGGCTCGAGCCCTGGGGCGCGAGCAGGGCGACCAGCGCGGCCTGGACGTCGTTGACGTCCTGGTACTCGTCGACCGCGAGCGAGCGGAAGCGAGCGGCGAAGCGCGCCGCTTGGGCCGGGTCAGCGGCCAGCACCTGCCACGCACGCCAGACCAGGTCGTCGACGTCGCACGCGCCGCGCGCCGCAACCAGCTCCTGGTAGCTCACGAATGCGGCCAGGGCCTGGGGGTCGGCAGCCAGGGCGGCGCCCGGGTCGCAGCCCTGCTTGGCGAGCGAGAAGCCCTCGGCCAGGGCCTCGGCCTCGCGACGGCCGACGCCTGCCGCTTCGCGCACCAGCTCGAGGCGCTCCGGGTCCTCAAGCACCAGCGGCGTCGCTCCTGACCAGGCGGCCAGGATCCGCGACCCGAGGCCGTGGAAGGTCGTCACCAGCGGCGCCTCGGCCGTGGCGCCCGGGACCTCGACCGCGATCCGCTCGGCGAGCTCGTCGGCCGCCTGGTTGGTGAAGGTGACGGCCAGCACCTGCTCGGGTAGGACCAGGCCCTGCGCCACCTGGTGCGCGATCCGCGCGACCAGGGTCCGGGTCTTGCCCGTACCGGGACCGGCGACCACCAGGAGCGGCCCGCTGACGCACTCCACCGCCTGCCGCTGGTCCGGGTCGAGCCCGGCCGCGGTGCCCCAGCCCGGGGCCGGCTCGGCCACCCTCGCAGCGGCGGGCGTCGGCGGCGGCAACGGGGTTGCGGCCCGTTGCCGCCCGTGGCCGCGCACAGCATGAGGCCGCTCGGAGCCCGCGGAGGCCGCGGGAAAGAAGCTGAGCTGCCCGAAGAGGTGGTCGCGCTCGCCAGGGGCGAAGATCTGCACCCTGCCGTACTCGCCGTCAAACCCGCCGGCGATGGTCAGCTCGCCGCTGCGCACCCGGCGCACCGCCTCGGCCAGCGGCGCGCCGGCCGCCGCGGCCAGGTCCTCGAGCGGCACCTCGCGCAGCACGTGGAGCTCCGGTCCCAGCTCGCGCCGCAGCGCTTCGAGCACGGCCTGCACCTTGCGCGAGCCTGGTCCGACGCCGAGCACCTCGCCCACGGTCTCGTCGAGCGGGACCAGGCTCTCGTAGCCGGGGACTCCCTCGGGCCTGGCCCCGTGCGGCCGGTCGGCGAGCTCGAGCACCCGGCTCATCACCCCCACTGTCACCAGGCCCCCGCACTGCGGGCACCTCCCGCCCAGGGCGCGCGTCTCCTCGGGCTCGAGCCGGACCCCACACTTGCGGTGGCCGTCGAGGTGGTACTTGCCCTCCTCGGGGAAGAACTCGAGCGTACCCTGGAAACCGGCGCGTGTGCGCAAGGCCTCACGCAGGGGTGCGAAGCCGGGCTCGACCTCGAGTAGGACCGCCTCGCGGCCGATCCTGGACGCCGAGTGGGCGTCCGAGCTCGAGATCAGGGTGAGACGGTCGAGCGCGCTCAGCCGCCAGTTCATGGCCGGGTCCGAGGAAAGCCCGGTCTCCACGGCGAAGACATATTGGGCGAGATCGCCGAAGCACTCTTCGAGCGAGTCGAATCCGGACTTGGAGCCGAGCAGGCTGAACCACGGAGTCCAGATGTGGGCCGGCACGAGGAAGGCGAGGGGATCGGTCTCGAGGGTGATCTCGAGCAAGTCGCGGGCGTCGAGGCCGAGAATCGGACGGCCGTCTGAGCCCAGGTTGCCGATGGCCGAAAGTCGCCCGCACAACGTGCGCGCCGCCTCGAGCGAGGGCACGAAGACCAGGTTGTGGTTCTTGCGCACCCGCTCGTGCTTCTTGTAGATGTTGCTGATCTCGACCTCGAGCACGAACCGCACCTCGCCCCGGCAAGCCCCGGGCAGCCCCTCCTCTGCCGTTCCCCGCAGCCCCGCCTTGAGCCGGAGCAGCCCGCCTTCAGCCGGCTCGAGCTGCTCGACGATCTCGGCCATCCATCCGGGGTGGGTGAAGTCGCCGGTGCCGACCAGGCCGACCCCCTTGTCGAGCGCCGCCCGGTGCAGGGAGACGAAGTCCAGCTCCGGGCTGGTGGCCCGCGAGAAGCGGGAGTGGACGTGGAGATCGGCGGTCAGCGCCATGGCCTGATGGTAGCGCGTCGGCCGGGCCCGCGCCCGAGCCCACCCACGGAGCGCTGTCGGTCAAGACATCGGTCAGTGCCAGACCTGGTCCTGCAGTCGGCCGTTACGGCACTGCGGCCGCCCCTGCATAGCGCGACAGGAAGGGCTCGGGGATGCGGGTCGGCCGGCCGCTCGCGCGGCTCAGGGCCACGTGCTCGGTGCTGCCAGTGACGAGCAGCTCACCATCGGCCTCACGCACCACCTGGTAGGTGAAGACGCAACGGCGCGAGCCGACCTCGCTCAGGCGGGTCCAGACCACGACCTGGTCGTCGTAGCGGGCGGCGACCCGGTAGCGCGCCTCGACCTTGACCACGACCAGGTCGACGCCCCGCTTTTCGAGCTCGCTGTAGGGCGCCCCGACCTGGCGCGAGAGCTCGGAGCGACCCTCCTCGAACCACGGCAGGTAGGCGGCGTGGTGCACGACCCCGGCCGCGTCGGTCTCGGCGTAGCGCACCCTGAAGCGCGCCGCGCACCAGCCCCGTCCGGGAGGGACATCGAGTCGCATGGGCGAGATGATACACGGTCGGGGAAGCACGGCAGGGTGCGGCCCGAGCCGCACCCTGCAGCTGCCCCTGGAGCTCAGCTCTCGAGCGAGAACGGGATCCGGATCTGCGACTCCTCGAGATCCATGCCGAGGACGTAGCGCCCAGGCTGCACGCCGCCCGGGATGCGGAAGAAGAGCTTGCCCTCGCAGGCCCGCTTCCAGTCCACGCTGAGTTGCTGGAAGGTCACGGCCGTGCCCGGCTCGGCGAACAGCTCGAGGCCGCAGGGCTGGCGGCTGGGCGGGAAGTAGTCCATGGGATCGCGCTGGATGTCGGCCTGCCGCAGCCTGGCGCGCAGGCCACTGTAAGCCTCGCCGAACTCTTCCTGGGTGGCCAGCGGCACCCTGGTCCCGTCGGGCGCGCGCACGAAGATGTTCTCCCGCTTGATGGTCGCGGTCTCGCCGGTCGGCGCGCTCAGCGCCACCTCGAGGACCAGCCACTCCTGGCCCAGGTTCTTGGCGGCGTGCCGGTAGCCCATCACCACCTCAACGTCCTTGGCCGCGTTGCGGAGGATGTAGTCGCCGAGGCGCTCAACACCTGGGGTGTCGGTGGGCGTGGCGGCGCTCTTGCAGGCCGTCACACCTGCCGCGGTCGTGATCATGAGGGCACTTAGGGCGAGTCTCGTAAACGTTTTCATGGGTCCCTCCAGTCCTCACCGAGGTCCGAGAGACGACTCGGACACCTCGACTCGATGCAATGCGGATGCCAGTTCCGGCAGCCGTTGCGCCGGCCAGCTGCCGGGTGCTCTGTCCTCCCCAGGAGACATGATCGCAACTCCCCGGGGCGATCCGGACCCGAATCGCCGGCTCGCACCGGACCGTTCGACGCTCCGCCGCGCGCTCCGGGCGGCGACCCG
>Ga0316620_10000656_pt1 | contig 14107 bp, 9 predicted proteins | sample OWC_Aug_M1_C1_D5_FD_207651 | JGI IMG/M metagenome (GOLD analysis project Ga0316620, IMG submission 207651) | Wetland soil microbial communities from Old Woman Creek delta, Ohio, United States - OWC_Aug_M1_C1_D5_B | ecosystem: Environmental > Terrestrial > Soil > Wetlands | place: USA: Ohio... | reverse complement strand
AACCGCGGTTCTCGGGGAAGCGCACCACGTCGAGCGCGAGGCGCGACGCGCTCGCGACCTCGAGGGAGCGATCTGTCGAAGAGTTGTCTACCAGGACGACGCGTTCGGGTGGGAGGGTCTGCTCGCGCAGGCTGGCGAGTGTCGCGCCCAACGTCGCCGCGTGGTCGCGCACGACGATGAAGACGTCGGCTCCCATCATGGCTCCACGATGATCCGATCGAACACCACTTCACCTCCCTGACGGGCGTGGACGCGCAAGGCTAGGCGGTGGCGACCGCCGGCATCGACGCCGGGGAGCTGCACCAGTCCCGCAGCGGCGCCGCGCAGCGGCACGGACTGCGCGACGCCTCCGTCCCATGACACCTCGAGATCGCACCCACGCTGCGCCTCGCCCTCGAGCCAGCCGGCGAGGAGCACACGGGCGCGGGCCGGCAGTCTGAGGGGCACCGCGAGGCCCTCGCCCTCCCGGGCTCTCCACCCACTCGGGTATCGGTAGCTTGACCACGTGCCCTCCGCCGGTTCCGGCCGTCCCCCGAGCCGCACGACCTGGGCGTCCTCCACCTCCACGGTGCGGTCGTGCCGCCACTGCAGATGAGCGACCAGCACAGCCCCGCCGAGGAGCCAGCACGCCGCGGCGTAGCGCACCAGCCTGCGAACCGATGCGGGTCTTGCGCCTGCCAGCATGATGACCGCGGTGGTGGCGACGATCAGCATCAGCGGGACAACGAGCGTTGCGGTCGTTGGCTTGAGGAACGATGGCACCAGGTGGCGTACGTCAGCTTCGAAGCGGCTGGCGAGCAGATCTGTCAGCCAGTACCGCCCTGTCCCCGAGTTAATCGTAAGGTGAGGTCGGGTGACCATGACCCACCACGACGCGCCAGCCAACGGGATCGCCAGGGCACAGCAGGTGAGCGATCGCGGGGGCCGGGCGAGCAGCAGTGCGCCGGCAAGCCAGAAGACCGGCAGCGCGGGAACCAGATACCTGACCGGAGGTGAGCCCCCGCCGTACCACTCCGCCGAATGGAGCAGAGCCAGCACCGTTGCCGCGCCGCCGAGCAGCGCGACCCGTTCGCCTCTCCCGCCACGGCGCCAGAGCAGGGCAACCCCACCGAGAGCGACAAGAAGGAGTGGGGAGGCGAAGAAGAGCCCGGCGGAGGGATCGAAGAGCAGACCTCCAGCCGTCAGCACGGGTTGGCGGAGATCCTTGGGGACCAGGGTGAGTAGGGTTCTGGGAGCGCCGAGAGGGTGGCCGAGGAGGAGCCACCCAGCGCTCAACGCCGCCCCGACTGCGACACCGAGGCCGGCCACTGCGGCTGCCACGCCACGCCACGAAAGACGCTTCGGCCACCACGCGACGGCCGCCAAGGGGAAGGTGAGAAGGGCCAGCCGAGCCTTGAGTGTAGCGGCCAGAACCGCCACCAACGTGACCACGACGCGAGGTCGTCGAGGCGCCGCCACGAGCGCCAAGCCGGAAGCCACCGCCAGCGCCCCCATCACCTCGGGCCAGATCTGGCTCGCGTAGGTCGCGAGAGGTGCGGTGGTCAAGGCGATCGTGACCCCGACGGCGACACGAGAGGGGGAGACGCGCAGCGCACCGGCGCGCCGAGCCACGAGCGCAAGTGCGAGTGCCGCCGCGGCGGCGAGCACAGTCAGCGCCCCCGAACGCCCAGCCAGCAGGTAGCCGGGGAGCAGTAGCACCGAGAGGAAGGGGCCATGGAGTGGCGGGACACCGGGAGGAGCGCCCGCACTGACCGCGTCGCTCAAGCCCGTACCTCTGGCCAGTGCGGCCAGGATGGCGAGGTGGTAAGGCTCGTCGCCGTACATCGGTGGCGTGAGCCTCACCGTAGCGAGAGAGAGCGGTGCGAGCAACGCGCACCCGGCGGTGAACACCCTGCCGGAGGCGAGCCATCCGCGCGCGGCGACCAACCAGGCGCTCACCAGCGCCGCGAGCGCGACGTCAACGCCGTACCGTTCGAGAAGGTCCACAAGCGGCACGACGGGGACGCGGGCGGCCACCGCCGTGGTGAAGAGGAGCGTCCAAGGGAGGAGTGCAGCGGGGCGACGCCACGTCCCTGCCCAGACTTGTAGCAAGAGCACGATGGCGGCGGCGGCGAGCAGCCAACGTGGCAGCACCCAGTCCCTCGGTGGCATCGCCGTTTGTGGGCCGGCCGCGACCGAGACGATGACTTCTGGCGGAAGCGTCGCCTCCCGCTCGATCACCACGGATGCCGCAGAGAGGTTCGCGGCTGTCGTGCGTCCCGCCACCGCCCAAAACGCCTCCCTCCCGCCTCCCACGACCCGCCAGAGGGGGGAGCGCGGCAAGGGGTGGGCCACCAGCGGTCGGACGTCGGAGCGCTCGTGAGCCCATTCGGCAGCATCCACACCTGCTCGCAGCGTGTAGCGCAAGGAATCCGCGCGGACCTCGGCGACCGGGGTCCCGAGCGGGAGCCCTCCCGCGTTGGCGAGAGACGCATCGAGCAGGTACCTTCCGCCCCGCGTTGCTGGCAGCGATGCGTGCGGGTTGGCCCGTGTGAGGTCAAGCGCGGGACCGGGCGATGGCGACTGCGCCGGACCCAGCAGGAACGCGGCGAGGAACCAGCCGACCCCGATCACGCTGGCGGGCAGACGGGGGATGCAGATGATCCCCGCTGCTGCGACGGCAAAGCTCAGCCACAACGCGCGGGGAAACAGCTGGGAGGGTGCCATCCCTCCGCCGAAGGCAAGCGCCGCGAAGAGCGCGCCGCAAGAGGCGGCCAGGGGTATGGCGCGGCAGGCCGCTGCGGCCAGCGCCTGGCGAGGCCGAGGCGGAAGGAGTCCCGTTGCGGCAAGTAGAACCGGCACTACCAGCAACTCCGGGTGGCGTGCGAGCGGGAGAGGTGCAGCGGTCAGAGCAGCCACGCAGCCTGGCAGGACGCCAAGCCTGTGGGTCACGAACGCAGCGGCGAGCACGGGGATGGCCACCGCGATCGCGACCGGAGCGAATCCGTAACCGGCCAGGCCAATCCCGGCGGCGGCCGTGATGGCGAGGGATAGGGCTGTGACCAGCGCCACCTTCTGTGGGTCGCGGGCCCGAGGTGCCGCTTCCAGTGTGGCAGCAGCGGCGAGCGCAACGAGCAGCACGGGGACGACCACGTGCCGCGCCGTCGCGTCCCCGAGCAGCACCATCGGCGCCGCGGTCACGAGGACGCCCCACTCCACCGCGCGTCGCCGCCAGCCACCGCCCGAGATCATTCCGGAAGGGATCAGGGCGGCAGCCGCGCTCACGCAGGCCGCAACGGCCTCGCTCGCCGCCACGCTGCCGCCCGCGGCAAGCACAGCGGCAAGCACGGCGAAGGTGAGCGGCCCAACCGTCGCTGCGAGGAGGCGTCTGTGCACCCTGGCGAGTATACGGACCCAACCAAACCGGCGCTCAGGGCGCCTCGACCGCGATTCGGTCAAGCACCGCCGACCCACCGGCTGGAGCAGCGAGGCGGATCGCCAGAGAGACCTTGCCGGCTCCGGGCGGGTCCGGCAACCTCACCGCACCGTGGCTGGTCCCACGCACGGTGACCGCCCGCTCCTCGCCTGAGTCGTAGCGGACAAGGAGCGTGGCCCCGCTGCACGCCTCCCCTTCCAACCAACCTTCGAGGCGCAGCTTTGCGTTGGCCGGCAGTCGAAGCGGAACGACGACGCCTTCGCCATCACCGATGCGCCAGCCGTTTGGGACGAGGAACCGCGAGAACGCCCCGGCGGGCGGCTCGGGAGAACCGGAGAGGTGCACGACCTGTGGGTCCTCCACCTCGACGCGTCGGTCGGTCTTCGCGTTGGCCACCGCGAGTAACGCCGTACCTAGGAGGAGCCAGACTGCCACGGTCGCTCTCGTAGTAACCCGCAACGGAGCCGTTCCCCAACGCGTCGTCACCGCGAGGGCGGCAACAGACACCACAGCCGCAAACGGCACCAGCCACGTCGCCGGACTGATCCGCAGGAATGAGGGGAAGAGCTCCACCACATCTGCACCGAGCCTGCGGGAGAGCGAGGCAGAGAGCCAGAAGGAGCCGTCACCGATGTTGACGAGCGACGCCGGTCGAGTGATCGCTACCCAGGAGACCACCAGACTGGGCGGGACGAAGAGCCACAGCAGGCTGCGCCAGCGCCGATGGCCGATGAGCAGCATCCCGAGAGCGAGGACCATGGGTCCCCACAGCGCGACCAGGTAGCGAGCTGGAGGCGAATCTCCGCCGCGCCACTCGACGGCGTGGAGCAGGGCGAGGACGGTCGCCACTCCGCCGAGCAAGAGGCCACGCTCGCCTGCCCCTCCCCGGCGCCACAGCGCGGCGGCGCCGGCAAGACCTGCGAGCAACACGGGGGCGGCGAAGCCGAGCCCTCCGGCGGCATCGAACGCCAAGCCGCCCAACACCTGCAGCGGCTGGAGCGGGTCGTGTGGCAGCAGGTCGCCGAGGCGCCGTCGGCCCATCGGGTCAAGCGGGTTTCCCACCACCGCTCCCACCAGCAGCCATGCCACTGCTGCTGTCACCACCGCTATCAGCGTCACGCTTAGCACTCGCCGCCGACGCAGCACACCCCACCACCCAGCGACTGCGGGAGGAAGCACCGCGAGCACGAGCCGGGTCTTGAGGAGAGCGGCGACAACCGTGAAACCCGCCGCGAGCACGCCGCGCAACCGTGGGGCAGCGAGCGGTGTTACGCACGCAAGGGCGAGCAGCGCGCCCGGAATCTCCGTCCACAGTTGGGTGGAGAAGGTGATGAGCGGATAGGTGAGGAGCACGGCCGCGCCGAGGATCGCCGTCCGGCCCGCTGGTATCCCGAGCGCCCGCGCGCGTCGCAGAGCGAGGGCGAACAGAGCTGAACCTGCCAGCGCCATCAGCACTCCCGCACCGCTCCTGCCGGCCAGCGCGAAACCCGGAGCGAGGAGCAGTGCGAGCACCGGAGAGTGGACGAACGTCCCGTCGAAGGGGCGGTAGATCTCTTGGTTCGGGTAGCGCTGGAGGTCGTAGTTGTTCGCCACACGCAGATCGCCGTCACGCACCAGCGACTCCATGAGTAGGAGGTGGTAGTTGTCATCACCGAGCGGTGGCGCGAGGTGTGGGGCAAATGCCGCCAGAGGCAGGAGCAAAGCCAGCGCCGCCGCGAACGGGCGCTGCAGCGCGAGCCAACGCCGGCCTGCCGGCAGCCAGGCGGCAACCACGGCGGCGACGGCCCACTCGGTGGCGAACGCCTCAACGCACGAGCGCAACGGTTCCACTGGCAAGCGCGCCGCCACCCCCAAGGCCACGAGTAGAGACCAGGGTAGCCAACTCGTCGGGGCGGTCCAGGTGCGGGCTGCGAGCTGGATAAGGGCGACAGCGATTGCAGCCGCGAGGAGCCATCTCTCCGAGCCCCAATCTCGCCCGTCAGGTCGCTGGGGCGGCCCCGCGGCGACCGCAACTTGGGTTTCGGGCGGCAACAGCACCGAGCGTTCGATGCTCGGGCGGGTCCCGATCGGGACCGCAACGGCGAGACGTCCAGCCACCCCCCAAATCGCTTCAGGTGTCTCGGGGTGCCATCGCCAGATCGGGTGCCGGGGGAGTGCGTGAGCGGCCACCGCGCGCACGTCGGAGCGCTCGTGAGCCCACTCCGCGGTCTCGATTCCCGCTCGCAACGGGAGCGCCGTTCCGCCGAAACGGAGCGTCGCTACCGGCGTTCCCTGGGCCAACTCTCCGGCGTGTGCGAGTGCGATCTCCACGAGGTAGGGCCCGCCGCGATTCGCCGCAAGTGCCGCCCGTGAGGATCCAGCGGAAAGCACGACGGAGGCTCCCTGTGGGGCCGCCGGCTGGGGCCGCACGACGCCAACGACTGCGGCGAGCGTCACGGCGCCCACCACTGCGGGAGGCAGCCGCACCGCGAGGCAGAGGGCGAAGGCGGCGACGACGATGGCGAGGAGCGATGGGACGCCGGAGGGCCCGACGAGGCCTGCCCCGCCTGGACCGGTCCCGATCATGGCGATCGCCAGGGCTAAGGGGAGCCAACCGACAAGCCGCTCGCCCTTGCTACGCGAAGCGGGAAATCGCAGCGATGCCAGTGCTGCAGCAGTCCCGGCCAGCAGTAGCCACGGCGGGAGCGTCGCGAGTGGCACGGCGGTCAGCAGCAGGCTTACTGGCAGAGCCGCTGTTGATCCCGCCAAGCGAGCAGTCGCGCCGGCCAGCAGACCGGCGAGGAGCACTGCCAGAACGGTTTCTGGACCGCTGAAGAGTGTCGCCGCGCTGGCGGCTTGTCCGGCGGCAGTCAGGGTGCCGAGCAGCAGGGGCAAGCGGCCTTGCCGCTCGCCCTCCCTCCAGGCCGCCGCCGTCGCGGCGAGGGCCGCCAGGATGGCCAGGGGCGGAACGATGGTCGCGCGCATCCCGACGTCCGCAGTGAGCGTCAGCGCCAGAGCCACCGCCACCAGTACGGCCTCGGCGGCACGCCGCCGCCAACCCGAAGGCGCGATCCACCCGCTCGGGCCGAAGGCGATGGTGACTGCCAGGGAGGCGCGCGCCGCCTCCGCCCAACTCACCAAGCCAGTCGTGCCGAGCACCGCCGCGAGGGCGATGAACGCCGCGGGTGCGAGCCAGGCGAGACCGCGGACCAGCTTCACGACACGGAGTATACGAGCTAGGGGGGCGGGCTTCGGTTGACTCCGGGCCATCGGGAACCAACAATGCGCCCTCTGGAGGTGGAGATGCTGGCTCGCGAGCTGTGGCGAACGGACCCCCAGCGGGTAAGAGAAGCTCTCACCGCGCGGGGAAGTGACGCCCCGTTCGAGGCTCTTCTTGCGGCAGACGGGCGTTGGCGAGGAGCGCAGGCCGAGCTCGAAAGTGCCAGGGCTGAGCTCAAGCGGGGTTCCCGGGAGGTCGGTCAATTCCTCGCCGCCGGCCGTCGGGAGGAAGCCGAGACGGCACGCGCCCGCATGGGGCAGTTGGGACAGCGGATCAAGGCCTTGGAGGAAGAGGCCGGCGCCCTCATGGCGAGCGTGGCCGAGCTCGAGCTCGCGCTTCCCAACGTGCCGCATGCCTCGGTTCCTGTCGGCCCCAACGAGAGCGCCAACCGTGTCGAGCGGTCGTGGGGCGATCCTCCCGTCTTCGACTTCGAACCCAAGGCACACTGGGATCTCGGGGCGATGCTGGGTATCCTGGACTTCGAGCGGGCCGCAACGATCTCGGGGGCGCGTTTTGCGGTGTTGTGGGGGCGAGGCGCAGCGTTGGAGCGAGCGCTTGTCACCTACATGCTGGATCTTCAGCTCCAGCGGGGCTACCGCGAGGTGTACGTCCCGTTCCTCGTCAATCGACAGGCGCTCATCGGCACCGGTCAACTCCCCAAGTTCGAGGCGGATCTCTTCCACATCGAGGGCACGGACCTGTTTCTTGTGCCGACGGCGGAGGTCCCGGTGACCAACCTGCACCGCGGTGAGGTGCTCGAAGAGAGCAGCCTGCCGCGACGCTACTGCGCGTACACGCCGTGCTTCCGCGCCGAGGCAGGGTCGCACGGGCGCGACGTGCGCGGGCTCATCCGCCAGCACCAGTTCGACAAGGTGGAGCTGGTCCACCTGACCACGCCGGAGACCAGCTACCGCGAGCTGGACCTGCTCACCCAATCTGCCGAGGCGGTGCTGCAGGGTCTCGGGCTCGCCTACCGAGCCGTGACGCTGTCGACGGGAGATCTTGGGTTCGCCGCGGCGAAGACGTACGATCTGGAAGTCTGGCTGGCAGGACAAGGGTGCTACCGCGAGATCTCTTCTTGTTCCAACTGCGAGGACTTCCAGGCCCGGCGGGCAGAGCTCAAGTACCGCCCGAGCGGCGGCGGTCGGGCCCGCTACCTGCACACCCTCAACGGCTCAGGCCTGGCCGTGGGACGCACCCTGATTGCCATCCTCGAGAACGGCCAGCGCGAAGACGGCACCGTTGATCTACCCGACGCCTTGGTGCCGTACCTCGGTGGGGTGCGCCGGCTCGCGCCCGAACGGTGAGAGAGTATCGAATGGTCACCTGTGCCATCTTTCTCGCGGCGCTGCTCCCTTTTGGGGTATGGCCGGAGGACGTAGGGCCCCCGGAGGAGGTCGTGAGCGGGGTTGAGTTCTACACCACCGAGCCCGAGGACGACTTCTTGATCTCGGCGATCCTGCCCGTCTCCCCTGCACTGGCCGATCTCAACGACAGCAGGCTGGTGCAACTCGCCGGATTTGCCAAGTTGCTCGAGGCCGACGCGGTCCTCCTCCTCGGTGAGTCGGATGCGACGAAGGTGCCTCGCGATCGCGAACTGCCGCTGCCAACCACGGGTCGTTGGTCCGTTGCCGTCTTCCTGGTGTTCATCAGCGCCGAGGATGACACCCCAGACGACCGGGAGGTCCTGGCGACGTGCGGGCGCGCCGCGGTCAAGGCGCCTCCTTTCGCGTCCCGGATCTAGCTCTTCCGGCGGTTCATGGCGAGGCCGCCCAAGCCGAGCCCGAGGAAGATCACCGACTGCACGGCGGTGCGGTACTGCACCACGCCACCGGCGAGCGCCACCCAGAGAAAGAGCCCACCCAGTGCGGTGATCCCAAGGTAGACGTAACCCATTGTCGTGCGGGCGCGCCGTCGTGTCTCAGGGGTATCTTCCCCGAAGGAGCGGGAGAACATCACCAAACCTACTACGGCGACAGCATCCAAGGCCGCGAATAGGAGCCAGAACAACCGGCTGCGGGAATCCGCGAGAGGCGTGCCGATGACTGGCTTGAGCAGCCGTTCGTAGAGGAAGGCACCGATGTTGGGACCGAGAAGAGAGCCAAACACTCCATAGAGGAAAGCGTAGCCAAGGTACACCGCCGTGCGATCGCTCGGTGCGATGAGGCCGACGTAGCTGTAGTACTTCGGGTGTGCGGTCATCTCTCCCAGCGTGAAGACGACGATCCCGGCGATGAACACCCAGGGGCTTCGTGAGACCGCGAGGAGCAGGAAGCCAGCAAGGCCGAACACCATGCCGATGGCCATGACCGGCACCGCCGGCCGCTCCTTGACGATCTTGCTGACGAGCACCTGCAGGAGGATGATCGTGCCAGCGTTGATCACGGTGACGTGCTCGGCATCGAAGGAAAAGCGAGCGGGCAGGTGCAACGCCGCGAGCGCCGCGTTGACGGCGCTGGTGACCGGCGTCCTGTCGACAAAGTCGCGCAGGTACCAGAGCATCGAACCGAACTGCTGAAAGTAGAGCACCCAGAAGCCCGAGTAGACGACGATCATGAGGATGAAGCGACTGTCGCCGAGGACCTCGGCGGCGCCCAACAGCACGTCCTTGAGCTTCTTGCTGCTCTCGGGTCGCGGCGGGTCACGGTAGAGGAGCGCCGCAGGCAGCAGCATCAGGCCGGTGTAGGCCGCCGAGGCCGTGAACACGTACTGCCAGGAGAACCCCTTCAGCCACGACACCACCAGAGGAGCGAGAAACGCTCCCAGGTTGATCATCCAGTAGTAGATCCCAAACCCGAACGTCGAGGTGTGCTCGTTGGTAGTGCGGGCGATCGTGCCTGAGATGATCGGCTTGAAAAGGCCGGCGCCGGTGCCGACCACGAGCAAGGCGAGGAACACCAGACCGTAGCTCGACATGTGCCCGGCCGCGAAGTAGCCGGTGGCGAGCAGTGAGAAGGCGACGAGGAGCATGCGTCGGTAGCCATAGCGGTCGGCGAGCGCACCGCCCACGATCGGGATCACGTAGGTACAGGCGAAGAAGAGGCTCTGGAGGAAGCCGACGGCCTGCTCAGGAGCGCCCAGACCGCCAGCGGTGACTTTGGTCGTGAGGTAGATCGCGAGCACCGAATTGAGCCCGTAGTAGGCGGCCCGCTCGAACAGCTCCATCACATTGGCAGTCCAGAACGTGCGCGGAAAGTCGCGGAATATCCTGACTCTAGTCATCACGATCTCCTGGGGTCGGCAGGTGAGCCGCGAAACTCGAGAGGTGTTGACGCAACTGGCCCAACTGTTCGGTGTCGCGAGCGAGGGCGTGTGCGACAAGATCCGCAACGGTCACCCCGCCGCGCTGCCGGTGGATTCCGATCCGAGAAAGGGCGTCCGCACTGCACGAAGCAAGCACTTCGAGGTTTTGCGTCCGCCACGCTGTGAAGCGCTCGAGGGCGCTCAGCACCGGCTCGACGACGGTACTCGTGATGACGGTGCTCGTGTGGCTCGCCGTCACATCGGGCGCTTCGGAGGGCAGAACGGCGCCCTGTTGGTCGAGGATCAGTCGAAGGCTGGTGGCGAACAGTTGCTCGGCTCTCGCCATCCCCTCGACGAGGTCGAGGAGGGCATGAAGACCCTGTGCCGAGTTGCGGTCAAACGAGGGTCGCGAGGCCTCACTCACCAAGAGGGCAAACTGCCTCGCGGTCTCGCTTAGGGCGCGGATTTGGACGAGGCATTCGAGCAGATCGGCCAAAGGTTCTCCCGGCAGATTGTACAGGCGCAAGAGGGGCGCACCGGTCGAGCCTCACGTCGCCCGCTACCCTGGGGGCGGCGGCGGGTGCCGCTCAGATGGGTCCCGGTGCCGGCTCGACGCGGTTTCTGCCTGCCTGCTTGGCTCGGAAGAGGTTGCGATCGGCCTCGGCGATCAGGGACATCACGGTCAACACTGCCGCGTCCTTTCCGTGACCTACGGTCGCAAGACCGATGGACACTGTGACCGGGATCGTCTGGGTGTCACGGATGGGGAGGCTGACCCCCTCCACGATCGCTCGCATCTTCTCGGCCACCGCGGTCGCTCCAGCGAGGTCGGTCTCGGGAAGAACGAGGAGAAACTCTTCACCACCGTAGCGGCCGATCGCGTCCGTTGAGCGCAGGCCGCCCTGAAGCGCTTGCGCGACCCGGTTGAGGAGGGCGTCACCGACCAAGTGACCGTAGAGGTCGTTGGTCTCTTTGAAGTGGTCGAGGTCCGCCATCCCAACCGTAAGGGGTCGCCGGTAGCGCAGCGCTCGGTGAAGCTCCTTATCGAGGAGGTCGAGGATGGCCTCGCGGCGAAGCAGACCCGTCAAGCTGTCATAGGTCGCAGAGGCAAACAACCTGGCGTTCTCGAGCACGGTCGCGACGTGCTGCGCGAGCAGGTTCAAGAGGTCCATCTCCTCGGCAAGGTAGCGCTGCCCTGACGCCTTCGGGCCGAGTAGTAAGAGCGCGATCACGGTGCCGCCCCTGATCACCGGTACCATCACGGCAACGTCGAACGCATGGAGGCGCTGGGCGAGCGACGCACTGCGCTCGATCAGCTGGTGGGCCGGGAGCGCTCGATGGGAGCGCTTGAGGAGCCTGACTCCGGCGTCGTCCGGCGAGAGCAGGAACGACAGGCCAAAATCCTCACCGAGGTCTGAGCGGGTGGACGCCAAGGTGAGCAACACGCCACTGCGGGGATCGGCGACCAGCAACGTTGCCGAGGAGAGGCCGAAGATTTCGCGCAGTTGATGGACCAAGTGGTTGCCCATGAGGGAGAGCTTGCCGAGCGCTGCGAGCTCACCAGCTAGGCCTGTGAGGCGCTGCCTCATCGCGTGTCGCTCGGGGAAGAACCTCCTGTCGATGAGTCCCTGCAGCGCTTGCCGGAGGGGGGTGAAGGCGAGCCCCAAGATGAGCGTCGCGATCGCGACGATCCAGACCGAGGCCCCGCCGCTGACGAACTCGGAGAAGAGCACGCTCCCAGCACCCACCCCGATGTAGAAGAGGAGAAGGAGCGTTCCGGTCAACGCCGCGTAGATCATGCTCCTGCGGACGACGAACTCGATATCGAAAAGGTGATATCGAGAGATCGCAAAGAACACGGCCACCGGGAAACAGAGCAGGATCAGCGGCTCGATGCGCTCCATCCAGGTTGGCCACGGTCTGTTTGAGAGGTCGAGAGCGGTAGTGGCGATGATGAAAATCGCCCACGGTGAATTGCCGAGGAGCACTAGGGCCGCCCGATGACGGCCCGACGGCTCGGGGTGGTGGATCGCCTTCCAACCGAGCATGCCAATGACGGCCATTGCCCACAGTGGCATCACGACGAGCAGCAGGATGGAACGGATGGCGCTGGTATCGCCCGTCACGAACGGCCAGCCGAAGAAGTCGCAGGTATACAGGAGCAGCAACGTCGCGCCGATGGTCAAGCCCACCGCGTAGTAGACAGCCACGATCCAGCGTCTTCGGTGGAGCCACTCCGGAGGTTCTGGCAGGACCGAGACGAGGTGCAGCTCCAGGCCGATCTGGACCCCCGTGGCCAGGTAGAAACCAAGGTCCGCGAGGGCACTGACCGCGGGCCTGCCAATCACCGGGAGCGACGGCAGCGCCAGTTCCATCGCCACCGCGGCGGAGAACCAGAACAGGAGGCGCGTGCGCACGTCCTGTCGTGCTTGTGCGGCCACGACCAGAGCCAGGGCGAGATATGCGAGAGACGCCAACACGCCACCGATGAAGAGGCCCCAATCGAGCGGTACGCCGGGTTGCACGTTGAGGACGACAGTCTGGTTGCCGCGCTTGACCTGGTAGACGACAGGCTTGCGGGGCTCGAAGTGGACGGCCACCGCGTCGTACCCGAAGTTGTCGGAAATGGCCACGCCTTGCACGGTGAGGATCACATCTCCGCTCTTCATTCCGGCTTGATCCGCCGGCCCGCCCGCGGTGACGTGCGTGACGACGAGGCCCGTGGGCAGATCGTTCATGACGATCCCTACCCGCAAGCCGGCACTTCGATCCCCCTCGACGAAGCCGAGCCAAAGGAGCGCACCAACCGCGAGCGCAAGGCCCGCGGCGAGTAGACGCTGGGCAGAGCGTTGGTGCCTCACCCTACGGTCCCGCGCGCAGGGTAGCACGGCTGAGTTGTGGAGGTCTTGACTGACCTGGTGCCGCTTGAGGCTGAACTGCACGGCTATCGAACCGCTCGAGTGACGGGTCTGCTCCCGCTCGCCTGCCCGATCTCCGGGCGACGAGCGGGGCCTCGCGTCGCGGGAGAGTCGTGCTGCTCCACGCCTGGGTCTGCACCGCGGGTCGCTGCTGGTGGGGGACGGTTTGCGGGGCGATCGGGACAGACGGCCAACGGCATCGAGTCGCCCCCTATCCGTCAACGGCGACCGGAGGGCGCGGGATGAACCACCCCTCCGGCCCGTCATCATGAGTGTATCGTATTGTGTTAAAAAAACTTAGTCGTCCATCTTGACAATTCGAGAATTGGCTATTAGTTTATTGTACTAGGGAGCTATGATAATGGAGCAAGACGCCTCAGCCCGTTTCCGACTCGACGCCGCCAGCGGCGTTCCGTTCTACCGCCAGATCATCGACCAGATCCTCGCGGGTATGGCAACCGGTGCCTTCAGGGCCGGTGACCGGCTCCCCACGGTGCGTCAGCTTGCGGTCGACCTGGCGGTGAACTTCAACACCGTGGCACGGGCGTACAAGGAGCTCGAGATCCGCGGGCTCCTGGCAACGCACCAGGGCACTGGAACCTTCATCGCCCAACACGAGGTCTCGCTGGGGGAGGTGGAGCGGCGGAGGCTGGTCAACCAACTCCTCGACGAGTTCCTCGCGCGTGCGACGCGGCAGGGCCTCACCCTCGAAGATGTGCGGGCTGCGCTGGCCGAGCGGGGAGGGGAGGGGGCGTTGTGATCAAGCTGCTTGCGATCCTCGCACTGATTGCGGGCGTGACTCTCGAGGTCGTCGGCGTGAACGGGTGTTGCGGAATCAGTGGCAATCTCGGCGCTGCCGTCGCGGTGGCGCTGTGGGCCGTGGCCGTGTTCTCGAACCGTGAGGAGAAAGGGAGGTAGGCGATGTTCGTTCCGATCAACGTGACCGCGAAGAAGAAGGAACAGAAGGAAAAGGAGGAGGTCCGCCTCCCCGGGGCGCCGAAGCCCGCCGAGGAGGGCAGAAAGTACGTCAGCGGGGTGTCGGTGGCTCTCGCTGTGATCCTGTGGGTCGCCGGCGTGATCACCACTGCCGTGGTCGGCGGGGCCACCCACGACGACTCCGCCGTTCTGTACACACTGTTCCCGTTCCTCCTCGTTGGCTTCTACTGTCTCTTTGCCATCAAGATCGCCACTCAGTGGGAGAAGGCGGTCGTGCTCCGACTTGGCGGCTACCGCGGGTTGCGTGGCCCCGGCCTCTTCTGGCTCATCCCGGTG
>Ga0316620_10000655_pt1 | contig 14108 bp, 14 predicted proteins | sample OWC_Aug_M1_C1_D5_FD_207651 | JGI IMG/M metagenome (GOLD analysis project Ga0316620, IMG submission 207651) | Wetland soil microbial communities from Old Woman Creek delta, Ohio, United States - OWC_Aug_M1_C1_D5_B | ecosystem: Environmental > Terrestrial > Soil > Wetlands | place: USA: Ohio... | reverse complement strand
CGGCGGCGACGAGGATGCCGTCGAACGGCGCCTCCTCGGGCCATCCCTCGCTGCCGTCGCCCAGCCGGTGGAACACGTTCCGGTACCCGAGGTCTTCGAGCCGGACCTGCGCGGCGGCGGCGAGCGGCGCGAGGCGCTCCACCGTGTAGACCCGCGAGACGATGTGCGCGAGGACGGCCGCCTGGTAGCCGGAGCCGGTGCCGATCTCGAGGACGCGGTGAGCCCGCCGGGGCCGCAGCGCCGCGGTCATCAGCGCGACCATGTACGGCTGCGAGATGGTCTGGCCGTGGCCGATGGGCAGCGGCGCGTCGTCGTAGGCCGCTTGCTGCAGGCTGGGCGGCACGAACCGGTGGCGGGGGACGGTGGCGAGCGCGGCCAGCACGCGGCGGTCGGCGACGCCCCGCCCGCGGATCTGCGAGGCCACCATCGCGTGGCGCAGCGCGCGCTCGCTCCCCTCACGCACGGGCGCGCTCCGGGGTCCGACGCGCTTGCGGGCCTACCTGCCGAGCCGTACGTTGAACGGTCTCGCGACCGTGGGGCTTCACAGAGTGTCCGAACTGACGCGTCCGCACCTGCTGATCGCCGGCGAGTCCGGCTCCCGTCCGGAGGGGCTCGAGACGTCGCTGGTGCGCGGCGGGTTCCTCGTGGACGACGTGCCGGAGGGGCTCTCGCCTCTCGCCGCGGCCGAGCGCGAGGGCGCGGACGCCGTCATCCTCTGCAGCCCGCGCGCTGACGAGGCGGTGCTCGCCACGATCCGCGCGTTCCGGGGCTCCGCCTCCTGGTCGGACGTGCCGCTGCTGGCGCTGGTGGCGAGCGCCGCCGACGACGCGGTGGCGACGCTGCTGAGTGCGGGCGCACACGACGCCGTCGCGCAGCCGGCCAGCCTCGTGGAGATCCGCTCCCGGCTCGATCACCAGCTCGAAATCCGCCAGGACCTGCGGGAGCTGCGCGAGACGCTGCGGTCCCGCGACCTCCTGTTCGACATCTTCCAGGAGGTCTCCGCGGCGCTGCGGGCCGAGGAGATCTTCCAGACGCTGGTTCGGCGGGTGGGACAGGCGCTGGGCCTGGCGCACTGCTCGTTCGTCGTCACCGCGGCCGGCGAGGCCTTCGGCCGCGTCGTCGCGGTCTACGAGAACCCGTCCATCCGCGACCTTCGGGTGGAGCTGTCCCGCTACCCGGAGATCGAGGAGGCGCTGCGCACCGAGCGCCCCGTCGTCATCCAGAACGTGAAGGAGCACCCGCTCTTCTCCGCGATCCGGGAGAAGTGGGCGGCGCAGGCGATCGACATCGACGTGCGGAGCGCGGTGGCGCTGCCGGTGTTCGTGCAGGGCTCCCCGGCCGGCGTCTTCTTCCTGCGCACGCGGGAGGGAGACCCGGAGCTCACCTCGCGCGATGTGGCGCTCGCGGACACCATCGCGCAGGCCGCGGCCAAGGTGCTCGAGAACGAGGGGCGGAGGGCCGCCATCTACCGGCGGCAGGTCAACGCGGGCGCCCTCGACCAGCTCACCGGCGTGGCGAGCCTCGACGCGCTCGACCGCCGGCTGAAGGACGAGTTCGAGCGCGCCCGGCGATACCGTCTGCGCTTCAGCCTGACCGTGGTCGACGTGGACCGGTTCCGTGACGTGAACGAGAAGTTCGGCAACGCGGCCGGGGACCGGGTGCTGGCGGACCTCGGGCACCTGCTCCAGCGCGAGCTGCGGGCACCCGACTTCGTGGCGCGCTTCGGCGGCGACGAGTTCGCCCTGGTGCTCCCGGAGACCGATGCCCGCGGGGCCAGGAACTTCGTGATGCGGCTCAGGGGACTGATCGCGCGTCACGCGTTCCCCGACGTCGGGGGCGCGGTGCCGGCGGTGTCGGCTGGCATCGTGACGTTCCCGCATCCCGAAGTGCTGCGCGCGGAGGACCTCTTCCCGCTGGCTGAGTCCGCTCTGGCGGCCGCGAAGGCCGGGGCGCCCGACCGGATCGCGGTCGCGCTCGCGTCCGGGGGCTAGGCCGCGTCCCCGGCCGCGGTCCGGTACGCCTCGGCCATCGTCCGCTCCGCAGTCCGCAGCTCCGCCCGGAACCTCGCCATCAGGCTGTCGTAGAACCGCAGGGCGCTGAGGTCGCCTCCCTGCGCCTCCACCGCCGCGCGCACCGATGCGACGTGCGCGAGGTGCCGCTCCGACGCCTCCGCGAGCGAGCGGAGGGCGTCGCCCATCATCGCGAGCATTCGCTGCCGGCGCTCGCGGCGGCGATTGAGCGCCGTCGCGAGGTCGGAGACCGTGACCGCGAGGGGCGTGGTGGGCGGGACCAGCGCCACGGGGCCCCGCGCGAGTTCCGCGGCGATGGCGGCGTCGTCCCGCCCCGCGGCCCTGAGCCGGACGATCAGGCGGAGCGCGGCTGCTGCCCGCCGCCCGTAGCGGCGCTTCCCGTCCAGGTACTGGCTCGGCACTCGGTCCGCGAACCGGGCGGCCTCGGCGGCGAGCACTCGCTCGGCGACGCCGAACTCCAGGGCGAGCGATCGCAGGGATCGCGGCCCGGTGGCGGCCTTCACGCGGACCTCACTGCTGGTCGCGGTCGGACTTGAGCAGGCGGCCCAGGACGGAGCCGCGGCGCCGGCCGCGCTGGTCGGCGAGTTCGCCCTCGGCGTCGGCGGCGCGCTGCTCGAGTTTCAGCTTCGCCTCCCGAAGCCTCTCGACCAGCGCGCGCTCGGACTCCAGCTCCTGACGCAGGCGGTCGATGTCGGGGCCGCCGAACGGCGACGCCGGGGGAGTCAGCGGGGGCGGTGGCTCGATGCTCTCGGGCGCGGTCGCGGGCGCCGCCGGCGGAGCCAGGTCCTGCAGCCACGGAGGCATCGCAAGGCCCGGGGACGCCGCCGCCACGCTGGGCACCGGGGCAGCGGGAGGTGGCGGGGGCGGGGGCGGCGGTGCCGGCGGGGGTGGCGGCGGGGCCATCGCGGTGGTCGCGCCGACGTCGGGGCCGCCGCTCAACGCCGGAGGCCCGAAGTGCCCGCCAAGGGCCGGCGGAGGCGCCGGGGCCCGCAGCGAGAACCCCGTGTGGTCGGAGATCTCGTTGAGGACCTTCTCCTGGTCCCCGAGGACCTGCGTCAGGCGGACGACCTCCTGGGCCATCTGCCAGAGCGCCTCGCGCTGCTCGCGCTCGCCGTCCACGATCGCCGCGAGGAGGTCGAGATTGGTGACCTCCGTCGTCTCGGAGACCGGCGGGCGGCGTCCGCCCTTCGGGGTGGGCGAGGTCGTGCCGCGCACCGGCTCCGCGGCCGGCGCGGCGCCGTCGATGTGCCTCTGGACCTCGGTCCGCGGCAGCCCTGATGCGTACCCCTCGGCGATCGAGCGCAGGACCGCAAGCGCAGCCGGTGGGTAGCGACGGCGGCGGCCGGTGCCGACCGAGGGGATGTGGTCGAGGAAGGCGTCGCGGTAGTAGCGGACGGTGGACTCGGGAAGTTCGAGCTGGTCTGCGAGCTCACGTAGCGTGAAGAGCGGTTCGTCGGACATGTCGCGAAGATACGCTGCGTTCCGGCGGCCTGCAACGTGCCGCCCGATCTATCGCGGAATCGCAGCCCCGGGATTCGCGCGGCCGCGAACGGCGGCTACCGGGAGCTCCAGTCGGTGTCCGCGGCGCGGAAGTCACGCCCGCAGCGCGGGCAGTGCAGGCCCCCGGTGGGGGGCTCGTCGAGCGCGTAGTCGAAGGGGCGTCCGCAGCCGCACGCGTCATCGAGCGACTCGCCGCCGCAGACGATGCAGAACCGGTCGCCATCGCGGTAGCCGCGGAAGCGCCCGCAGGTCCCGCACCGCCGCACCGGATGCGCGGCGCTCACCGGCGGCGTCTGAGCCACTGGACAGGGTCCACCGCCTGCCCCTCCTGACTGCGGATCTCGAAGTGAAGGTGCGGACCCTGGTCCGTGTTCTCCCCGCCCGTGCGGCCGATGACCGCGCCGCGCGCGACCGACTGGCCCTGCCGCACGGAGACGTCGCTGAGCTGCGAGTAGATGCTGTAGAAGCCGCCGCCGTGGTCGAGGACCACCGACCGCCCGTAGGTGCCGAGCGGGACGGCGAAGCGGACGGTCCCCGCCGCGATGGAGCGCACCGGAGTGCCGGGCGCGGCCGCGATGCCGATCCCGTTCCAGGAGATGGTGGTGTTGTTGGGAAGCTGCTGACGTCCGAAGCGGTAGACCAGCTCGCCGCTCACCGGCCAGTCGAGCTGGCCGATGTCGGAAGTCGTGATCCGCGAGGGCGCCGCGACCGCGCCCGGCGCCGCCTCCGCCGCGCGGCGGCGGCGCTCCAGCGAGGCGATCAGGTCGTTGATCCGAGCCTCGTCCCGCGCCAGCTGCTGGAGCCGCTGCTCCATCCGCCGGGTCTCGGCCTGCGACTGGCGGAGGCTCTGCTCCCGCTGCCGCTCCAGGAGCCGGAAGCGGTCGTTCTCATCGGCCCGCTCGTCGCGGCGGCGCGCCAGGTCCCTGCGCGCCGACACCAGGTCGTCCCGCTGGCCCCTCACCCGGTCGCGCAGATCCTGGACGCCGCGGACGAGCTGCCGGTCCTGGCGGCTGACGAGGTACAGGTACTTGTAGCGGGAGAGCAGGTCGCCGAACGACTCGGCCGCGAGCAGCACCTGCGCGGTGAACAGGGGGCCGCGCTTGGCGATCTGGGCGAGGCGATGATGGAGGATGGCCCGCTTCTCGGCGAGCGCGTCCTCCGCCACCGTCAGGTCCGCCGTGATGCGCTCGATCTGCGAGCCCAGCGCGCTGACCTGGAGGTCGAGCTCCGTGACGATCCGGCCCGTTGTCTCGACCTGCCGCTCGATGTTGTTGAGCTCGCTCGAGAGGGAGTGGACCCGGCCCCGGAGCCGCTCCATCTCGCGCTGGAGCCGCTCGCGCTCGCGCCGGATCTCGAGCAGGCGCTCCTGGCTGCGGACCAGCGTGGTGTCCTGGGCAGGCTGCTGCTGCGCGCGAAGAGCCCGGGGCGCCGGGGCACCGACGCACAGGGGCACCGCGAGAGCGAGGATCGCCAACTGGTGCGCCGGCACGCCGGCACGCTGGTGCGCCGGTACTCCGGTGCGCCGGTGCGCCGGTGCGCTCACACTCCCCGCAGGTGCCGCCCGACGCTCAGCGCGCTCCCGAGGAAGCCCAGGAGCGCCCCCGCGGCGACGCCCGACGCAGCTTGCAGCGGCGTGAAGAACACGGAGCGCAGGAGGGCGGCGTCGATGAGCGCCCAGGCGGCCGCCGACAGGCCGAGCGCCAGGACGCCGCCGAGGGCTCCCTTGACCAGCCCCTCGAGCAGGAACGGCGCGCGGATGAACCGGTCGGTGGCCCCGACCAGGCGCATTATCGCGATCTCGCGGCTGCGCTGGAGGACGGCCATCCGGATGGTGGTGCCGATGATGATGATGGCGACCAGCGCGAACGCCGCGCCCACCGCCAGCCCGACCGCGCCCGCGATGTTGCGCAGCCGGTCGAGCTTCTCGATCCAGTCGCGGCCGTAGCGCACGTCGTCCACGAAGGCGAAGCTCTGCAGCCGGCGGGCCACCTCGGCCACGTGATCGGCGTCCCGGAACGGCGGCCGGAGCCGCACGTCGAGGGACGCCGGCAGGGGGTTCGCCTCGAGGTCCTGGAAGATGTCCTGGAACTCGGTGAGGTCCTGCCTCGCCCGCGCCAGCGCCTCGTTCTCGGTCACGTGAGTGACCTGCTCCACCTCGGGGAAGGCGTCGATGTCCGAGAGCGCGAGCGTCACGGTCTCGACCGGAACGCCGCGCTTGAGGTAGGCGACCACCTCGACCCGTTCGGACACCGAGCCGATGGCGCGCTGGATGTTCACCGCCACCAGTCCGAAGAGGCCGAAGACGAACAGCGAGAAGGCTATCGTCGTGACGGACAGCGCCGAGAGGAGCGGCGCGCGCCGGAAGGCGTTGACGGTCTCCCGGAGGACGAGGCTCACGGGGCCTCCTCCGCGGCGGGGTCGGCGGCGGAGTCGAACACGACCTCGCCGGACTGGAGCTCGATGAGGTGCCCGCCCGGCAGGCTGCGCACGAGGTCGAGGTCGTGCGTGGCCATCAGCACCGCGGTGCCCGAGGCGTTGATGTCCCGGAGGAGCTGGAACACGCCGCGCGTCGCCCGCTCGTCGAGGTTGCCGGAGGGCTCGTCGGCAAGGAGGACCACGGGGTCGTTCACCAGGGCCCGGGCGATGGCGACCCGCTGCTGCTCCCCGCCGGAGAGCTCGCGCGGGTACTGCTTGGCCTTCCCGGCGAGGCCCACCTGCGTCAGCACCCGCATCACCCGCGGCCCGATCCCGGCGCGGCGGGCGCCGGTCACCTCGAGCGCGAAGGCGACGTTCTCCTCCGCGGTGCGCTCCTCGAGCAGCTGGAAGTCCTGGAACACGATGCCCAGCCGGCGCCGCAGGCGCGGCACGTCGGACGGGGCCATCCGGTTCGTCGCGAACCCGGAGACGCGGACCTCGCCGTGGGTCGGACGGTCGGCGAGATAGACGAGCTTGAGCGCGGTGGACTTGCCGGCGCCGCTGTGCCCGGTCAGGAAGGCGAACTCGCCCTTCCTGACGTGGAACGTCGCCCCGCGGAGCGCCGCTCCGGTCTTCGGGTACTCCTTGGTGACGTCCTGGAACCGGATCACGGCCGCAATCTAGGACCGCCGCTAGGCGGCGGCGAGTCCCCGCGCCAGGTCGGCGATGAGGTCGTCCGCGTCCTCCAGCCCGAGCGAGAGGCGCAGGAAGCCGTCGGGGATCCCGGCGGCGGCCCGCTCCTCCGGGGTGAGCGAGGCGTGGGAGGTGTAGCGGGGCTCCGAGACCAGCGACTCCACGCCCCCGAGGCTCGGGGCGTGGGTGATGAGGCGGAGGGCTCTCAGGAAGCGGTCGGCTGCCTTGCCCCCGCCGGTCAGCTCCAGTCCCACCATCCCCGGGAACCCGTCCAGCACGCGGAGCGAGAGCGAGTGGTCGGGGTGGTCGTCCAGGCCGGGATGATGCACGCGGCGGACCTTGGGCTGCTTCTCGAGCCACTGGGCCACCCGCAGGCCGGTCTCCCCGTGGCGGGCCATCCGGACGGCGAGCGTCTTCATCCCGCGCTCGATCAGCCAGGCCGCATGCGGGTCTATCGACTGGCCCCAGACCCGCATCTTCTGGCGCACCTCCTCGACCAGCCCCTCGCCGCCCGCCACCGCGCCGGCGATCACGTCGGAGTGCCCGTTGAGGTACTTGGTGGCGCTGTGGATGACGACGTCGGCTCCGTGCTCCAGCGGGCGGAACAGGATCGGGGTGGCGAACGTCGAGTCGACGAGGAGCGGGATCCCCTCGGCCTTGGCGAGCGTGGCCAGCCAGCGCACGTCGAGGATCCGCAGGAGCGGGTTGGTGGGCGTCTCCACGAAGATCGCGCGGGTGTTGCGCCGCAGCTTGGCGCGCCACTCCCGCCGGACGTCGGGGTCCACGAAGCTCGTCTCGATGCCGAGGCGGCGGAACTCGGTGGTGAACAGCCGGCGGGTCCCGCCGTAGATCCAGTCGCTCGAGAGCAGGTGGTCGCCGGGGCCGAGCACCGCCAGGTGCGCGAGGGCCGTGGCGCCCATCCCGCTGGCCAGGAAGATCGAGTCTTCGGCGCCTTCCAGCCGCGCGAGCCGCTCGGCGATGCGCAGCTGGTTGGGGTTGTTCCCGTAGCGCGTGTAGAGGACGTCGTCGGAAGGCCCGAACGGGGCGACGAAGGTGCTCGACTGGACGACGGGCGCGGAGACGGGCTCGGCGACGGAGCGCGCGGCCGGCTCGCCGTGGATCGCGAGCGTCGAGCTTCCGGTGCGGCGGCGGGACACCGGGCTAGGCCGCGCTGGTCAGTGGCTGGTACCGGTCGCCGGCGCGGCGCACGATGCCGGCCCCCGCGAGCGCCTCGAGCGCCCGCCGCGCGTCCGCCGCCGGCAGCACCAGGGCGTCAGCCACCTCCCCCTCGTCCGCGCCGCCGCGCTCGAGCACCACGCGCCAGGCCGCGGCCGCGGAAGGCTCCACCTGGCCCAGCAGGCGGATCCCTCCGTCCTCCTCCTCCACCACGAGCGCGAGGCCCTGGCGGCGGAGCACGTAGTCGATCTCCTCCGCGTGGACGTCGGAGAGGCCGCGGATCACGAACCACCACACCGGCCCGCCGGGCCCGGTCGGCCGCCGGAGCAGGAGCTTGGCCACCACCTCGTCGGCGCAGGAGCAGTCCAGGACGCGAACGGAGGAGAAGTCGAGGACCACGGACGCCTCGCCCGGCGTCGCGCCGAGCGCGGCCTCGATGGACGAGCGCACCGCGGCGCCGGTGGAGCGCGTGACCAGGTCGCTGTGCGCCCCCACGCTCCGGGCCAGCACTTCCTTGAGGTCGATGGAGGTGATCACCGCGCCTCGCGCTCCGCTTCCGGTACGACCAGCACCACCTGTGCGCCCGGGAACGGCGGCAGGTCGTCCCGCAGCGGCTCGTCCTTGTCCCTGTCCCAGTCCTGGGTGATGGCGATCCGCGCCGTCCCGCTCCGGATGCTGATCTTGCCCTTCCAGCGGTCGAGGTACCGACGGATGCCCGCCAGGCCCTGTCCGCGGCCGGGGTCCCGGAACCGGCTGACGCCCTGGATCAGCGCCGTCTCCAGCGCCACCGCGTCGCCCCAGCCCTCGCCGAACCGCTTCGCCTGCGTGGCCTCGAGGGTGTGGCGGAAGCCGACGCCGGCGTCGGCCACGGCGATGACCGCGACCTTCCGCCCGAGGCTCCGCCAGTTGTACGTCTGGACCGCGACCCACCCGCCGGTGCCGGCGTGCTCCACAATATTCTGACAAGCCTCCGAAAGTGCCATACCGAATCCCATCGTCGCCTTGGGGTCGAGCCCCAGCTCGGCGGTCAGGATCGTGGCGGCGCGCTCCTGGATGCGGCCCACGACGGCGTGGACGTCGTCCGCCACGGCGACGGGCGTCACCTCGAGGATGACGGTGCGCTCCGGGTTCGGCTTCACGCGCGGCACGGAGCCGTGGACCTCGAAGAACTCCGGGGCGTGAGCGAAGAAGCCGGCGCGGGCCCAGTAGTGCGCGACCTCGTACTCGGACGGGACCGTCAGCAGCGGCTTGGGCCCGCCGCGGGCGGCCAGGGCCTGGCCGGCGCAGAGGAGCCCGACGAGGCCGGAGGGCGAGGCCCACTCGCAGGCGTGGGCGTCGACCAGCACGCGTGCCGCCTCGGTGGCGCCTGCGAAGGCCGCGGCGAAGTGGTCGAACGACCGCTCGTCGAAGCGCTGGGGGACGTCGATCACCTGGGTCATCAGGTCCGTGCCTGGGCGAGCGAGCCGCGCAGATGGTGCTGGAGCCCGGAGGCGCCGCGGTAGGTGACGTTCCGGCGCGCGGCGCGGCCCGCGGCGCGGATCGCGGGCTCGAGGTCGACGCCGGCCAGCAGCCGAGCCATCAGCGTGGCGCCGAAGACATCGCCGCATCCCGTGGGGTCGCCCTCCGTCGCGCCGCCTTCCGGCGGCACCCGGGCGCTCCGCACCAGCGCGGCGTCGAAGCGCGCTCCGGAGTCGCGCTCGAGCACCCGCTCCGTCCGGGAGGCGACGTACACGGCGCCACGGGGTCCCAGGGTGACCACGACGGCTCGCGCACCGCGCTCCAGGGCGCCGGCCGCGAGCCCGAGCGGCTCGGGCCCGAGCTGTCCCATCTCGTCCTCGTTGAGCTGGACCACGTCGAAGCACAGCAGCCAGGCCAGCGGGTCGGCGATGGGCCTGAGGTGCCTGACCCCATCCGCGCGGAGGCCGAGCGAGAGGCTGTGCAGGTCCCCGTAGAGCGGGCGGTCGAACGCGTGGCGGAGCGCCTGCATCGTCTCCAGCGGAGCCTCGAAGCCGGTGATGAAGTTGGCGTACAGGGCGTCGAGGTCGGCGACCATCGGCCCCAGCTCCGCCCACGACCACGGCGGCACGCCGCCGCGCAGCCCCTCGCAGCGGCGCTCGGCGCTCTGGTAGAAGAGCCTGACCCGGGGGTTGGGCTCCGGCACCTCGACGAACCGCGCTCCGGGGCCCACCCGGGAGAGTCCGCCCAGGAACTCGCCGGCCCGCGGCGCGAGGTCACGTCCCACCTTGACCAGCGGCACGATCTCCCAGTCCGGAGGAAGGGCCGCGTCCAGCCCCGCGAGCGCGTAGCCGATCCCGCCCCACTCCTCGAGCGGGGGTTCGGCCGGGTCGCGGCCCACGATCGTGTCCCAGACCATCGTGCCCAGGACGCCCAGACGATTCAGGCCTGCCCCCAGGTCTGCAGCTTGAAGGTCGCCGCGGCGCCGAGGACCCCGGCCGTCCCGGGCAGCGACCCGGGCACGACGCGGCAACGCTCCACCGCGGGCTTGAAGGCGCGCCGCTTGACTTCCTCCCTCAGCGGGACGAAGAGACGGTCCCCCGCGAGGGTGACCCCGCCGGCGATGACGACCACGTCGGGATTGAAGATGTTCACGAGGTTGGCGACGCCGGCGCCGAGGAGCCGCGCCGTCTCGCGCACCACCTCCTGCGCGTAGTCGTCGCCGGAGTGGGCCGCCTCGTAGACGGTCTGAGCGGTGACCAGGGAGAGGTCGCCGCCCACGAAGCTCGGCAGCGTGGAATCGGCGCCCGCCTCGATCCCCTCGACGGCCCGCGCCGCGATGGCCGGGCCGGAGGCGTACGCCTCCAGGCAGCCGTAGTTGCCGCACTTGCAGCGGCGGCCGGTCGAGTCGATGGTCGTGTGGCCGATCTCCCCCGCGATGTCCGAAGTGCCGTGGTACAGCCGGCCGTCGATGACGATGCCGCCGCCGATCCCGGTGCCGATGGTCAGGCCGACCACGTATCGCGCGCCGCGGGCCGCCCCGACCCACCACTCGCCGTAGACCGCGCAGTTGGCGTCGTTGTCGAGCGTCGCCGGCATGTGGACCGTATCCGACACCAGGTCGCGGAGCGGCAGCTCGCGCCAGCCGAGGTTCGGCGTGAGGAGCACGATGCCGCGGGCGCGGTCGAGCGGCCCGGGCGCCCCGATCCCCACCCCCACGACGGACTCGCGGGTCAGGCCCGTCTCCCGCAGCGTGGCCTGGACGGACTCGTCCACCAGCGCGCCGATCCGCGCTATCACCGCCGGCGCGCCCTGCTCCGACTGCGTCGGGGCGCTGCGCACGCCGTGGACGGACGCCCCGTCCTCGCTCACCGTGCCCACGACGATGTTGGTCCCGCCGATGTCCACGCCGACTATGAAGCGCACGATCAGGTTCCTCCCGTGGAGCGCAGAATCTGGAGCACCGCGCGCACCTCGGCCAGCACCCGCGAGATCGGCGTCTCGCGCATGCACTTGTGGTGCAGGAGCGGGCAGACGGCGGGGCCGTGGTGGTGGCAGGGGCGGCAGGGAAGGGGGTCGGGCTCCACGACGCGCGACCACGCCGAGCGGGCGGCGAAGCCGAAGACCGGCGCAGTGGGACCGTAGATCTCAATCGTGGGGGTCCCGGTCGCGGAGGCGAGGTGCACCGGCGCGGAGTCGTTCGAGACGAGCAGCCGCGCGCGGCGGATCAGCTCGCCGGAAGCCAGGAGCGAGAGCCGGCCGACCGCGTCTGCGACGGGGGTGCCGAGGCCGAGGGCGTTGCGGATGGCGCGCGCATCGGCCCGGTCGCCAGGGCCTCCCACGAGAGCGAGGGGGACCTCGGGGGCCAGGGCCCGCGCCAGCTCGGGGAAGAACGGCCAGCGCTTGGTGGCCCAGTGCGAGCCCGGCGCGAGGGCCACGAACTCCCCCTTGAGCCCCGTCTCCTCCATCAGGGCGCCCACCTCGGCCCGCTCCCGGTCCCCGGGGAAGATCTCGGGCTCGCGCCGGTCGGGGGCGCCGTCGGCCAGTTGAAGGAGCCGTTCCACCTGGTGCGGCTCACCGCGCGTCGTCACCGCGTGCGTGTAGAGGAACGCGCCCGGCGCGTCACGGAACCCGATCCGTCGGGGGATGCCGGCCAGGAACGCCAGCAGCGCCGACCGGGTGCTGGCCTGCGCGTGGTACGACACCTCGTACCGGCTCTCGCGCAGGCGCCGCACCAGCCGCCACAGCCCGGCGAGACCGCGGTCCCGGCCCTTCTTGTCGAACAGGATGACGTCGCGGATGTGCGGGTTGTTGGCGAGCGCGTCGCCGGCGGCGGGGATCACCAGCACGTCCACCCGGCTCCTGAGCCGCTCCGAGGCCTGGCGGATCAGCGGCGTCGTGAGGATGACGTCGCCCGGGAAGGCGGTCTGGATGACGAGGCCCCTCGCCGGCGGACGCGGAGCCGACGGCGCGTAGCCCGTCGTGGCCCTGCGCTTGGGTGCCGTCACTCGACCTTCAGCACGGCGAGGAACGCCTCCTGCGGGATCTCGACCGTGCCCACCTGCTTCATCCGCCGTTTCCCCTCCTTCTGCTTCTCGAGGAGCTTGCGCTTGCGCGTGACGTCGCCGCCGTAGCACTTGGCGGTGACGTTCTTGCGGAGCGGGCGTACCGTCTCGCGGGAGATGACCTTGGACCCGATCGCCGCCTGGATGACCACCTCGAAGAGCTGCCGGGGGATCAGCTCGCGCAACTTGGCCGCGAGCTTGCGGCCCCAGTCGTACGCCTTGTCCTCGTGGATGACCACGCTGAAGGCGTCCACCGGGTCGCCGTTGATCATCAGGTCGAGCTTCACCAGCTCGCCGGCCCGGTATCCGGCGAACTCGTAGTCGAGCGTGGCGTAGCCGCGGGAGAGCGTCTTGAGCTTGTCGTAGAAGTCGAGGATGATCTCCGAGAGCGGGAACTCCCAGTCGAACTCCACCCGGGTCGGGTCGAGGTACTTCATCCCGAGATAGGTCCCGCGCCGCTCCTGGCCGAGCTTCATCAGCGCCCCGATGTAGTCGGCGGGCGAGAGGATGCGGGCCTTCACGTACGGCTCCTCGATCCGGTCCACGGTCGACCCGGTCGGCATCTTCGAGGGGTTCTCGACGATCACCTTCTCGCCGCTGGTGAGGTACACGTCGTACTCGACATTGGGAACGGTGGTGACCAGGTCGAGGGCGAACTCCCGCTCCAGCCGCTCCTGGACGATCTCCATGTGCAGGAGCCCGAGGAAGCCGCACCGGAAGCCGAAGCCGAGCGCGACGGAGGTCTCGGGCTCGTAGTGCAGCGACGCGTCGTTGAGCTGGAGCTTGGCCAGGGCGTCGCGCAGGTTCTCGTACTGCTCGGTCGCCGTCGGGTAGAGCCCGGCGAAGACCATCGACTTGAGCTCGCGGTAGCCGGGGAGCGTCGCGGCGGCGCGGCGGTCGGCGTCGAGGATGGTGTCGCCGACCCGCGTGTCCTTGACGTCGCGGAAGTTGGCGACGAGGTAGCCCACCTCGCCGGCGGTGAGCCGCTCGGTGGGCCGGTGCCCGATCTGGAGGTACCCGACCTCCGCGACCTCGAAGATGCCCTCGTGCGAGCCCATCTCCACGTGCATCCCCGGACGCACGACGCCGTCCACCACGCGGATGGAGGGGATGACCCCGCGGTAGCGGTCGTAGTACGAGTCGAACACCAGGGCGCGAAGCGGCGCGTCGCTCTCGCCGCGCGGGGCGGGCACCCGGCGCACGATGGCCTCGAGCAGCTCGGGGACGCCACGCCCTTCCTTCGCCGAGACGAGGAGGATGTCGTCGGCGTCGGCGCCGACGAGGTCGTGGATCTCGGCCTTGCGCCGGTCGGGCTCCGCGGAGGGGAGGTCGATCTTGTTGAGGACCGGGAGGATCTCAAGTCCCGCGTCCATGGCGAGGAAGAGGTTCGACAGGGTCTGCGCCTGGATCCCCTGCGTGGCATCCACCACGAGGATGGCGCCCTCGCACGCGGCGAGGGAACGGGAGACCTCGTAGGTGAAGTCGACGTGGCCGGGGGTGTCGATCAGGTTCAGCTCGTACTCGGCGCCGTCCCGAGCGGCGTAGCGCATCCGCACCGCGTTGAGCTTGATGGTGATGCCCCGCTCGCGCTCCAGGTCCATCGTGTCGAGCACCTGCTCGCGCATCTCCCGGCGGGAGAGCGTCCCCGTCGCCTCGATCAGCCGGTCGGCGAGGGTGCTCTTGCCGTGGTCGATGTGGGCCACGATGCAGAAGTTGCGGATCCGGGAGGAGTCCATTGAACCCTGCAATATAGCGCGGATACGCAGTCGCTAAG
>Ga0316620_10000654_pt1 | contig 14122 bp, 11 predicted proteins | sample OWC_Aug_M1_C1_D5_FD_207651 | JGI IMG/M metagenome (GOLD analysis project Ga0316620, IMG submission 207651) | Wetland soil microbial communities from Old Woman Creek delta, Ohio, United States - OWC_Aug_M1_C1_D5_B | ecosystem: Environmental > Terrestrial > Soil > Wetlands | place: USA: Ohio... | reverse complement strand
TTGGACGGCCAACATAACGACTTTCCTGGGATTTCTGGTCTCAGTCCCGTTGTTGACGGCCTTCAACAACCCCCAGTACATTGACGCTGCCTCGAGATTCCGGTTCGTCGTGGATTACCCCTGGATCCCTCTGATAGGTGCCAACTACAAGCTGGGAATCGACGGCATCAGCATGCTCCTGGTACTGCTGACCACGCTGCTCGGCTTTATCTCGGTACTCTCCTCGTGGACGGCGATCACCGAACGGGTCAAAGAATATTATGCCTTCATGCTGCTGCTCCAGACCGGCATGATCGGTGTTTTCATCTCATTGGATTTTCTGGTCTTCTATGTGTTCTGGGAAGTCATGTTGGTTCCGATGTACTTTCTCATCGGCGTTTGGGGCGGACCCCGGAAGCTGTACGCGGCCATCAAGTTCTTCCTGTATACCCTTGCCGGCTCTGTGATCATGCTGGTCGGCATACTGGCCATCTACTTCTATCAGTACAACACCACCGGCGTATATTCCTTTGACATCCTGGGATTCCAGAAGCTCGGTTTCCCGACCGACCTGCAGTTCTGGGTTTTCCTTGCCTTCTTCATTGGATTCGCCATCAAAGTGCCGATGTTCCCATTCCACACCTGGCTGCCGGACGCGCACGTGGAGGCGCCCACGGCGGGATCGGTAATCCTGGCCGGCGTTCTGCTGAAGATGGGGACCTACGGTTTCGTGCGTTTTTCCCTGCCGATGTTTCCCTGGGCCACCATGCACTTCCTCAAGCCGATGCTGATCATCTGTTTGATCGGCATCATCTATGGCGCACTGGTCGCCATGATGCAGAAGGACATGAAGTCGCTGGTCGCCTATTCCTCCGTCAGCCATCTCGGCTTCGTCATGCTGGGCGTCTTCGCGGCGACGCCGGTGGCGCTCCAGGGCGGGGTTTTGCAGATGCTCAATCACGGCATTTCCACGGGCGCGCTGTTCCTGATCGTGGGCATTATCTATGAGCGGCGCCACACCCGCATGATTTCGGACTACGGCGGGCTCAGCCACATCATGCCCGTGTATGCGACCGTTTTCATGATCATGACGCTCAGTTCGATCGGCATGCCCGGCTTGAACGGCTTCATCGGGGAGTTCTTCATTCTGCAGGGCACCTTCGCCGCCCCGGGCCTCTGGATTTATGCGGCGATTGCGGTCATCGGCATCGTGCTGGGCGCGGCCTACATGCTCTGGCTGTATCAACGGGTCATGTTCGGCAAGCTCGAGAACCCGCTCAACAAGGCCTTGCCCGATCTGAACCTTCGGGAGTTTGCAACTTTCGTTCCGCTCATCATCCTTGCTTTCTGGATAGGGATCTACCCGAGCTTTTTCACCAAGTATCTCGATGAGCCCGTGAACGCGATCGTGGCGAGAGTCAGGACGGATTACTTCAATGCCGGGCGAGCGCAGCTGCCCGCGCTTCCCGTGATGTCGCAGGAGGCGGACGCCAAATAGCCCGGGTGCCCTTCGAAAGCATTCAGCAGTGCGGCGCAGGGGTGCCGCATCGCCTTCCGGCTTGAGGTGCGGCCTTCGGGATCGGGGCAGCGCATCGGGTCCGCACTTGGTCCCGGGTGGCTGGGACCCGTTGTGCTTTTTGCGTCGTATCCCTGCGAGTTGAACCGCCTGCCGGGGGCGGCCGGGGCACATCGCCGGCTGCTCGATCCGTTCCCCGGGGAGCGGGCCTGCCGGCCTTCCGTTTCTTCAAACATCAAGCTCCCGGGTGATACTAGAAAATCGACTACCATTTTCATAATCCTGGTTGCATCGGACGAAAGCCCTTGATTTTGCGTGTTCTGCGAGGTTGCTCACTCCCCCCTTCTCTCCCTCCGGCCCTCTCCAGAAAAGACTTGTCAGGCCGATGGAAAAATGCGAGGATGAGAGCCATTCATACAGATTTCGCTGACCTCTCCGACTGAGGGAAGGCGGATTCAGCCTGCGGAGCGGATGAAAATGTCAGGATGCCAACATCGATGGGAAATGGCCGACATCCAGTTCGGTTTTGTAGTGTTCGAGAAGTGCTTTCAGTGCAACGGTGTGCGAACCTACTTCACCCGGGAAAGCCTGCCCATTATTGGCGACGAGTATCGTGAGGGGGATCACTTCTGGCATCGTGTGGAAAACGCTCAAACCTTTCGTTTTGCGCTTCGCTGCACCAAGTGTGGTGCCGCAGAATCCTTTGACGATCTCATGGGGCTTCTGTACTGCACCGGATGCCTGCCGGACTGCCGGCTGGAAATCCTGAGGCAACGGCTCGAGAGCGAGCGTACGCATCTGGTGCTCGCGTGCGGTTTTCTGAAGGAAACCCGGGTCCGGCCCGGCCAAATCGCGTCCCGCAAGCTGCAAAAGCTTACGCGTTATTTTAATCAGCGGCGGGACAGGTCGCGCTCCACCATATCCATCCGTTCTTTTGATCTGGATGACGGCTTCGCGCGCTGCAAGGGGGAGTTCCTGCATGACGTGGGCATGCTTTCGCAGGAACCCCTGACGAGCCGAAGATCGCCGTTCTAAGGGTCTGAGCGTGCAGGGCAGCGATGACCCGAAGTGACCGAGGAGATGATCATGACAGTGCAGGATCTTATCGAAAAAGCAGGGTTGAAGCCGTTGAGCAAGTTCGAGAATCGGTCCGTCGCAGGGGTTTACATCTCCGACATGGTTAGCGATGTGATGGCCGGCGCCAAGTCCGGCGACCTCTGGCTTACCATTCAGACGCACAAGAGCATCGTGCCCGCCGCCAATCTCGTGGATGTTTCCGCAATCATCATTACCGGCGGCAAAGAGGTTCCGTCAGAAACCATTGAGTTTGCCAACAAATATGACATCGCAATACTCTCGAGCGGGCTGCCGACCTTTGGCCTGGTCGGCAAGCTGTACGAATTGGGTTTGCGGGCGACCTAGACCGTTGACGAAGCAAACTGAGCTCATGGACCAGTTCGTCCTCCTGCAGAGGCGGGGATTGCCAGCGAGACTGAGACCGGATCGTGCAGATTAGGATGATCAAGGACGCCCTGGAGGCATCCGTAATCGAAGGAGAGGACAAGCTCGATGCCACCATCGAGCACATCTATGCCTCCGACCTGATGAGCGATGTCCTGGCCTTCGGCCAGCCCAATTCGATGCTGATCACCGGGCTTGCCACCCAGCAGGCCGTCATTTCCGCGCACATGGCGGAATTCAAGGGTATCGTCTTCGTCCGCGGGAAAAAATCCAAGGACGACTCTCCCAAATTCGCCAGGGACAACCAGCTGGCTTTGCTCTCCACGCGTTTCGACATGTACGACGCCTGCATCCGGATAGACTCCGTGAGAAGAGGGCAGGTGCGCGTGCAGGAGGCGGTATCAACCGGGCCTGCGGCGACGGAGATGTCCCTGATGCGTGAGCTATCCATCGAAGGGAGCGATTTTGCGCATGCGGGCATCGCATCGACGGAAGTGAAATCCATCCTGAAGAAAATCGGTTTGAACTCCAAGTTGGTGCGCAGGGTTGCCATCTCGACCTATGAAGGGGAGATGAATGTCGTGATGCATGCCAGGCGTGCGAAAGTCCATCTTGTGGTGACACCCAGGCTTGTGGAAGTGGCCATTGATGATGAAGGAAAGGGCATCCCCGATGTGAATCTGGCCATGCAAGAGGGCTTCACTACGGCGACCGAGGAAATGCGGGCGATGGGATTCGGCTCCGGCATGGGGCTCCCCAACATCAAGAAGAACTCGGACGAACTGATCGTTCAGAGCGAAGTGGACAAAGGAACCAGGTTATTGATGAGATTCTACGTTTAGCAGCGAACCCTGCAGCCATGATACGGGGGCCGGAAGATCGTGGAGCAATTCTATCACGCTCACAGGATTGACCTCTCCAGATGCCGCGGGCACAGGAAATGCATGCGCCGATGCCCCACGCAAGCCATCCGGGTGCGGGACGGCAAGGCGGTATTGCTTGAAGACCTCTGTGTCGACTGCGGAGACTGCATCACGGTCTGCCCGGAGGAAGCGATCGTCGCAATCCCCGACCCTACCGCTGAGATTGCCGGCCGCAAATACAAGGTTGCGGTACCCACGTCGGTCCTCTTCGCGCAGTTCGAACCGGGGATACACCCTTACATCATTCATCTGGCATTCAAGGAACTCGGCTTTGACGAGGTCATCGCCACAACCACATCTTGCGGGGCCGTAGCCAGGGCCTGCGTCAAATACATGGAACGGGGCCCTAAGCGCCGCCCGGTGATCGCCACAGACTGTCCCGCCACCGTAAGGTTGATCCAGGTAAAATATCCGGAGTTGGTCGAACTGATATCGCCGCTGGACGTGCCCCGGGAAGTAACGGCGCGGGAGATCCGAACGCATTTGCCCGCCAAGCTCGGCTTGAGACCGGAAGACATCGGCATCGTATACATCTCGCCATGCCCGGCAAAGATTGTTTCCATCCGGCAGCCTGCGGAAAAAGCGAAATCCTGGTTCGACGGCGCCATCTGCGTGCGGGACGTCTATTCGCTTCTGCTGCCGCACGTCGTGGCCATCAAAGCCAGATTTGACGTCAGCCAGGTGCCCGCGGATTTCCGCTTCAGCGTGGGCTGGGGCGTGCTCGGCGGGCTGACACGTGCTGTGAATATGGAAAAATGGCTGGCTGTTTCCGGCCTTGATCATGTCATGCGAATTCTGGATGACATCGAGAATTCGCGGCTGCGCAACGTGGACTTCGTGGAGGCATTTGCGTGCATGTTGGGATGCGTCGGCGGCCCCTTTAATATCGAGAACCCTTATGTGGCACGCATGAACAGCATCAAGCAGCGAGAGCGCTACGAGAACCGCGTCGTCATCGACGACGCGGAGATCGAACGCCGGGTCGAAGCGGGATACTACTTTCTGGAAAACCCGGTGCTGCCACGCCCCACCAAATACTTCGACACAGACCTGGAGACATCCATCAAGAGAATGCGGGAAGGTGAGAAGGTGTATCACAAGCTCCCGCAGACCGACTGCGGGTGCTGCGGCGCGCCGACTTGCATGGCGTTTGTCGAGGATCTGGTGCGCGGGGAAGCAGAATTGAAGGATTGCATCTTCTTTTCTGGGCGCGAGCGCGGATTCTGAAAGGACGGATCCGTGTGTGTATGGTGTCTGAACTGGAGGTTGAATAGTGGCTACAGCGGATAATGCGCAAGTGCTGTCACGATTCCACGGGGACGAAGGGGATCTGATCCCCATCCTGCAGGGGATTCAGGGGAACCTGGGATATCTTTCCGAAGAAGCGATCCGCGAGGTGTCTCATTTCCTGCGGATATCTGAAAATCACATCTTCGGAGTCGCTTCTTTCTATTCGCAGTTCCGTTTCTCGGCCCCGGGACGGAACTCCATCAAGGTATGCCTCGGCACCGCATGTCACGTCAGGGGCGGCGAGATTCTTTCTCACCAGATCGAGAGGGATCTCGGCATCCTGCCCGGCGAGACGACGGCAGACCGGCGCTTTGACCTGCAGCGTGTGGCGTGCCTTGGATGCTGCGCTCTGGCGCCGGTGGTGGCGATCAATAACGATATCTTCAGCCGGATGACGGTGATGCGGCTGAAAAAGACGCTGAACGAATATGCATAGCCTCAAGACTCACAGAACTGCAGCACAGGAAAAGTGGCATGAACTGCAAAGCAGCCGGGTGCCGGTGATCTATGTCGGCACGGCATCGTGCGGCCGTGCGGCCGGGGCGCTGGCGGTTCTCGACTCGATCCGGAAGACGCTGGTTGAGAAACAGTTGAGCGCCCGGATCGTGGAAGTGGGCTGTATCGGGCCCTGTTACCTGGAGCCGCTGGTGGATATCCGGCTTCCCGGCAAACCGAGGATGTCGCATGCCAACGTTACGCCGGAAAAGGCCCGTTACCTGGTCACGGCGTACCTGACCGGCGACAAACCCCCCGTCCGGAGCGCCATCGGGCATCATGGTGAGGACGGCTCCGCGTTTGCCGACAAAGTTCCCAGATTCTTCGACCTGCCCATGATGAAACCGCAGGTTAGAGTGGTTTTACGGAACTGCGGCATGATTGATCCTCAGGAGATCGATCATTACCTTGCCAACGACGGGTACATCGGTTTCACGAACGCGCTCCGCAAGGGGCCCCGCGGGGTGATCGAGGAAGTGCGGGAAGCGGGGCTGCGGGGCAGGGGCGGAGCCGGATTCCCCACTCACAAAAAGTGGGAGATCTGCCGGAATGCGCCGGGAAACATCAAATACCTCATTTGCAACGCCGACGAAGGGGACCCGGGCGCATTCATGAACCGGTCCCTGCTCGAGGGGGATCCCCACGCGGTGCTCGAAGGGATGCTGATTGCAGCTTACGCAATTGGCGCTTCGCATGGGTACATTTACATCAGGGCCGAATATCCTCTGGCGATCGTCCACCTGAACAAAGCACTGGCGCAGATGCGGGAGTGCGGCCTGCTGGGGAAGAGCATTCAGGGTTCGGGCTTCAGTTTCGACATCACCATCAAGGAAGGTGCGGGAGCTTTTGTGTGCGGTGAAGAGACGGCCCTGATCGCTTCCATCGAAGGGAAACGGGGCATGCCGCGATCGAGGCCGCCTTTTCCGGCCCTTGCCGGACTGCACGGCAAGCCCACCATCATCAACAATGTGGAAACACTCGGCACGCTGCCGAATATTCTGAGGAACGGCGCGTCCTGGTACCGCCAGTTCGGCATCCTGGGGAATTTCGGCACGAAGACGTTCTCGCTCGTGGGAAAAATCCGGCGCGCCGGACTCATCGAAGTGCCTCTCGGGATGTCTCTCAGGAAGATCATTTTCGACATCGGCGGCGGCACAGCCAAGAAATTCAAAGCCGTCCAGACGGGCGGGCCTTCCGGCGGCTGCCTGTCGGAGGAATTCCTCGACACCACGGTGGATTACGAATCACTGGGCGCCGCAGGATCGATCATGGGATCCGGCGGTCTGATCGTGATGGACGAGGACACATGCGTTGTGGATGTGGCCCGCTACTTTCTCGACTTTACCCAGAAGGAATCCTGCGGCAAGTGCTCGCCGTGCCGCGTCGGCTCCAGGCATCTGGTGGAACTGCTGGAGAAGATTACCAGGGGAGACGGAGAGCCGTCGGACCTGGCCAAACTTCATAATCTCGGGGAGACCGTGAAGCGGGGTTCCCTGTGCGGTTTGGGCCAGACGGCGCCGAATCCGGTGCTGACCACCCTCCGCTACTTCCGGCCGGAATATCTGTCCCACGTGACCGAGAAGTACTGCCCTGCCACGGTATGCCGCGCCCTCCTCGAGTACCGGGTGGTCCCCGAAAAATGCACCGGGTGCCAGAGGTGCGTTTCCGTATGCCCGACGGGCGCCATCACCGGTCCCCGGGCTGAAGTGCACAACCTGGATCCCTCCAAATGCATCAAGTGCCGGGCTTGCTATGAGATTTGTCGTTTCGATGCCATCGCCGGGGATGCGATTGTCATCAGGTCAGGACGGAGAGTTCCCGATGAACAGCGCGCATGAAGTGACCATTACCATCGACAATCAGACCGTTGCCGTGGAACGGGGACTGACCATCCTGCAGGCGGCCGAGCGGAACAACATTCGCATCCCGACGCTCTGCGCCCACAAGGACCTGACCCCTTTCGGCGGATGCCGCATGTGCATCGTCGAAGTGGACAAGATGCGTGGCCTGCCCACGGCCTGCACCACGCCGGTCGAGGAAGGCATGGTGATCCGCACCAACACGGCTCAAGTCAACGCCGTGCGCCAGGAGATTCTGCAGCTCATCCTCAGCGAACATACCTCGAGCTGCCTGATCTGCGATGAGAAGGAGGAATGCAGACTCTATGCCACCACGATCCGGAAAGCCGGCGTGACGACCGGCTGCCGGTACTGCTCGAATGACAACCGTTGTGAACTGCAGGATGTAGCAACCCAGCTCGGGCTGAAGGAGATCGGCTATCCGATCTATTACCGGCATCTGCCGGTGGAGAAGGAAGATCCGTTTTTTGACCGTGACTATAACATCTGCATCCTCTGCGGCCGCTGTGTCCGCATGTGCCAGGATATTCGCACCGCCGGCACTCTGGCCTTCACCCGGCGGGGGCGGCAGACCACCATCGGCACCGCGTTCCATCGCTCGCACCTCGATGCCGGCTGTGAGTTTTGCGGGGCCTGCGTTTCGGTTTGTCCGACGGGGGCCCTGGCGGAAAAAACCAATAAATGGGAAGGAAAGCCGGAACGCGAGCAACTCACCACCTGTCCTTTCTGCGGGATCGGGTGCCAGATGCGGTTGCAGGCAAAAGGCAATATGATTCTCGGCAGTCTGCCCGCGGAAGATCCCCTGGTCAACCATGGCCAGCTCTGTGTCAAAGGCAGGTTCTGCGTTTCCGAGCTGGTGAACGGGCCTGAACGGCTGTTGAAGCCGCAGCAGCGGACGGGCGGCTCCTGCGCGACCCTGACATGGCAGCAGGCGATCGACTCGGCCGCCGCCCGGCTCTCGGAATGCCAGCCGGATGATTTTGGCTTGCTCATTTCGCCCGACTGCTGCAACGAGGATCTCTACGTGGCGCAGAAATTCGTCCGCAGCGTCATGAGATCCCATCACATCGACACCGCCGCGCGCATCTTTTACGGACCGGGATTCAGCGCCTATCTCAGGCTCTTCAAGAGGGTTGTGCCGCTTTCGGAGCTGGAAAAAGCCTCCGTCATTGTCTGCCTGGGCCTCGATGCCAGGTACGGGAGGTCCGTGATCGGCGTAGAACTGCGCAAGGCCATACGACAAGGTGCCAGGGTCGTCACCATCCACCCCAGACGCCACAGCCTGAGCGTCATCAGCCAGCAATGGATCCAATCTGTTCCCGGCACCGAAGCTGAGATTTTGCGCGGTCTGGTGCGGCTGACCGGCGTCGATGGTGCGTCCGCATCCATGGCTCACCAGATGGGCCGCCTGGCGCCGCAAATCCAGGAAACGGCAGCGCTGCTCAAGGATGCGCCGGCCCCGGTGATCGCCGTGGGTTCGGAGTTTCTCCGGTATGGCAGTTGCGCGGATATTCTGGAAGCCATTGATCAATTGGCCAGAAACACGGGTGCCGGCGTGGTGCTGTTGCCGGCGCAAAGCAACCTGATGGGCTCCATTCTCATGGGGGCGTTCCCTGAGGTCCTGCCGGCAGGCGTGCCCAGTTCGAATGCTGCCAGGATGCGCGAACTGGGGACGAAATGGGGTGTATCACTGCCTGAATTCCGTGCTTTCTGGACGTCCGCATCTCTGGGTTCCGGCAAAAAGCTGCGCGTCCTGTACCTGATCGGCGAGGCTCCGGCGCAGCTGCGCACCGCGGCCGATTTCATAATCTTCCAGGACATATACCCTCCGGACCTCCCCGGCCAGGCGGAGCTTATCCTTCCCGCGGCGGCTTTCAGCGAAGTCGACGGAACGCTCGTCAACGGAGAAGGAAGGATTCAGCAGGTCCGGCAGGCAGTCCAGCCCCCGGGTGAAGCGCTCGCCGACTGGCAGATCATTTGCCGGATTGCGCAAAACATGGGTGCCGCGGGCTTCGACTTTCAGAGTGCCGGCGACATCCGCCAGGAGATCTCGACGGTGGATCCGGAACTGGCGGACTTCAACGACAACTCACGGAAGTTCCGCCCGCTGCTCCATCAGGTGGATTTCATGTCGTCCCCGGCTGCGCGGCATGAATCCGCAGACATGAAAGGGAATGGGGGATATCCCCTGCTGTTCAGCGTGGCAGCCATCGAACACACGTACCGCGCCCGCCCGCTCTCTTCGCGGGTGGAGGGCGCGTGTACCCTGTTTGCCGAGGGTATCGTCCATGTGAGCCCGCAGGACGCAGAGGCTGCGGGGATAGCTGATAACGACGAGATCATTCTGAGTTCGGATCATTTCGAGCGGGTCCTGCCCGTCAGGGTGCAGAGGGATCAGCCGGCGGGATTTCTGCACGCCGTGCTGCCGCCGGGCGAAGCTCCTAACCCCAACCCGCTACCCGTCAGGATAAGGAAAAAAGATGTTCAAAGTGCTTGAAAGCCAGATGATAGTGCCGAATGTGCACTTGTTGACGTTTGAGGCTGCGGCGGTGTCCCAGCAGGCCAGACCGGGTCAATTCGTCATCGTGCGTCCCGACGATGACGGGGAGCGTATCCCGCTTTCCATTTCGGACTGGAATGCCGACGCGCACAGCGTGACGGTAAGCCTCCTCAACGTCGGCAAGACCACCGGCCAGATCGCAGCCCTCAAGGCCGGCATGCAGATACCCACCCTGGTCGGACCTTTGGGTAATCCCACGGAAATCAAGGAGTACGGAACTGTTTTGTGCATCGCGGGGTGCTACGGCATCGGGAGCATTTATCCCATCACGCGGGCCTTGAAGGCAAAAGGGAACAGGGTATTCGTGCTCCTGGAAGCCAGAAGTTCCTATCTTCTTTACTGGGAAAGAAGGTTTGAGGAGATCGCCGACAAGGTCATATATGTCACACGGGACGGCACGAAAGGTCTGAAGGGGCACGCGGGCAGGCTGCCCGAAATCCTCCAGTCTCTTGGCGAACCGGTGAATCAGATCATTATCAACGGCTGCACTTTTCTGCTGAAGAGAGGATCCGACGCCAGCCGCCCGCTCGGCATTCCCACCACCGTCAGCCTGAATCCAATTATGATCGACGGCACTGGAATGTGCGGCGTGTGTCGCGTCACGGTGGGATCGGTCACCAAATTCGCCTGTGTGCACGGGCCGGACTTTGACGGTCATCTGGTGAATTGGGAAGAACTGCTCCAGCGTCGCAAGGCCTACCTGAAAGAAGAGGTGGTTCCTCTGCGAACCAGCCGCTGCGAAGATCACATGATGAAAGCATAAGGAAGAATATGGAGTCTCCTAAGCCGCCGAAAAAGAAACTGGATCTGAACCGCAGGGAGATGCCCAAACAGCCTCACGATATCCGGAGCCACAATTTCGATGAGGTTGCGTTGGGGTACCGGGCCGAGACCGCAATTGAAGAGGCGTCTCGATGCCTGCAATGTCCCAGCGCCAATTGTGTTGAGACCTGTCCGGTCGAGATCGACATTCCTGCGTTCGTGGAATGCGTCGCCAAGGGTGATTTTGCCGAGGGGATCAGGATCCTGAAGGAGAAGAACTGCCTGCCGGCAATCTGCGGACGCGTGTGCCCCCAGGAGGAGCAGTGCGAGGGCAACTGCTCCCTGGTGAAAAAGGGAGGCCAGATCGCTATCGGCCGTCTCGAAAGGTTCCTTGCGGATTGGGAAGCCTGTCAGCCCGAAATGAAGCTTCCGGAGATCCCGCCGCCTACGGGAAAGAGAATCGCCATCGTCGGCGGCGGCCCTGCAGGGCTCACCGTGGCTGGGGACCTGATCAAGCTGGGTCATCAGGTGACCATTTTCGAGGCGCTTCACAAAATGGGCGGCGTTCTGGTTTACGGCATCCCTGAGTTCCGCCTGCCGAAAGCGATCGTGAAGAGGGAAGTGGACTATCTGGTTAAGCTGGGTGTCGAGGTCGTCACCGATTACGTCGTAGGAAAGACACGGACGATTGACAGCCTCCTGGAGGAATACCACGCGGTATTCGTCGGATCGGGCGCCGGCTTGCCCTGGTTCATGGAAATTCCCGGCGAGAATCTCAACGGTGTCTATTCCGCCAACGAATACCTGACACGCATGAACCTGATGGCGGGATTCCAATTCCCCAAATACAGCACGCCGATCAAGGAGCACAAGCGTGTGGCCGTGCTGGGCGGCGGCAATGTCGCCATGGATTGCGCCAGGACCGCCCTCAGGCTGGGGGCCGAAAGCCGGATCATCTACCGCAGGTCGCGAAACGAACTCCCGGCACGGCTTGAGGAGATTGAGAATGCGGAAGAGGAAGGCGTGATTTTCGAGTTCCTCACCCTTCCCACACGCTACATCGGCGACGAAAACGGCTGGGTGACCGCCCTCGAATGCATCAAGATGAGACTGGGTGAACCGGACGCCTCCGGCCGGAAAAAACCTATACCGATTGAGGGTTCCGAGACGCTCTACCCGGTGGATGCCGTCGTCTGCGCCATAGGCAACAGTCCCAACCCCCTCATCGCTGCCACGACGCCCGGCCTGGAGGTCGGGAAAAAAGGCAATATCGTCGTGGATGAGGCGACGGGGAAGACTGCAAAGCCGCGTGTATGGGCAGGCGGTGATGTCGCGACCGGAGCGGCCACGGTCATTCTGGCCATGGGCGCCGGCCGCAAAGCCGCCCGATCTATTCACGAATACCTCTGTTCTCTCTGAAACCGGCTGTTCTCCGGCCCCCGAGATGAACCCAAAAGAACTCTCGCTTCTGCGCGGGCAGCAATGCTACAAGATAGCATGCCCGATCGGGCCTGAAGAACTGAGTTTGCTGATATCGCTTATTTTCCGGCACGCTTGCCGTGGCGGATGAACGTAACGCCGCGAGCAAGCGGGGCCCATGTCCGACGAGGAGGTTGCAATGCACAAGTCATTCTTGGGAGCAGTTTCGGCTGGCCTGTTGTTGCTTATCGTCATGGTGGCTTGCAGCACCGGCACGCCGCCCCCGGCCGCGATCGATGCCGCTCAGCTCCAGGCTTTCCAGCCATCGCCGGACGTTATGGCATCCACATCGAATCCCATCACGGAGGAAAAGGTTGCCCTCGGCCGGATGCTTTACTATGAGCCGCGCTTATCGAAAAGCCAGGAGATCTCGTGCAACTCGTGTCATATGCTGGACAAGTACGGTGTGGATTCCCAACCGACCTCCGACGGGCACAAGGGGAAAACAGGTGATCGCAATTCTCCGACGGTGTACAACGCAGCCGGTCATATGGCGCAGTTCTGGGATGGCCGGGCGGCCAACGTCGAAGAGCAGGCAAAAGGACCGGTAATGAATCCGATCGAAATGGCTATGGATACCGAAGAGGAAGTGCTTGTTGTTCTGAAATCGATGCCGGAATACGTAGCACTTTTCAAGGCCGCCTTTCCGGGGGAAAAAGACCCGGTGACCTACGACAACATGGCCAGGGCAATCGGCGCGTTTGAACGCAAACTGACCACGCCGTCCCGGTGGGACAAGTTGCTCGCCGGGGATCAGAATGCATTGACCGCCGAGGAGAAGGCCGGATTTCGTGCCTATTATGAGGCGGGATGCCAGACCTGCCACGCGGGCGCCTATGTGGGAGGCGGCAGCTACCAGAGGCTGGGAATGGTGGAAGCATGGCCGGACACCTCGGATCCCGGACGGGAAAAGGTGACCAAGAGCGATGCGGACCGCATGGTCTTCAAGGTGCCCTCCTTGCGCAACATCGACAGGACGGGTCCCTATTACCACAATGGGAAGGTGGCAACCCTGGCGGAAGCCGTGTCGACCATGGCCCAATACCAGCTCGGCAAGACGCTGACCGATGCGCAAGTGCAATCGATCGTCACGTGGCTCGGAACACTCACAGGCGACCTCCCTGCCGGATACATCAAGGAGCCGGTTCTGCCGAAGAGCACAGCCAAAACGCCAAAGCCTGACAAAGGGGAGTGAGGGGTTCCTTTCCCATGGCCCTCACGGCGGCGCCGGTCTGACATGCATTCCATTTGCCAGCAGGGGAGAGAAAAAATGCGTACGACCATAAGGATCATCCTGATCGCCATACTTCTGCTGATCTTGTTGGGACGGTTTGTTCCTCCCGACCTGTCAAACCCGCCTATAAATCCGGCGGCTACCTTTGAGGCGGTTGCCAAGCCCAACCCGGCAGCGGCCGCCGTGCTGCTGCGCGCGTGCTACGACTGCCACTCGAATCGCACCGTCTGGCCGTGGTACAGCCGAGTCGCCCCGGCCTCATGGCTGGTTGCCGGCGACGTCAAAGAAGGACGGGCACACCTGAATCTGTCGGAGTGGGCCAACTATGGATCCGAGATGGCGGCCGAGAAATTGCGCGGCGTCTGCAATGAGGCAAAAAGCGGCGCGATGCCTCTGTGGCAGTACCGGCTGATCCATCCGCAAGCCAGGCTCAGCGCAGACGATGTCAATGCCTTGTGTGCTCCGACAGCCGCCGGCACTGCCGCGGCCGTCAGGCGCTAGCCCAACTTCCGCAGTTAAATTGCTAAGTCTTTTGTTTTCATCACAGATCATGTCGAGTTTCCA
>Ga0316620_10000653_pt1 | contig 14134 bp, 10 predicted proteins | sample OWC_Aug_M1_C1_D5_FD_207651 | JGI IMG/M metagenome (GOLD analysis project Ga0316620, IMG submission 207651) | Wetland soil microbial communities from Old Woman Creek delta, Ohio, United States - OWC_Aug_M1_C1_D5_B | ecosystem: Environmental > Terrestrial > Soil > Wetlands | place: USA: Ohio... | reverse complement strand
GCATGAGGCTGCCGCTGGTCATCGAGGTGACCAGCGCCAGCACCACCAGGGCGACGAACATGCGGGCGTCGATGATGCCGGCCTCGAGGGCCAGCAACCCGAGGATGACCTCCATCGCGCCGCGGGCATTCATCCCGAACCCGATCGCCCAGGCCTCCCGCTGAGTCACGCCGGCATAGCGCGCGCCCGCCCAGCAGCCGAGCGTCTTCCCGGCCGTCCCGACCAGGAGCACGACGACGACCAGGAGCAGGTCGAAGTGCTCGAGGAAGTTGACCCGGAGGCCGATGCTGGCGAAGAACAGGGGGGCGAAGATGAAAGAGACGAAGTGCTCGAGCGTCGCTCGGGTCCGTTCCTGGAGATGCTCGGACTCGCCGAGGGCGATCCCAAACAGGAAGGCACCGAAGATGGCGTGGATGCCGATCCACGACGTGCACGCCGCGCATACGAGGGCGATGGAGACGGCGAAGCCGAGCACACCCCCGGGCCAGCTGGTGTGCGCCTGGATCCACGGCAAGACCCGGTTGACCAGCCACTTCCCCAGGGTCAGCACGAGCGCCGCGAAGCCGAGCGTCAGGGCGACCGTGGTGCCGATCGGGATGCCGCCGCTGACACCGCCTCCGACCAGGCCCAGGATCACGGCGAAGACGATCCATCCGACCAGGTCGTCGAAGACGGCCGCCGCGACGATCAGCATGCCCAGGTCGGAGCGATAGAGATCCATGTCCATGAGGATCTTGGCGATCACCGGGAGGGCGGTAATGGAGAGAGCAGTGGCGAAAAAGAGGGCGAAGACCAGGGCGTCCGCCCCCCGGTGCATGCCGAGCAGGGAGGGGGCGAACCAGGCCGAGAGAAACCCGACCGCGAACGGGAACACCAGCCCGGAGGCGCTCACAGCGATCGCGGTCCGGCCCTGCTTCCAGATCGTGGACAGGTCCACCTCCATCCCGGCCACCAGCAGGAAGAGCACAATGGACAGGGTCGTGAGGCCGCCCAGCGCGGCGGGCAGACCGCCGTGGACCGGGAAGAGGAAGGCGTTCCACGTGGGGGTCAGCGCTCCCAGGACCGTGGGCCCGAGCAGGATGCCGGCTGTGATCTCCCCGACCACGGCCGGCTGCCTGAGACGGCGGGCCAGCTCGCCCAGCGCCCGCGCCGCCAGCAGCATCACGCCCAGCGCGAGCAACAGGCGCGTCAGCTCCTGGTGAGACAGGGTCTCCATGCACTCCCCCCGGTCAGGACCGCCGGACCCAGTGACCACAGCCAGCTCGATTCGCCGGTGCCGACCATTCGTCAGCCTCTCCAGCGTATCGCAATCCCCGGTCACGCGACCCGACCTTCGCCAGGGCGGGCAGGCGACGACACAGGCGCGTATACTCCCCCGCCGGAGGTCGTGTCGATGACAGAGAGTGATCTCGGACTGCTGGCGATCGACCCGTCCGCGCGTGAGAGACGGAGACCCTCTTGGCTGGCGCCGGTCGTGATCGGGCTGGCCCTGCTCGCCGTAGCGACTGTGGTCGGATGGTGGCTGACGACACAACGGGCGGTCGAAGTGCGAGTCGTCGAGGCGAAGGCCTGGACGGCAGGACCGACGGCGGTGCTCAACGCCTCGGGCTATGTCACTCCGAGGCTGCGCGCGACCGTCTCCGCCAAGGTCACGGGCAAGGTGGTCGAAATCCTGGTCGAGGAGGGGCTCAAGGTCGAGGCCGGGCAAGTCCTGGCACGGCTCGATGCAACCGATGCTGCGGCCGAGCTCGCTGCCGCCGCGGCCGAACTCGATGTGGCGCAGGCGCGGGTCGCGCAGCTTGAGGTCGACCTCGACGACGCACGCCGGACGTTGCGCCGGACCACCGGCCTGCGCCAGGACGGGGTGGCGTCGGAGGAGGAGTTCGACAGTGCCACCGCCCACGTGCGCTCGCTCGAAGCCGGCCTGACCCTCGCCGGGCAGCAGGTCGTCGCCGCCGAGCGTCGCGTCGCCGTAGCCCGCCAGGCGGTCGAGAACCACGTCGTGCGCGCCCCCTTCGCCGGCATCGTCGTATCCAAGGACGCGCAACCCGGGGAGATGGTCTCCCCGATGTCAGCCGGCGGCGGCTTCACCCGGACCGGGATCGCAACCGTCGTCGACATGGCCTCGCTCGAGATCGAGGTCGACGTCAACGAGTCCTACATCGCCCGGGTGACGCCCGGGCAGCAGGTCGAGGCGATCCTTGACGCCTACCCGAGCTGGCGCATCCCGGCCCACGTCATCACCGTCATCCCCACCGCCGACCGGCAGAAGGCGACGGTCAAGGTGCGGATCGGTTTCCAGGCTCTCGACCCCCGCATTTTGCCCGACATGGGAGTGCGCGTGAGCTTCCTCGAGGAGCGAACCGCGGCCGCGGCGGCTGCGCCGACGGCAGTTGTCCCGCGCTCGGCAGTGGTCGAGGAGGAGGGTTCCTCGATGGTGTTCGTGCTCAGGGAGGACCGGGTCGAGCGGAGAACGGTGGGCGTCGGTCAGGCGCGCGGCGACGAGGTGGAGATCGTGGCCGGATTACAGGGGGGGGAGCTTCTGGTCGTGCACCCGCCCGCGGGGCTCGGCGAAGGGCAGAGGGTAAAGGTGGTGAAGTAGCTGTCAGCTGTCAGCTGACAGCCGTCCGCTCCCCCACCCGGCCCGTGGTCAATCGGGGGCTTGAGGGAGCCTGAATCTGAGAGCCGAGAGCTGGAAGCTGAGACCTGAGATCTGAACGCTGAGTGCTGAATGCTGAGAGCTGATGGCTGACAGCTGAGAGCCGGAGGGGGGTCGATGGTCCGGGTCAACGGAGGCGCCGACGGCGGGCTCATTCGGGTACGCGGGCTGAGCAAGGTCTACCGCCGGGGGGAGGAGGAGATCCACGTCCTGCGCAGCCTCGACCTCGACGTCGAGGCGGGCGAGTTCGTGGCCTTCATGGGCCCTTCCGGCTCGGGCAAGACCACCCTGCTCAACCTCATCGGCGGTCTCGACATGCCCAGCGCAGGCTCGATTCGCGTCGGCGGCGAGGAGATCGCCGAGCTGCGAGGGGCGGCCCTCAGCCGCTGGCGCGCCCGCCACGTCGGTTTCGTCTTCCAGAGCTTCAACCTGATCCCGGTCCTCGACGCCTTCGACAACGTCGAGCTGCCGTTGTTGCTCACCCGCCTCAGCCGGGCGCAGCGCTACGCCCATGTCTCGGCCGCGCTCAGGCTGGTCGGCTTGGCCGATCGCATTCGCCACTACCCACGCCAGCTTTCCGGCGGCCAGGAGCAACGGGTGGCGATCGCCCGCGCTCTGGTCTCCGATCCCCAGCTCCTGCTCGCGGACGAGCCCACCGGCGACCTCGACCGACAGACCTCGGGCGAGATCATGGAGCTGGTGCGAAGGTTGGCCAAGGAGTTCGGCAAGACGGTCCTGATGGTGACCCACGACCCCCTGGCCGCCGCCCTCGCCGACACCGTCATCCATCTCGACAAGGGGGTCCTGGTCGAGGTGCCGCAGGGGGCGGCGCCACGATGAGGTTTCTGCCTCTGATCCTGCGCAACCTAGGGCGCAAGAAGATGCGCACCTTGCTCACCGCCGGCTCGTTCGCGGCGGCCCTGTTCCTCTTTGGCTTGCTGCAGGTGATCGGGCGCTCGCTCGACCAAGGGGTCGAGGTGGCGGGCGCCGACCGACTCGCCGTCCGCAACCGAGTCTCGATCATCATGCCGTTGCCGTACTCCTACGGCGCCCAGATCGGCAAGCTGCCCAACATCCGGGACTACACCTGGGCGGTGTGGTTCGGCGGGGTCTACCAGGATGAGCGCAACTTCTTCCCCCAGTTTGCGGTCGACGCGCAGAGCTACCACCGGGTCTACCCCGAGCTGCGGATCGCCGACGACCAGTGGCAGGCCTTCGTCGCCGACCGCCAGGGTTGCGTGGTCGGCCGCGACCTCGCCGAGCGCTTCGGCTTCCAGGTCGGGGACCGCATCCCGATCAGGGGCACGATCTTCGAGGGAACCTGGGAGTTCAACCTGCGCGCCATCTACGACGGCGAGCGCCCCGAGGACCCGACCTCCGACATGTGGATCCGCTACGACTACCTCGAGGAGACGCGCGAGATCCTCAAAGGGACGGTCGGCTGGTACGTCGTCCGGGTCGACGACCCGGCCCGCAGCGACGAGGTCGCACGGACGATCGACGAGCGATTCGCCAACTCCTCGTTCGAGACTCGCACCGAGACCGAGCAGGCATTCCTGACCGGCTTCGCCAACCAGATTGGCAACGTCCGGCTGCTCATCCTGTCGGTCGGCGCCGTGGTCTTCTTCACCCTCATCCTGGTCAGCGGCAACACCATGGCGATCGCGGTCCGCGAGCGCATGGCGGAGCTGGCGGTGATGAAGTCCCTGGGCTTCTCCAACCTCCTCCTGCTGGTGCTGGTCGCGACCGAGGCGGTCATCCTCGCCCTGGTCGGCGGCTCGGCCGGACTGCTCGCAGCCAAGACCCTGACCCGCTTCGGCGACCCCACCGGGGGGCTGTTGCCGTTCTTCTACCTGGCTCCGGCCGAGATGGCCTTCGGCCTCCTGCTCGCCCTCGCGGTCGGCGCGGTCTCCGGCCTGATCCCGGCCACGGCTGCGGTCCGCACCACCATCGTCGCCGGGCTCAGGGGGATATGAGATGGCGGTGCCACTCGGCTACTCGGTGCGGAGCGTGGTCGCGCGCTGGCGCTCGGCGCTGGTGGCGGTCATCGGAATCGCCGGCACGGTCGGGGTGTTCGTGGTCGTGCTCGGCATGGCGCAGGGCTTCCGGGCCACCGTCGCCGGCTCGGGCGAGGAGGGCTCAGCCATCATCCTGCGCGGTGGCACCAACGCCGAGATGGACAGCGCGATCGACCTCGACCAGGTGCGCGCGATCGCCGACGCTCCCGGGATCGCGCGCTCGGCCAGCGGCCAGCCACTGGTCAGCGCCGAGGTGGTGGTGGTCGCCGCCTTTCCGCTCGTCTCTTCCGGGACCGACGCCAACGTGCAGGTGCGCGGCGTCTCCCCCCTCGCCCTCGCCGTGCGGCCGCGGGCTCGGCTGGTCGCGGGCCGGATGTTCGAGGCGGGCCGCGACGAGCTCATCATCGGCCGTAACGTCGCCCGCACCTACAGCGGCTTCGCCCTCGGCCGGCCGATCCGCTTCGGTGGCGGCGAGTGGACCGTGGTCGGCGTCTTCGACGCCGGCGGCGGTGCCTTCGACTCCGAGGTGTGGTGCGACGCGATCGTCCTCAACCAGGTCTACAAGCGGCCCGAGCGCATCTTCCAGTCGGCCACGGTGCGGCTGACGGCCAGCGACGCCTTCCCGCAGTTCAAGGATGCCCTCACTGCCGACCCCCGCTTGACCGTTTCGGTCGAGCGGGAGGCCGACTACTACGCTCGGCACTCGCGCACCGTGACCACATTGATCGAGGTCCTGGGGGCGATGGTGGCGGCGGTGATGGCCGTGGGCGCGGTTCTGGCCGGGCTCAACACCATGTACTCGGCGGTCGCCGCGCGTGGCCGTGAGATCGCGACCCTGCGTGCGATCGGGTTCTCCCCCGCCGGCATCCTCATCGCGCTCATGGTCGAGTCGCTGCTGATCGCGCTCGCCGGCGCCGTACTCGGCTGCCTGGCGGCGGTGCCGTTCAACGGCTTCACCACCGGGACCATGAACTGGCAGACCTTCTCCCACCTCGCCTTCGCTTTCCGCATCACCCCGCCCATCCTCGGCCTGGGGGTGCTGTTCGCGCTCGCCATGGGCCTGCTCGGCGGCCTGCCGCCGGCGCTGCGCGCCGCCCGCCTACCGGTAGTGGTGGCGCTCCGGGAGCTGTAGGCGCCGAGCCCACCGCGAGAGACCTCCCTTCGGCCTTGGCATCGACCGCACGTCGAGCTCCCCTCACCTCGAGCGCGTCAGGGGCGAGCGTCGCCGCGGGCCGCCATCCAGCCGACGCAGCACCCGGCACACGGCCAGGCTGACCCAACGCCCCTCGGCCCGCGCCCGCTCCGTCTCGGCCGTCCGGTGGCGGCGGGAGTACGACACCCGCCACAGCCCCGACTCGAGCTGGTGGTCGCGAAGCCATGCCGCCGCCCCGGCCACCGCCTCTGCGACCCCCGGCGGGTCGATGCGCGTCACCACGTCGAGCGCCGCCACCAGCTGGTTCCACCAGTACGGGAACTGGAAGCGCAGCCAGTGGTCCGCCTCCCGGTACGAACCGTACGCGTCCTCCGCGAAGAAGCGCGACGCGAGCAGGCGGGCGGCGTGCTGGATCTCGCGCGCCCGGCGATAGCGCGGGTGGGCGGCGAACGCGCGCAGCACCATCCCGGTCCAGTGGTGCGAGAACGGCCGCGTCCGATCCGGCTCGAGCGGCTGCGCATCGGGGCTGGTGAACGCCACCGGGTCGTTGGCCGGCACATCGCGCGTCAGGACCGGGATCGACCAGCCACCGTCGTCCTGGCGCATCGCGAGCAGCCAGCGCAGGCCGCGCTCGACCCGCGGGTCGGCCTCGTACCCAGCGTCGACCAGCAGGCCGAGCAGCGCCCCGGTGTAGTAGGTCGCGTACTGGTTGCCGATGAACCCGCGGATGTCGCCGGCTGCGGTTTGCCAACCGAGCACGGCCTCGGCAGCACGCGCGATCGCCTCGTGGCTCCTGTCCATCTCGTACTGCTGGACCAGGACCCGCAGCACCTTCCAGGTCTCGACCAGCGCGTCGCGGTGCGGCGGCCACGACTCGCGTGGCTTGCCCGGCCGCGTCCACGAGCCGTCGTCGCGCTGCCGCCGCAGCAGGCGATGGGCCTCGGGCAGGGCCCAGACGGCGTCCTCGATCGGCTCGACCTGCTCGTCGCACAGGTCCCGGCGCACGAAGTAGGCGAGCGCCTGGTCGCCTGCAGCCAGCAGCGGTCGGATCGGGTCATGGAGGAGGTTGCGGAGCACGGCGGGACCAGGATAGGAGAGCGGGGACGAGGTGTCACCAAGCTCGCTCCACCCGCGCACCGGCGCAGCGTGCCGGCACGGTCACCGCAGCCCGTGCCACCCGATCTGATGAGCCTGGTGAGCGGCGGCTCCACTTACACGACGCGGCGCACGATGGGCCGCGTCGGCGACCGTCGCATCACCTCCTGGAATCCGCAGGCGAGGTAGAGTGAGAGAGTGCCGTGGTAGGCGAACACGTCCGGCATGCGCTCCTTCTTGGGCTCGACCGGGTAGGCCTCGACCACCTTGCCGTTACAGACCCGGACGTGCTCGACTGCGGCCTCGAGCAGCTGGCGGCTGACACCCCGGCGGCGCCGGGCGCGGTCGACGAAGAAGCAGACCACGGACCACACGGCGAGCTCGTCAACCGGGGCGAGGATGCGCGAGCGGGCGAGACGGCAATGCTCCGCCCGCGGGGCCACCGCGCACCAGCCCACCGGCCGGCCGGCGTCGAAAGCGAGCAGGCCGGGCACGACACCTCCCTCCACCAGTGCGCGCATTGCCCGCCGATTGCCCTCCCCCTTGCCGGCCTGGAACGCCTTGTTTGGCAGGCGCCACCACATGCACCAGCAGCCACCGCAGGCGCCGCGGGCGCCGAACAGCTGCTCGAAGTCGTCCCACCGCTCCGGGGTGAGGGGATGAATCTCGAAATGTGAGGGTCGGTCAATCGCGACTTCAGTCATGGCCCCTCCACTCCAGACGACGTCCGCTGCCGCGCGAGGATGGCTTCGACAGTGGCCTGCGGGATGCGGGTCATGCGCGCGATCTTGGCGCGCCGACCCGACGGCGATCGCGCGACCCCGGAGTAGGCCCAGGCGCGGGCGCCGTCCATGCCCAGCTCGATCCCGTAGCAGCCATCCGTGAGGGTGATGAGCAGGTTCCCGTTGGGCAGCTTCTGGCACGCCCCCATGACGCGGGTGAAGAAGTCCGGGTCCCTCGGCGCATACCGCGCGAGCTGCCCGTTGGCCACGTCGAGCTCGACGATGCGAGACGAGCTCCGGTCCAGCCCGTTGTCGAAGACGAGGAGGGTTCCGTCGGCCAGGATCGAGCCGTCGTGCGGTCCCGAGAGCTCGCCCGGGCCCCAGAACCAGACTAGCTCGCGCCGTGGCCAGTTGACGACCAGGACCGCGTCCTGGTGCCTGGAGGTCACGACCACGTTGCCGGCGGCGCAGATCGGATTGGTCCCGGTCGAGTCGCTACACTGCACCCGCTTGACCGCATTGCTGTGGAAGAGGTCGATGCAGCAGTCGCCGCGGATCCCTTGCCGGCTCACGTGGAGGGGGAACCGACGCCTGGATGCGGCGACCACGTCGTACAGCGACATGCGCTCCACGACCTCGCCGTCCATGGAGAGGAGCGCGAGGGAGCAGTCGACGGCGTCGATGTCGGGATCGACGGCCGCGATGCGGCGTCGCTCGAAGAGCAGGGTCATGAGCTGACCCTGGGGCGTCAATTCGAGGTAGTGGTGGACCGGCAGCCTCCGCCGCCACACCTCCTCCCCACTCCAGGCCAGACGGGCGAGGTAGCGCTCCGCGATGCGGGCGTCCGCCCCGGTCGCCTCGTCGGCGTCGCTCCCCACCACGAGCAGGTCGCCGTCCTCCAGGAGCAGCGCGAACTCCCACCGTCGACACGGGCTGGTCGACCAGGTGTTGACGAGCCCGCCCTCGAGGGTGATCAGGTCGCACCGGCAGCTGCTGGCGTAGACCACCAGGGTGTAGCCCGGCTGGGCACGGTCGCGGTCGAGGAAAACCACGCCCTTGCCGCTCGGCTCGGGCACGTCCTGGTCGTACTCCAGGTAGCCGAGGGCGCGCAGCCGGTCGACCTCAGCCTGGGAGACGGGCGGCGCCGAGGTCGGCTCCGGGGTGTCCGGCACCGGGGCAGGCGGCGCGGAGGTTGGCACAGGGCTGACGACCTGTGCCGGCGTCCCGGATCGGCCGACAGAGTGGTCCGGCGTGCATCCGGCCATCACGCAGCAGAGCAGCAGCAGCCCCACCGCAGGCATCGGTCCGGCCCGCGCCCCGCACCTCGCGACCACGCTTGGGTACCTCACCGCTCGACCGCCCGACTCTACCACCGACGGCAGGCTCGGGGAGGGCCTGACCGCCCCTGGCGCAGATCGCCACCTGCCCGTCTGCGCTGCGCGATCGCGTCGGCGGGCGCGGCCTTCGCGATGTCACACGGCAGCGAGACCCGAGTCGCGATCCGCTACCGGCAGCGCTACACCTTCCCGTCGCGCTTGACCTTTTCGGCCAGCGCCTCCATCGCGGCGTGGCGGTAGAGGTCGGACAGGGTCGGGTAGTTGAACAGCGTCTCCGCGATCTGAGTGGCGGTCGCCCCTGCCCGCAGGAAAGCCTGCCCGACGTGCACCAGCTCCGCGGCTTGGCCGCCCACCACGTGCGCGCCGACCAGGGTCATGCCCTCGGCCTCGAACAGGAGCTTGAGCAGGCCGCCGGTGTCGCCGAGAATCTGCCCGCGCGGGTTGAGCGCGTACTGGCCCCGACCGACGACGTAGCCCGTTCCTCGCTCCTTGAGGAGCTCTTCGGTGACACCGATGTGGCTGACCTCGGGGATGGAGTAGATGGCGAAGGGCAGCGCCTCGGTACGGCCCTTGGGGCCGGCCAGGCCGAGGGCGTGGCGGATGGCCTGACGCCCCTGCTCCATCGAGGTCGAGGCCAGGGCCGGGTAGCCGACGACGTCTCCGACCGCGTAGATGTGCGGCACAGCGGTTTGGAAGTACTCGTTGACCTCGAGCAGCCCGCGCGCGTCCGGGACGATCCCGAGCGCCTCCAGCCCGAGGTCGCGGCTGTTGCCGTCGCGCCCGACGCAATAGAGCAGGGCGTCGGCCTCGAGCACGGCGCCGCCCTGGGTCGTGCAGCCAACCCGCGGCGAGCTGGCCGACGTTCGCACAACGCTCTGGTAGCGGTCGTCGTGGAGGATGACGATGCCGAGGTGACGCAGCTCTTCCTCGAGGCGGCCGGCGATCTCGCGGTCGAGGTAGGGCAGCAGCTGCGGCCGGGTGTCGACCAGGGTCACCTCGAGGCCGATTGCGGCGAAGATCGACGCGTACTCGACCCCGACCACTCCTGCCCCGAGCACGATCAGCGAGCGCGGCATGCGCGGCAGCTTGAGGATGGTGTCGGAGTCGAACACGCACTCGCGGTCGAACGGCACGTCGGCGGGTCGGCTGGGCGACGCCCCGGTCGCGATCACCACCGTCTCGCCGCGCAGGACGACTATGGTCTCGCCGCCGCTCCCGATCACGGCGACCTGGTGAGGGTCGACCAACCGGCCCCGGCCCTTGAAGACCTCGACCTGGTAACGGGCGAGCGACCGGTCGAGCAGCTCGAGCTCGCGCTGCACCACCTGCTGCTCCCGGTACATGAAGTCCGCGACCGTGATCTCGCTCGCGATCTCGGTGCGGATGCCGTGGAGGTGGAGCCGGGTCAGGGAGTAGACGAAGAGCGCGGTCTCGCGCAGGGTCTTGGAGGGGATGGTGCCCCAGTTGACGCGGGCGCCGCCGAGCACGTGGGCCTGCTCGACCACCGCCACCCGGGCACCGGCGCGCGCGGCCTGGATCGCCGCCCGCTCGCCGCCCGGGCCGCACCCGATCACCACCACGTCGAAGGCCACAGCCATCAGCCGCCTCCGGTCGCCGGCAGCGGTCCCTGCCGCCGAGCCGCCTCGGTCGGGAGCACCTGCTGCTCCTGTCGCATGCACGGAGCGTAACATGCGGCGATAGCCGCGCATTTCGCCGGGTCGACGCTGCGTGCGCCGAGCCGGTAGCTTGATCGCGCACCGGCGCCCGGTCGCCAGGTCTTTCCTGCTCGAGGATCACGTCCGGTTTGGAGTCGCCGTCAAGCTCCGTGCGAGAATGCTCGGCGAGCGACATCGGCGCGCTCGCCAGATCGAGTGGAGGACACAATGGTCAGACGGTGGGTCACGCTCAGCGTCGCACTCGTGCTCACGACGCTGCCGCTCGCGGCTCAGGACGACATCTTCGCCGACGACTTCGAGACCGGCGGCACCTCACGCTGGTCGGAGACTGTCGGTCTGATCATCACCTTCGAGCTCGGCCACCGTTCCATGACCTGGGTCGACCCGTCGCGCTCGAACCGCAGCGTGCCGGCCGAGGTCTACTACCCGGCGACCACGGCCGGCGACGAGGTCCCGTTCGCCGCCGGCGCCTTCCCGGTGGTGGTGTGCGGCCACGGCTTCATGCAGACCGCCGACTCACCGCTCAACGTCGCCGAGGTGCTGGTGCCGGGCGGCTACATCGTCGCCCTGCCCGCCACCGAGACCGGCTTCCCCATGGACCACCTCGACTTCGGCCTCGACGTCGGCTTCGTCGCCCAATCGCTCGAGGCCGAGGGCGCGTCGGCCAGCTCGCCGTTCTTCGGCCACGTCGGCGACCGCCTGGCGGCGGCCGGCCACTCTGCCGGCGGCGGCGCCGCCCACCTGGCGGCGAGCTCCTTCCCCGGCCTGTTCCACTCCATCGCCACGATGGCGGCGGCGAGGACCGACCCGGACTCGGTGGCTGCCGCCCAGAGCCTGACCATCCCCGCCCTCTACCTGGCCGACGACCGCAACTGCGCCCTCGAGGCCGGCGGCGCCCCGGTCGACCACTACAACGCCTCCGGGGCGAGCTGCAAGGCGCTCCTCACCATCCTCGACGGCCTGCACTGCAGCTACGTCTACCCCAACTTCTGGTGCACCTCGGTCGACTGCTCGAGCGGCATCGACCCCGAGCTGCAGCGCCAGATCGTGGCCGACTACCTCCGCCCCTGGCTGGACTGGGTTCTCAAGAACGACGCCGCCGCCCTCGCCTCGTTTGACGCCCTCGCCTCGAGCGACCCCCGGCTGGCCTCCTACCAGCAGGAGGGCTGCGTCGGCGAGAGTGGTCAGCAGGCCCGGGGGGACGATTTCACGCCCAGCAGAACCTCGGCGCCCGGCCCTGGCCCGCTCGCGACCGGCACCAACCGGGGCTCGAGCCCGGCCGAAGCGATCAGCTCGAGCCAGGTCGCGCGCGGGAACAGCCCCAGCACGTGCCGGTCGTGGACCACCTCGGTCGACCCGTCCTCACGCCGCAGCAGGTAGGCCAGGTCGACGACGTAGGTGGAGTCATCCGGGTCAGGGTCGTGCCACCACTCGAGGTAGCGGAGCCCGCGGCCGTCGCGGTCGACGCCGCCGGTTTCGGTGCCGGCGGCGAAGGTCTCGCGCAGGTAATCCGGCTGGAGCAGGACCGCGCCACCGACTGCACAGTGCACGGCGGCGGTCTCGATCGCCCGCCCCAGGTCCTCGGCCGTGGTCATGAAGCAGACCGCGTCGTGGAGCAGCACGGCGTCGAAGGTCCGGCCGAGGCGAACCGTGCGCATGTCGCCGACCAGGTGCTCGCACTCGGGGTTCAGCCGGCGGCTCACCTCGAGCATGGAGGGCGAGAGGTCGACCAGGGTGAGGCCGAGCTGCCGCTTGAGGTGCGAGGCGTTGTTGCCGCCGCCGCACCCGAGGTCGAGCAGGGTACGCGGCGGGCGCGCACAGGCATCGGTCACAAGCCGCAGGTAGCGCGCCGCCTCCTCGGCGTAGTCCTCGGGCGGCGTGAGCAGGGGGAACCAGTCGGCGAGGTCGCGGTAAAGGCGGGGGAGCTGGTGGTCCGCGGAAGCCGCCGCAGGCTCGGGGCCAGATCCCTGGCGTGCCAGCCGGCGGTAGAGCACCGTGCTCGCGCCGCTGAACCCGAGGCGCTCGTACAGCGCCCGTGCCCGGCGGTTGGCCGGCCTCACCTCCAGGCCGAGAGCCGCGACCGGCGCGGAGGACCCGGCGCTCGAGCGCTCGAGCTCGGCGAAGAGCGAGCTGCCGTGGCCGCGGCCGCGCAGGTGCGGTGCGACGTACAGCTCGTCGACCACCCGCACCGGTCCACCCATCTCGTTCGACCACAGCTCCGTCACCAGCGCGTAGCCGCCGATCCCTCCCTCCAGGTCGAGGACCAGCGCCTGCCCGCGCCACGGCTCGCGCCGGAACCTGTCCAGCGTCCGCCGCACCTGGCCTGGCGCGACCGGATGCGGTCCGGGGTCCTCCCGGTTGAGCTCCCCGCACAGCTCGACAATGATCTCGTCTTCGGTCTCGCCGGCCCGCCGCCACATGCCACTAGGCTACACCGACGCAGGAGCGCCACGCCAACCGCCAGTCCGCAGGCGAAACCAACCCGGCATCAGCCGAGCATCAGCGATTGACAACACCCGGCGGGCGCCGCAACCCGCACCACCGGCGGCGCGCGGCGAGCGCGGAAAGGAAGGAACTCTGGCCTGCGGTCAGGCAATTGGGCTCGTGATTCTCACTCGAGCGTGCTTTGCCGCGCGGACTCCGCCGCCAGCCACGTGCTATCGTTGGATTGGCTCTCCGAACGCCCAGAGGGCGAGGGGGTCGCCGATGGTGGACCCGAAGCACGACTCCGTCGACGATCTGCCGACTTCGGCGATCGACCCGGCTCAGCTCCGCCCCTCCCCGGCGGCGGCCGACACGGGACCATCCCCCGCCGTGGCCACCCTGCCTCCCGACGTGCCGGCGCAGATCGGCCCCTACCGCGTGCTCTCCCTGCTCGGCGAGGGGGGCATGGGCACGGTCCTTGAGTGCGAGCAGGAGCAGCCGCTGCGGCGCCGGGTGGCGCTCAAGCTGATCCGCACCGGCATGGCGAGCGGTGAGTTTGCCGCCCGCTTCGACTCGGAGCGGCAAGCACTGGCGCAGATGAACCACCCGGCGATCGCCCGCGTCTTCGACGCCGGCGCCAGCGAGGGGCGACCGTACTTCGTGATGGAGCTCGTCGCCGGCGAGCCGATCACGGTCTTCTGCGACCACGGTCGGCTGTCCGTGCACGAGCGCCTCGAGCTGTTCGTAAAAGTGTGCGAGGGCGTCCAGCACGCCCACCAGAACGGCATTATCCACCGCGACCTCAAGCCCTCCAACATCCTGGTCGCCGAGGTGGACGGGCGACCGGCGCCCAAGATCATCGACTTCGGCATTGCCAAGGCGACCCGGCCCGGGCCGCAGGAGGCCGCCTGTCAGACGCTGCAGGGGGAGCTGATGGGCACCCCCGAGTACATGAGCCCGGAGCAAGCCGACCCATCGCGGAGCGACGTCGACACCCGCGCCGACGTCTACTCGCTCGGCATCATCCTCTACGAATTGCTGGCCGGCGCC
>Ga0316620_10000652_pt1 | contig 14136 bp, 13 predicted proteins | sample OWC_Aug_M1_C1_D5_FD_207651 | JGI IMG/M metagenome (GOLD analysis project Ga0316620, IMG submission 207651) | Wetland soil microbial communities from Old Woman Creek delta, Ohio, United States - OWC_Aug_M1_C1_D5_B | ecosystem: Environmental > Terrestrial > Soil > Wetlands | place: USA: Ohio... | reverse complement strand
ACGATCGGCGTTCGCGTGGTCGTGAACGACGGCCAGTCGCACGCGGTGGACTCGTCGGAGATGGCGTTCGTCGCGGCGGCGCGGGGCGCGTTCCGCTCCTGCTACGGCGCCGCCAAGCCCATCATCCTCGAGCCCGTGATGAAGCTCGCGGTGGAGGGTCCGGCCGAGTTCCAGGGCTCCGTGCTGAAGACCGTGATGCAGCGCCGCGGCACCGTGATCGGCACGACCGAGGAGGCGGGCTTCTGCCGGGTCGAGGCCGAGGTGCCGCTCGCGGAGATGTTCGGATACGCGACGGACCTGCGGTCGCAGACACAGGGCAAGGCGGAGTTCAGCATGGAGTTCGCGCGCTACCTGCCGTGCCCGAACGAAGTGACCAAGGAGCTGCTCGAGAAGTACGCCGACCGGCGCAAGATCGAGGACGAATGATGTATCGACGATTCCTGAACGCCCGTTCGCCGCTGCGCCTGCTCGAGAAGGGCCTCCACGGGGGCCTCGGGCGCGGGCGCCTCGGCCTCGTGCTCGCCGGACCGGGGCTCGGCAAGACCTCGTTCCTGGTGGGCGTCGCGCTCGACGAGCTGCTGCGCGGCAAGCCCGTGCTCCACGTTGCGCTCGACCACAACGTCCAGCACGTGCGCGACTACTACGACACCGTCTTCGAGGACCTCGCGACCTCCGCGCATCTCGACGAGAACCACGGCGCGGTGCGCGCCGAGATCGACAAGCTGCGCCGCATCCGCGTCTACCCGCCCGGCGCCTTCGACGCCAAGCGGCTGCGCGAGGCGCTCGCGCTCGAGGCGGAGCTGGGCGCGGGGCCGGAGCTCGTCGTCGTGGACGGGCTCGACGTCACGGACCGAACGCCGGCGGAGCTCGAAGAGTGGGCGGCGGCGGCGCGCGACGCACAGGTGGAGGTCTGGATGGCGGCGAACGCGTCGAGCGAGCGCATCGCGGAGCTGCCCGCGGCGCTGCGCCCGCTCGAGCGCAGCTTCGACGTGATCCTCGCGATGGAGCCGGCCGGCGACACCGTGGCGCTGCGCGCCCTCAAGGACCACGACAATCCCGACGTCGCGGCGCTGCACGTCGCGCTCGACCCGAAGACGCTGCTCCTGGTCCGCTCCTAGGCACCGAAGAGGCGGCTGAGCAGCTTCGAGGACATCGTCCGGCGCACGTCCGAGTAGACGATGTCGCTCGACGCGGCCTTGGCGGCTGCGCGCTTCTTGGGTGCGACGTGCTTCTTCGGGGCGCTCTTCTTGGCTGTGCTCCGCTTGGCGGCCGGCTTCGGCGACGACTTCTTCGCGGGCGACTTCTTCTTCGCGGACATGCGTTCTCCTTTTGGGGCTGCGCAATGTAGGCGGCGACCTGCGCGGCGCTAGGTGGTCGCCTTCGAGAGGCCCTGCAGCTCCGACAGCTTGTCGCGCCAGGCGGCGCGCAACGCGTTGGCCTCTTCGCGCAGGAAGCCGAGCTCTTCGGCGATCTTCGCGATCTCGGTGCTCTCGGCGCCGTCGATGCGGCCGTCGGCGGCCGCGACCGCGTAGAGACATTCGAGCAACCGCACGCGCTCCTCGCGCGTCGAGACTTCGCGGAACTCGCGCGTCACGACGTAGTTCTCGGTGCCTCCGAGGAGCCGCGCCTGCGACTTCGCGATCTCGACGGCGAGCGCGGCCTCCTCCTCCGAGAGGCCGGCGTTCTCGCGGACCAGCGCGTGCATCCGGTCGGTCTCGGTGTCCGTGATGCGCAGATCCGCGTTCGCGACGCGCGCCAGCACGTAGGCGAAGGCCGCGAGGTGGCGCGCGCGATCGGGCGCGAGCCGTTCGAGGCGCGCGGCGATGCGCCGCACCGTCTCGGTCTCGCCGCTCGCGCTGCCCGCCTTGGCGAAGAGTCGCGTGAAGAGGCTCATCGCGCGAAGATGACAGAGCGCCGGGGGCCGAACCAGCGCGCGCCGAGGAGGAAGCGAGCGATGCCGGCCTTGCCCAAGAGCGACGACGCGATCGTGCTGCTCCACAACCCGCGCTGCTCGAAGTCGCGCGCCGCGAAGGCACTGCTCGAGGCGCGCGGCGTTGCATTCGCCGAGCGACGCTATCTGGAGGAGCCGCTCTCGCTCGACGAGCTCCGCGACCTCGCGGGCCGGCTCGGAAGACCCGCCTCGGCGTGGCTGCGCAAGGGCGAGGACGCGTTCGCCGGAGCAGGGCTCGACGCCGGCGCCAGCGACGACGCGATCCTGCGCGCCATGGCCGCGCACCCCGTGCTGATCGAGAGGCCGATCCTCGTGCGCGGAGGCCGCGCCGTGGTCGGCCGACCGCCCGAGCGGGTGCTCGACCTGCTCTGAGCACGAAGCGGAGCGGTTGCGCAGCGCGCAGGCGGGGCGCAGCATCCGACGAGACGCCCGCACGCGAGGTCCCCGCCATGGCGCATGCCGATTCCTCCGCGGCCGATCAGGCGGCCGGCCCGCACCGTCTCGCGATCGTGACCGGCGCATCGGCCGGCATCGGCGCTGCATTCGCCGAGCGTCTCGCGCGCGACACCTACGACCTGATCCTCGTGGCGCGCCGGCGCGATCGGCTCGACGAGCTCGCCGAGAAGCTGGCCCGCACGCACGAGGTTCGCGTCGACGTGCTCGCGGCCGACCTGACCACGTCGGACGGCTTGCGGAAGGTCGAGGCGCGCATCGCCGCCGAGCCGGCGCTCGAGCTGCTCGTCAACAATGCCGGCTTCGGCACCAACGGCGCGTTCGCCGATCTCGATCGCGATGGCGAGGAGGAGGAGGTGCGGCTCAACGTGCTCGCGCTGCTCCGCCTCACGCACGCGGCCGTCGGCGCGATGAAGGCGCGCGGCCACGGCAGCGTGATCAACGTCTCGTCGCTGGCGAGCTTCCAGCCCGCACCCTTCAACGCGACCTACGGCGCGACCAAGGCGTTCGTGAACTCCTTCACCCAAGGCGTCGCAGAGGAGCTGCGCGGGACCGGCGTGCGCTTGCAGCTGCTCTGCCCCGGCTTCACGCGCACCGAGTTCCAAGAGGTCGCCGGCGTCCGTACCGAGGACATCCCGGCCTTCGCGTGGATGAGCGCCGAGGCGGTGGTGGACGTCTCGCTCGACGCGCTTCGCAAGGGCGACCTGGTCGTGATCCCCGGCGCCGGCAACAAGGTGATGGGCGCCGTGATGCGCGCGATGCCCGCCGCAGTGGCCCGCCGGGTGGGCGGGGCGGTGCTGCGCCGGACGCTCGCCGCCGAATAGCCCCGCCGCTGCTGTCCGCTGATTGACGGATCCGGTTTCCGAGGCGAAGCTGCGCCCTCCTACTGAAGCGGAGTTCAGTCGCTGAGATGACCTTCACCACGAGCGCAGAGGCGGTCGTCGGCGAGCCGGCTGGCGCCGCCGCGCGGAGCCGCGCCGAGACCCGCCGCCGCCTGATCGAGGCCGGCACCAACCTCTTCGCGAGCGCCGGCCTCCCGCGCACCACGACCACCCAGATCGCCCACGCTGCCGGCGTCGCGGCCGGCACCTTCTACCTCCACTTCCCGGACAAGCACTCGCTGTTCCGGGAGATCGCCTTCGCCGCGCTCGCCGAGCTGCGCGCGCGCACCGCGGCCGCGCACGACGCCGCGGGCGCCGACGCCGTCGCGCAGCTGCGCGCGCGCATGGAGACGCTCGTCGCGTTCGCCGAGGAGAAGCGCGACCTGGTCCGCATCGTGTTCGGGCACGGGCCGGAGGCCGGCGAGATCGGCGCCGAGCTCGCGGATGCGCTCTTCCCGGGCGTCGAGGCGCGGCTGCGCGACCGCGTCGCCGAAGGCCGCATCGATCCCGCGCTCCATCCCGGCGTCGCGGCGCAAGCGCTCGTCGCGAGCTGGATCCGTGTCGTCGCGTGGTGGGTCGAGGACCCGTCGCGCGCGCCGCGCGAGGCCGTCATCGAGACGCTCGTGCGGCTCCACCCCGTCTTCACGCACCGCTGAACCGCGCAGCGCCCACCCAGGAGAACGCCTTGGCCGACCACATCACGCATGACGAGATCTACGACACCGTCGATCGCGACGACTTCGACGCGATGATCGAGGTGGACCGCTACGCGCGCCGCACCGGCGCCTTCGACGAGATCATCTCGGCGACCGAGGACCACTTCTGGGACCCGCTCGACCCGGCCTACGTCGACTTCTCGCAGCCCTTCGACGTCGAGAACGAGACGATCATGCCGCGCGACTTCACGATCGAGCTGAACTGCGCTGTCGCCGACCGCCTCGACGAGGGCCAGCAGATCCGGCTCGCCAACCAGGTGACGCGCTTCACCCTGTCGCAGATCCTGCACGGCGAGCAGGGCGCGCTCTCGCTCTCGGCGAGCCTCTGCCACGTGCTCTACGACCCGGGTGCGCTCGAGTACGCCACCAATCAGGCCCGCGAGGAGGCGCGTCACGTCACCGCCTTCTCGAAGTACGTCGGCGCGCGCTGGGGCACGCCGCTCAAGGCCGGCGCCACGCTCCAGAGCCTGATGAACGAGCTGGTGCTCGCGCCCGAGGTCTACAAGAAGCTCGTCGGCATGCAGATGCTGATCGAGGGGCTCGCGATGGGCGCCTTCGCGACGCTGCACTCGAGGACGCAGGACCCGCTGCTGCGACGCACCGTGCAGCTGGTGATGACGGACGAGGCCTTCCACCACAAGTTCGGCCGCATCTGGGCCAAGCGCACCGTGCCGAAGCTCACCGCGGAGGAGCACATCAAGGTCGAGGACTGGGCCGCGCAGTGCTTCCACAAGGTGTTCAACAACCTGGTGAACGCCGAGCAGAAGCAGGCGATCTATCCGGAGTTCGGCCTCGAATGGCAGTGGGTGCGCGCCGCCGTGATGGAGGCCTTCACCAACGAAGACCGCCGGCGGCTGATGAAGCAGAACACCAACATCTTCCGCGTGCTGATCAAGACGCTGCTCCACGGCGGCATCATCACCGACCGCACCAAGCACCTGTACGAGGCCTGGGTCGACCTCGGCGAGCTCGCCCGCGAGCCCGAGGGCGTCGTCGGCGATCCGATCGCCGAGGCGGCGATGGACGAGCTGCGCGAGATCAACCGCGGCCGCAAGAAGATCGGCCGCGCGTTCAAGGAGATGGCGCAGGCGGGCTAGCGGTGCGATCGTCGCTCCACCCACTTCCTGGGGGCGACGATGCGGAATTCGGGGCTCGGGCTCGGTGTCGGGATCGTCCTGGCGCTCGTGGCGACGGCGGCGCGTGCGCAGCTCGTGATCGACGACTTCGAGCAGGACGGCTTCTCGCTTCAGGCGGCGAACGGCAACACGGACTCCGTGGACCTGTTCTCGGCCGCGTACTTCGGCGGGTTCCGACAAGTCTTCATGCAGGGATCCGGAGCGGCGTCGACGGTCGTGAGCGCGCCCGGCCTCGGGGACGACTCGGTCGTGCTCACGACGGGCGGCGGCGCCAACCTGACCTGCTCGTACGGCGACGCGACGCCGAACGTCGACCTCTCGGCGTTCGATGCGGTCGAGATCGTGATGAGCGCCGCGCCCTCGAGCGGGCTCGTCGCGGCGAGCTTCACGAACGGAGCGCAGTTCGCGACGGCGAACCTGCCGCTCGACGGCCCGGGTACCTACACGATCCCGTACACGGCGATGGACCCGGGAGCCACCTTCGACTTCACCGGGGTCGACCGCGTCAGCGCCTCGATCCTCGCGCTCGCGGTGAGCGGCGAGACGTTCGCGATCTCGGAGATCCGCCTCGTGCCGGAGCCCGGCGCGAGCGCTGCGTGCGGGCTCGCATCGCTCGGGGCAATCGCCGCGCTACGCCGGCGGCGCGGGTGACGTTCCCGCCAGCCCCCGCGCGATCTTGAGCGCCGTGGCGATGATCGTGAGCGTCGGGTTCCAGCCCGACGAGGTCGGGAAGACGCTGCCGTCGCAGGCGTAGAGATTCTCGACCTCGTGGAAGCGGCCGTCCGCGTTCGTGACCGACGTCGCCGGGTCCGTGCCCATCCGGAGCGTGCCCATGATGTGCGCGCTGGTCGGCGGGTCGTGCAGGAGTGTGGCGCACGGCGCCAGGAACACGTTCGTCGCGCCGGCGTTCTCCAGCACCTGGCGCAGCAGCGGCAGGTAGAACTTGCGCGCCTCGATCTCGAAGGCGTGCGGGCGGTAGGTGACGCGCGGGACCGGGTAGCCCCAGACGTCCTTCACGTTCGGATCGAGGTCGACGCGGTTGCGCGCCTGCGGCGCATCCTCGGCCTGCATGATGAGCGAGACCAGGTGCTGCGTCAGCGCACCGTCGCGCAGCGCGTTCTTGAGGCCGAGGCCGAAGCGCAGCGCCGCGCCGGCTTGCGCGAGATCGAACGCGATCACGCCGCCGTCGTCGCGGATCGAGAGCCCCTGCGAGCAGCCGAACTCGACGACGCCGCCGAGGAACACGCCGGGCGTGCCGTCGACGTCGTGGACCCGCGCCGCCGCGCCGCCGGGCTCGACGCCGCGGAACTCCGAGAGCCCGTGCGTCACGGCGCGACCGCGCTGGCCGTGCACGCGCTGCGGCACGAAGCCGTTCACGAGCGTCTGCAGGTGGAACATCAGGTTGCGCCCGACCTGGCCGCTGCCGTTGCCGAGCGTTCCGCCGCCCGGCCGGCGCGAGAAGAGGCAGAGCCGCGCCGACTCGATCGGGCTCGCCGCGAGCACGTAGGCGTCGGCGATCGCGGTGTGATTCGCGCCGTCCGCGTCGACGTAGAGCACGCCGCCGACGCTGCCGCCGTCGTTCATCAGCCACACGGCGCGCGCGTTGTAGCGGACCTGGCAGCGCCCGGTGAGCAGCGCCTTGCGCAGCGCGGTGACCGCCGGCGAGCCCTTGGCGTGCGTCGGACAGCCGAAGCCCGAGCACGGTCCGCAGTCGTTGCAGGCGGGGCGGCCGTCGTAGGGACGCGAGTTGATCGCGGTCGGATAGGTGTGCGGCTGCAGGAATCCGTCGCCGAACGGCGTCGCGCGGGCGCCGTCGGCGAGCAGCAGCGAGTGGTACATCGGCGCGCCGGGCGGCATCGGGTAGGGCGCGCTGCGCCACGACGCGTACGGATTGTCGTCCGTGCCGGAGACGCCGTAGAGGCGCTCGGCCTCGACGTAGAAGGGCTCGAGGTCGGCGTAGGAGAACGGCCAGTCCGCGAAGCTCGCGCTCGCGGCGTCGCTGCCGAAGCCCGGCACGGCGAGACCGGGCGTGCTCCCGATCAACGCCTCGACGTGGCTCCGCAGCGCGAAGTCGACGACGTTGAAGCGGGGCGCCTTGCAGTCGGCGTGCTGGAACGCGCCGCCGACGGCCTTCGGCAGCGCGTTGACGTTCTCGCGGATGCGCGCGGCCTGGCGCGAGTCGGTGCGGAAGGTGCGGGGATCGAGGCGGCCCGGCGAATCGAGCCAACCGCGCACGGTGTACTTGAGCTCGTCGTTCGAGTGCAGCGGCGCGGGGATCGCGTCGCCCGGCTGGTCGAGACCGGGGAACGGGTTGTGGCCCGCCTCGAGCACCAGCACGTTGCGACCGGCGGCCGCCAGCACGTGGGCCGCGGTCGCGCCGCCCGCGCCGCTGCCGATCACGCAGACGTCGAAGCGATCGAGCGCGGTGTTGCCGAGAAGGTCGTCGAGCGTCTCGCGGAAGCGTCCCATCGCGAGATCAGGCGCACGCGCCGGGGAGCAGCGCCTCGAGCACCGAGGTGAACTCCGCGATCGCGGTCTGCACCTGCGCGCCGTCGGCGCTGAGCGGCCGCGGCGCGAGCGAGCCGTCCGCGGCGACCTCGTCCGGGTTCGGCGTCGAGAGCGGATGATCGGCGCGCTCGACGATCGAGTCGGTCGCCGCGACGTAGTTCGCGTAGCCGAGCGGCTGGCTGTCGCCCTCGAGGCCGACCATGCGCCAACCCGCGCCATCCTGGTTGCCGCCATACTCGGGCGCGGCGAGGCAGCCCTCGATCGTGTGGCGGATCAGGTGGTCGAGGAAGGTCGCGCCGCGCACGGGATCGTTCGGGAACACGCCCGGCTGGTCGAGCGCGGCGAGCACCGCGTCCTGTTCCGCGGCCGCGAGCTCTCGGAACGGCGCGCCGGCCTGCGCGACCGAGACCTCGTCCACGATGACGAGCCCTTCCTTGTAGATCTCGCGCAGCCCGCGCAGCGTGCCGCCCCACTGCGACTCGACGTGCGGCGGGAGTCCCGCCGCCTCGCCGCCGTAGAGCTCCGCGCGCCAGTGAAGCGCTTGCAGCGCGCTCGGCGGGATCGGCGTCGCGAAGGCGTTGGTCGGGAACGTCGCCGAGGGCATGCCCGTCTGCGGATCGGGGTACGGGTTGCGGTCGCTGGTCGGTCCGCCCGCGAACAGGAACGGCACCTCGCCGCCGTCGAACGCGGTCAGCAGCCGCTCGATGTACCGCGCGGCTCCGAGCTCCCTCGCGCCGGGATCGTGATCGGGCGGCAGGATGCGATCGCAGAGCGCTTCGAGCGTCGCGAACTCCGCGTCGTCGAAGAAGCGCGGCGAGTAGGCCGCCGCGCCGCGCGGGACGGGCGCCTCGCGGCACGCGATCGGCCACACGATCGCGGCGGTGCCGACCGACACCGCGCGCAGGAAGTCGCGGCGCGAGAGGGGGAGGGCCTGGAAGGGATTCGCGCGCACCCCGTTCTTTTACAGCGCGGCGAACGGCGATTGCAAGCGATCGGTCATTTCACGTAGCCGAGGCTCCGCAGCTGATCGACGGTGCTCTCGTCGATGCGCTTCGGAACCGCGAAGTGCGGACCGCCCGTCTCGTAGGTCGCGATCGCGCGGGACGTCGCGGCCTCGATCACGTCCGCACGCGGCGGGCCGTCCATGTCCGCCGCGGACGGGAGACCGAGCGCGGCGAGGATCGTCGGCGTGACCGACAGCACGCTCATCGGCTGGCGCTCCCGGCTCGGACGCACGCCCGGGCCGGCGGCGATCCAGATGCCCTGCGCGCGATGATCGCCCCACGCGAGCTCGGGGTTCGCGCGGAAGCCGTGATCGCTCACCATGAGGACCGTCGTATCCGCCGGAAGCGCGGCGAGAAGGCGACCCAGCTTCGCGTCGGCGAAGCGGTAGCCGTCGCGTACGCGATCCGCGTTTGTCTTCGCATCGGCCTTCGCGTCGGCATCGGAGATCGGCTCGTAGGCCTGCGGCTCGTGGTAGCGCCAGAACGCGTGCGACAGCCGGTCGGTCAGCGTGAAGATGTGGACGAGCAGCGACCAGTTCGGCACGGCTTCGACGAAGTGAAGCGTCGCCGCGAGGTGCTGCTCCTCGACGTCGTAGAGCTGCTGCACGAGCACGTCGCGCAGATGGGAGTCGTCGGCCATCCGCCAGCCCGCACCCTCGACCACGTACATGGCGCTCCCGAGCGCGCGCGAGAAGACGTCGGGATCGTTCGTGATCGGGTGGATCGGCGAGAGTGGATGCTGGAAGAACGGCGTCCGATAGAGCGCGCAGTCCGGCAAGGCCGTCACGCGGAAGCGGATGGGGTAGCCGAAGGCGTCATCGTCGATCCAGTCGGTCCAGGCGCCGCGCGCAAGCTGGAAGCGCTTGCCCGCGATCTCGAATCGGCACGCGTCCGTCCTGCCGGTCTCGGAGCGGACTTCGAGCTTCTTGACGCGTGCCGGCATGACGTTCAGGCGCTCGAGCGCGTCGATCGCGAAATGGCTCAGGCGCGTGCGCGGCGGCGCCTGGAAGTCGCCGGCGACCACGTTGCCTTCGACGTGCACGCCGTCCGGAGCCGGCCCGAGCACCGAGGTCCGGACGAGCGCATGGTCGAACGGCTTCGCGGTGAAGACCTGGCCCATCACCCATTTCTGCGCGAGCTCGGGTGGCCGCATCACGGTCGGCTTCGGGAAGCCGGACACCAGGACGCCCCGCATGCGCTCGGGCGGCCACGTGCCCGGCACGTTCACGACGATCGACGCGAGGCCGGACCCGCCGAGCAGGTCCCAGAGCACGCCTGCGCGCCGATTGGCGGCGTGCGCGACGAACCAGCCGGTGACGCCGTGCTTTTCGGGCAGCTTGCCGGTGAAGATCGTCGTCCAGACCACCGGCGAGTACAGCGGCTCGACCGACTCGAGCACGCCCGCCGCGCCGCGCTCGATCAGTCCGCCGAGATGCGGCAGCTCGCCGGCCGCGAGGAGCGGATCGATCACGCTCCAGTCGCCGCCGTCGATTCCGATCACCGCAACGCGTCGGACCGTTGCCGCGCCGCGTTCGACGGGCACGACGGGCCACTCCGGCAACACCTCTTCGATGGGGGGCGTGATGACCCAGGTCGCGGCGGCGGCGATCGCACCGGCCGTCGCGGCGGCGAGGACGCCGAAACGAGCCGCCGCGAACGCGAGCGCGGTCGCGCCGATCGCGAGGGCGCCGATCTGTGCGAGCTCCGCGACGCGACGCGAGTCGGGGATCGCGGTGTCGGAGATCAGCGCGGGCAACACGCCGAGACCCAGGAAGGCGACGAGCGCGATCGCCGCCGTCGGCGCGCGCGGGCAAAGTCGGCGCGCCGCAGGTCCGAGCGTGAGCCCGATCGCGGCGCCGATCGCGGCGTGGAGCGCGATCGTCTCGGCGCTCGCGACGCCGGAGAGGGTGTGATTCCAAGCCCAGCCTGCGCCGAGGACGATGGCGATGCCGACGGGGACGCCGATGCTCGGCCCCGTCGCGGCGCGATTGTGGAGGCGCGCCATCAAGCTCGGTTCCCTCCCCGGTCACCCCGCACAGCTCTGTAGCTCCACTCGCCGACTCCCACAATCGTCGGGGCCCGAGGCCGTTCATGTGGCTGCGAGCCCCTCGGGATTCTCCTAGACTCGCCGCCTTTCCGAGGCCCCCTGCGCCGCGCGGGCGCGCATCGCACCGGCGGGCCGTCGTCCACACGAGAGAAGGAACTCCCCCGCATGAGTGACATCCGATTCGATGGCAAGGTGGCCCTGATCACCGGAGCCGGCGGCGGTCTCGGCAAGACCTACGCGCTCGAGCTCGCCAAGCGCGGTGCCAAGATCGTCGCGAACGACCTCGGCGGGAAGTCCGACGGCACCGGCGCCAGCTCGAGCATGGCCGACCAGACCGTGAAGGAGATCGAGCAGGCGGGCGGCATGGCCGTCGCGAACTACGACTCGGTCGCGACGCCCGAGGGCGGCAAGGCGATGGTGCAGGCCGCGATCGACAACTTCGGCCGCATCGACGTCGTGATCAACAACGCCGGCATCCTGCGCGACAAGACCTTCGTGAAGCTCGAGCCGGCCGACCTCGAGATCGTGCTCGACGTGCATCTCAAGGGCGCGTTCTTCGTGACGCAGCCCGCCTTCGCGAAGATGAAGGAGCAGAACTACGGGCGCATCGTCTTCACCGCGTCGGCGGCGGGCGTGCTCGGCAACTTCGGCCAGAGCAACTACGGCGCGGCGAAGATGGGCCTGGTCGGGCTCATGAACGTGCTCGCGCTCGAAGGCGCCAAGAACAACATCAAGTGCAACACGATCGCGCCGATCGCGCGCACGCGCCTCACCGAGCAGCTGCTCGGCCCGATGGCGCAGACGCTCGACGCCGAGTGCGTGACGCCGCTCGTCACCTATCTCGCGTCGGAGCAGTGCGACCTCACCCACAACATCTTCTCGGTGGGCGGCGGCCGCTTCGCGCGGATGTTCGTCGGCCTCACGCCGGGCTGGTACGCCGGCAAGGCCGGCAAGCCCTCGGCCGAGCAGGTGCGCGATCAGATGGGCAAGATCCGCGACACCGACGGCTACATCATCCCGGACAGCATCGCGGACGAGATGAAGGCGATGCTTGCGACGTTCAGCAAGTAGCGACCTACCGAATCGCTGCGAACCCGGGCGCGCCCGCGAGAGATCGCGGGCGCGCTTTCGTTTCGGGCGGCGCGGCGATCAGCCCGCGAGCAGCTTCTCGAGCGCGGGCCACTCGATCGACGTCTGCGCCGCGAAGGCCTGGAGCAGCAGCTCGCGATCGGCGCGGTCGGCGTCGGTCGCCTTGCCGCGATACCCGGCGAGCGCGCTCTCGAGCTGGTCGGCCGGCGGCTCCGGCGGCGCGTCGTCGCCCGTGAGCGTTCCCTTCTCGTGCGCGAGGCCGAGCGCGTCGAGCCATTCGACGAGCAGCTCGTTCCGGCACTCGAGGAAGTAGACCGCGAGCATCTCCTCGGCGATCACGTCGGACACGACGCGGCCGAGCGCCTTGCGGATCAGCTCGGAGCGGCGCTCCGGCGGCTGGCGCTGCACGAACACCGGCCGCGCCTTGAGCGCCCCGGCGGTGAGCCCGATCGCCTGGGCCCACGCGATCGGCGCCTTCTCCTTGAGCGCATCGAGCAGCGCACGCGCCTGCTCGGGCGCCATCTTCGCAAAGAGCTGATGGGGACGCATGGAGGCGGTTTCTAGGGGTCGTCGCTCGGTCGTGCAAGCCTGTTGGAGGCGCCGCTCGCCGTTGGCTCGCTACGCGGGAAACGAGGCGCTTCGGCTTCGGTCGGTGTTCGGTGCTCCGGGGCCGGGTGGCGCTTGCGTTCGCGTCATTCGAGGCCGAGGTCCTTCGGTGATTTCGTGCGGGGGCGAACGATCGAGCGGAGGCCGAGGTCGTAGGTGAAGTAGAGATAGATCCAGTTCACGAACACCACGACGCGGTTGCGGAAGCCGGCGAGGAACACGATGTGCGTGACCAGCCAGAGCAGCCACGCGAAGCGTCCGGCGAGCCGCACGCCGAAGAGCGCGGCGACGGCGCGGTCGCGGCCGATCGTCGCCATCATGCCCGGGTCGTGATAGGCGAAGGCGAGCGGCGGCGCGCCGACGAGCGCGCGCTGCACGTTGCCCGCGACGCGATGGCCCTGCTGGATCGCCGCCTGCGCGACCTGCGGGATCGTCTCGGCGCCGCGTACCATCGCGCAGTCGCCGATCGCGAAGACCTCCGGGCGTCCGGCGAGCGCGAGCGTCGGCTCGACCGGCACGCGGCCGCCACGGCCGAGCGCGACGCCGAGCTTCGCCGCAATCGACGCGCCGCGGATCCCCGCAGCCCACACCACCGTGCGCGCGGGCATCCGCTCGCCCGATGCGAGGAGCACGCCCGACTCGTCCACGGACTCGACCAGCGCGTCGAGCTTCACCTCGATGCCGAGCTCGCGCACCTGCTCGAGCGCGCGGCGGCAGAGGCTCTCGGGAAACGCGGCGAGCAGCCGGTCGCGTCCCTCGACGAGAACGACGCGCATCGACGCCTCGAGGCCGGGGAAGTCGCGCGGCACCACGTGCCGCCGCAGCTCGGCGAGCATGCCGGCGAGCTCGACGCCGGTCGGCCCGCCGCCGACCAGCACGAAGCCGAGCAGCGCCTCGCGTTCGTTCGCGTCGTCGCACTGCGCCGCGCGCTCGAGGCAGGTGAGGACGTGGTTGCGGAGCGCCAGCGCCTCGTCGACGTGGTGCAGCCCGAACGCGTAGCGCGCGACGCTCTGGTTGCCGAAGTACTCGGTCTCCGAGCCGGCGGCGACCACGAGGAAGTCGTAGGGGACGCGCGCGCCGTCGGCCGTCGCGAGCTCGCGCGCCGCCGCGTCGATCGCCGTGACCTCTCCCATCCGGAAGCGCGCGTTCGGAAGCGCGCGCAGGATCGAGCGCACCGGGTGCGTCACGTCCTGCGCCGAGAGGCCCGACGTCGCGACCTGGTAGAGCAGCGGCAGGAAGGCGTGGTAGTTCTCGCGGTCGATCAACAGCACGTCCACCGCGGTGTCGGCGAGCGCGCGCGCAGTGGCGAGGCCGCCGAAGCCGGCGCCGACGATGACGACGCGCCGGCGCGCGCCGTCGCTGCCGACCGGGCGCAGCCGCGTCTCGCGCAGCGCCGTCGCCATCGCGAGCGCGATCCCCGCCGCCACCAAGGTGTGAAGCCCGGTCACCTCGACGCGCAGCCCGAGCAGCACGTTCGCGACGCCGAGCGCGACCTGCACCAGGACCAGCGCGCACGCGACGCGCAGCGGTCGCGCCACGCCCGGGTGGCGGCGGCTCGCGGCGAGCGCGCCCGCGATCGCGAGCACCACCAGGTAGGCGTTGGTGCGGTGCACGAGGTGCAGGCCCGTGCCGCCGGCGAAGCTCGGGAACCAGACGCCGTCGCGGCAGGTCGGCCACTCGTTGCAGTCGAGGCCCGCGTAGTGGGACGAGACGAGCCCGCCGAGCGCGATCTGCAGCAGCACCAG
>Ga0316620_10000651_pt1 | contig 14143 bp, 12 predicted proteins | sample OWC_Aug_M1_C1_D5_FD_207651 | JGI IMG/M metagenome (GOLD analysis project Ga0316620, IMG submission 207651) | Wetland soil microbial communities from Old Woman Creek delta, Ohio, United States - OWC_Aug_M1_C1_D5_B | ecosystem: Environmental > Terrestrial > Soil > Wetlands | place: USA: Ohio... | reverse complement strand
CTATACGACGGATGCGGACCTGACCTACGTCTTCTTCTATGACAAGTTCGGGAGCCCGAAGTATGCTTCATCCTTCAATGCTACATCGTTCTACCCGACTCGTGCCGTCGTTTCAAATCTCCAAGGCGACCCGACATTGGAGCTTCTGGTGGCAGGTGTCTCCTCTGGCACAAACGGTGATGTCTTTGTCTGGCAGGGTGATGGTGCCTACGTCGGCTCACTCCCGGCTGGCTACCCGCTCATCGTAGACGTACAGACCGGCAACTTCGACGGAGATGCGTACGGGGACCTAGCCCTAGCCTTTGAGGACGGCGTCGTCTGGGCATGGGAACTGTTCAGCGCTCCGTTCTGGCAGGTGAACATGAATGCGACTGTGAGCTCGCTGGTCGTCGCCAGCATGGACAGCACACCCACAGATGAGATAGTGGTGAACACGAACGAAGAAGGCATCATCGTGTGTGACGGCCCTGCCTTCGGAGAGAAGTGGCGATACAACGCGCTCACAACAGTGCCGAAGAAGGTCGCTGTCGCGGACATGGAAGGGGATGGAGTGAAGGACATCGTGATCACGCTGGAGGATCACATTGGCGTGATTCAGTACGTCACAGGCGATGTCATCGGAGCCTACACAATGACTCACTCACCGCTGTCCATCCACGTCGGCAACTTCGACAATGCAGCTCCGCTCGACCTGATGTATTACTACGCCGGGAAGGTGTACTGCATCACGGACCATACCACACCGCCCCTGCCCATACCAGATGCAGGACCATTGGTGGCAGGAAGCTCCCTGCTAGAAACCGCGATTGTGAGCGGAATTGTCGCTCTTCCTCTTGTCGGAGTAGTCGTGTCGGTACCGATGTACATGCGAAGAAGAAGACAACACTGAGAGCCTGACCCTCGGACCCCTTCTCTTGCGGTCCGAGGGAAGGACCCCTTTTTTGCTGCAGCTACTCCACTAGAGAGAACTCGAGGCAAGTGCAGTACATATGGGTAGAGTGTCAAAGAAGCTTGGACGAGACTCCACTTGACAGCGTGAGATTCCCGGATCAGCCAATGGAATCTCTTCGTGACTCCACGTCTGCACCGTGAATAGACGTCCGTCCTCAACCAGCCTCTGATTAATGCTGAAGGTATCTTCTCGCTCAGATACGCATATAAACCGGTCTCAATCGGGCAGTCCGCATGAAGAGGATAGGTGTTCTGATTAGTGGACGTGGCACCAACCTACAGGCACTGATTGACGCACAGAAGAAAGGGGAACTACCGGGACAGATTGTCATTGTTGTCAGCAACAAGAGCAATGCTCAAGGTCTTGAGCGGGCCCGAAAGGCCGGCATCAAGACAGAGATTGTGACCAAGATTGACTTCCCTGAGAGAGAAGATCATGACAAGCGAGTCGCGGACATTCTGGACTCGCACCAAGTCGACCTTGTCGTGCTAGCCGGATATATGCGGATTCTGACTCATGTGCTCGTTGACAGATTCAAGAACAGGATCATCAATATTCATCCGGCCCTTCTGCCTGCCTTCAAGGGAGTCGATGCACAGAAACAGGCAGTTGAGTATGGCGTGCGAATCTCGGGCTGCACGACACACTTCGTCGATCTCGATACCGACGCCGGTCCAATCATCTTGCAGACACCAGTCCCGGTGGCTGGCAACGACACAGGAGAGAGCCTTGCCGACAGGATACTGGCGGAAGAGCACAAGACGCTGGTCAGGACGGTAAGGCTGTTCTGCGAAGATCGCCTCACGGTCGACGGCCGCAAGGTCATCATCCGGGAGGACTGAGGCCAATGTGCGGAGTGCTGGGAATCATCGGCGAGCACAGCCTCACTTCGGCCAGATCACTCCTACTTCTCTTGCATCATAGAGGGCAGGATGCGGCCGGTCTCCTGTGGAGCGACAAGGATGGGATGTCCTTAGCCAAGTCGTTAGGAAGTCCAGAGCGCATCGTCGTCCCCGACAAGACGTCCACCATGATTCTCGGAAGCACTCGATATCCGACCTGTGGGAGAGAGTTGAGCTCGGAGGAAGAACTTGATTCAATGGTGGGGCCGTTCTCTGACGGAGGCCTGGCACTCACACACAACGGCAACATCACGAACATGCAGACACTGAGCAGTAAGAGCTACGAGTGTGATGCCGAGTTCATCCTAGACCGATTGGCCGACAAGCTCGAACAGACAGGTGGCGACATAGTTGAGGCCTTTCGCATGCTTGAGCATGATATCGATGGTGCCTATAGCTTGGTGGGCACATACGAGGGAAAGCTGTTTGCATACAGAGACCCAAGAGGGTTCAAGCCACTGGTCTTCGGGAGGTCTGAATCGATTACGATAGTCGCCTCTGAGAGCATCGTGCTTGACATGGCGGGCGTGAAAGTCACACGGGATGTCTATCCCGGCGAACTGATTCTCTTCGGGTCGGATGGTTCGGTGGAGTCATACGCCATATCACAGGACTGCCAGCACTCACATTGCTTCTTCGAGTACGTGTACTTTGCGCATCCAGCCTCCAGAATCGAGAACCAGCTCGTCTATGACGTTCGCTTTAGACTTGGACGATCATTGGCGGATCTATTCAAGAACATGGACCTAGAGAGTCCCGACTATGTTGTGCCAGTTCCAGACACAAGTAGACCAGCAGCTCAGGCTCTGGCAGAGGAACTGGGAATACCGATGAGAGAGATAATCCTCAAGAATCGTTACTTGGGCCGGACCTTCATCGCCCGGACGCAACGGCAGAGAGACAAGATGGCTCGTGAGAAGTACATCTACCTCGAAGACAAGATACGGGGGAAGTGTCTTCTCATTGTTGACGACAGCGTCGTGAGAGGGACCACAGCGAAGATGATAGTCGCGGACCTGAGAAAGCGCGGCGCTAGAAAGATATACTTCGCCGTGACAAGCCCTCCTCAGAAGCACCCTTGTTACTATGGAATTGACATATCGACCTCAAGGGAACTCATCGCATCGGAGGCCGATGTCGAGGAAACTCGTGAGTTCATCGGTGCTGACACTCTGATATATCAGGACATGAATGGTCTTGAGAATGCCATAGGTCTGCGAGACAACTGCCTTGCGTGCCTGAACGGTCAGTATCCGACCCCGCATGCGAGGGAGATAAGAAAGGCGATTGCGGAGAGAGGCGAAACAGAGGGCATCAGAAACTACGAGAGGACGCTCAAGTGAGGACTAAGGAGAGCCGTGATACATGACAATCATCTACGAGGGTAAGTCGAAGCGCCTACACACCGACCCAGACTCGACGGAGAGAATAATCGTCGAGTTCACCGATGCCGTGACGGCGGGGGATGGAGCAAGAAGGGACCTGAAGCCGGGCAAGGGCAAGATCGCGTGCGACACAACTGAGTTCATATACAGCGCTCTCGCCTCAATGGGCATAGAAACCCACCTTGTGAAACGACTCGAAGGACCTAGGCTCTTATGCCACAGGGTTCGCATCTTCCCGGTTGAAGCTGTATGTAGAAACGTTGCTGCAGGGTCGTTCTGCCGACGATATGGAATCGAGAGAGGAAGAGCACTGTCACAGCCACTTGTCGAGTTCTTTCTGAAAAACGACGCACTGCACGACCCGCTCATCACAGCTCATGCGATTGCCGATCTCGGACTCGCAAGTGAAGAGGACGTCGAGTTCATGAGGAGCGTCACTCTCAGTGTCAACTACTACTTGACCGAGATGTTCTCACAAGTGGACCTGAAGCTGGTCGACTTCAAGCTTGAATTCGGGAAGGCAGCAGATGGTAGAATACTCCTTGCCGATGAGATCTCGGGCGATGGCATCAGGGTCTGGGAAAAGACGGGTGCATCACTAGACAAGGATCTCTTCCGGGAGGACAGGGGTGACGTCGTTGCGGCTTACCGTCAGCTGCTTCAGTGCATACGCAAGTCCGACATCTCGAAGGTGCCTTCACAGAAGGAGAGGATACGAGTGATTGTCATGCCCCGAGACGGAATTAAGAACCCTCAAGGCGAGGTCACGAAGAAGGCTCTGAATCGACTTGGGCTGAAAGAGGCAGACACAGTCAGATCCGGAAGAATCTATGATATCACGCTCGATGCGCCTCTGACGAACTCGTTGCTTATGAAGATCAAGCAGATGAATGCGAAGCTCCTCTCAAATCCGATAGCAGAGAAGAGTCAGGTGAGGATGGAAACTTGACGATAGCCGTTCTCCGATTTCCAGGTACCAATAACGAGAATGACGTGATGCGGGCTCTCTCGCAAATACCAGGGGCTAATCCATATCTTGTTCCTAGTAGCAGTGATCCCGCTGCCCTGAAGGACGCAGATGGCGCAGTCATCCCTGGCGGATTCTCCTATGGCGACTACATCCGAGCCGGAGCGGTCGCGGGGGTTGGAGAGATTCTTGAAGGAGTCAGGGAACTTGTCGACTCCGATAGACCGGTCTTGGGTGTGTGTAATGGATTCCAGATACTGGCGGAATCTGGCATCCTACCGGGCGCCTTGCTGCCCAATGTGTCTGCACATTTCGTATGTAAGTGGGTTCACGTGAAAGTCGCAGAAACACACACACCATTCACCGAGGGCATTGAACGCGCAGTCTTGGCTCTCCCAATAGCACATACTGAAGGAAACTACTACTGCTCCGAGCTTGACCTCGAACGCATGAGGAAGAACCGGCTGATGGCCTTCAGATACTCCGACGCGAACGGCCGTATCGCTGAAGACACAAACCCGAATGGCTCAGTCGACAACATCGCGGGCATAGTCAACGAGAGAGGCAATGTGCTTGGAATGATGCCACATCCCGAGAGAGCATCAAGACCCTCGCTCGGCTCTGTGGACGGGCTAATGATTCTGAGAAACTTCGTGAGGAGAACACAGTGATAACCAACGAGGAACTGGCACATGTCAGGAAGGTTCTCCATCGCGAGCCAAACGAAACAGAACTAGCCATGCTAGATGTCCTGTGGTCAGAACACTGTAGCTACAAGAGCAGCAAACGCTGGTTTCACCTCTTCAACACGAAGAACGAGAACGTATTCCTTGGCCCAGGAGAGGGAGCAGGGCTTGTTCACATCGGCGAAGGCCTTCTCGTCGGAGTTCACATGGAGAGTCATAATCATCCAAGCCAAGTTGATCCGTACAATGGTGCAGCAACCGGAGTGGGCGGCATAATACGCGACGTCATCTCGCAGGGCTGCAAGGCTGTCGGCCTCATGAACGCCCTGAGATTTGGCATGCCCGACAAGCCGAAGAATGCGTACCTACTGGAGAACGTCGTACGGGGCATATCGGAGTATGGCAACTCCGTAGGCATCCCCGTGGTCGGAGGCGAAGTGGAGTTTGACAGTTCGTACGACGAGAATTGCCTTGTCAATGTCGTTTGTATCGGAAAGATCAGGCCCGAGGATGTCGTACGGAGCAGCGCAAGGACCCCGGGTACACAGGTGGTCCTGTTCGGGTCTACCACAGGAAGAGACGGAATGGCCGGGGCGAGCTTCGCATCCGGTACCTTCTCTGACCAAGAGGAAGGGAACCGCAGAGCTGTGCAGATAGGCGATCCTCTGAGCAAGAAGGTCGTGATAGATGTCCTTGACGAGCTGATAGGCGAGCGGCTCCTAGATGGGCTTCAGGACTTCGGCGCAGGCGGACTCACTTCGTGTGCTGCCGAGATGGCCTTCAGAGGCGGTACGGGCGTCAGTGTCGATATTGAGAAGGTTCCCCTTAGGGAATCTGCAATGACACCGACTGAGATAATGGTTTCAGAGTCGCAGGAGAGGATGCTTGCCGTCGTGAGTTGCGACAAGCTGGAAAGAGTACTCAAGATACTGTGTGAGAATGACACGCCACACGCAGTCGTCGGACGAGTGACGGATGACGATAACTATACTGTAAAGCAGAACGGTGAAGTTGTGGCGCAACTTCCCATCGACCTTCTGGTCAACGGCTTCCCGTTGCCTAGTAGAACTGAAGGCACACTACCACTTCAGACCCAATCAATGGAGTGGTTCAGAGAACCTCGGGACTATGCGAGAGCAGTTGTGGACCTGCTGGGTTCACTGAACATCTGTGATCGCTCATGGGTCTACAGTCAGTACGACCAGCATGTACAATCCAACACAGTAGTGGACTTGGGAGAGAACGCAGGCGTGATTGAGTTCACGCCGACAAAGAGACTCGCCTTCACAACTGACTGCAACTCGTTCTGGTGTTTCCTAGAGCCACAGACTGGAGCGGCGAACTCGGCGGCTGAGTCATTACGGAATCTTGTGTCAATGGGTGCAAGGCCCATATTCCTCGCTGACTGTCTCAACTTCGGCAATCCCGAGCGGCCTGATTCGTATGTGCAGTTCGTGGAAGCGGTAAGAGGAGTTGGCAAGTTCTCACACGACTTCCAGATTCCAATCATCGGTGGCAACGTGTCCTTCTATAATGAGTCGACCGTGAAGCGAACGATACACCGCATCAACCCGACGCCTCAGATAATGATGGCAGGTCTATTCGACACAGGCCAGATTCCTGTGAGAAGGAACCTATGCACACCCGGGGCAAGCGTGTTCATCGTCGGAGAAACACTGCCCGAGCTCAACGGCTCTGAATATCAGAGAATCACAGTCGGGCAAGTGCGTGGCCGACCACCTGCGTATAGACCTGAAGAGGAGAAAGCTGCCATGCACGCGATTCTTGCTACGCATGAGAAGGGGCTGATTCGCTCGTGCAACAACCTCGGCCGAGGCGGCCTCGCCGTTGGTCTCATGAAGATGGCAATCAGAAGCGACTGTGGGTTCAGAATCAGTCTGATGGATGTCCCAGGGGCGACCACCACAATAGGACACAGAATCTTCTCAGAAACGACGGGCCGATACGTTGCCGAAGTCGCAGAGAACGATCGACCGCATTTCCAGCGCATCATGAGCGAGAATCATGCCCCGTACTGTAGGCTTGGCGTAACTGTGAGAGAACAGGTGGCGGACTTTGGTACGTTCGCGGTTCCGCTGGAAGCAGCGAGAAACTCGTTCCACAACGGTCTCCGAAAGTACATGGAGTGATTCTATGACCGATATACTAGTCATAGCCGGAAGCGAGAGTGACGACAGAATCGTCAAGAAGACAACTGACGTACTTGATGCACTCAAGATAACCTATGAAGTCCAGTTCGCATCAGCACATCGCGAACCGGACAGAGTCAAGGAGATAGTCACGAATTCCAAGGCTAAGGTAATCATTGCGATTGCCGGACTGGCTGCCGCTCTACCGGGCGTTGTGGCATCGTACACGAATAGGCCCGTCATCGGAGTACCTGTAGCGGCTGCTCTTGGAGGGCTCGACGCGCTGCTATCTATAGTCCAGATGCCAAAGGGTGTACCTGTTGCCACCGTGGGCATCGAGAATGGTCAGAACGCAGCGTATCTAGCCGCCCGAATCCTTGGCATTGAAGCACCGGCCGAGATTGTTCCTCACTCATATGCTCAGGCGGGTGTCGACACCAAGGAGGTTTCGCGAAGCCACAGGGTCCTAGGCGACTTCGTTCGAAAATCCTTCGAGGACACCAGCGTCATGCAGGACTTCGGTCACTACGCTAACACCGTGAAGATATCAGATGACGTCTGCATCTCGTTGACGACGGATGGTGTTGGAAGCAAGACAATCATAGCTGAGATGCTCGACAAGTACGACACGATTGGACAAGACTGTGTGGCGATGAACGTCAACGATCTTATTTGTGTGGGCGCCACTCCTGTCGGATTCGTAGATTACATTGCCTGCGAGAAACCGCTTCCCGATTCCGTGCTGGGGCAGATAGGGAAGAGCCTGCTCGAAGGATGCAAGATAGCGGGCATACCGATTCTGGGTGGGGAAACAGCCATACTTCCGGAGATGATACGGGGACACGGTCACATCGGTCTGGACCTCGCCGGAACCGCCGTCGGTACAGCTCATCCCTCTAGGCTGATCGACGGCAGCCAGATCCAGAACGGTGACGCAATCCTTGGAGTTGCGTCCAACGGTCTCCACTCAAACGGTTTCACCCTGGCTCGCAAGGCACTCCTCTCCAAGTACGCTCTATCAGACGAGATGCCATGGGGGGCCACTCTTGGTGATGAGCTCCTTCGACCAACACGCATCTACGTGCCACACTTCAAAGCCCTTGTCAATGCGGAAATCGATGTGCGAGGACTTGCGCATATCACTGGCACAGGGTTCACGAAGGTACTGAGACTGAAGAGGGCTCGATTCGTCTTCGACTTCTTTCCCGAGCCGCATCCAATATTCAGTCTCATACGGGACACTGCATCTGTGGACAACCTAGAGATGTTTACGACCTTCAACATGGGGATTGGCCTTGTAGTCGTAGTCCCGCAAAAGGAGAAGGCGGCAGCCATGAAGACGCTTCAGGTTATGGACAATACGTACGAACTCGGACATGTCGAAGCGGCAGAAAGAGGTTCGGTCGTCATCCGTCCATATGAGGTGATCATCGAGTGAACCGAGTTCTCTTGGTCGGTAATGGAGCAAGAGAACATGCAATTGCTGCTGCGCTGCATCGCTCTGGCGTAGAGATTGTGGCGCGAATGGACAAACTCAACCCTGGAATCGCGCGGCTGTGCTCCAAAGTGACCGTCGGTTCGCTGACTGACCCGGTCGGCCTTCCTACTGGCCGTGATGTCGACTACGCGATTATTGGTCCCGAAACCCCAATCGCTGCTGGGTTTGTCGATACCCTTGAAACCAGCGGCGTACGCTGTGTGGCTCCAAAGAGAGCCGCTGCACAGATTGAAACCAGCAAGTCGTTTGCGAGAATACTGCTGTCTGAAGCAGCTCCTGAGGCGAATGCTCGGTTCTTCCTAGCTCATGATCAGACAGAGGTCAAGGATGCTATCAAGGAACTGGGTGCTGATAACGTGGTGGTCAAGCCAGATGGTCTAACGGGAGGAAAGGGTGTCAAGGTCCTCGGCGAGCACTTGTCTTCCATCGACGAGGCAACCGAGTATGCGACTGCGCTGGCGAAGAAGGATGGCATCGTGATCATCGAGGAGAAAGTCAGAGGGACAGAGTTCACGGTGCAAGCCTTTGTTGATGGCATGCATGTCTATCCGATGCCGTTGGTGCGGGACTACAAGAGGGCGTATGATGGAGACCGAGGACCAAACACCGGATCAATGGGCTCATACTCCAGTGAAGGCCATCGGCTGAGCTATGTGGGACGGAAGGAGATGGACTCTGCAGTCAGTGTGATGGAGCGCGCGGTCAATGCCATTCGTATTGCAACGGGCACCGAGTATGTCGGAGTGCTCTATGGTCAGTTCATGAAGTCGGAGCAAGGAGTCCGCCTTATCGAGTTCAATGCTCGGTTTGGAGACCCCGAGGCCATCAATGTGCTGTCAATCCTGAGTTCTTCGATGGACGACCTGTGTTGCAGTCTGATAGACCGGAACCTGATGCGGCCGAGATTCGAGTCTGTCGCGACTGTCTGCGTCTATCTGGTACCAAATGGATATCCGAGTACCGACGTTGCCAAAGACTCGCCAATCGACGTCCATTCCGTCGCAGACTCGGAAACGTACTACGCGTCCGTCTATGAGAAGAATGGCAAGGTCTTCACAACATCGAGCCGGGCCGTGGCACTGCTCGGTAAGGGTTCATCTATCAACGACGCTCGTGCTCGTGTCTACAGGGATGCATCCCTTGTGAAAGGTCATCTCAGATACAGGTCTGATATCGCTGAATCGACGTGATACTGTAATCGGACGAGAACGGCCGAAAACAGGAAGGGAGAGCACCGAGTGGTCACGCTCTTCCCCATCGATATCTATCCGGACCGTCTTCTTGCTCTTGCCAGGAGCATAGTCAGAGTGGGTGCTCCAGCCGCACCAATGACTGCTCCGATGGCAGGCGTGTATTCGATGTCCTCTGTTGTGCTGGCATTCCACTCTTCGACGCCGCTTGCGACATCAACACATCGCATAATGCCATCCTGAGAGAAGACTACCTCAAGGCCAGAGTCGCCGTCTATGTCCCATATGGCAGGAGTGCCAGGAGCATCACCACCGTCAGTGGAGTAGTGCCACTCTTGGATGACTGTCGGCTCCTGACGCACCACCGGTCCGGTTCCTGTGTTCATTGACTCCGGAAGCAGATTTGCCGAAACCTCATTGCCCGCTTCAATCTGCAGTGATGCCGCAGGCAAGTAAATCATCAATGCCGAGACAGTCAGAAGCACAATAACGAGGCCCTCGATAGCGGAGGGGCTCTTACTGTACCGAACGTCGCGTTCTGCGTTCTCCACGTGACGGGTGCAAACCTCCTCTGCGCGAAAGCGTATCCAAAGCCGTAGCAGCTTGCGCTATTCATCAATTGCCTAGTGGAGAATACAACCTAGAGATGCAGGCCAGAGCATTCTTTCGCCGCAGATGATTCACAGAAACGGATTCAGAACGCGTACGCGACAGCACTAAGTGACAGCAGGAAGATCGCCAGATAGTAAGTTATCATCACTGATGCCCATTCGAACCTGAAGTGATGGTGGAATTCTCGGATGCCGATCAGTGAGTCCGACAAAACGAACAGACATGCACCGACGAACGGTACGAAACCGAGAAGCACGCCAGACGTCAACCAGAGGAGAAGGGATGTACTGAGTGTCAGCGAGATGATGATGGCGTAGAATCCCACTGCTCGAAGAAGGCTGGCCGGGATGGCCTGACTTGAGGACTTGAGATATCTGTGAAAGAGTGCGACGTAGACCATCATGACAGCAAGACAAGCGATGAATGCGGCCAAAGGCACAACGGACGGGCCCAGCGAGAGGCCCTGGAAGAGAAAGTTGCCGACGAAGACAAAATGAGCGAAGAGAAAGAGACCGAGCCCGGGAAGGATGTTGTACTCCATGCCAATGTCGCCCAGGCCACACAAGACGAGCGCCAGCATCAAGAGCACATAGAACAGTGTCAGTGACGGATTCAGCAGGACGGAAAGGGCCGCGAGGAATGCCGGAATCATCTTGATGATTGTTCTGGCAGGAAATGGTTTTCCGGTGGTTTCCTTGAGGTAAGAGGCAACGAGAGCGAACGTCCAGAAACCAATGGCATAGAGTGCGAGTGACATGGGCCCATGCTGCGGCAAACGGGCCTTAAAGCATGTCTGAGCGAGGTCTTCAGCAAGCGTGAACTTACTCAGGGCCGGCTGCGCCGGCTGCCGGAAGCCAAATCCGGAACTCAGCACCTTGCTCAGGTGAGCCTTGAACCCGGTCTGCGAACGTGAGCTTGCCGCCATACTTCTCTACTATGTGACGAGCGACAAGCAGACCGAACCCTCCGGGTCTCCTTGTTGGGTCGAACAAGTTGCCCTTGATGCCGTCGGGGATGCCCGGACCGTTGTCACCGACCGTTACGAGAAATCCATCTGAGCGGCTCTCGACGCCTACGAAGACCTGCTTGTCATTGCGAGGGTTGTGTATAGCGGCGTTCTCTATCACTATGCTGAACAGCTTCTGAAGGAAGTCATCAGCCCTCACCTCAGCTTGAGGGACGTCGTTTGTAATCTGAATTGTCGTGTCGCGGAACCTACTACGTTCCATTGTCACACTGTGAAGAAGTGTCTGGTTCAAGTCCACGCTTGTCAGAGGGAGTGACATTATCCGCTCAATGTCCCTCGCCTTCGATATTATGCTTCCACACCTGTCTAGTGACAAGAGGATGGAGTCCATCAGGTAGGCTTTGGGAGCCCCTTCGGCCGCAGTTTCGAGCAACTCCAGCGAACTCCTCAAAACCTGTAGCTGATTCCCGATATCGTGTGCCATCACATCGAGATACAGCAGAGCCTTCTCCCTCGCCGCGCGTTCACGGCCCTCACTTCTCTTTAAGGCCGCCTCTGCCTTCTTCAGCTCGGAGATGTCTGAAACTATAGCAATGCTCCCTATGAAGGCCCCTGCGCCGCTGTAGAGGGGTGCAGCGGAGACAGCAACTTGAAGACAGGTACCAGCCTTGGTACTGACATATGCTTCGTAGTGTTCCGTTCGGCCTTGCCGCCTCGCGCTTAGCCTCGCGGCCACAGTTTCTTCGGACATGCCGATGAAATCCTTTGCATGCCGTCCCACTAGCTCGGTCTGTTCGTATCCGCTCATCTCGCACAGGGCGGGATTTGCGTATTCTATGTCACCGTTCGGGTCAATCACTCCGAGACCCTCACCCATTGCCTCTACGAGGGTCTGATGTCGATTCTCAGTCTCACGGAGTCGAATAGCACGCTCCTTTTCCTCAGTCAGGTCGAGAAAGTAGGCGACCGTCTTGGCGGTGCCAGCGTCCCCCCTGACCATTGCAGTCTTTATGAGAAGAGTCCGCAGCTCCCCGCTTCGTCGTCTGACACGTATCTCATACATCTCTGGAGGTTCCAGATTGGCTCGTCTACTGATGTAACGAGTCTCGACTGTGCTGACGGCTTCAGGGTGCAGGAACTTGCGGAAGTCTTGGCCAAGCAACTCGGCCCGGGGCATACCAACAATCCCACAGGCCACATCGTTGACATACTCAATGCGAAAATCGTCGCCGATCACTGCGACGCCTGCAATCGACTTCTCAAAGACTGCTCTCAGCAGCCCAGTGCCGTCCTCTACCTTGTCAAACATGTGAAAGATGTCGACTGGGGGCTGTGACATAGCGCGCGGCTCCGGTTCCGGTTTCTGGGGTACGTACTGGTACGTGGGCGGATGCCTTAGATATCCCTTCGTTGTACGGACCAAGCCGGCTGTCGTCGAATCTCAGCCGCCTCGCCACCTTTATGTGACCGCAGTCCAGACATCTTCTAGGGATTCCCATAGTGACTCCAGTACTGAGAGAGTTTGCCATAGGGAGAGAGCACTACGCCCTCGGATCACTCGTCGGGTCGGCGGCTCTAATGGTGCAGCTCTATCTCAGTAGCTGGCGCCTAGACCTGCTTCTCGGCTCGCCTACTCTGATTCTGCTAGTGGGGCTCTCGACATCCATAATGAAGTTCCTGTCTGGCATCGGAATAATGCTGACATATGCATCGTTCTGCAGTTTTGTGTTCCGAAAAACCTCAGGCATAATGAGAAGCAAGAGCAAGACAGTGACGTACGTGAAGTTGCTTCTCGGCCTGCCGGTGGTTGCGATTGCAGGCTATGCGGTGTTGAAGCTGTATGCCGCCCTGCTCCTAGGGGAAACCCTGACACTGCTGGAGACTCTCCTTTCCCTGTACGGGGTATGGTCCGTGGTCGTGACTGTGTATGTCTTTCCCGCGTTGACAGGCAACCTGCTGCACGAGGGTGACGCAGGAATCATCGCAGGCGTGAGAAGCAGGTTAGGGCGGGCGAGATACTCCCTGTGGAAGGGGTACCAGTTCAGGATTAGAAAGGACTTCGGCAAGGTCTATGCGAAGGAGTTCGAGCGCTATCACGACCGCATTGAAACAATCAGAGGGCAGTTGAGCGGCCTGCTACTTCTCCCAATGTGCGTGGTCCTAGTCGTGGTGCCCCCTCTTGCGGCTCTGCTCTTTGTGTTGTGGTTTCGCATACTATCACTTGACAAGGTTCCACTGTCAAGGGCTGAGGTGGCTCTATTGGTCGTTTCATCCCTGTGTGTACTGCTGGTATCAAGTCTATTCTTCTTGGATGCCGAGATTCTGTCCATCATGAGTGTGCTCAATCTTGCCTATGGACTGGGAATCCTTGGAAGCATCCTTCTGCTAGCCTATGTCATAAGCAAGTCGTAGGGAAGAACGGTGAGAACAGGTGCGACGGAAAGAAAAAGAAACACAGCCATCGGTTGCGACCGACGGACTGTGTCTTGAACGACTGAACCGCTTAGTCGAAGAAGTTGTACGAACACTGGTCCACTAGCTTCGGGTACTGAGCATAGGTTCCACTCTGAGGCATGGCAGCGTCTGCAGCGTTGTATGCTTCCACTGCGTTGTATCCGATGCTCACGTAGTAGAAGAAGTAGTTCGCAAACACTTCCTCACCAGGGAGAGTGCTCACAGCCCAAGAGTAGTGGTCTTCGTCCGATGATGCAATGGCCAGATATCCGCCACCGGCCATGTCGTCCGCCCAGTCTCCTGAATCACAAGACGAAATCACCATTCCAACCTTCGTGCTGTCCAGACCATCGCACAGCGTTCGGAAGGTATTCGAGTAG
>Ga0316620_10000650_pt1 | contig 14143 bp, 12 predicted proteins | sample OWC_Aug_M1_C1_D5_FD_207651 | JGI IMG/M metagenome (GOLD analysis project Ga0316620, IMG submission 207651) | Wetland soil microbial communities from Old Woman Creek delta, Ohio, United States - OWC_Aug_M1_C1_D5_B | ecosystem: Environmental > Terrestrial > Soil > Wetlands | place: USA: Ohio... | reverse complement strand
GCTGCTTGAATCAACTTTTCGCGGTCAGGAAAAACTTCAATGGGAGGTTTTGTCGTCACTTTCCTTTTCTCGTTCGGCCCGATCTTTCAATGGCAAACCGCAATTGCCGGAGATTCTCAGCCACCGAAGCCTGGTCATTGAAAATAGCTGACCCGGCAACAAGGACGGTTGCACCTGCTCTGACCACAGCACCCGCAGTCTGCGCGCCGATGCCGCCGTCCACCGCGATGAGAACCCTGTCGAGGCTGCGCTCCGTAAGCATTCGGCGCAAGCGATCAATCTTATCAAGGCTGGATGGGATAAACTCCTGCCCGCCAAAGCCGGGCTCGACCGTCATAACCAGGACAAAATCCAACTCCGGGAGGATCTCCTCAAGTGCTGAAAGCGGGGTAGCTGGATTGAGAGCAACGCCAGACCGTGCTCCCAAGGCACGAATTTCTTGGATGGTCCTATGAAGGTGGGGGCACGTTTCGACGTGAACGCTCACAGAATTTGCTCCGGCTCGAACGAAGTCCGCCAAGTAGCGATCCGGCTCCATAATCATCAGGTGGACATGCAGTCTCGAATCAAAGCTGTCGGCAACCGGGCGTAACGAACGCACCACCTGCGGGCCCATGCTCAGGTTCGGCACAAAGTGTCCGTCCATGACGTCCACATGAATCCACCTGATACCCGCTTCCAATGCTTCCTTGACCTGTCCTCCAAGACGGCTGAAATCGGCCGAAAGGATTGAAGCGGCAATCCGGATCTTCGCTTCTCTGGACATATCTACTGATTCCCTCATTTCTTGCGGACGAGGTGGCGAATACCCTCTCTGCCAGCAATGATCACGTCTGTTGCCAGACCAAGGAACAGCCCGTGCTCAACGATCCCAGCCCGTGCAGACAGAGTGACAGCCAACTCAGCAGGGCTGGCAACGGGACCGAAGTTACAATCCAGGATCATATTTCCTGAGTCGGTCACGAACAGTGAGCCGCTTCCGCTCTGCCGGACTGTGACCCGGGCTCCCAACGATTCGAGATAGCGAAGCTGAGAATGCCAGCCAAAGGAGAGAACTTCGACCGGGACCGCACGGCGCGTGCCCAATCTCGGCGAGAGTTTGCTATCATCGCACACAATAACGACCCGACGGCTGTTTTGAGCCACGATCTTCTCCCGAAGCAATGCACCGCCGCCGCCCTTGATCAGGTTCAGGTCAAGGTCCATTTCGTCCGCGCCGTCGATCGTCAGGTCAATGGTGCGCTCCATCTCTTCGGTCGCCATCGGAATGCCGAGTTGTTGCGCCTCCTCCCGGACAGCCTTTGAGGTGGCAAACCCGAGGATATGGTCAAGCTGTCCTTCACGGAGCAGCTTCGCGATCCGACGCACCGCGAAGACCGCCGTCGAGCCGCTCCCAAGTCCCACCAGCATCCCCTGCTCGACGAAATTAACGGAACGCTCCGCAGCCTGCTGCTTGTATCGCGTGCGAAGTTCAGCATCTGTCAGCGGCTCTTCCATTTCCATTTTCCATTTGCCTCATTCGTCAAATCTCAGTCCGCAATCGAATCACCGCTGCCAGAGGATGAAAGGGGCTTCGAGAGGTACTGAAACGCCTGGATGAAAAGGTATCACCCTTGCGGTATAGTCCGTTGCCGGCCGTGTCGAAGGCACCTGTGCACGATAGATGTAGCCGTTTGCCCCTATCAGCTGCTGGCCCCTCGTCGCTTCTTGGCGAACCGGCATACCACCGTCTAATCCCTCCGCGTAAATCTCCACAAGCACTGTGCCGGGGTCGAGGCCACCAAGATAAACCTGGACCTCGAAAACGTGCTTCCCTCCGTCACTGGCCACATTCACCTCGCCGAATCTGATGTTTGACCAGTTGCGTTCCAGGGCGCGCTGCCAATTCGCCATCGTTGTGATTTCTCCTTTATTGTCAGCGCGATTGCGGTAAGCTGTCGCGGCAGGGAGATAATATTTTTCGGTGTATTCACGCACGGCCCGGTTGGCCGAAAAACGGGGCGTCAGCCTGCCCATGCTCTCCCGAATGCGTGCGACCCATCTGGTCGGGATGCCGCTCGGATCGCGGGCATAAAACTCGGGGACGACCTCCTGCTCAAGCAGAGAATAGAGTGCCTCGGCTTCAGCAGCATCCGAGGCCGGGTCATCGCCATGTTCCTTCCCATCGCCCAACGCCCACCCCACCTCAGGTGTGTAGGCTTCCACCCACCAACCATCGAGTTCCGAAAGGTTGATCCCGCCGTTGACAAGCACCTTCATACCGCTCGTACCGCAGGCCTCCCAGGGTCGCCGCGGCGTGTTGATCCAGACATCCACTCCCTGCACCAGTTGGCCGGTCAAAAGCATGTCGTAGTCGCTCAGGAAGACCACATGGCCGTGCGCTTCGGTCCGCCGGATGAAATGCGTCCACTCTCGAATCATGGCCTGACCCGAATCATCCGCGGGGTGGGCCTTGCCGGCAATGATGATTTGAACAGGGCGCTGAGGATCAGTGAGGATGCGAAGGAGCCTTTCAGGATCGTGCAGGAGCAGTGTCGGTCTTTTGTAGGTGGCAAAACGGCGCGCAAAACCCATCGTCAATGCGTTCACATCGAAAATATGTCCTGCATCCTCACACTCCTCGGGCGATGCACCCGAAGCCTCCAGTTGTCTGGAAAGACGTTCTCGGACAAATGCAATGAGCGACTCGCGAGCGGAAGCACGGCACTCCCAGAGTCGAGAGTCGGAAACGTTGTGCATCTCCTCTTCAAGGGTCTCCAGCGTCCCCAGCCAGCGATCCTTTCCGCATGATCCTGTCCAAAGAGCGTCAGCCTCCTCTGAATCCCAGCTTGCCATGTGGACCCCGTTCGTAACGTGTCCGACCGGCACTTCGTTCTCGGGCCAGCGTGGGAAGAGAGGCATGAAGATGCGGCGGCTCACCTGACCATGTAGACGACTCACCCCGTTAACCGCCCCGCTCCCTCGTATAGCCAGATAAGCCATATTGAAGGGCTCGGAAGAGTCATTCGGGTTTTGGCGGCCAAGGCCGAGCAAATCCTGAAGTGAGATATTCAGCTTGTTCTGCGCATACCAACTGAGATATTGCTCGACCATGCCGGGAGCGAAACGGTCAAAGCCGGCATCGACCGGCGTGTGTATGGTAAAAAGGTTGCCCGCTCGCGTGACGGCAAGCGCAACGTCGAAGGGCTGCCCTGTCTCTTCCATAAAACTTCGAGCCCGTTCCAACACGGCGAAGGCGGCATGACCTTCATTCAGATGGCAGACTTCGGGCTTAATGCCCAGGGCCTTGAGGAGTCGCCATCCGCCGATCCCAAGAACCAGCTCTTGATTGAGACGCAACTCCGCCCCGGCCCCATACAACTCGCTTGTAATCCCTCGACGTGCCGGGAAGTTAGCCGGATCATTGCTGTCGAGCAAGTACAGCTTCACCCGACCAATCTTTACCTGCCAGGCCCTCAGCCAGACCGAGTAGCCGGGCAGCTTAAGCTCCAGCCGCAGCCACTCCCCATTGGGTTCGCGCAAAGGCGTGATCGGTAGCTGCCCCGGGTCATTGTACGGGAAAAGGGCCTGCTGTGCCCCTTCCTTGTCGATCACCTGGCGAAAATAACCCTGCTGATAGAGGAGCCCCACACCCACAATCGGAACTCCGAGATCGTCTGCGGTTTTGAGGTGATCGCCGGCCACATTGCCAAGTCCACCCGAATAGATTGGGAGCGCTTCACTCAACATGAATTCCACACTGAAATAAGCGACAGAGGTCAGGGGCGCTTTCGGATGATTTTGCTGAAACCAAGCGGGTGAATCTGCCTCGCGACGTTTGGCTCGCAAGAGTTCATCAACCTTGTTACGGAACGCAGGATTTTCTAACACCCGCTGGAGGCGATCCCGCGAGACCGTCTGCAAAACAACCCAGGGGTTATAGGTAAGCTCCCACAGCGCAGGGTCGAGCTGCTTCCACACTTCGTCGGCAGAATGATTCCAATACCAGTGCATATCCAGAGCCAGCTCGGCAAGGGAATCGAATCCGTCAACCTCGGTCGGGAAAAAAGCGTATACCGGACTGCTGACTCTTGTTGGTTTTCTCATGGTCCTCCCCTCAGCTTAGCCTAAAAAACTAAAAGCTCACCCCCTGAACTGTGTCACCCCAACCAGCCTGCTCTTTATCGCCAATAAAGATTTGAGCCACCTCGTAAGCCTAAAATTCTGCTAACTGCGAGCGATCATCTTGCCCTTGATGCGCTTGAGGCGGAAGATGTCCTCCTGTTCCTGTTGATCAAGGACTTGCTGGATGTAATGGATCTGGGATTGAATGCCGGGGATCACCGCCTGCTCGAGGGCGTTTACCCGACGGGCAGTCTTCTTGATCTCCTCGCCAATGCGGCGCAGACGCGACTCGCTGTTTGCCACCCGGATCAGTGCCCGGGACAATTCTCGGAACGCAACTTGTGCGGCCAGCGTCCGTCCTCCGGTACTCAGAGGACTGGTGGTGATTCCCTGAGGCCACTCTACTGCGAGCCGTGGCACCCGGGTGCCCCAGACGTTCTCCAGCTCGGCCCGAGCATCCGAGATGGTCGGTACGTTGAGCGAAAAGACCTCCACCACCTGCGGACCATCGAAGGCTTTCGCCAGGAACAGCGCCATGTGCGCCTCCTGGCCCGCCGTATTCAACTGCCTGCGGGCCTCGAGGGTCTCGTGAATCAGGCTGAAGAACTCTCTCACCAGCGCGTCCCGCTTCTTCTGCAGAAGATCAACGCCCCTGAGCGCCAGCCTGAGTTGGCTGCGCCGGGTAAGCAAGTTCATCCGGGTGGGGCTTGTCCCGTTCATGGTCCTCCTCAGGTCTGATGGCGAGTATCCCAAAACTCCCTGAGTTTTGCGCCGTAGTATTTACCAATATGGTCCGCGGAAATCCGCTTCAACTCGGACTCAGGCAGCGTGGAGAGCAATGCCCAAGCGATGTTCAACGATTCTTCCAGATCGCGGTTCTGTTCGCCCTGATGAATGAAGTTCTTCTCAAAAGCGTTCGCGAATTCCAGATAGCGGCGGTCGTTCTCGGTCAGAGCCTCCTCACCGATGATCGCCACCAGCTTGCGGATGTCCACGCCGTTGGCGTAAGCAGCAAAGAGCTGGTCGGAGACCTGCTTGTGATCCTCGCGGGTCTTTCCTTTGCCGATTCCGCTGTTCGCCAACCTTGACAGAGACGGTAGCGGATCGATCGGTGGAAAACAGCCTTTTCGATATAGTTCGCTCGAGAGCTGGATCTGACCCTCGGTAATGTATCCCGTGAGGTCGGGAATGGGGTGCGTGCGGTCGCCCCCTGGCATCGAGAGAATCGGGATCTGCGTCACGGATCCCGGGCTGCCCTGGATCACGCCTGCCCGCTCATAGATAGTGGAAAGGTCGGTGTACATGTAGCCAGGATAGCCGCGCCGGCCTGGAATCTCACCTCGTGAGGCCCCTACTTCCCGCAACGCCTCGCAGTAGTTGGTCATGTCCGTCAGGATGACCAGTATGTGGTAGCCATGGCTGTAGGCAAGATGCTCTGCCACGGTCAGCGCCATGCGGGGTGTCAGGATGCGCGCAATCGTGGGATCGTCCGCTTTATTCAGAAAAAGGACCGACCGCGAGAGGGCGCCGGTCTTCTCAAATTCCCCGGTGAAGTAGCTCACCTCTCGCTGTGTCACGCCCATGGCGGCAAAGACCACGGCGAATTGTACGTCCTCACCCGGCACGATGGCTTGGCGCGCGATCTGCGCCGCCAGCTCGTTGGCAGGAAGGCCAGGGCCCGAAAAGATGGGAAGCTTCTGTCCTCGCACCAGAGTGTTCATGATATCGATGGTGGAAACGCCGGTCTGGATAAACGCCTCGGGCTTGAGCCGCGCGACCGGGTTGATCGGCATTCCGGCGATGGACAGGCGTTTCTCCGGAGCCACTGCCGGCAACCCATCGATCGGCTTCCCAACGCCATTGAAGCGGCGGCCCAGCATCTCTTTCGATACGCCCAGGCGTGCCACATTTTCTACAAGGCTCACCGACGTCCGCGCTAAGTCCAGCCCCGCTGTTTCCTGGAACACCTGGATCACAGCGTATTCTTCCGAAACCTCAATGACCTGCCCGCCGCGCACTCTGCCCGTCGCATCTTTGATGTCAACGATGGCATTATATGCCAGGTCTCCGGCATTCTTCAGGAAAAGCAGCGGACCGGAAATGTAAGTCGGCGAGTGATACTCTCTTTTCAAAAGATCCATGAAGTCGAACTCCTCAGCCCGCCTTCTTGAAGGCTCCGTCGATCTCCTTCAGCACGCCTTCCAGGTAGGTTTGAAAATCCTTCTCAGGTGTGTAGCGGGCACGGGCGATCTTCTGCAGCACGGGATCCTGGATGATCTCGTCGATGGGAACCCCCTCTTCCAGTGCTGTTTCGGCCGCCTGGTGGAGGGCTGTCACCATCCTCATCATGCCGTAGGCCTTTTTCATGGAGCAGTAGGCGTCGACCTCGTGAAAACCGTTCTGCTGAAGGAAGTCTTCCCGTAAGATCCGGCCAACCTCGATGATGAGGCGCTCATGGTCCTGCAGGGCATCAGGACCTACCAGTTGAACCATTTCCTGGAGAGAAGCCTCCTGCTGGAGCAGCTCCCGGATCGAATCGCGCATCTGGGGGTAGTCGGCGTCCACATTTTCCCGATACCAACGGTCCAGGAGTTGAATATACAGCGAGTACGAACCGTTCCAGTTGATTGCCGGGAAGTGGCGACGGTAGGCCAGTGAGGCGTCCAGTTGCCAGAAGGCGCCGGCGATTCGGAGCGTCGATTGGGTGACGGGTTCGGACATGTCGCCGCCGGCGGGCGAAACAGCTCCCACCACGGTGACCGCGCCGCGCTCTCCTGCCGAAGTGGTGACTAGGCCGGAACGCTCGTAGAACGCAGCCAGACGTGCAGATAGGTAAGGCGGGTACCCTTCTTCCGCCGGCATCTCTTCGAGTCGCGAGGAGATTTCACGCAGCGCCTCAGCCCAGCGGCTGGTGGAGTCAGCCATCAGTGCCACAGCGCAACCCTGGTCCCGGAAATACTCGGCGAGGGTCACCCCCACATAAATACTTGCTTCCCGGGCTGCCACCGGCATGTTCGAGGTGTTGGCAATGAGAATGGTGCGCTGCATCAGCGGCTGGCCAGTCCTGGGGTCCTGGAGCTCAGGAAACTCCTTGAGAACGTCCGTCATCTCGTTGCCTCGTTCGCCGCAACCCACGTAGACCACGATATCGGCATTGGACCATTTTGCCAGTGATTGCTGGGCGACAGTCTTGCCCGACCCGAATGGCCCGGGAATCGCCGCGGTCCCGCCCATGGCGATGGGAAAGAGTGCGTCCAGAACCCGCATCCCTGTGAGGAAGGGCTCCTTCGGGTCAAGCTTCTCCTGAATAGGGCGGGGCCGCCGCACCGGCCAGAGGTGGAACATTTTGAGCTCCTGGCCATCTTCAAGAACCGCCAATGGCTCCTCGACGGTGTAAGCCCCGGCCTCTCTTACGCTCCTGACCGTACCGGTCACCTCCGGAGGCACCAGAATCTTGTGAAGGAACCTGAACTCTTGAACAGTACCCAGAGTCGTGCCGCCCGAGACCGAGTCTCCGGCCTTCACTCCCGGCGTCCAGTCCCACTTCTTTTGACGGTCCAGCGCCACTGCCTCCACGCCGCGCGTGATAAAGTTTCCGGTTTTCTCCCGGATCTTTTCGAGCGGTCGCTGGATACCGTCGTAAACGGATTTTAGAAGCCCCGGCCCCAGCTCAACCACAAGTGGCATGCCCGTCGAGACCACGGGCTGACCGACTACCAGGCCGGAAGTATCCTCATAGACTTGAACGAATGCCGTGTCGCCGTCCAGCCGGATGATTTCACCAGCGAGCCCCTCATCGCCCACCTTGACAATGTCGTACATTCGGGCGCCGAGCATCCCCTTGGCGATAACCGCTGGACCCGTGATTTTCCGGATCGTTCCTTGTATCATCTTCTTTGATTCACCCTTCGAATTGCTTTACCCTCGCCAATTCAAAATGATCCTGAACCCGAAATCCCCCTTGCCCCCTGAAGGTCTGAAAAAATTGGTTTTTCCTACTTTACGTCTCGAAGGACGGTCGGGCTTCCGAAATTTTAGAATGCGCACATTTAGGCTATGCGTATGCATTCTTTCCAGAAAGGCCGAACTCTGATAATTGCTTGCGACGTTTCGCTTATATTTAAGAGGTGGCGCTCTAAAACTTCTTCACCCCGACCATCCTTCAAGTTTGGGACACGAATTAATTTTTTCACACCTTCCCTTCGGAGCCCTGTTCAAAGAGGTTTACAGTTTGATCTCATGTCCCATCGTCGATAGAATCAGCCGTCGCATAAACACCTCAGCATCTTCCGCTCCTCCTGTGACTGCGGAAAGGGGTGACGCGATCGCAACGAGAACCGGGAGGTCGCGGACACGCATCTCCCGCTTGACCACCTGGTAAGAGTCAGGCAGGAGTGTCTCGCTCACTCCAATCAGGATATAGTCATCCTCTTGAATCATGCGAGCCAGCACCTTCCGGGCCTCTGCCGCGTCAGCGGCAACGGTCACGTGCAAACCCGCAAGGCGGTATCCTGCGGCAGATTCGGCATCGGTCAGAACAGCGATCTTCATTGGCAGAAAAGGTCCTGTTCTATTGAAGCAGGCGGCAGGTCATAATAGGCCCGCCGCGCCAGAAGCCTAAGCCGGCCAGCCTCCCATTCCTTACGCTTGATGTAGTCGATGGCAAGACCCGCTCCCAACACATCCTTGGCTCCCTCCCTGGCCTTGTCCAGCAGCACGCAGCGCAGGCCCCGCTCCAGTGCCGCCAGATCTCTGGCCTCGGCCACCGCTCCAAAGTCTGTATCGCTCAATTCTTGCAGCGCGGCCAACTCACCACTTGCCAGCTGCCGGAACAAGGAGAGTTCTACATATCTTCCTCCCTGCAAGAAGAAACGGTCTGACTCTCCCTCGAACCCAATGGTGAATAGTTTCACTCCGCTTGCGAGGTTTAACGCATCGATCTCGCAACGGATAAAGGCGACAAGGAATGGTTGGTCGAGTTCCTGGGCTATACGTAATGCTGACGTATAGAAGGACCGGTCAAGTGACAGGTCCACCTCCACAAGTTCCTTGCCTGCCCTGGACGCCTCACGCAGTGCTGTGGCAAGCAGATAGTTGGGCAAAGAGATCACCTGTGCAAGGGATGCGGCGTCAGGGGCCTCCACCATGACGCTGTACAGGCCCCGAGGAAGCGTACCGGCGACCAGATGCCCCAGGATTTCATCGGCTGTCCACCCTGCGGACTTCCCCCTAAGAATCGTTTTCACGTTGGCAAGATCGGCCCGCATGAGCAGCAGGGTCACGGCCTCCCGCGTTTTACCGGAGACCAACCGGGGCAGGTCGGCTACTGTCCGATTCAAGTGAACCGCTACGGCACGGTCGATGTCGGCGAGCGAATCTCCGGTAAGATCGGGACCGTAAATGCCTTCACCAAGAGCTTTAACCATCTCAGGGAAGTTCAGGTTCAATGCCTCCCGAAAGAAACCCTCGGGAATCAACCCACTGCGCCTGACCCGGATGCGTGCGTTCAAGTACCCGAAGTCATCAACCAAACTTATTTCTCCGATATCGAAAGTGATTGTGGCTCACCCCAGAGCCGTTGCACCACACCAGAGAGCAGCGTCTCCCATCCGCGCTGAAGCCGTTCCGGGAGGCTGTTCTCCACACTGTGCCCGCCCCCCGGGGTAGTGATTCGCACACCGAGGTGAAGCCCGGGGTCGGTCGTTAGTTCGAGACCCCTCTGCTTGGCCCAGGCACTGAGTTTGCCCTTGTCATCCGGGTGTACAACCGCTGCCTCAGCCGCTTCAACTGCTCTGAAGGCCTCCTCGGCGAGGGCTTCCAGGATCTCTCCGTAGTTTTGCTTAGTGGGAATTTCCTCGAGGGCAGCCAAAACCCTTTCTCTCACGAGAGTGATCCCATGCTCCCTCGCCCGAATGCGGGCAATGGAGAGGGTAAGTTCGCGGGCGCTTTTCATCCCGCGTATAGCAGCCTGAAGTTCGGCTTCAACTTTTTTCCGGTAGGCCTCGACTCGTTCAGAGGCCTTGCTCTTCGCCTCAGCGATGAGCTTCTCAGCTCTAAAATCCGCTTCGGCCAGAATCTGGTTGACCTCCGATAAAACCTCTTCTTGTAGGATGTCGTTAAGTTTAGACATCACAGCTTTCCGAAAAGGAGGAACGCCACCACCATACCGAAAATCACCAGGGTTTCCGGAAGCAGAAAGAAGATGAGCGCCATCCCAAACGACTCAGGTTTCTCTGCCACACTGCCGACGCCCGCTGCACCGATGCGTGCCTGCGCGATGGCCGTACCCAGCGCGCCCAGTCCCACGGCCAGGCCCATGGCGATGGCAATGAGGCCTTTGCTTGAATTGGCGGCCGCCTCACGAGCCTGACCAGCCTCTTGCGCAAACGCCGGAGTACACATAAGCAGGAACCAAAGAATGAAAAGAATCCTCGATTTCATGATCTCTCTCCTCCTTGAAAACAGATGCGTGATCTGTTCACCCACCTATCTCACCGTGAGTGGCTGACCGATCTAAAGGGACAGTAAGGCCTGCCCCTGGCCATGTAAAAATCGAATTTACTGAAAAATTCGACCCAGATGAGACGGATGGGCTGTAAGACATGGCTCATCGTGAGAAGAACGGTAAGCACGACGTGGATCAGCAGTCCCGTCAACAGCCCGACCAACACTCCGACCACAGCACCGGCTATCCCGAACAATTGGTAAAGAGAAAAACCGATGCCCGTTGCCAAATCAGCGAGAATAGCCGAGGCCAGTCCCACGGCGTAGAGACGGATGTAACTTAAGATGTGACCGGCCTGTGTCGGCAGTTCCGCTATCATGATAGGTGTCCTCGCCCGTATCATTCCCGCAAAAAAGAGAGCCCCAAACAGACCCGTCGGAATAACCAGCCAAAGTCGAAAGTCGCCAGTCATGAAGGCGAAGGCGAACAGAACCAGGGCCACGACGCCGCAGAAATAGCCGATCGCTTCCCAGAAGTGTTTCTTTTCACCTTGTCGGCGCGACAGGAAAGCCTTGAGATAAAGTCCGTAGAGTACCTGGCAAGCGCCGAAGAAGATGGAAACTAAAATCAAATCGTTCGCCGTAGCAACCGTGTCAGTACGCGGGATCAGAACTGGAATGACTCCGGCATGTCCCCTGGTTCCAAAGATACCGAGCCGCTGAAACAGGTTGCCGAAGAATTCCCCGTGCAAGAAGCCCCAGATCACCGTCCATCCGATCATTGGTATCAGAACAGCCACCACCTGTTTCAGGGCGCCGGGTGAAAGTCGCATCTTGAAGAAATCCACCTTCAAAGTTTGATTGCGTCGGATATACCCTGACAGATACCAGGACAGTGCAACGAATAGGAAGGCATAACCGATGTCACCGACAACCATCCCGAACCATAACGGAAGAAATAAGGCAACCACCCACGTAGGATCCCAGCCGTCATAGCGTGGCGTGTTCAGAAAGGTGACCAAGGACTCGAAGGGTTTGACCCAGCCGCGGTTTTCAAGCATGACCGGAACCCGCTCTGCTTCATGGTGTTCGTCCACTGGCTCGAAAATGTGGACCGTCCGGTTGTCGAATTTCTCCACCACCTCCTCGGCCTTGCTTTTTAGACTAACCGGTGCCCAACCGAATAGAGCAAAGCCGTATCGGCCCGAGGCCATTTCTTCAAGGGCATAAAGCCTCATCGATTCGTCCTTGGCTCGGTTCCACAGTCCTTGCAGCTCCGTGGCTGCCTCCTTCCTCAGTCGGCTTAACTCTTCCTCCGAAGCGGCCAACTCTCCCGGGGCAAGCCGGGACCGTTCCGAAAGCCGGGAAGCCATCGTTTTCAGGTTCATCCGGGCATATTCCCCAGGGCGTGGGAGTTCGGCCAAGCCGTGGTGGCTCAGGACCCCTCGGGCTGTCACCACGTCCTTCCTGAGGACGACCAATATCGCGGCTACTTTGCTCCCAACGGGCTTTCCCGCAAGCAGAAAATGGTCGCCAAGTGTTGATGCCAGTTCCTGTTCAAGCGGTGTAGGATCTGTGCGTCTCTCAAGTAAGAAAGGGAGAACTGCGAGCCTTCGGCTCTCGTCCAGACCTTGCCCAGCTTCCGCCAGCACCCCTATGATCTCGTGGTATTGGTTAATCAACTCAATTTCGTCGCGGAGCCGCTGCCCTTTTTCCACTAAAACGGCCGACTGTCGTTCACGGGCGGAAGCAGCGGCCTCGGCTCCCTCCAGCTCTTCCTCATACGGTCTTGCGGACCGATCCGGCTCCAGCCCGAGCAACTTGAGGGCATGGTCCGCAGAGGCTGCGACTCTATCCCATCGTCCGACCAAAATCTCCTCTTCATGAGTAAGCCGGTATCCTTTGATCTCTTCGGTACGTAGCGGATCGATTTGGACTACTCCCGCATGTTGCAAGTCAAGCAGGATCGTTGGAGCAAGCTTCTTGGGGCCTACGATGAACAGTTTTTCCATCCGTCCAATCAAGGCAGCACCTCTGAGAGAACATATTCCACGGCCCGGTCGATGCTTGAATCGGCCTGCTGCCGGATGCGCTCTACATCTGCTTCAGCCCGGCTGCGCGCCTCTTTCCCAAGTTTCTCGCTCTCCGCGGCAATCCGGGCCCTCAAACCATCTGCCAACTGATCAATCTGGACATCGGCCTCGGCCAAGATTCGCCGCGCCTCTTCTTCCGCCTTCGCAATCCTCTGCTCGGCAGACCGGCGAGCTTCGTCGAGCTTCCTGGCAAGCTCGCGCTCAAGTTCAGCAAGATCCTTCACCAACTCAAGCCCCTGCACCACTCCTCCACGAAGAGAGGTTTTACTGCGTTTTGGTAGCCTTCCTTCAGAGTTCTGTCCCGGAAGGGATAACGGTTCCTTTGGGGATGACGGTAATCCCATCCCGGATCCAATGATTTTCCCCTTGAAAATCTTCCATATCAGACTTTGAACGGATAACCACCCCGTCACCGATCCGCACATTCTTGTCGATGATCGCCCTTTCGATGAAGCAATTTTTACCGATGCCGAGGGGAGGCATTTCTTTGTTCGAAGGCTCCCATCCGGTCAAGAGCTCTTCTCCTTCGTAGAAGTCTGAACCCAGTATGACCACTTCTTTGAGACACGTATCTTGAGAAATGATGGTGCGCGTCCCCACCACCGAGTCCGAAATGCGGGCGCCCACGATATCAGAGCCTTCGGCAAGCAGGGTGTCGTGTATCTCGGACTCGATGACGCGTGCAGGGGGTAAGGGGCGGGCTCGAGTATAAATAGGCCATCTCGGCGAGTACAACTGAAAGGGCGCCTCCCTATGGGCCAGGGCAATATTCTCCTCAAAAAAGGTACGGATTGTTCCGATATCCTTCCAGTAGCCTGTAAAAGGATAGGCGAGAATACGAAACCGATCGAGAGCCCGGGGGATGATCTCCTTGCCGAAATCGGCATGCGCTGAATCGGACAGGGACTGGACAAGGACATCGGAGTGAAAGACATAGATCCCCATCGATGCCAAGAACCGGTCTGAATCGAAGGCCGAGGTCTTCGATTCAAAGAGCTCGACCGGCGCACGGAAGCGATCGATGACCCCGGGGTCTTTGGGTTTCTCCACAAATTCCTTCACAGCCCCAGAGGCATCGACTCTGATCAGTCCCATCCGAGGGGCTTCCTCACGACTCACGGGATAGGCGCAGAGGGTAACATCTGCCTCGTTCTCCCGATGGAATTTGATCAGATCAGCATAGTTCATCCGGTAGAGCTGGTCCCCGGAGAGGATCAACATCTGGTCTGACTTATAGTAGGTTGTGTGTTTGAGAGTTGCCCGGACGGCATCCGCTGTACCTTGGAACCAATCCGAGCCCTGGGGGGTCTGCTCCGCAGCGAGGATGTCAATAAATCCTTCTGTGAACCAGCCAAACTGGTAGGTTTGCATGATGTGTCGATGAAGACTGGTGGAAAGGAACTGGGTGAGGATGAACACACGCCTGATGTCGGAGTTGATACAATTGGAGATCGGAATGTCAATCAACCGGTACTTGCCGGCAAACCCGACGGCAGGCTTAG
>Ga0316620_10000649_pt1 | contig 14153 bp, 7 predicted proteins | sample OWC_Aug_M1_C1_D5_FD_207651 | JGI IMG/M metagenome (GOLD analysis project Ga0316620, IMG submission 207651) | Wetland soil microbial communities from Old Woman Creek delta, Ohio, United States - OWC_Aug_M1_C1_D5_B | ecosystem: Environmental > Terrestrial > Soil > Wetlands | place: USA: Ohio... | reverse complement strand
GTTCCCGCCAGACATCCTCGATGTCGGCCAGAACGACGGAGACGAAGTCGCCCATCTCTTTGTCCTTCGCACTCAGCGGCTGCCCGGCCCCGGTGGAAGTCATCGGCCCGTCGACCGGGAGATTCTGTGTGATCTCGGAAGGATTGCCGCCGAGGAGAACATACAGGACAACAATCACCAGGCCGCCCAGGCCGCCTCCAACCGCAAGACCCCGGCCGCCGATACCCCGACGGTCTTCGACATTTTCGCTTTGCCGTCTACCTTGCCATCTCATATGCACCCTCCTCGCTCCGCGATTTCGACGGTCGTTCCGCCTGCCGGGCAAGACGGAGCTCTTTCGCTGGCAGAACGCCTTCCTTCAAAACCTTAATTTCCGCCAGGAGCCGGCATCGACACTGATACTGCGTGGAGCCTTGAGCCCCTGGTGGCCTGAATGTCCGCCTTCCTCGAGGTTGAATTGCTTTCGCCTTCTCCTATATGGAGGGCGATTATAACAGAAATCCCTGGTCAGGGCTTGGCACGCTTGCTCTGTTGGTTTTGGCGCCGCAGGTCTTCGGCCAACCTCACCAGATTCCAGCGTTCCCGCTGCCAGTCGTCGAAAACCGCAATCAGCGTCGCCGCCAGCGCGTTGTGATCGGAGAGCGGCACCACCAGCCTGGAGGCAGCAGGGGGATCGCGCTGCCATTGGGAAGTTGCCCGTTGAACATGAAATCCAGGACCGCTGAGCTGGGAAAGTATGGTCAGTGCTCCGGCGTCCGGGACCTCGCAAGGGTTGCAGCCATCAGGCCGATAACCACCTCGTTGGCCAGCGTGCGCACGGTCAGAGACTGCAATTCCCCGGCTGGATCGAGCGGCATGTCAAGCACGGTCGCGGTGCCTCCCGGCACCGTGCGGCCTTTGCCTTTGAAGTCATTCACCTCGAGGATGCGGACCATACCGGTTCTCAAATCGACGCGCGGGGGGACCGGCTCGGGGCGCGAGAACGCGAAATCGTCGATAAAATAATCCTGTTCGATCGGCCACCAGTTGGTGGGATTGTGCAATCCCAGCCGTTTGGTGCTGCCGTCCCGGCAGGCAACCACGACCTCGCCGTTATCGATCCGGCTTTGCATCCAGTTCGTCGTGCCGGCCATCAGCAGATAGAGGTGATGCGCACGGCCCTTGAGCGGAATGCTCATTTCGTGCGGATAGTTGTCCCATCGGGAGGTGAGGGCGATATTCCGCTCGTTGCCCGGGCCAGGGGTTGCGAACGGCACCCCATTGGGCATCAGCAAGCGGCCGCCGAGGCGTTCCGCGGCGGTGCGCAGACCCGTATCATCGATGTCGGCAGTGGCATTCACACTGCCGGCCCAGCCCCCGATGCCCTGCGAGGGAATGGCCAGCGAAACATGCGGCGAACGCGGCGAAACATACTTGCCTGCACGGACAATCTCTGTCACGCGGTCGTTGAAAAACGGTACGAGATCGACAGGCTCCAGCTGCACGGAAGCCGGCAACCTCGCTCTCCAATCCGTCGCGGTCAGGCGAGGCTCGGCATTCTTCTTCGCAGCATCCGCCGGCTGCCACCAGCGCATCCCGCCCTGCGACACTCTCACAAATCCGGCACTTCCCGCGCGTCGGGCCGTCTGTGACGGCCGCGGCCGCGCGCCCGCCCAGGAAATCACCACCTCATGCCCGGCAGCCGCTGGGCCGAGGACCTCGATCCGCGGCCTGGCCACCGACTCCTCCAGCACCCGCCATTCGGCGCGGCTTCCGTTGATCGTGACGGACGCCGGGCGGTCGCGCAGTGCGGCCACGCGCAGCCTCAGCGCCTGCGGCCGTGAGAATCTCTCCACGATGGCATAAGTTTCGGTCAAGCCCTTGCGGCTGAAGGTAAAGTTTAGATCCGGGTGGAGCAGCGCGGCGTGATCCCACTTTTCCGGAAATCCGGGCTGCACCTGCAGCTCGCCCGCGAGCACGTCCGGGCGCACGCCGAACAGGCCTTCCACAAGCGCACGCGACAGCACGCCGGCAGGATCCGCAAAATCACGCTGTGATTCCCGGCGGTAGACATCGAGATAGGACATTGATCCGACGTTGCCCGGGCAGATGCCCATGTACATGGCGGCAAGCAGTGCGCTTTTCATCATACGGCAGGCTTCATCGGCGCGGCCCGCCTGCCAGAATCCCAGCGCCGTGTGTACCACCTCGCCCATGACAACGTTGTTGACCGACCACGAATAGGGAAGCCAATTCGTCGATGACAGGACATGGTAGGACTCATCATCGGGGACTCCCGGACCACGGACCGGCAGGTGGGGGATCTCCGTATCGACATAACGCGTCATCTGCCACGCCTCGAAAGGCGTTGCCAGCCCGGAATCGAGTACGTGATACACGGTCCACAACGCGGCACTCGGGTGAACGAGCTGCAGCCCGAGCAGGTCCTCGAACTCAGCGAAGCAGCCGCGATCCTGCAGCCACAGGTACTCGCGCATCGCCTGCACAATGAGTTCCGCCTCCCGCTCGTAGAGCGCCGGATCCTTGCCGAGCAGTTTCGCGAGCCGTGCGGCCATGCGGTTGTGGAAACAGTTATACGCGGAGGCATAGGAAACTCCCCCGCCATGGTATTGAAGGTCGTCGCTTGCCCAGATCGCAGCGTAGGCCTCATAGAGCGGCAGCCCGGCAGGCCCGAAAGGCCTGCGGAAGAGCCGCCGTTCCCAGGCCAGGTGCCGCTCGATCACGGGCCAAACGGATCGGGCAAGTTCGAGATCGCCCGTCCACAGGAGGTGCCGGAACAGGGCGTCGACGTAAACAAGGTTCATGTCGTAGTGCGAGTTTGACAGGTCGCCATTGCTGTGCAGCGCGGTCTCGCTGCGCGCCAGGTTGGCACTCGCATCCGGCGGCGGGAGCTTGTCGGGGATCGGACCGGTGTTCTGCCAGCCGGCCCAATACTCCAGGTGCCGCCGCGCGCGATCGTGCCAGCCGAGCGCGTCCATGGCATACGGTCCGCGCCAGCCGAGCAGCCTGGTCCGCCACGCAACGGCGCCGTGCTGCACCGTTCCGCTCGGCTCATCCCACACGGCATCCGCCGCAACACACAATGCCGCCGCTGCGGCATTGATGAACGGATCCGGCGTGTGGAGCTTGACCCGTTCGCGCAAATTGCGAAAGTGATCGTCGGTCTCCGCGAACACACGCGCCATATCCGCAATTGTGTAGGCCGGTCGCAATGATGGCTGCGCCGGGGCTGGTTCTTCAGCCACACGCTGTAATGCCAGAAACAAAGGCGCTCCCGCGGTCAATGCGACACGGCCTACCGTTACCGGCACGTCGGGAGCGCTGCCCGCCGAGGCAAGCAGTTCGCCTGCCGAAGCCCACCTCGCTGCATCCGCGACAGCAAGCCGGGCGCCAGGCGGCGCCAGGCCGACGATCGTCGCGACTTTGCTGCGCAGAGTGAATGCGCCCTCGTCAAAGGTAAAGGTGTTGCCCCGGCAGAACTCGGGTATGAGCTGGAAATACTCGCTGATCGGGACCTTTTCCGTGCCGATGTCGCCGTCGCGCTGGCCGCGCTCGCCGTTGACGCCGCCGTAAGCCCAGATGAGTTCCAGGCCTGCGCTCGCGCCCGCCGGCTCAGCCCGCACGATCAAACCGTCCGTGGCGTTCATGGCCAGGACCGCGATGTGTAAAACGCCGTCGCTGCCGAGGAGCGGATCACGTATCTCATAGAGCATCGATCCCGGACGATAGCGCGCCGTGATCCGCCGCGCATCGTGCAGCCAGATGGCAGTTGCGCCGCTCATGAGCCCGAGACGCAGGTTTCCGCCACGGCCGGGCAGGTAGAGAGTGAATTCCGGTTTGTCGCCCGCGTCGACGCGGAAGGCCGTATTTCCTCCATAAAGCGGGCGGTTGAAGAATTCCGCGCCGTTCATGATCACGAAGTCGGTGCCCTCGGGCCGGTAACGCAAAGGCCGATCGATGTTACTCCTGAGATTTGGCCAGACGCCGCCCGTAGCCGAAATGGCGGCGACCGCAGGGCTCTGCTCAACATCCGGCGCCAACGGCGCGATCAGCCTGCCGACGCTCCCGAACGGCGGGTGTGCAACCTTCTCGGTAGCCGGCAAGATTGTTCCGTAAGCCAGGGCCGCGCTATGGGCGATAAAGGTGCGGCGCGAAATCCGGACCATGATTTGTTCCCTTCCGCAAGCCTCCAAGCGCCTTGGCACGACCGGTGACGCTGAAAAAGCAGCCACGGATTCCACTGATTCCATGGATGAAACAGATTTGATTGACGGAGCCTTTTCTGAAAGACAGCAATCAGTGAAATCAGTGGAATCCGTGGCTGCTTTTTAAGGCAAAACGCATATTTGCAGAGCGGGCATTAGCGTCCTCGGCGCCCGTTACCCTTCCTTCACCGGAATTCCACCCACTGGACTGTCCGGAGCAACTCGAGATACGCCATCACGCTCTCCAGACGGATCTCCTCGTTGAGCTCCCCGTTGGCGGCGGCGCGGATTTCCGAGACGGACCGCCTGCCATTGACATAGTTGAGCACCGCTGCAGCCTGCTGGGCATTCAGCCCGGTGGTCTTGAGGGCTTCGGGGTGCTCCTTGATATACCGGGTGTAGGGCTCATGAGCAGAGAGCTGGAACAGCTGCCCCCTGACCGCGCGCGCAAGTACAGGAACGACCGCCTGGTACTTCTTTTCGAGAGCCGATGCCGCGGGGAGCGACGGGGCATCGATCCCCAATTCGGCAGCCTTGACCTTTGCATAGCCGATTACCTGGGCCCACAAGCCGTGGCGATACATTTCCCACTGCTGGATTCGATTGGCCAGCATTTTTTGCGCCGCGGCCGTGCCGGTGTACATGTCGGCAATCGAGCGTAACGCGCCGATTTCGCGCCCCACGCCGGCATCGGCCACCCAAAGTGACCTCGCCATGGCGGCGGCAAGTGTTTTGGCATCGGCGCGCTCGACATTGGCCATAGTGCGCGGGATGTCTCGCTCCGCGATGCGGCGGTAGCCGAACTCGGAGACGGCATCCACCAGCCCCGGGAGAACTTCGTCGGAGCAGTCGGCGGCCGCCCAGGCTGCGGCCGCGCCGATGAAGGCCACCCGCTTCATTTCGGTCGGGTCTCCCTTGTCGGGTGTGTCGTGGTCCGTGTGGTACCACTGGTCGGGCCAGACGAAAAACTCAATGCCGGGGACCGCAACCGAGGGATTGTTGAAACATATATGATCGCTGCCGCCGGTGGCCCGGTGAATGAAAAACCGGAAGGCGTCGCCGGATCCGCTCTTCTCGATCATAGGCGCCGGGAAGAACTGGCCGCGCGGCCGGCCGCGCGGCGCATCCGGGAGATAGACGATGTCGTTGGTCCGCCAGACATAGTTCAAAAGGGATGCGGCAAGACCGTCCAGATAGCTGGGCAAATGCGACGGGCACTCGCTCATGGTGAATATGGCGTTGTTCAAGCGCAACGCCTCGCCGACCATGTCCATGTTGATGTTGATGCTGAGCTGGTCGGCGAATCCCGGGTGCTGCTTGATGAATTCGTAGGTCCCGGATATTTCGTTCGGCCAGAGGAAATGGATGGTCCGGCGCGGTTTCGGCAGCTGCCCGGCAGCGATGAGCTTCGTCAAAGTCCGGAGAATTTCGAGCTGCACCACGCAGCCGCTGATGTCGTCATTGGCGCCGCGCTTGGTATAGCCCTCGAAAAGGTGGCCGGTGAATATGACACCCTTGGCATCGGGCTCGGTCCCCGGAATCCGGCTGTACACCATCTCGAATTTGCCCGGGTACTTTTCGATGCGTGTTTTGGCCCGGATGACAATCTTCTGTTTTCCCTCGAGGTCTTCCCAGAGATTCGTCCACTGACGCCAGGAGACGGTCATGCCGAGCCTGAGGTTGCTGTGATCCGCGTACGATCCCGAGGAGTAGATCACCTGGTCGGGATCCAGGTATCTTTCCTGGGCACTGAACGAAATCACCCCCCGGATTCCCGCCGCATCCAGCGCGTCGGCAAGATCGCCGCGTGCATGAGACCACATCAGGGCCAGTTTGCCGCGGTACTTTTCCTGCGGTCCGGCAGAAGCCATGGCCTTGATTTCATCCTGGCTCAGCGGCGGGATGTATACCAGTTCACCCGTAATGTCGGCGGTGACCGAGCCTGCTGCGACCAGAGCCGGATCGGCGCCGAGCCTCGCGAGCAGGCGTCGAGCCGGTTCAACCATCCACAACTCGCCTTCGTGCGGGTAATCGAAGGTGCCGCTTGCCGGGTATCGTTCCAGCCGGGCGCTATCCACCCCGTAACTCCTGGCAAGGTCCAGGATCTGGCGCGCTTCAACCATGGTTCCCTCAAACTCGTTTTCCTGCCTGAGCCAGGGCGAGCCCGCAAGCATCACCTCATTATTGAAGGCCATCTGTCCCGAGATCTCGTTTGCCAGCAGGTCGAGAATATCCTGCCGCAGCGGTGTCTTGAGCACCGGGGACGCACCGGGCTGGGGTTGGGTCTGCGGGAACGCCGGCATGCCGGCAAGAACAATCATGACAGTCAGTGCTTTCAAGGCGCAGGATGATTTCACGGTTCACCTCGCATGGCCGGGCCTGCAATCAATGGACTTTCCCCAGTCTTATAAGGTTTTCCCGTGCCGACGGCAAGGAAAAGCTTTCCTGCGATCCCTGCCAGGATCGTACGGCTTTACCGAAGAGTTCCCGGTAGGCTATATTTGTATATCGCGGGGCCTGAAGATGGGTCCACTCCTGCAACCGGCCGGTATCCGACAGAGAAATGCATTGATTCTTGCAGAATCTTCTGCTGAAAGGAGCAGGCTATGAAACCTATTTTCTATGCAAGGTTGATTCTGGCAGCGTTCTGCCTGTCCTCGGGGATTGCAGCGGCGCAAACGCGGCAGGAAGCGCCGGCCTCGAGTCTCGTTAGCAAGTCCGCCAAGGCTATTGGCTATCAGGTTGGCGGCGGCTCGACCAGGATTGACATGGTGTCGACGGGCCTGATGCTGCGCGCTTCCGGGGAAGCCAAGGTCGAGGCCAAGAAGGGGATTACCAACATAGAGGTCAAGATCCTGGGCCTGGATCAGCCCGTGAAGCTGGGCACGGAATTTCTTACGTGTGTCCTGTGGGCGGTGTCTCCGGACGGACGCACCAGCAATATCGGGGAACTTCTCATCGACAAGTATGGACAGGGCACCCTGAAAGCCACAACCCAATTGCAGACCTTCTCTCTGATTGTAACCGCCGAGCCCTATTTTTCGGTGCGCCAGCCCAGTGAACTGGTCATTCTCGAAAACGAGGTGCGGCCGGATACGAAGGGGAAGATATTCATAGTCAACGATTACAAACTGATGAAACGCAGCCAGTATCAGAAGATGGGAAATCCTCTGGCACTGTCGCTGGATCTGAAGAGCGTTCCTCTGGAAATGTACGAAGCCCGCAATGCCGTGGAAATTGCCAAAACACGCCAGGCCGGGAAGTACGCTCCCGAGATTTTCACCAAGGCTGAAGCCAGCCTGAAGATGGCAGAGGACCTGCTGGCTCGTAAGGGCAACAAAAGGGAGGTCATCTCGAGAGCCCGTGAAAGTATTCAGTTCTCCGAAGATGCGCGGGCGCTGGCCGATGAACGGCAGGAACAGGAGCGCGTAGCTCAGGAACGGGAAGCTGCTGCTGCCAAAGCCAGGGCCGCGGCGGAAGCCAAAGCGGCGGCAGAAGCCGCGGAAGCCAAACGGAAGGCCGAAGAGGAAGCCCGACGTCAGGCGGAGCTGGTAGCCGCACGTGAAGCGCTGATGAAGGCAGAGGCGGAGGCAGCGGCCCTTAGAGCCAAAGCCGATGCCGAGGCCGCGGCCGCCAAGGCAAAGGTTGAGGCAGCTAAGGCCAAGGCCGAAGCAGACGCTGCAGCAGCCAAAGCCAAGGCTGAGGCCGAGGCCGAGGCCGCCAAGGCCGCGGCAGAGCAGGAGGCTCTCAGGACCAAGGAGGAGGCTGCCAGGATCGAGGCGGAACGGGCGCGCCAGGAGGCGGAGAAAGCAACGCGCGATCAACAGGAGCTGCGCGCGCGTTTGCTCGAACAATTCAATCGCATCCTTGAGACGCGCGACACACCGCGAGGATTGGTAGTCACAATGGCGGACGTCCTGTTCGATACCGGCAAGTATGAACTCCGCCCCGAAGCCCGCGAAAAGCTGGCCCGCCTTTCCGGTATCGTGCTGTCGCACCCTGGATTGATGCTGCAGGTCGAAGGGCATACCGACAGCACGGGCAGCGACGAACTCAACCAGAAGCTTTCGGAACAGCGGGCCGGCGCCACACGCGATTACCTGATCCAGCAGGGTTTGACTGCAGACAGGGTTACGGCCGTCGGATTCGGCAAAACCATGCCTGTGGCCGACAACAGCACGGCGGACGGCCGGAGAAAAAACCGGCGCGTGGAGATTGTCGTCGGCGGAGAAGTGATCGGAGTAAAGATCGGCAAATAAGAGTCGGGATCCTCAAAGGATCGTGCAAGGCAGCCCGGGGTCCGCACTCCGGGCTGTCCTGTCCCGTTGCTCGTTTGGCGACTCAAGAACGCCGGTATCCCCCCGCCCGGATTATTCATGAGGGAAGGATCACAAAACGTTTGCGGACACGGGCAAATACGGATGAACACGGACCGGATCCGTGTGCAGGGCTTTCGCCGGCCCGCAGGGCCCGGCGCTGCGCGCCGGCAAAAGCCCTGCCCGTGTTCTTCCGTGTCCTGAAAGCTCTCAGTTGAAGGCCGTTACCGGCATTGCGCGCCATCGTGCACTTGTTTGCCGAGCTCTGCCATGAACAATCCGGGCTAGCTCCTCCTCTTTTGACTCTCCGGCTGATCTTCGTCTTGACTTCGGCCGCTCTGAATCACAATCGCTGCATCTAATTGATGGTGTTTTTCGTTATGACGTTTAGACTGGAGTGTTGAATTGTTGGAACAGCTGGGTCCGCCTTTCCGGAGGAAGTTTCGTATGACCACTTTTTCACTGTCGTGCCGGCCGGTCCGGCGATGTGCCATGGTTTTGTTGCTTGGTTTTCTGGGGCGTGGTTGGTCTCTGGCTCAAGCGCCGGCCGCCGGCAACGCCTCCCCTGCCGCCGTTTTGCCGCTCTCGCCGGTGGAGCAGGCCGAGAAGGACGGGACGGCGCTTCGGATCACATTGAAGGAATTGACAAAACTTGCGCTCCAGAACAATCTGGACATCGCTATCTCCGACACCAACGAAGAACTCTACAAAAAGCGGATCCTGCAGGCGTACGGTCCATATGATCCGGAGTTCACTGCAAGCCTGGGAGTTCAGTCCTACAAGAGACCAAACACCAACGCCACCAACCAGTCCAGTGAAGGAGACGTCAACGAGACCAAGGGAGCGTTCTGGGACTTCCAGTTCATGCAGAACCTTTCGACAGGTGGCGGAATCAGGGCGAGCTACAACTCCAATCGAAGCGACACCAACCAGAAATTCGCTTTGTTCAGCCCGCAGTACGCCACGGCTTTGAGCCTCGAGTTCTCCCAGCCGCTTTTCCGCAACCGTGTGATCGATCAGACGCGCGGCACCATCCATCTGGCCAACCTGGACGCCAGGCTCAACGACAGCCAGTTCCGGCAGACCGTGTCGGGCACGGTCGCCAGCATCCAGGCACTGTACTGGGATCTGGTAGGCGCCATCCGCGGCTTCGAGATCCAAAGGGATTCGGTGCGGCTCGCTCAGATAAGCTTCGAGAACAACACCAAGTCCGTGGAGATCGGCGCCCTCCCCAAGATATCCATCACCGAGGCGCGCGCGGAAATGGCCAACCGCGAGGTCGACATGATTGCGGCGCGGGCTGCGATTCTTGTGGCCGAGAACAATCTGCGGGCCGTAATCTCGCCCGACCGCAACGCCGAGATCTGGCAAAAGGTGATCGTGCCCACAGATCTCCCGGAGTTTGCCGAGTATCCGGTCGACCGCACCCAGTCGATCGAAACCGCGCTGCGCAACCGGCCGGAACTGGAACAGTACAACCTGCAGCTCGAGCAGAACTCCATCAGCCGCCAGATGGACCAGAACCTGAAGAAATGGCAGGTTGACCTGGTAGCCTCATTGGGCACCGTGGGTGTGTCAGGACCCCAATCCTTGGATCCCGATACGAACCTGCCCCTGATCAATCCGGACCTGGTCGGGGGCATCGGTAAAGCCAATCAAGCGCTCTTCACCGGCGGTTTTGTCAACTGGTTTGCAGGATTCGAGGTCCGCATACCCCTGCGCAACCGCGGCTTGGATGCCCAGCTGGCGCAGCTTCAGATTCAGCGGCAACAACTCGACATGAGCCGCACGAACATGGAGCAGAAGATCGCGGTGCAGGTGCGCAACGCCATCGAGGACCTCGAAACCAACAAGCAGCGGGTGCAGACCGCAAGGGTCGCGTTGCAGCTTGCGCAAGAGCAACTGGAAGGCGAGACGCTGCGCTTTCAGGCGGGCATGAGCCAGAATTTTCTCGTGCTGCAGCGCCAGCAGTTTTTTGCCAACGCCAAAGGAGTCGAGCTGAGGGCACTCATCGCCTTCAGGAAATCCATCCTCAACCTGCAGAACGCGATGTGCACCGTGCTGGAGTCCAACGACTTTGAGGTCATCAAGTCCGTGCCGCGGGATTCTGGCAAAGCCAGGTTCCGGTGACCGGCGCCGGGCAACTCCCGGCGTCACAAGCTACCTTGCATGCGTCTGCAAATCACCCCCGGGCGGAGCGCGGGCTACATAACGGCCGGGTGCCCGCCTCCGGACCCGCTACTGCCCGAGTATGATGCGGCGGCCATCGTAAGCGGGGCGCACGATCCCCTTCGCTCTGATATATTCGATGAGCAAATCGCGCCGCCCCTTGCCTGTGTCGGTCACATCAATGCCTTTTAGAGCAATCCCGGCCAAATAGGAGTTGGTAGTCGCCGTATAGCTGCGGTTGTCGTCCAGCGGCTGGCCGGCAACGGTGGCCTCCAGAAGCGTGCCGCCTTCCATACGGTAGCGCAATCCGGAGACGGCAGGACGGTACTTTTGGAGGATCTCTCTCAGCTGCCGGCCGGTTACCTTGAAGGTCATGACGGGATTGTTGAAAGGATCCAATTCCACGAGGTTGGCTCGTGTGATATCGCCTTTTACCAGCGGCGCGCGCACGCCCCCCATGTTTTCGAGGCCGATTTCCGCGCCGAAGATCTCTCGGATCGCGTCCGCCACCAGGTTGTAGGGGGCCAGGTCGTCGCCACGTTCACTGAAGTCCCCTGCGGCCTGCCCGATGATTTCGCCGAAACGGGCTGAGATCGGCTTCCAGTAGCGGTCGACCACTGCGGCGACCGCTTCGTCCTCGGGAATATCCGCCGTCACAGGAATGAGGCGCGCCCGGAAGCGATCCACGCGCCACATGCCGCGATCCCCCTTGGTGAACAGAAGATCCAGCCGTCCCAGTTCCCCTCCCCACTGGTGAGCCTGAACGATGACGGTGCCGTTCACTTCCTTGGGCTTGAGTTCGTCCGAGCGCCAGATCAGCTGGCCCGCATCGAGTCGCGAGTGCGAATGCCCGCCTATGATCACGTCGACGCCGGGCACCTGGGCGGCAATCTGCTCGTCAGCCCGCTCGCCGGCATGCGAGATGGCGATGACGATGCCGGCCTGGCGGCGGAGCGTTTCCGCCATGCGGCGCGCGGTTTCGATCTCGTCGGCAACCGTCACGCCTTCCTTCACGGCCGGATACTCCGCGGTTTCGTGGGTAACGAGGCCGAAGACGCCGATTTTCAGCCGGCCCACTTTGCGCACTTCCGAAGCGCTCACCAGCAGCCTCCCCGTTGCTGTTTCGGTGGCATTCGCGCAAAGCACCGGAAAGCGGAACAGGCTCAGCAGATTCTTGAGCCCTGCCAGCGTGTAGTTGAACTCATGATTTCCGAGCGTGCCGAATGTGTATCCCGCCGCGTTCATCGCTGCAATGTCCGCTTCGCCGTGATACTCGGTCGAGAAAGGCGTGCCATCGGAGAAGTCGCCGGCATCCACCAGCCAGACTTCCGTGCCGTCGCGTTTCAGCTGCTCGCGCAGCCGCTTGACTAGCGTCGCGCGGCGCGCGATCCCGCCGATATTGCTGCGCTCTTTTAGCCCGGCCAGTTCGGATCCGGCGGGCACAATTTGCGGATAGCTGAAGGGGAGGAGGTGGCCGTGTGTATCATTGGTGTGCAGAATGGTCAGCGAAACCTGTTGCGCCGCCGCCAGCGCGGGCAGAATCAAGAGGATGAGCAGGGGGGCAAGGAACCGGACTGCATGTCTTTTCATAAGGACTCCTGGAAATCTGTCATTCGCGGCATCATGAAGCTGCCGATCACGCATGACCGGCGGCCGCATTCCGCGCCCGCAGGCCCGACATTGAATATAGACTATTTCGCCGCAGTTGAAAAACCGCATCCACTTGGGAGGCTCCCGGCCGGGGCATTTTACCCGCCCCGTCTGTACAGCATCAGCGCCCGGCGCCGTTGCGCGGCGTGATCCACGATGGGATCCGGATAGCCGGCACGGGACGCGGCTCCCAGGGGCATTGTCCAGGGGGCGTGCAGGTAGCGTGCCGGAACCCGGGCGAGTTCGGGGATCCAGCGCCTGATGCAGGCGCCTTGCGGATCATAACGCCGGCCCTGCTCAACCGGATTGAAGATGCGGAAGAATGGCTGCGCGTCGGTGCCTGTGCCGGCTGCCCATTGCCAGCCGCCGTTGTTGGACGCCAGGTCCCCATCCACCAGGTGCTGCATGAAGTAGCGCTCGCCCCAACGCCAGTCGATCAGCAGGTCCTTGGTCAGAAACGAAGCGACGATCATGCGGGCGCGGTTGTGCATCCAACCTGTTTCGTTCACCTGGCGCATGGCGGCATCGACAATCGGATAGCCCGTGCGCCCCTCACACCAAGCGACAAATTTCGCCTCATCATTCTCCCATCCCAGATCCGCGTATTCGGGCCGGAATGAGCCGCGCGCCGCGTGCGGGACGTGCCACAGGACCTGTGCGAAAAACTCGCGCCAGACCAGCTCCCGGATCCACAGGTCGACGTTGCGTACCCCTGACCTAGCCTGCATGGCGCGCGCCGAGCGTACCAGTTCGCGCACCGAAATGGTGCCGAAGTGCAAGTGCGGCGACAGATGAGACGTCGAATCGAGAGCGATGTCGTTCCGGGTTCCCGCATACCGGCTCAGCCCGTCCGGGCGGCGCAAAAAGGCACGCAGCAACCGCTGCGCTTCCGTTTCTCCTCCGCGTGCGAAGCGGTTGTTGCGTGCCGGGGCCGAATCAGCCGGATCGAGGGAGGGTATATCGGCAGGTGTGTCCAACCTGCCGGGCACGGCAACCCGCGGCAGGATGGTAACAACCCGATCAAAACGCCGGCTGTATGGCGTGAACACGCTGTAGGGCCGCCCATCTCCTTTGAGCACCTGGTCCGGCGCCGCCATGTAGGCGTCGGGGAAGGACGCGACTCGCAAGCCCTCGGCTGCGAGCAACTCGGTGACACGCCGGTCGCGACGTCGGGCAAAGGGAGTGATGTCGGCATGAAAATATATGGCCGCTGCACTCGTTTCCGAGGCAAGGCGGCCAAGCTCCCTTGCAGGATCGCCCTGGCGCAGAATCAAACGGCTGCCACGGATGCGCAGTTGCTCATTCAGGTCCGCCAGGGAATCAAACAGGAATTGGCGGCGTCCCTCCGCTAGAGTCCGGCTTTCCAGCAGCGCAGGGTCGAGGACAAAGACCGGAATGACGGCGCCGGCATCGGTCAGTGCCTGATGCAGCGTCCGATTGTCCGCGAGCCGCAGATCGCGCCTCAACCACCAGATGATCCGCCGCTTCCCGGGCCCCAATCTTCGACCTGTCATATCCTGAATTTGTAGCACAAATGCCGCCGTTCCATCCCCAACAACATAAGCCGCAGCCAAGCCCCTGAACAACTTGGACACCCACTTTTTTGGATTATTTCTTGGCGAAGACATGGACACCCACTTTTTTCGCATTTTTTCTTGGCACTTTCCATGAGTCGACAGTTAGAAACAGTGAAAGGGGTGACTCATGGCACTGCCACGCAGCAAGTACGTCCAAGAAGGTCAGGAAATGGTTTATCACTGCTTCAGCCGGTGCGTCCGCCGCGCCTTCCTCTGCGGATTCGACTTCGTCACAG
>Ga0316620_10000648_pt1 | contig 14161 bp, 12 predicted proteins | sample OWC_Aug_M1_C1_D5_FD_207651 | JGI IMG/M metagenome (GOLD analysis project Ga0316620, IMG submission 207651) | Wetland soil microbial communities from Old Woman Creek delta, Ohio, United States - OWC_Aug_M1_C1_D5_B | ecosystem: Environmental > Terrestrial > Soil > Wetlands | place: USA: Ohio... | reverse complement strand
GAGCTCGTGGTCCCCATGCCCACGGACTCGATCATCATGGAGGGCGCTCGGATGACCGACGAGTGGCCCTTCATCGATCAGCGGATCCCGGATCGTGATGCGGTCTTCGCCAAGGTCGACAGCAATCGCAAGCTAGAAGTGGTGGACGACAAGGACGAGGACTTCGACGACCTCGGCTTCAGCTTCACCGACACTCCGGACGACGCGGCGGTCGTGAGCAAGTCCGAGGACAAGGTGACGCAGGCTCAGAAGCTGGTCTACGACTCGGTCGACGGGCGGCACGCGGTCAACGAGCTGATTCAGGAAAGCCCCCTGATCGAGTTCGACACCTGCAAGGCGCTGGCCGACCTCCTCGACCGCAGCCTGGTTCGGAAGGCCACACCGGAAGAGGTCACTCGACTCTTGAGACGGGAGGAGGCGGAGAGCGCGGCCAAGCCCGCCGAGGCTCGTCCTCTCGCTGCAGTCCCCTGGCTCGCTCTGCCGTTTCTCGTCTTGCTCGGGTTCTCCCTGACCCTCATGAGCCACAACCCAATCGACCCCACGCTCACGCTCAAGCAAGTGCTGTGGGACGAGTTCCACCTCGACACGGTCTCGTGGATGCGGATGGACTCGCTCGGCCGGTCTGCGGAGACGTCCTACCTCCTGCACGGCCTCTATCCGGAGAGCATCGACGAGCTGTGTCAGGGGGAAGGCAGCGAGTTGTGCGTCACTGAAGACCCGTGGGGTCGCGAGTATCGCCTTTCCGTGACCGACACCAAGCTCATCGTGACCGGAGCGGACCACACCGGGACCCCGGTGCTCCTCAGTCGAAGGATCATCGACGAGGGACAGAGCGACGTTCCGTTCGAGGGTCCCGGCGTCATTCTGATCGAGTCCTGAGTCGGTCAGTCCCCTTTTTGGCGCCGCCACGCGAGCTCCAGGCTGAGCTTGCCCCGCTCTGTCCGCGTGCTGCACGTGGGTGAGGAGGCGGGGTGGCAGGAGTGTGGAATTGACAAGTGGGCACTCAAGTTCTATATTGTGACTCGGAAACTGAGTCTGAGGAGGTTGTCAGCATGTCTCGCGTCATCGGCATCGATCTGGGAACCACCAACTCGGTGGTGGCCGTCATGGAGGGCGGTAAGCCCGTCGTCATTCCCAACCAGGAGGGCAATCGAACCACGGCCTCGGTGGTGGCGTTCACGTCCGGTGGCGAGCGCCTGGTGGGTCAGGTCGCCAAACGCCAGTCGATCACCAACCCCGAGAACACGGTGTTCTCGGTCAAGCGCTTCATGGGCCGTAGGTTCGGGGAAGTGACGACAGAGATCCGGACGGTCCCTTACCGTGTCGTCAAGGGGGACAACGAGATCGCACGGATCGAGATCCAGGGCCGGGTCTACTCACCCCCCGAGATTTCGGCGATGGTCCTGCAGAAGCTCAAGGCTGCGGCCGAGGACTATGTCGGGGAGAAGGTGACCAAGGCCGTGATCACGGTTCCGGCCTACTTCAACGACGCCCAGCGCCAAGCGACCAAGGACGCGGGACAGATCGCCGGGCTCGAAGTGCTGCGTCTGGTCAACGAGCCGACCGCCGCGGCCCTGGCCTACGGCCTCGACAAGAAGAGCGACGAGACCATCGCCGTGTTCGACTTCGGAGGCGGCACGTTCGATATCTCGATACTCGAGGTGGGGGCCGGAGTGGTGGAGGTCAAGTCCACCAACGGCGACACGCACCTGGGCGGTGACGACATCGACCAGCTCATCATCGACTGGCTGGTGGCGGAGTTCAAGAAGGACCAGGGTGTGGACCTCTCCCGGGACAGGATGGCGCTGCAGCGGCTGAAGGAGGCTTCCGAGAAGGCCAAGATGGAGCTCTCCTCGACCATGGAGAGCGACATCAACCTCCCCTTCATCACCGCCGACACGAGCGGACCGAAGCACCTGCAGGTCCGCCTCAACCGGTCCAAGTTCGAGCAGATGATCGAGCCCCTCGTGCAGCGTACCCTCGACCCTTGTCGGCAGGCACTGAAGGACGCCGGTCTCGAGGCCAAGAACGTGGACGAGGTCGTTCTCGTGGGTGGCTCGACCCGGATACCCATGGTGCAGGAACGGGTGGCCGGCTTCTTCGGCAAGGAGCCCCATAAGGGCGTCAACCCAGATGAGGTCGTGGCCGTCGGAGCCGCTGTTCAGGCCGGTGTGCTGGCCGGTGAGGTCAAGGACGTTCTCCTCCTCGACGTGACCCCCCTCTCGCTCGGCGTGGAGACTCTGGGCGGCGTGATGACCACGATCATCGAGCGCAACACGACGATTCCAGTGCGACGCTCCCAGGTCTTCTCCACCGCCGATGACAACCAGAATCAGGTGGAGATCCACGTCCTGCAGGGGGAGCGCCCGATGGCGGGCGACAACCGGACCCTGGGCAGATTCCACCTCATCGGGATTCCGCCTGCCCCGCGCGGCGTTCCCCAGATCGAGGTCACCTTCGACATCGATGCCAACGGCATCCTCCACGTGGCTGCCAAGGACCGGGGCACCGGCCAGGAGCAGAAGATCCAGATCACGAGCTCGTCCGGGCTGTCCGAGCACGAGATCGACCAGATGGTGAAAGAGGCCCAGTCGCACTCCTCCGAGGATCAGCAGAGGCGCAAGGAGATCGAGACCCGCAACAAGCTCGACGGCCTGATCTACTCGACCGAGAAGCTGGTCAACGAGAACAAGGCCAAGTTGCCCGAGGCAGAGGTCGCGCGCGTCACCCAGGCGGTGGCCGAGGCCAAGACCGCGCTCGAGGGCGGCCAGGCCCAGCGCATGGAGGATGCCTATGGGCGCCTGACCCAGGCCAGTCACCAGGTGGCGGCCGCTCTCTATCAGAGCGCTGGCGCAGCGGAGCCGGGCGGCGGCGGCCATGCCGGGGGCGGCGCTGGACCAGGCGCGACGTCTGCTGCCGACAACGGCGTGATCGACGCCGAGTACGTGGACGTGGACGCGGCAGACAAGGAGTAGCCCTGTCAGCCGGCACACGCGCGCTGCGGCAGGCATGCCGACTGGCAGTGGTACATTGGTTGGTGGACCTCCTCGACGCGGGGGAAGTGTATGCCTCTGGCTTGGCCGATCATCAAGGACCTTCTGGTACTTCGTGACCGTCTCAACCGGTGGTTCGAGGGGGCCTACCTCGAGGGCACCGCGGGGGTCGGGGAACCGTCGAGCGGGCCGTTTCGCCCGACGGCAGACCTGTACGAGACCGACGAGGCGGTGGTCGTCATCATGGAGGTTCCCGGGGTCGATGCGGAGTCCATCGAGGTCAAGCTGCAGGGTGCCGCGCTCAGGGTTTCCGGCCGCATCCAGCCGGCCTCCGGTGACGAACCGGGCAGGTTCGTCCGCATGGAACGCGCCAGTGGGGCGTTCTTCCGGGACTTCCAGCTACCGGCCGAGCGCTACAGCGGCGAGCCTTCGGCCCACCTCGAACGGGGTGTGCTGACGGTCCACCTGACCAAGTCGAAGGACATCCGGCGACACCGCGTCGAGGTGGTCCGGGAGGGCGTGTGAAGGCGAAGCCCCGGTACCGCATGATCTCGTGGGTTGCCGAGAGGTACGACGTGCACCCCCAGACCCTGCGCCTGTGGGAGCGCGAGGGCCTGCTGCGTCCGACCCGTTCGCTGGGAAACACGCGCCTGTACGACGAGGAGACCTGCGCTCGACTGGAGATGATCCTCACCCTGACGCGGGATCTCGGCGTCAACCTCGCCGGTGTCGAGATCATTCTCAACCTCAAGCAACAGCTCGCGCAGGTGCAGGGGGAAAACGAAGCGCTGGCCAGGATGCTGCGACAGGCGATGCAGCAGAAGACCGAGGTTCCCCGCTATCACGCATTGGTCAAGGTCGACTCCGGGACTATCCAGCCCGTGGACGAGGAGTGATCCGTTGCGGAGGGCGCAATGACCAGGCGCGGCTCAGGGAACTCCAGCTCCGAGACCGCCACCCTCCGCCGCTACCTCAAGGAGATCGCGCAGTACCCGGCCCTCGACCACCCTCAGGAGCTCGAGCTGGCGAGGAGGATCCAGGGCGGTGACACCGAGGCGCTGCGCGGCCTGGTGGAGTCCAACCTCCGCTTCGTGGTGGCCTACGCCAAGCGTTACCGGAACCCCAACGTCGCTTTTCTTGACCTCATCCACGAGGGGAACCTCGGGTTGATCCAAGCCGCCAAGAAGTACGATCCGTTCCGCGAAGGCCAGGACGTCAAGTTCATCACTTACGCAGTGTGGTGGATCCGGCAGGCGATCCTCCACACCCTGGCTGACCACGCCGGCTCGTTCAGGCTGCCACAGAAGCAGGCCAACACCCTCTATCGGCTGGAGCGTATCCGCTCGGAGCTGTCCGAGCGGTCTGGCCGGTCGGCGTCGGACGAGGAGCTGGCCCAGGAGCTCGGGATCAGCGTTAACGACGTGCGGGTCCTGACCCGAGCGTCGCAAGGCTCACTGTCGCTCAACGACCCGGTGGATGACCTGGGGGACTCCGAGCTCGGCGACCTGCTGCAGCAGACCGTGCTGCCGGACACGGACGAGCGCCTTCTCCGTGAGTCGTTCCTGGGCTCGCTGCGCGAGGCCCTGGCCGATCTCGGGGAGCGCGAACGGAGGGTGCTGGAGCTTCGTTTCGGGCTGGCGGACGACCAGCCGAAGACGCTGCGCGAAATTGGCGAAACCCTCGGCCTGTCGCGGGAACGGGTGCGACAGATCGAGAGCCGAGCGCTCAACCAGCTCCGTCGCTCGCGCAAGGCGCGCTCCTTGGGTGGCTACCTGAACTAGCCCGGGAATTTCACCGAGCTGCTACTGCGGGCGCCGACTTGCCCGCCATGGCGGCGCTGCTCGGCCAGCGTCGCCTGCGATGCTGTCGAGCACGCCTCGGCGCCGCCTCCCTACGAATCACCACCCTGACAGGCATCTCGGCGCCCTCGCGACGCACCCCGGTGAGATATCCGGGGCGAGCTGCCCGGCCTCGAGCGCCCAGCGCTTCGACCCAGCCCGGTCCATCTGGGACCTCGGCGGGCCAGGCCCAGCCGTCGCGCGGCCGGAGCCTCACGGACAGTGCAGGAAGAATGTCAGGCGTGGGACTGTTTTCCCGATCAAGGCGGTGGGCCGCCGAATCGGAGAGAACATGACGTCACTCATGCTTGTGCTCTATTCGGTGCTGGGCCTCGGGGTCGCTTGGGGTCTCATCCACCTGATCCGCTTCCTGCGAGCAAGCCTCCCGCTCCGGGGCCGGCGGTGGGTGATGCGGTCGGGCAGAGACCGGAGGCGGGTCTTCGTTCCGGTTCCCTTCGATCGTCGCAAGCGTGCGCGTCGCCAGGACGATCAGGCGATGGATTTCCTCAGGCAGATTGGGCGGTGAGGTCGCTTCGATCTCGGTCCCTCGCGCTCGGTACCGGCGCGCGGACAACCCTGGTGCCGGCGAGGATATCGTGGAGGGCGCGGCGATCTCCGCGCAGCAGAGGCAGGAGGTGGCCCCAGCACAGGGTCAGCGAGCTGACCGAGTAGGCGGCGAGCCTCAAGGTGGCCCGCGCCAGGCCGATCGGGCAGCGCTGGCGATAGTCCACGATGCGAAGGCCGAGCAGCCATTTTCCGGGCGTCGCCCCGAGCAGCCCCCAGCCGAAGGCGAAGTAGGCCCACCAGAAGCCCGCCCAAATGCCGATCATCCCCGCGGCGTGGTTGAGCCAGGTCGGCTGCGAGATCGTCGCGACAAGCCCTTCGATGCTTGTGTCGGTCCCGGTCCAGTCGACGACGCTTAGGACAGGCCAAAGGAGAACCCAGCTGCAGGCGAGGAAGACCACCATGTCGACCAGAGTCGCGAGCCCGCGACGCAAGGGCGAGCCAGGGATGGGCGCGGAACCGTCGGCGGAAACGATCTCTGGTCGCGTCAAGGGCGTGCCAGCAGCCTAGAGGTCCGGCCAGAAACCCTGGTGAGTCGCGTTGCGAACGCCGCGGGGCCAGATGTGGCGGCGACGCGGCGCAGGCAATGACAGTGCATTGTCGAGGAGCGGCGCGACCGCATATGGCCCCGCGCCGTCAGCACCACGGAGGGGCAGGGGTGGGTGGTGCAGTGAGGCTGACCGTAAAGTCAGCCAAGCCTTTGGGCGCAGTGGGCTTGCGGCCGCAGCCTGGGTTGCTCGTCGGCGATGATCGACTGAGATCAATCTCCTCCTCGTCGTGTCTTCGGCCGCAAGCCCCCTGCGCGCGACCCGCGAGGGTTTCCGGCCGGGCCTCTACAGGGGCGGAATTCCCCCACAGGCCTGATGATCGAGCCAGAGCTGCGAGTAGGCCCTCAGGAACCGGAAGCGCGAGCGGAGTATCTGCTCGAGGAGGTCGGTCTCGCCGCGGTAAAGCATGTCGTCGATGAACCACTGGAACCGGCGGTCCATGTCACGTGCCCGCTCCAAGCTCTGTGCCGAGCGCTCGAGCATCTCGTGCAAACGGTCGGCCGCCTCAGACCGGCGGAGACGGGCGATCTCCTCGGTTTCCTCCTCCATCTTCGCCCGCAAGGCTGCGCTCAGCAGGTAGAAGAGCTGGAGCTCCCACTGGCACGATCCTCGGGTGAGGGCGTTGGAGGCCAGCTTCTGGTAGCCCTCGGCCTCCCAGGGGTCGAGACGGAGGTTGTGGACCTCCTTGGCGCGAACGGCCTCCGCCGGGGGATAGTCCCAGACCACCAACTCGAGGGCGAAGATGAGCTTGTGCAGGGGTTCGGTGAGAAGGGGGTCGGGCGGTACGAGGTCCGACACCGAGGTCAAGGCCGGTCCTGAGGCATTGTCCGCTCCAGGTTCGGGAGATGGACGCGCGACCTCTTCCGATCGTGGAACCGGGCGATGCGGCGATTCGGCCCGACTCACGGACCTGCCGAGGACCTCCGTCTCGCCAGCCAGCTCCTCGACTTCTCCGCCGAGCTCCTCCGCTTCGCGCGCGGCCTCGGTGGCGGCCCCGCGCTTTGCCGTTTGCTCGCGCACCGGCGCAGGCTGGACGACGTCGGTCTCGCCGAGCTCGCGATCGAAGGCGTCGAGGACGGCATGCATCGCGCGCCTCAGCTCGAGGATGTCGTCGCGCTTGAGGTTGTCTTCCTTGCGGCCGGAATCGAAACGGGCGCGGAACTTGCGGAAGGTCTCGATCTGACGGATCAGGCTTTCGTGGGCGAGCTCCGGGTTCTTCTCGAGATATCGCTCGATCTCCATGATCCGGTTGGTGTCGTCGAGGATCCGGACCTCCTCTTCCTGGAATAGCTGCTTGAACCGGTTCTTGCCCTCGATGTTGGTGGCCATGATCTCGACCAGGACCGTGGGGTCGAGGTAGGCGTCACCCAGCTCGTGCTTGAGCTTGCGGAAGCGGTCGAAGATGCCGGACGACATCAGGGCACTGAAGTCCTCGATGTGATGGAACCCGGACCGAATCTCGCGCACCGCTGCCACCACCGAGCGCGCCTCGGGCTCCGGCAGGGGAGAGACGCCACCGAAGCTGCACAGCCGCTCGGAGTTGGACAGGAGCTCACCAGGGGCGCGAGGCACGACGCGCCCGTCCTCGAGCGTCGCTTCGGCCAGACGGGTGAGGAGGATGTCGAGCTTGTCCAGCGCGTCCGGCTCGCGCTTTCCGAGGAGGTAGAACTTGACCAAGGCGAAGAGGATCTTCTCGTCTTGACGCTTGAGGTGGTCGAAGAATCGGCGCAGGGTCGATGGCGAGAAACCACTTTCGGCTGCAGCGAGCTCGGCGTGGATCCGCTGCAGCTCCTTCTCCACCACGTCGAGCTCGCGCTCGGCCTTGACCGTGTCCTCGACGCCAAGCCTGGGCACGAGCTCCTGGAGGCGACGGTACAAGGGCTGGAAGTCGTACGAGAGTGGCATCTCGCCCTTGCCGAGGTGCTTGAAGACACCGCTCAGGAACTGATAGAAGGTCCATAGCGACCGGAAGCGGTCGGAGAGTCCGGTATAGCGATCGCTGTGCATGCGGGGGCTGGGCGCGTTCATACTCCGGACAAGGATACAACGCCTGCGTTCGAGAATGAAGGAGGGAGGCCGGGATGCTGGGTCGGGTGATCATCAGCCGAGATGCGATCGGGGCTGCGGTCGGGCGCCTTGCTGGTGAGCTGGACCGCGACCTGGCCGGACGGTCGGCGGTGTTCGTCGGCGTGCTCAAAGGCTGCGTCTACTTTCTGACCGATCTCACGCGGCGCGTCCATCAGCCGCTCGAGATCGACTTCATCCAGGTCTCGAGCTACGGCTCGAGCACGACCAGCTCGGGAACCGTGGTCCTGGTCAAGGACATCACGGCCGAGGTGCGTGACCGCGACGTCTACCTGGTCGAGGACATCGTCGACACCGGCACGACCCTGGCTGACGTCGTCGACCTCATCCGGGCGCGTCACCCGCGCTCGATTCAGGTGGTGTCGCTGCTCTCCAAGCCGTCCCGACGACGGGTCGAAGTCGCGATCGACTTTCTGGGGCAGGAGATCGATGACGTTTTCGTCGTGGGCTACGGCCTCGACTACGCCGAGCAGTATCGCAACCTGCCGGACATCCATGAGCTCGTACCCGATGAATGAGCTGATGCGTAGGGGTCGTGGCCTGCGCGGTCCGGCAGAACCGGAGGGTCCCCCGCGGCCGGTGACGCGGCGGCCGAACCGGGCTGGCCAGGATCATTTGCCTCCTCGCTCCTACGGTGGCCGATATGCCCGCCATGGCGGCGCTTCTCGGCCAGTGGCGCCTGCGACGTGCTGCAGAGTACGTCTCGGCGTCGCCGCCCTGCGAATCACCACCATGACAGGCATCTCGGCCCCCCCTCGCAACGCGACGTGGCGAACAATCCGGGCTAGAATGTCGGCGCATCGAACGGAGGTGACATGGATGCCGGTGATCTGCGGATCGTGATTCGCGGGGCAGGCGAGCTCGGCTCGGCGACCGCCCACCACCTGTACGGTCAGGGCTATCGCCGGATTCTGATGATCGACCGCAGGTATCCCAAGGCCGTGCGCCGCCAAGTGTGCTTCTCCGAAGCGATTCTCGAAGGATCGCAGCACGTGCAGGGAGTCAGCGCCCGCTTCGCCCGCGACCTCGAGCAGGTCGAGTTCATCCATCGCCTCGGGGACATCGCGGTGGCTGTCATGCCGGTCGAGACGGTGGTCAGGGAATGGCAGCCCGATGTCTACATCGAGGCTGCAATGCTGCGCGAGAACTGGGGCCTGAACCGCAAGCTGGCTCCGGTCGTGATCGCCCTCGGACCTGGGTACGAGGCCGGGAAGGACTGTCACGCCGTGGTCGACACCTTCCGCGGCCCCCAGGTCGGAGCCGTGCTCGAGTCCGCCGGCGAGCGGCTCGAAGACGAGCCTCCGGCCGACATCATGGGCTACACCAAGGAGCGTGCGCTGAAGGCTGCTCGCGATGGGATCTTCTTCACGCAGAGGAGGATCGGCGAGGAGATCGAGCGCGGCGAGCGGGTCGGGACGGTGGTCTCCCTGTTCGGTGTCGAGGACTTCCGCCGCGGCGTTCCGGTAGACGCATCCTACTCCGTGACGGCGAGGATCTCCGGGATCATTCGCGGCCTGCTGCGGGATGGAGTTCCGGTCAAGGCGGGAGACCGCATCGGGGACGTGGACCCGCGCGGACGGACCGAGGACCTGGACCACATTTCGGACAAGGCGCGGCGGGTCGCGGAGGGGGTGCACGAGGCCCTGCTCGGGCTCCTCTCCGAGCGGCAGCTGAAGAAGAAGACCGGGTGAGGCGCCGGTGATCGACGGCTGAGAGCGGCGGCCGACGATCGGGCCCGAAATGAACAGGCGCCACCGGCACCGAGGCGGCATCGGTCGGCTGCTCGCCCTCCTCTCCCAGCGGTGACGCCAGAGGCCGTCGGGGGACCCCGGGCGGTCCCCAGGCTGCCGTCCGTCTGGCCTCCTCGGGACGAGGAGAGAAACCCCGATGCCGGATGTGCGAAGTACTATGGAGGGGAGGCCGCTCCTCCTGCGGCCTGGGCGTGCTCGCGACCCGGGCCGGGTCGCAGCCGGTTGCGACGAGCGCCCACCAACTGCGGAGAAGGGGGCGAGGGATGACAGGCGGCAGTCTCAGTCGACTGCGCAGGCTCGTGTGGCGGGCGCGGCCCCCGGTCCTCGCCCTCGGCGGCGGCGGCGCGCGCGGATTTGCCCACATCGGCGTGCTGCAGGTCCTCGAGGAGGAGGGCCTGCCGATGCGGATGCTGGTCGGGACCAGCATGGGCTCGGTCGTCGGCGGCATGTACCTCGCGCTCGGTTCGGCAGGCGAAGTGCTCGCCCGTTGGCGAGAGGCGCTGGACCAAGGCATCATTCCATCCGTTGACTCCGCACGCCGGCTGCCTGAATCCGAGACGCACGAGCACCCACTGCTGCAGATGGCGCGCCGCATCCGCGATCGGGTGGTCCTCTCCATGGCGGTCAACCGCAGGGCGATGCTCGGCGACAAGGAGCTGACCCGGGCCTTCGACTTCCTCGTTCCAGATGTCGACGTCGGCGATCTCCGCCGCCCGTTTGTGGCCGTTGCGACCGATCTGTCGACCGGCGAGGAGGTGAGGCTGCGTTCTGGCTCGTTGCGTAGGGTGGTCACCGCCTCGAGCAGCATCCCGGGGCTGCTGCCGCCGGTCGAGCTCGAGGGTCGACCGCTGGTGGACGGTGGTGTGCTCGCCGAGGTGCCGGTGAACGCCGCCGTGGAGTGCGGCCGACCCGTCATCGCGGTCGACGTGTCCATGGACCTTCCGCTGCTCGACGACCACGGCCTAGCGCTGGACACGTTGATGCGCACGCAGCTGATGACCTCCCGGCTTCTCCGCGCACACCAGTTGAGCGTGGTGGCGCACGTCATCCGGCCCGACGTGGGGCACGCCACGTGGGCCGACTGGGGCCGGTTCGAAGAGCTGGTCGCGGCTGGGCGCCTGGCTGCACGGACCTGGCTCGATCGCAACCGCCTCGCCAGCACCTTCCCGCGCTTGTTCGGCACCAGGCGGGGGTCGCGGTAGGCAGGGTGTCCGCGCGGACGCTGCTAGGGTTCGGAATCGGCGACGGCCGAGCCGGAGAACACCGCACCGTGCCGCTCTAAGGCCTGCTGATACTGCCCCCGCCACAGCCGCGACGCCAACAGGAGCTCGCTCACCCGCACCGGCTCCAGCCCCCGCTCCCGTAGCTCCTCGACGAACCCGGGAAGTGCGTCCCAGGGCGGCTCGGGGCGATGTGAGGACAGGTGCATCAGCACGATGCCTCCGTCGAGGCTCGGGAAGCGCAGCAGCCGCTGCATGATCCGGGTCGAGTCCTGGTAGATGGAGCCGTGTGACTCGTCGACCCAGTCTCGCGAGTCGAGGGAGGCGCCACCGAGGGAGCTCCAGCGGACGTGGAGGTAGCCGAGCTCGGCGCCCCAGCGACGGAGGGAGCCGTTCTCCTCTCCGTAGGGTGCACGCCAGAGCGGGGCCATGCGCTGACCGGTGGCGCGAGCGAACGCCTCCTCGGCGCGGCGCAGCTCGGTGTGGAGCATCTCCCGATTGACGTGCGGCAGGAGAGCATGGCTGAGGGTCTCGGCGTAGGTCGTGAGATGGGGGTGCGAGTAGGTGTGGTTGCCGATCTCGTGCCCGTCCCGCAGTGCCCGGCGAACCAGCTCCGGGTCGCGCTCGATGAACTCCCCGGTGAGGAAGAGCGTCGTTCTGAGGTCGAGCCTCCGAAACAGATCGAGGAGGGCCGCGCTGCCGTTGGACGAAGAGCCCCCGTCAAAGGTGATGGCGATGCGCGGTCCCGCGTCTGGTACCAGGTGGAGGATGGGAGGAGCCGGAGGCTCGCCTCGATTCGACGAGGAAGCCCGGCCGCTGGATCTGGCAGGAGGCGGCGGCTGGCTGACCGCCGGGGACAACCGCGGACTGGCGGCGGTCACCGGCGGTACGGCCTGCACTGTGACGCCTGCAGCCTGCAGCGGCAGGAGCTCGAGCGTCAGACCCTGGCCAGTGGACGGGATCAAGGGCCCCGGGCCGTGGCCGTTGCCGTCGAGGCGGACGACCGCGGCGAGCTGCCCGTCGCGCAGCACCAGCACCGAGGTCCCAGGCGTGCCCCGGACCCGGAGACGCCACCCGCCCTCGACCGGCTCGAGGTGGCCCGCCACCCGGGCTGGCGGCGCCACGGCAGGCGCGGACAGGACGGGGTCGACGGCCATGTCGAGCACGACCGCAACCTGGCTGCCAACCGCCCACAGCAGGGCGGTGGAGGTGATTGCCACCACGGCGATGCACCATGCGGGCGCCAATCGGCGGCCCAGAATCTCAACCGCGGCGCCGGCTGTGGTCCGGATCAGGTGTCGAAGCTGGCACCACCGGTCGCAGTAGATGTGGCCGGCGAGGACGTGCACGCAGCGATCGCAAAGCCACGCGCCGCAGGTCCGGCAGCGCAGCTGGGCCTCCCGCGAGGGGTGGGTGGCGCAGTGGCCGGTGGTCAACATCAGAATTCAGCTGGCCCGGTTCCGTGCCGCATGGGGAGCGAAGACGGTCGACGGCCGGAATCGGTCATTGTACGGGGAAGACGACGTGGTTAGAATCGGCGGGTCGGCTGCCGAGCCTTCGCGGCACGACCGTGTGGGGTTGCTTTCGGACGCTGGCACGCGCAGCAGTGGGATGGAGTCGAGCGATGTGGAACCTGCCCAACAGCCTGACTCTGGCTCGTATCCTCATGGCACCGCTGCTGGTGGTCGTGCTCTTGACCGAGATCCCTGACAAGGCATTCTGGGGCTTGGGCATCTTCCTGCTGGCGGCCTCCACGGACCTAATGGACGGCATTATAGCCCGCCGCACGAACCGGATTACCGTGACCGGTGCCCTTCTCGATCCCATTGCCGACAAGCTGCTGATGAGCGCCGCGTTCATCTCCCTGGTCGAGCTCGGCCTCGCTCCGGCGTGGATGGTGTTCTGCATCGTGGGTCGCGAGTTCGCGGTCACGGCGTTGCGCGTGGTGGCCATGCAGAGAGGCCTGTCGATCTCGGCCAACATCTGGGGCAAGGTCAAGACCGGGACCCAGGTGGCGGCCGTGGCCCTGCTCATCTTCGGTCACGGCGACCCGGAGCAGTGGCGGATCCTGGCCACGGTCCACCAGTGGCGGGTCCTGGGCGCGTTGGCGCTGTGGCTCGCCCTTGCCTTCACCCTGGCGTCCATGGTGGTCTATTTCTGGCAGAACTGGGACGTCGTGAGGGGAGACCACGCTTGAGCCAGGGACTGCTCCCGCGCAGGCTCCCGCTCACGCTGGTCAGAATCTGTCGAGACGTACCGCGTCCGTCCCCGGCCGTCGTAGGCGGGTCCGGTGTGGTCCTGACGAATCCCAGGTCGCTGGTCGACTGTATGCAACCGTGGCAGGAGGAGTCATGCTGAACGAGCTCGCGGCCGACGATCTCGCGTGGAGGTGTCCCGAGGATTGGCTGCCGTGGCAGACCTCGGCCGAGATCGAGCCGGCCACCACGATCGTCGGCCAGGAACGGGCAGTCGAGGCGATCGCCTTCGGGCTGGCAATGCGCGGAGTGGGCTACAACATCTTCGTCACCGGCCTGTCCGGCACCGGTCGCCTGACGACGATCAAGCGCTTCCTCGATCGACTCGCCGGCGACGAGCCGCGGCCGGACGACGTGTGCTTCGTCCACAACTTCCGTTGTCCCGAGGAACCGCGGGCGTTGTTCCTCAAGGCCGGCGGCGGGCGGCGCCTTCGCGAAGGCCTCGAGGCCATGGTCAAGGAGCTCGCGGAGAACCTACCGGCGCTGTTCGGGGACAAGGAGTTTCGCCGCCGGGTCGAGCGCGCCGTCGCCGACCTCCAGCGACAGGAGCGGAGCCTGATCGAGAGTTTCGAGAAGGAGGTGCGGGCGGCCGGGTTCTCGCTGGTCCAGATCCAGGCCGGGCCGGTGACCAGGCCCGACATCCTGCCGGTCGTGGGCGAGAAACCGGTGGCGGTGGACGAGCTCAACCTGCTCGTGGACCAGGGGGCCCTCAGCGCCGAGGACGCGCAGCGTTTTCGTGACCTGTACGCCAAGTTCTCGGAGCAGCTTCACGAGCTCTTCGAGGAGGTCGGAGAGCTCAGGCAGCAGATGCAGGAACGGGTCGAGTCGGCGCGCGGCGAGGTCATCCAGCCCCTGCTCGACGTGGTGGTCGACCGGGTGCGCAAGTCGGTGGATGACGAACGTGTGG
>Ga0316620_10000646_pt1 | contig 14163 bp, 12 predicted proteins | sample OWC_Aug_M1_C1_D5_FD_207651 | JGI IMG/M metagenome (GOLD analysis project Ga0316620, IMG submission 207651) | Wetland soil microbial communities from Old Woman Creek delta, Ohio, United States - OWC_Aug_M1_C1_D5_B | ecosystem: Environmental > Terrestrial > Soil > Wetlands | place: USA: Ohio... | reverse complement strand
TGCCCCTTCTGCGCGAGCGCCGCACCGATATCCCGCTTCTCGCCCGCCACTTCCTCGAGCGCTACGGGGAGCGTTTCGGCAGGCCCGGGCTGCGGCTGGCGCGACAGGCTCTCGAGGCCCTGATGAGCCACCCCTTTCCGGGCAACGTACGCGAGCTCGAGAACGTGATCCAGGCCGCGGTCGCCCTCGCCCCCGGCGACGTGATCACGGTCGCCGACCTCAGGCTGCAGGACCGGCTCGAGGGAAACGCAGGCTCGGGGTCCATGCTCTCCCTGGATGATCTCGAGGAGCAGCACATCGCGCGCGTGCTGAGCGCGGTCGATGGCAACCGTCAGGCGGCGGCTCGCATCCTGGGCATCGACCGAAGTACGCTATACCGCCGCATGAGGCGGATTGCAGCACAAGATGCAGAACGCAACGTACGAACTAAATCCAGGGCGAAGAAATAGTTTGCATCGCTGAGGTGTCAATCACAACAATGGTGATGCAAAGTGCTACATGCTGGTGTCGCTGCGCTCGGGGCCTGCGCTGGCACGGCACTTGCCAGGGCTTGGCGCGGAGGTTAGGCGATGATGAGGTCCCTGGCGATCCTGCGGTCTTCCCTGCTGGCCTGCGCCGTCACCGCTCTGGGGACCGCTGCGGTCCAGGTGGCGAACCTCCCCCTCCACGTCCCAGTGCAGCACCTTCGCATGGCGTGGACTCTGACACGGGTTCTGATACAGTTGTAGGCCCGTCATGGAGGTCGTGCTGCACCTTCCCGTGGTGCCGAACGTCGAGCTCGTTGCGGCCAAGGCGGTGGAGACCATGGGCGGAGCTTTGGGCATGAAACGGAACCGGGTCGAGGCGGCGAGCGTGGCCGTCGTGGAGGCGTGTCTCAACGCCATGGAGCATGGCGGTGGACCGATGGTGGTTCGCCTGTCGTGCGAGGTCGAGGACACGCGGCGGAGGTTGCTGATCGAGGTCGAGGACCACGGCGGGGGGTTTCGACCGGAGACGAGCAGCCGCGCCGGCTCCACCCGGGTGCTCGGGTGCGCGTCCAAGAGAGGTTGGGGATTGACCCTGATCCGAGAGCTCATGGACGAGGTGCAGATTCGTTCCCAGCCGGGGATGACCCTGGTGCGCATGTGGAAGTACGTGGAGAACGGCGCATGAACGAGGAACACCTGAAGCTCTCGAAGGACCTTCTCTCCCACGGTGTGGGTGTCATTGCCGCAGCCGGCTACATCAACAACGAGGGTGGCCAAGCCATCGCCGACGCGGCGATGGAGCTGATGGGCCAGGGTTGTGGCACGCTGCTCATCGACCTCGAGGGCACGCGTATCATCAACTCCATCGGCGTCTCGATCCTCCTCGAGATCATGGAGAAGCTGCTCGAGGAGAGGGGGCGCCTGGCCTTCTGCAACCTCACGCCGACCATCGCCAAGACCTTCGAGATCATGGGCCTGGTCCAGTATGCCTCGATTTACCCCGACCGCCAGACTGCGCGGGCCGAGCTCGGGATCCAGACCTAGGTTCGTGGTCGCATGGCGCTCGGGGAGCTGCTCCGTCTGTCCGAGGCTGCGCTCAGCGGCCACTCCAGCCCGCACTTGCCCGAGGATGTGCTCCGAGTGGTGGTTGAGGAGACCCGCTCGCGAGGCGGTGTGCTGCGTCTCGATGGTCGGGTGCTGGCGCGATGGCCGCGCACGGTATCCCAGCAGGTTGAGGACGCTACCGAGGGCTGGACCGATCTGTCCTTTGGCGGCAACGACTCGGCTTGGCTCCTGCGCCTCCTTCACCTCGAACGCTTCGACGAGCTGGTGGCCGCCGCGACCCGTCTTACGCTGCGCGTCTGGGACCTGTGCGACGAGCTCAAGCGGACCCGTTTCGACGAGCGCTTCCACCTCTGGGAGCTGGAGGCCATCCGCTCCATCGCCACCTCCATCGGCGGCATCCTCGATCGCTCCCGGGTCGCCGAAGAGCTGATCTCGCACCTAGTGGCGCTGCTCGGAGTGCGCAGTGCTCACCTCTACCTAGGGCAAGAAGCCGCCTCGGCGATGGCGGTGGCCGGCTTTGGCGCCCCGGTCCTCGGGGACGAGGAGCGGGGGCGTATCTGGCAGCATGGGCTCTACAGCGACGACGTCGTGGCCCTGCGCCTGGAGTCCGACGCCGGCACCATCGGCCTCCTGGTAGCAGCCCACAAGGAGGCCCGTGCCGGCACCGAGCCCTTCGTGGCCAACGACGTGCGCCTCCTCGAGCTGTTTGCGGTGCAGGTGACCGTGGCCCTCGAGTACCTCAGGCTCACAAGCGAGTCGCTCGAACGGGAGCGACTCCGTCAGGAGCTCGAGGTGGCGGCCGCCATCCAGTCCCACCTCTACCCGCAGAGATTCGCGGAGTTCCCGGGCTTCCGGCTGGCGGTGCGGTCGATCGCGAGCCGACACGTGGCAGGCGACACCTACGACGTCCTCGTGCGCAACGGTTTCCTGATCGCCACCGTGACCGACGTGTCCGGCAAGGGCGTGGGCGCGGGGATGATCGCCTCGGGCGTCCATGCCGGGGTCCGTCTCCTGGCCGATGAGGAGCTGTCGCTGGGCAAGCTCGCGGGCCGCATCAATCGTTACCTGGTCGGGGCGACCGCCGACAACCGCTTCGCCACGTTTGTCATGCTGCGGATGGACCGCGAGGGTGCCCTGACCGCGGTCAACGCGGGCCACTGCCCGCTGCTCATCCGCCGTGGCGACGGCTCCATCGAGGAAATCACCAGCGGCGGGCTGCCGTTGGGGATTCTGCGCGACACCGAGTACCCGGAGACGAGCAGCCGTCTCCAACCCGGCGACCTACTGGTGGCGTTCACCGATGGGCTGAGCGAAGCGGAGAACCCGGCGGGTGAGGAGCTCGGAGTGGAGCGGGTGGCGGCGGTCATCGCCGGGCTGGAGTCGCCCAGCGCCGAGGCGGCCTGCGACGCCCTGTTGCGGACCGTGGGTGAGCACACCGGTGGTCAACCCCTGCAGGACGACGCGACCCTTCTGGTCGTGGAGCGCGTGGGCTAGCTGTCGTTTCTCACAATGTCCAATGTCGTCCAGGTCGAGCCGTCTGACCGGCGCGGCTGCCGGAGTCGTCCGCTCAAGTGGACCTGTCGCCATCGTCGCAGGGTGCGAGGCCCTCGAAGAGGAGGGTGACCAGCTGCTTGTGGTAGCGCACGAGGTCCCCCGGTTCCTCCTCCAGCAGCCAGCTCGTGATCAGCTCGTCGACCGCACCGAAGACGAAGTTCGTGGCCAGCCCGATGCTGATGTCTCCGCGGAAGTCGCCGCTCTGCTGCCCCTCGCCGATGATGCCGCGGAGGATCTCCAGGTACTCGTCGAGGCGGCCCTTGGAGAAAAGGCTCATGAAGCGCCTCGAGTGGCGGGTCTCGATCTGCAGGACGTGGGCGAGCTGGCGGTCACGGCCCAAGGTCTCGAGGTGCAGGCGCACCATGACCCGCAGCTTGTCCCGGGGTCGCTCGAGGGCGGCGAGCTCGCCCTCCACGCGGTTGATGAAACGGCTCAGGACGTCGTCGAAGATGCTGAGCAGGAGGTGTTCCTTGCCGTCGAAGTAGAGGTAGAGCGTGCCGTCTGCCACTCCGGCCGCCTTGGCCACGTCGGTCATCCGAGCGGCAAAGTAGCCTTTGCAGGCAAAGACCTCCACCGCGGCGCGGAGAATCCTCTCCCGCTTGAGCGCGCGGGCGGTGAGCTGGCGGGCCGCTTGACTCTCGGGCATGGGTCCTCCTGCGTTGAATGAACGCTCATTCATGCTTCCATTCGCGCTGTCTTCTGTCAAGTTTGCTTGTCCTGAGTGCAGGCCCCGCAGTACCATGCGCGGTGCCATCGGCGGAGGAGGGAGACCGGCGCTGGGTGGAGCGAGCGCCCGGCGCGGCGGGCGAGGAGGAAGGCATGAGTGAGCCGAACGCCAGCAGCGAGCGTGAGACCCGCATGCGTGTGTTCAGCGCCAACCAGAAGATCTTCGCGAGCGCACCGATTCGCCTCATGAGCCGGACCGTCGCTGAGATGCGGGCCCAGGGCTACAACGACACTGCGACTGCCATTGGAGACATGGACTGGCGCACTGTGCCTGCGAACGATCCCGAGGATCCCGAGCTGCGGCAGGACTGGGGGAGACTGCTCGACACGGCCTTCGCCAACATCCCCTCGTATCTCGACGCGCTTGGCCCACAGCCGATGGGCTACAACCTGAGCTCGGTGGGCTACTCCGCCGTGACCCGGGCCTGGGGTGGGCTGTGGTCCCACCAGCTCGGTCTCGATTTCGAGAACCGACCTCAGGCCATGCCAGAGATCTTCGTCTTCCATGGCGGCAACCAGGCCGTTCAGGCCGCGTTCTTCGGTCTCCTCGAGGCGCACCGAGTGCGCTGCGGTGCGCGCAAGCCGTGCATCGTCCTGGCTCCCGTCCCCACCTTCCCGTGCCCGCTCGACCAGCTCGCGTTGCTGGGTGTGGACGTCCACCTCCTTCCGCCCTCCCGGGCGGGCATGGACCCGTCGCCGGCGGACCTCGCGCAGGTACCGGACGACGTCGAGGTGGACGGCCTCTACATGATGCCCATCAACAACCCGACCGGCCGTACCGTGGAGCCGGAGGTGACTCGGGCATTCGTGGATGCGGCACTCGCGCGCTGGCCGCACGCGGGCGTGCTCCTCGACTCGGTCTACGTCCGGATCCACCCCAGGTATCGCGAGATTCTCGCCTGGTACGCCGCCGACGACCGCTACTCCGAGTCGGTCATCTTCACCGACTCTCTGTCCAAGACCCATGGCGTCACCGGGCTCCGGGCCGGCGCCTTGCTCACCCGCTCGGCGCGGTTCGCGGTGGGCGTGTCCCGCTTTGCCCAGAACGTCGTCGCAGGTCCTTCCAACGCCATGCAGGCGGTTGTCCTGTCCCTACTCGAGCCCTTTGCCAGCGGCGACAAGGAGATGGCCGAGCGCCGGATACAGCTCCAGCTGCGCATCGGTCGCCATATGCAACGCCGGCGTAGGCTGTGCCTGAGGGAGGCATTTTCCCGCTACGAGCGGCTCCTCGACGATCGCCAGCCCATCCTGCCCGATCCAGAGAGCTACGACTGGGAAGGCTCCATGTACGCCGTCGTGCGCCTGTCGGAGAGATGCATCGAAGCTGCCGCCCGGTCCGGGCTGTCGCCCACGGTGGAGCTGTACCTGGAGACCGGTCTCGGCGGAGTGCCCTTGGAAGGCTTCTGTCAGAATGCCAATCTCGACCGTCACGGCTTGATGGTCAACGGCGGAGACCAGCATCTCCAGGCGTTCGTGCGCGGGGCCAGAAACTACGTCCGGTTGGCCTTCGGCATGGTGTCGCCGCCCGAGGGGTAGCTACTCCTCGGTCACCGGCGTGATCCGGCTGACAGCGAGGGCTGCTGGGTCGAGAGGCGTCATCGGCCTTCTGGGCGCGCGCGGCTCTGAAGCAGGGCCAGGCACACCACCAGCACGACGAGTGCCAGCGGGAGTACCCATAGCATGAACCGGGCACCTGTCCTCGAGGCGCTCGCCTCCGCGCCGGGCAGCCCGAGTTGGTCGAGGGCCGGCAGGGCGTCGAGCACGGTCTGGTCGACGCCCAACGGAACCACCGACACCCAGCCCTGCTCGAGCGCCGCGGTGTCAGTCCCGGGCTCGTCACCCTTCGGTGGTGCCCACTTGCCCGTGAGCCAGAGCACGCCGTCCTCCTCGCGCACCACCTCGAAGTTGTTGACGGCGTCGTCGGCGAGGCCCATGCGCCCGATCCGGTAGCCACGCGCGGAGGTCACGTCGCGCGGGATATTGACGTTGAGCACCACGCCCTTGGGGAGGGGGTGGGCGCGCACCGCGTCGACCACGGGCTTGGTCCAGCGCGCCGCACCGGCGAAGTCGGGGCGGGGGTCGGCCCAGTCGAGCTGCAACGACACGGCGATGGCCGGTATGCCGGCCAGCACTGCCTCACGGGCGGCCCCGAGGGTCCCGGAGTACCACGCAGTGCGTCCCGAGTTCTCGCCGCGGTTGATGCCCGAGAGGACCAACCGAGGCAGGTCGTCGGGGACGAGAGCCGTCAGCGCGAGGCGGACCACGGTGGCCGGTGTGGCGTCCACCGCCCATGCCGGACACCCGGACAGCGGCTCGTGACGCCAGGCGCAGATCTCGCCCCGGATGACCAGGGCGTGGCCCTGGCCGCTCTGTGCGTGCGCGGGCGCAGCCACCGTCACGCGGTAGGAGGGGTCGGCGGCCAGCACCGCGACCAGGGCAGCGATGCCCGGGGCATCGACGCCGTCATCGTTGGCCACCAGCACGTGGGTCGGCGGTGCTGCTGGTTGCGCGAGAGCCGGGGACGCCGCCACCAGCGTGGCCGTAATCCACAGTGCCGGAAGTCTCGTCGCGGTCATCCGTGCCTCCCCTGCGCGCAACCTTCGAAGTGTAGCAGAGGTGGCTGCTACGATCTTCGTGGAGTCTCGGCGATGAAGGTCCTGAGGTGGTTTGGCGCCAGCCCGACCCGCGAGACGGTGGCGGTCGCGGTCGTCGCCCTCGCGGTCCTGGTGGTCGGTAGCGGATGGACGCCGGTCGTTGGCCGCGACGAGGCCCGCTTTGCCCAGGCCGCGCGCGAGATGCTCGATCATGGCGAGTGGGTGGTGCCCACCTTCGCCGGTGTCGACCGCTACGACAAGCCGATTCTGATCTATTGGTGCGCCGCGGCGAGCTACGCCGTGTTCGGGGTCAGCGAGCAGGCCGCCCGGCTCCCCGCGAACCTGGCCGGCGCCCTGGTCATCCTGCTTCTCGCGCGGTCGGCGCGGCGCCGCTGGGGGGCCGGCGCCGGCGCGCTGGCCGGGCTGTTGCTCCTGGCCACTCCGGTGTTTCACGTCCAGGCGCGGGCGTGTACTGCCGACATGGTGATGATGCTACCGACGCTGGCCGCTGCCCTCGCCCTCGAGAAGCTGTGGGTCGGTGACGGCAGCCGGCGCCACGCGCTCGTGCTGTGGCTTGGCTTGGGGGCAGCCGTCCTCGCCAAAGGGCCGGTGGGACCGGGGGTCCTCCTCGCGACGGTGGTTGGGGTGTGGGCGCTCGAGCGGTCCTGGCCGCGCTGGCAGCTGGGGATGGTGGCCCTGCTCGTGGTCTTGGGGTGGTGGAAGGCCGGGCCGGCGGTGCTGCTCGCGGCCGGGAGTTGGGCAACGGTCGAAACTTTGCGCACGCCCGAAGGCCGGCGTCGGCTCCGCCGACTGGAGTGGCGGTGGGGCGTGCCCCTCCTCCTGGCGTTGGTCCTGCCCTGGGCAATCGCGGCCTGGATCCAGACCGACGGCGAGTTCTTGCGGGTGGCCGTGGGACGCCACGTGGTCGCCCGTAGCCTGGTCGCCTTCGAGGGACACGCCGGCTTCCCCGGCTTCTACCTGCTGACCGGGCTGGTGGGGGCGGCGCCGTGGTTCGCGCTGCTCATCCCGGCGATCCAGTGGCGTGGCGGTGACCAGCGCTCGAGATCCAGCGCTCGCTTCCACACGGCCTGGCTGCTCGCTCCGCTGCTCATGTTCGAGGTCGTGGCGACCAAGCTGAGCCACTACTGGATGCCGTCCTACCCGGCCGGGGTGCTGCTCGTGGTGGGGTGGTTGCTCTCTGGTGCGCAAGCCGGCGAGCGGGTGCGAGCCGCCGCTCGCGTACTGGCGATGGTGGGCCTGGCGGTGTTGGCCGTGCTGCCGATGATCGTGGTGTTGAGGCTCGAGCTCGAGGGGCTGGCGGCGCCCGCCGTGGTGGTGGCCGCCCCGCTCCTGGCCGCTCTGCCGGTGGTCGCGAGCGGGCGGTTCCCGAGTCGGCGTCGCGCAACGGCCGCGGCCGCCGCCACGCTGGTCTTCATGGCGCTGCTGGTGGGTCTCTTCGCCCCAGGTCTGGGCCGCTTCCTGCTCGGTCCCCGCGCCGCCCGCGCCGCCCTCGAGCAACGCCGACCCGGGGAGGCCGTGGTCGTGCACAAGTCCCGCGACGACGAGCTCTTCTTCTACCTGCCGTTGGCGACCGCTGCCAGCCGGTCACGAGCCGATCTGGTGCAGCGCCTGACGGCGAGTGGGCGGTTCCTGGCCATCGCCCGGGAGGAGGAGGCGGCGCGGGTACGTGCGGAGTGCCCGCAGGCCGCGTTCGAGATTGCGAGCCGGATCGACGGTGTCGACCTCGCCAAGGGTCGCTGGGCGTGTGTCGTCCTGCTCCGTCCGGCTCGTCGCTGAGGAGGGAGGGGTCGCTCTCGATCGGCCCGCACGACAGGAGGCTGAGTTCCGGCTACCATGGCGGGGTGGGTCCTGATCGGTGGCTGGGGAGGTTGCTGGCCGGCGACCGCCTGCTCTGGCGTGTCCTGCTCAGTCTGGCGCTAGTCGGTCTCGCGTTCGTCTTCGACCGTCTGGCCTGTGGAGCGCTGCGGACGCTGACCCTGTACGACCACCTGGGCGAGGTGCGGGAGGGTCTGGTCGCGGCCAAGTTCCTGGGCTCGGGTCTGGGCGCGGTCGTGGTGGGAGGAGTGGTGTGGGCACTCGATCGACGCCACTGGCGGCGGGCCGGCGTGCTGTGGCTGGCAGTCGCGCTGGCCGGGCTCGGCACCAACCTGGTCAAGGCGGCGACCGGCCGCGAGCGCCCGTCCCACGATGACCAGCCGCTGGGCGAGGAGCGCTACGCCTTCCACGGACCGGGAAGGGGCCTCGGGCAAGCGCCGTTCCAGTCCTTCCCGTCTGGCCACACAACCGGCGCCTTCGCGGTTGCGACCTGCCTCGCGGCCTACTACCCACCTGCCCGCTGGGTGGCATACGCGGTGGCCGCCGCGGCCGGGGTCAACCGCGTGGTCGAGCACGAGCATTTCCTGTCCGACGTGGTCGCTGGCGCCCTGGTCGGCCACCTGGTCGCGGCGTGGCTGCTGGCGCTGGCGCCGGTCCGCCGGACCTGGCAGGCGGGCTCCGTTGACAGCGGTCGCCCTCCACCGTAGAGTTCTAGCCCGCGTTGCCCGCGACCCCGGCGACCAAGGGTTGAGAGCGATGGGGGTCCGGCTTTGTGCCTGCCTGGGAGGACCGGAATGGGACGTCGTATCACCCGAAAGCAGCTGAAAGAGAACGAGTTTGTCTCGTTCTTCGACTCCTTCACGCAGTGGATGAGCGGCAACTGGCGGCCGTTCGCGGCCGGCCTCGCCGGCCTGGTGCTGATCATCCTGCTGTGGGCCATCGTCGGCTGGTGGACCGGCAGTCGCTCGGGCAGTGCGTCTCACCTCCTCGCGCAAGCGGTGGAGGCGTACCAGAGCGAAGCTGCGAACCCGGCCGCTGGCAGCGGCTCGGCCACGGCCGAGGCCAAGCTCCGAGAGGTCGTGGACCGCTTCGGTCGCACCGACCAGGCGGACGTCGCCCGGCTCTACCTGGCCCAGATCGATCTGCGCCGCGGGGAGGTGGACGAGGCCCGCACCATCCTGGTCAAGCTGGTCGATCGCAACCAGGGCAACGCCCTCGGTCGGCTGGCGTTCCTCGACCTGCTCCACCTGCGACTCGCCTCCGGCCAGGCCGCCGAGGTGGTCACCGAGCTCGAGGCCATGGCCGCGGGGACCGATCAGCGGTTGCCGCAGGACGCTGCCCTGTACGAGCTGGGCATGGCTCAGCTCGGCGAGCAGAAGGTCGATGCGGCCAAGGCTTCGTTGCAGAAGCTGGTCGAAGAGTTTCCGGACTCCGCCTACACGGTGGCCGCTCGCCAGCAGCTGACCGCGCTCGGCTGAGCCCGTGGCATGACCTTCGCCGAGATCATCGCGCGCAAGCGGGACGGCGGCCGGCTGACGCGGGACGAGATCGCGACCTTCGTGGTCGGGGCGAGCCAGTCAACCCTGTCGCCCGAGCAGCTGGCGGCCATGCTCATGGCCATCTGCTGCCGCGGCATGGACGCCGAGGAGACCCGATGGCTGACCCAGGAGATGCTGGCCTCGGGTGAGGTCTGGCGTCTGGCTGAGGCCAACCCCGAGGCGGTCGACAAGCACTCGACAGGAGGCGTGGGCGACACGGTGTCGCTGGTCCTGACCCCGCTCCTGGTGGCGGTCGGGGTGCCGGTGGCGATGATGTCCGGTCGCGGCCTCGGCCACTCCCAGGGCACCCTCGACAAGCTCGAAGCCGTGCCCGGTCTGCGCACCTCGTGGGACCGCCGGGGCATGCTCGAGCTCCTCGAGCGCTGCCGGGCGGCGCTGGTGGCGCAGACCGAGGACGTGGCGCCGGCAGATCGTGTGCTCTATGCCCTGCGCGATGTGACCGGCACGGTGCCCTCCCTGCCCCTGATCGTGGGTTCGATCATGTCCAAGAAGCTGGCCCTGGGCGCGTCGACGCTGGTCCTGGACGTGAAGTGGGGCCGGGGTGCGTTCCGCAAGACCACGGCGGCCGCGCTCGAGCTGGCGGCGGCGCTGCGCGAGGTGGCGCGGGGCATGGGCATGGCGGCCGAGGCCCTGGTCACCGACATGAACCAGCCGCTGGGGCCGGCCCTGGGCACGGCCTGCGAAGTGCGAGCGGCCCTCGACGTGTTGTCGGGCCGGGGTGACTCCATGCTGCGCGAGCTCAGCCTCCGCCTGTGCGAGGAGGCGATGGTGCTCCGCGGGCAGGACCGCGCCGACGCCCGCCGGCGTCTTGAGGCCGCCTTGGCCGACGGCTCGGCTCGCACCGCCTGGGAGCGGATCGTCGAGGCGCACGGCGGCGACCCTGATCCGGAGCTCTTGGCCAGGCCGCTGCAGACCACCGAGGTCGTCGCCGCTGAGGCCGGTTTCTTGAGCAGTGTCGACGGCGAGAGCCTGGGCTGGTTGGCCGGAGCCCTCGGCGCTGGCCGCCGGACCGTGACCGAGCCGCTGGCCCACGGTGCGGGCCTGATCGTCCATGCCCGCCTCGGCCAACGCCTGGAGCGCGGCCAGCCCCTGGCCACGGTGCTGGTGGGGGAGCGCACGGTGGAGCTGGAGGCGGTGTGCACGCGGGTGCGCGACGCCTTCACCTTCGCTCCCGAGCCGTGTCCGGTCCCGCCGCTCGTGCTGGGCGCGGTGGACGAGCTGGCGAGCGGGGCGTAGCTCAGGCTGGGAGCGATCGTCCGCGGACATCGACCGGGTCGCGTCCCCGATTGCGGAGCCCGCTGTGTTACCGTGTGCGGCCGGAGGGTCGATGAGCGAGCGCGAGCGAGCGTTGGTGACTGGTGGGGCCGGGTTCTTGGGCTCGCACCTGTGTGAGCGGCTGCTCGACGAGAGCGTGGACGTGGTCTGCATGGACAACCTGATCACCGGCTCGGTGGCCAACGTCGAGCACCTCTTCGGCCGCGACGGGTTCATGTTCGTCAAGCACGACGTGACTGACTATATTCACGTCGCCGGGCGGCTCGACTTCATCCTCCACTTCGCTTCGCCGGCGTCGCCCATCGACTACCTCAAGCTGCCCATCCAGACCCTCAAGGTGGGCAGCCTCGGCACCCACAAGGCCCTCGGCCTGGCCAAGGCCTGCGGCGCCCGTTTCCTCCTCGCATCGACCTCCGAGGTCTACGGCGACCCCCTCGTCCACCCGCAGCCCGAGAGCTACTGGGGCAATGTCAATCCGGTCGGACCGCGCGGCGTGTACGACGAGGCCAAGCGCTTCGCCGAGGCGCTGACCATGGCCTACCAGCGGCACCACGGAGTCGAGACCCGCATTGTCCGCATCTTCAACACCTACGGCCCGCGCATGCGCGCCGGCGATGGCCGCGTCGTGCCCACCTTCATCAACCAGGCCCTGCGCGACCAGCCCTTGACGACCTTCGGCGACGGCTCCCAGACCCGTTCCTTCTGCTATGTGGACGATCTTATCGAGGGCATCTACCGCCTGCTCCGCTCGGACTTCCGCGAGCCGATGAACATCGGCAACCCAGCCGAGATGACGGTCCTCGAGTTCGCCCGCGAGGTCATCCGGGTCACCTCCTCCCGATCAGAGGTGGTCTTCGAGCCCTTGCCCGTGGACGACCCCAAGGTGCGGCAGCCCGACATCACTCTGGCGCAGGAGGTCCTGGCCTGGGAGCCGCGGGTGGTTCTGGCCGACGGGCTCAAGGCAACCGTGGCCTACTTCGCGGCCCGCCTGGACGACTAGCCGCCCCAGACGGCTGCATCGCCTCGGCGGGGGTGAGCTGTAGGGCGCGTGTCGCGGCTGCCCGGGCGGCCGCCAGCGCATGAAGGTGGCGAGGATCAGCGCGTACCCTACGGGCGCGCCGAGGTCCGCTCGAGGTCGGGGAGTGGGGCGCGACGCTCCGCGCCATCGGTCCCTGAGCGCCCGACGCGGACTCTTCAACCGTCCTTCTGCGGGGTGGCCACAGCCTGCGGTCGCTCGAGCAAAGCGTGCTGCAGGACCTCTTCGGCGCGCGTGACGAAGCGGATGCGGGCCCAGCGCCTCGCCTTGGGGGGAAGGTCGGCCAGGTCGCGTTCGTTCTCGGCCGGCAGGAGGAGGTCGCGGATCCCGGCGCGCAGCGCGGCCAGGATCTTCTCCTTGATGCCCCCCACCGGCAGGACGTCGCCGCGGAGCGTGATCTCGCCAGTCATGGCGAGGTCGTGACGCGTGGGCCGGCCCGAGGCCGCGGACACGATGGCCGTGAGCAGGGTGACGCCGGCCGAGGGACCGTCCTTGGGGATGGCACCCGCCGGGAGGTGCACGTGCAGGGTGTGCCCCTCGAACCACCCCGGCTCGATTCCATAGTCGGCGGCGTGAGCCTTGGCAAAGGACATGGCGGCCGCCGCCGACTCTTTCATCACCTCACCGAGCGAGCCGGTCAGCTTGAGGTCGGCCGTGCCGGGCAGGGAGAGAGCTTCGACGAAAAGCACGTCACCCCCGACCGCGGTGTAGGCGAGCCCGGTCACGACCCCGACCCGGTCCTCCTTGAGCTGCTCCTCGGGCAAGAACATACGCGGTCCGAGCAGGCGTTCGGCCACGCCCGGCGTGACCCGTCGGTGGCCGTGGTGTCCCTCGGCCACCTTGACCGCCACCTTGCGACAGATCGAGCCGATCTGGCGCTCGAGGTTGCGCAGGCCGGCCTCTCTCGTGTAGCCGCGGATCAGGGTCTTGATGGCCGCCGGCGTGAACTCGATGAGCTCGCTCGAGAGCCCGTTCTGCTCGATCTGGCGGGGGATCAGGTGGCGATTTGCGATCTCGACCTTCTCCTCCTCGGCGTAGCCGGAGAGGGCGATCACCTCCATGCGGTCGAGGAAGGCAGGCTGGATGGTCTCGGTGACATTGCCGGTGGCAATGAAGAGGACCTTGGACAAATCGTAGGTCACGCCCAGGTAGTGGTCGCGAAAGGTGTGGTTCTGTTCCGGGTCGAGGACCTCGAGCAGGGCGGACGAGGGATCGCCCCGGAAGTCGGCGCCGATCTTGTCGACCTCGTCGAGCATGAACACGGGGTTGGAGGTCCCTGCCTGGTGGATGCCCTGGACGATGCGTCCGGGCAGCGCCCCGACGTAGGTGCGGCGATGGCCTCGGATCTCGGCCTCGTCGCGGACGCCGCCGAGCGAGATGCGGACGAACTTGCGCCCCAGGGCGCGCGCGATCGAGCGGCCAAGCGAGGTCTTGCCGACCCCGGGCGGGCCCACGAAGCACAAGATGGGGCCCTTGCTCTCCTTCTTCAGCTTGCGCACGGCCAGAAACTCGAGGATCCGTTCCTTGATCTTCTCGAGATCGTAGTGGTCCTCGTCGAGGATGGTGCGGCCAGCCGCGATGTCGAGATTGTCCTCGGTCATGGTCGCCCAGGGCAGAGTCGTCATCCAGTCGAGCCAGGTGCGGATGACCGAGGTCTCGGCACCCTCGGGGTGCATGGTGGCCAGTCGCTTGAGCTGCTTGTCCACCTGCTCGCGCGCCTCCTCGGGCAGGCCGAGCTCGGCGGCTTTGGTGCGGTACTCCTCGATCTCGCGCGCCAGCTCGTCGCCCTCGCCTAGCTCGTTCTGGATGGCCTTGAGCTGCTGGCGCAGGAAGTACTCGCGTTGGTTGCGGTCCATCTCGCCTCGCGCTTGGGTCGAGATCTCCTGCTGCATCTCGAGCAGGGAGATCTCGCGCGTCAGCAGCTCGTTCACCAGCTTGAGGCGGTCGCGAGCGGGCAGGGTCTCGAGCACCTGCTGGGCGTCGGCGACCTTGACCGAGAGGTTGGAGGTGGCGAGATCGGCCAGGCGAAGCGGGTCGTCGAGGTTGGCGGC
>Ga0316620_10000645_pt1 | contig 14163 bp, 13 predicted proteins | sample OWC_Aug_M1_C1_D5_FD_207651 | JGI IMG/M metagenome (GOLD analysis project Ga0316620, IMG submission 207651) | Wetland soil microbial communities from Old Woman Creek delta, Ohio, United States - OWC_Aug_M1_C1_D5_B | ecosystem: Environmental > Terrestrial > Soil > Wetlands | place: USA: Ohio... | reverse complement strand
CGAGGTCTAAAACCCAGTCGTATCGCCAGCAACGTTGGCGGGCAACCCTTACGGCCTCAATCGCAGACTTCCCGGGCCGATACCCATAAGAGTCCGGGTGGAAGTACTCTTCCAGGATCGGCTCCAGGTATCGTTTGACTACCGTCATGGCAATGCGGTCAGCTACCGTCGGTATCCCTAACGGGCGCGTCCCTTCACTGTCCTTCGGTATATCAACCCTACGGACGGGTGGTGGAAAATAGCTGCCTGAGGACATCCGATTCCAAATCTTAAAGAGGTTATTTTTCAAGCCCTCCTCAAACTTGGCAATGGATTGCCCATCTACTCCAGCCGCTCCCTTGTTGGCCTTAACCCGTTTGTACGCCTCCCAAACCTCCCTTTTTGAAATGCAAAACGGCTTCGCTTCATTCACGAGGCTCCTCCCATCTCTGGTTGACCTGCAAATAAAGCCAGACAACGCAGCCCCTTCGCTCCATCCCCGTTACGAGACTTCTCCGCTACTACGGACTGCTCCGCCCCCGTGTCCCGCATCGGTACTCTCACCCTTGTGGGTTCTTCCACTTGAGTTTCTCCCTTCACATCGGAACGACAGGTTCCCACGTTCCACACAAGAGCCTGGATCAAGGTCACGCCATCTTTATGCCGGACACCGCTCAGGCAGTAAACAGGTATCCCCTGAGTTGATCCTGGTGTTCTGCTAGCCACCAGTTTTGACGTCATCTCGATTTTCGACACCTCATCAATGGTTCGCTTGCGCTCGTCTCCTTGATCCTCACCTGACACATTCTTTGATGTGCCTTTTCCTTAACGCTCACCACCCTGGCTCTTTACCAGAGCAGCTTAAGGTGGTTTGAAGCCCGCTCCTGCAAGCCGGCTTCGAGGGACCTCCCCTCATCTCTCATGTAGCTTCGTGGCGCACTAGCAGATATCTCAACTATTGGGCCCGCTCTTTTTGTAAAGTCCAACTGCCCTCGATTTTGCTGGACCAGATTATATGAAAATCAAATAGTAACTTTTGCGAGACCTTTCTCATCATGTAAATAGTTCGTAAATGCAGCTTCCTTTTGGGGTAAAGATTCCCTCCGCATTCAGCAAACCTGTCTATTTATTGAATGCCATAACATCGCAAATGGCTCAAATAGGTGGAGTTGCCGTCAGAATGAAAAAGAGAAAGGTGTCCACCACCGAACAGGGCGGGGCGGGTAAGATAAATCGATGGAACCCGATCCAAGGGTTACTTCATGGTACCGGGAAGGAAGAGGCTGATCTGAGGGAAAATGATGAGAAGGACTAAACAGAACAGATACGCGGCAATAAAGGGCACGATGCCACGGGCCACCTCGTGCAATGGCACCTTGGTTACCCCTTGAACCACGTACAGGTTGATCGCAACAGGCGGAGAGATCAGCGAAAACTCCACCAAGACGCACATGATGACGCCAAACCACACCGGATCATAGCCAAACCCTTGAATGATGGGGAATACAAAAGGAATGGTCAGCAAGAGCATCGCCATGCCTTCGATGAGCATCCCAAGAGGAATGTAGAAAAATAGGATGATGATCATTGTGACGAAGGGCGGAACAGGCAAGGTCGTGATCCACTGGGAAGCAGCCTGAGGAAGGCCCGTCATCGTAAGGAAAGTATTGAATAGCATCGCCCCCACCAGGGTAATGAGGATGAAACAGCTCGTCCTTGCCGTTTCCAGAAGCGCGGTCCAAAAACTGCTCCACGTCATCCGGCGTCTCACCAGGGCGATGACCAGGGCGCCGAAGGCCCCAATGGTCCCTGCCTCCGAGGGAGCAAAGAAACCAAAGTACAGACCCGCAATGACTAAGATAAAAAGGGCGACCATTCCCCAGATCCCCGCCAAGGAGGTAAACCTTTCTCTGAAAGAAAAGGGTTCTCCCGGCGGGCCAAATTCAGGATGCCTCTTGCAGATAAGATAGATGGTCCCACAGAAGAACGCAGAGAGGATGATTCCCGGAAAGATACCCGCAATGAACAGGTCGCCAATCGACGTCTGGGTAATAATGCCGTAAATAATGAACGTCGTACTGGGAGGGATGAGGATCCCGAGGGTTCCTCCGACAGCGATCACCCCGGTCGACAAACGGGGATGATACTTATATCGCTGCATCTCGGGAAATGCGATGGTTCCCATGGTTGCCGCAGAAGCCACGCTCGACCCCGTACACGCTGCAAACCCAGTGCAGGCAAGCATTGTCGCAAGGGCTAAGCCTCCGGGGAGTTTTCCCATCCATTTGTGGGCAGCCTTGAACAGGTCTCGACTGATGCCGGAGTGGAAGGCAAACTGACCCATCAAAACAAAGAGCGGAATCGTCGAGAGAACATAGTTGGCCATTTCCGAATAGGGAGTATCGCCAATAGAAGAAAGTCCAGGCGCCACCCCCCGGATGAGCATAATTCCAACGAAGCCCATGGTGGCAAAACTAAAGGCAAGTGGCAGTCCCAAAAACGCCAGGGTCAGAAAACCAATGATGCCGAAAACCCCAGTCATATGAGGGGACATTTCAGTTTCCTTTCCTTATCTGGGTGAGGAGGTGTCGCAAATCGACGATCAGGACCAGAAGAATCGCAAACGCCCCAATCGGAACAAAAAGACGGGTAAGAAACAGAGGTACCCCGATATTCGTGATCACGCTCCCTGTCTGTCGGTGTAAAGTTGACTGCAGGATTCCCTGCCATCCCATCAGGCCGAATAGAACAACTGCCCAACAGGTCGTCGCAAAGCCCAAGATGGCACGCGGCTTAGGCGGAAGGCGGGAATAAAAAAGGTCAATAGCGATATGGGCCTTCTTCTGCTGGGTATAGGCCAAGCCGAGTAGAACGATGGCCGGCAGAAGAACCTCAAAGATCTCGACCGTTCCCACAACGGGCTTCCTAAATAGGTATCTTCCGATGATGTCGGCAGTCCCCAGAAATAGCATTGCAAGCAAAAATCCGGCGCTGAAATAGATCAGAACGTGACTGATTCGGGCAATCCATTTTTCAAAAGGCCCCATCTCGTTCGTTTCCAAGTCTGTCCTCCTTGTGTCCTTTGCCGCAGATGGACTAGGGTGCATACCCGACAATCGGGTTGACCTGCCCCTCATCCGTCATGATCTTGTAGAGGTCGGCCAGCGCCCTTTTGGCGGGAAGCCCTTTTGCCTCACGGTCGGCGATCCATTTATCCCACACCGGTTTCAGGAGTTTGTCTAGTTTTTCCAGCTCACCGGGAGCAAAACCTGCAATCTCCTTGTTGCTGCCTGCCGACAGAAACTCTTTCTTAAACTCCGGGATGAGGACTTCAGAACTTCTTGCGCATTTCAATGAGAAGTCCTTCCAGTTTGCATTGACATAGTCCTTCCCTGCCTTGGGTAAAGCTTCCCAGGTTTTTTTATTCATGGCGTAAACGTGGGTCGTTGTCATCAAGTACAGCTCATTTACATACCTCGAAACCTCTTTCAGTTTAAAGACCCGGACCGCATCCCAGATATTGGCAACGGCGTCTACGATCCCTTTCTGGAGGGCTAAATACATCTCTCCCGTCGGAAGTGTAACCGGAACGGCGCCGATGGCTTTGCAGGTTGCCACCCACCCCTGACTGGGTGTCCGGATCTTTAACCGGTTCAAGTCATTTATAGTCGTAATTTTTTGGTTGGAGTAAAGGATGTAAGCCCCCACATTGTATAAGCCTACGATTTTGACCTGTCCAAACTCTTTGTCAAAGTAACCCTTGTCGTACATCGCAATCTGAAAACGGGCGAGTTGCTCTGTGGAGGGACAGTGGACAGGATATTCGAAGATCTCCCACATGGGAAAGACACCCGTATTGAATCCGGGATTAAAATGACCGATGTCGTTCACACCCTGGAGGGTCCGGTGATAGGTGTCTCCTGCTTTTCCCATGGAACCACCCATATTCAATTGGACCTTGACAGCCCCTCCCGTGGCATTCTCCAACCCCTTATAAAAAGCCTGGATGCTCGGGTACATGGCAATATTGGTGGGTAGCCATGACTCGAACTGGAGCACCGTGGTCTTTTGGGAATAGGCCGTTCCGGAACTGCCAAGGCTGATCACTCCTGTCAGGATGATCGCCAACGTAATCCCTTTGATCTTTTTCATCTCCTTGTCTCCTTTCGATAACCATCACTTCATTGTTCTGGGTAAAAAAAGACTAATTTCCGGGAACACAATTAGGATAATCAGGCCAAACACTAAGACCAGTAAAAAGGGCAGAATGCCTCGCGAGATGACCTGCAAAGGGACTTTCGTTATCCCCTGTACCACATACAGATTCATCGCGACGGGGGGAGTAATGAGAGAGAGCTCCGAGATGATCACGATCAGGACGCCAAACCAAACCGGGTCAAACCCCAGTTTCAGAATGATCGGGAACACAATGGGAATGGTGAGGAGAATCGTATCCAAAGGTTCCATAATCGCGCCCAGGGGAATATAGAGGGCAAGGATCATTAAAAGGATGGCCAAAGGAGGCACAGGAAGAGTGGCTATCCAGCTGGTCAATGTCTCAGGAAGTCCGCTAAGGGTGAGGAAATTGCTGAAGATCATGGCTCCGATGAGAATGAATAATGCGAAGGAAGTAAACTGGACCGTTTCCTTGAGTGTTGTCGAGAAACTCGCCCAGGTCATTTTTTTTTTGGCCAGAGCCATCGCAAAAGCGCCGAAGGCCCCGATGGTCCCTGCCTCGGAGGGTGCAAAGATGCCCACGTACAGGCCGCCAATCACTAAAATGAAAAGGCCCAACATCCAACAGACTCCCTTCAGGCAAGAAAGCTTCTCTCTCCAGGAAAAAGACTCGCCGGGAGGACCCAATTGAGGATGCCGTTTACACATCACGAAAATGAGAGCGCAGAATAATGCCGAGATCAGGAAACCTGGCAATATCCCGGCGATGAATAACTCGTTGATAGAAGTCTCGGTGATGATTCCATAGACGATGAAGATCGTACTCGGGGGAATCAGAATGCCTAAGGTCCCTCCAGCAGCGATACAGCCCGTTGACAGGCGGGGGTCGTAATTCGCCTTTTGCATCTCGGGATAAGCAATGACGGTCATGGTCGCCGCTGAGGCAACACTCGATCCTGTACAGGCCGCAAAGCCTGTACAGGCAATGTTGGTCGCCAAGGCCAACCCGCCAGGAAGCCGACCGATCCACCGATAGGCAGCGGTATAGAGATCTCCGCTGATTCCTGAATGAAAAGCGAATTGCCCCATCAGGACGAAGAGCGGAATGGTACAAAGAACATAAGAAGATGTCCAGGTGTAGAACGCCTGACCCAGGAGGTTCAGTCCCGGAACGAAACCCTGGATCACAACAATCCCCATGACCCCGGCAGTGGCAAAGGACAATCCGATCGGCACTCCCAGCGAGAGCAGCAATAGAAAACCGACAATCCCAAATGCGCCAACTTCAATGGAGGACATTTAATCCCCTTTTTTCATCTTTGTGAAGGACTGGAGCAACTCAGAGATCAGGACAAGGCAGATTGCCAGGGCGCCCACTGGAATGAAAAGATCAACTACATAAATCGGCACGGAGATATTTGAGATTGTTCTCCCCGTGCGCCAATGCAGGATTGCAATCAAGGTGGATCTCCAAACAACCACGGCAAAGAAAATAATTGCCCAGAGATTGATCAGCAGGCCGACGATCACCCGAACCCGTGGGGGAAAGCGGGAAAAGAAGACGTCGACGGCAATATGGGCCTTGGCACGTTGCGCATGGGCCAGGCTAAAGAGGACAATCCCTGGCAAAAGAATCTCGAACACCTCCAAGGTTCCTATGATGGGCCTATTCAGAAGGTACCTGCCAAAAACGTCGGCAAATCCGAGGAGCATCATGATCAGCAACATACCCATGCTGAGATGCACGAGGATGTTGCTGATCGAATGGGACACCCTCTCCAAGAATCCAACCGGGGAATCACTCATAGGCGTTTCTCTTCTCTCTTATTTTCCCGGGGTGTACCCGACGATGGGATTCTCTACGCCAGCATTTGTCAGGAGTTTATTAAGTTCTTCCACACCTTTTTTTGCCGGATACCCCTTTGCCTCCCTATCGGAAATCCACTTAGCCCACATGTTGTTGATCAGGGGATTGATCTTTTGCCATTCGTCACGGGATATTCGAACCGTTTCTCTGTCCGGAGTTTTGGAATAAACCTCTATGGCGCGGAGACGCATGGCGTCGTTCGCCCGGGCGAGGGTCAGACTGTTTTCCATCCAGTTCTTCTCGATGTACTCTTTGGCGTCCTGAGGTAAGGACTCCCACGTCTTCTTGTTCATGGCAATCAAGTGGGTAAAGGTCCCCGTGGACAGATCGGTAATGTACTTCGCCACTTCGGCAAGCTTAAAACTCACGGCACCATCCCAGGGCATTAAATTAGCATCCGTAATACCCTTCTGCAGAGCGATGTAGACTTCACCGGAAGGCATGCTCACCGGGATCGCCCCCAGTGATTTGGAGAACTCCACCCATCCCTCACTGGGACACCTTATTTTCAGCCCGCTGAAGTCTTTGACGGTGGTGACTCTTCTTTTGGAGGTGTAAAGGACGTAGGGGCCGATATTGAGAAGTCCGATGATCTTCACCCGGGCAAATTCTTTATCAAAGTAGCCCCTTTTATACATCTCAAATTGGGCTTTTGCCAGAACTTCCGCCGAAGGGAATCGAATGGGATAATCAAAGATGGAGAACATGGGAAAGACGCCTGGGGTAAATCCTGGGCCAAAATGGCCGATATCGCTCACTCCTCCAATCACTCGGTCAAAGGTTTCAGACCCCGGGCCCATTGCCCCGCCCGCCTGAAGTTTTGTTTTCACCGCACCCCGGGTGGCATCCTCCAAACCCTTTAAGAATTTCTCTATGACCGGGACATCTTTCACGGCGGCCGGAAGCCAGAAATCATAGTTTAGGAGCATGGGCTTTTCGGGTGTTGGGGCTGCCGCATGGGCTGGTGAGAAGGGGATCGCGGCTGAGAGGAGCAGATAGGCAAAACCGATTAGAATAAATGATTCCCTTTTTTTCATTGAAATGCCTCCTTTCGAATGGGTTGGTGAATCTACCTTTTTATGATCACCATTTGACTCAATTTACGGACGTCATCAAGGTATTCTAAACCCGCCACCTTCTGGATCACGGCCTCCGTGTCTCGGCTTGGAAGGACCGCATGAGCAAACCCCCTAAATTTCTGGTATACCTCTTCCTGTTCCATCGGGTTCAGAATCGATCCCCTGCCTGCCGCAACGGTCTCTTCATACACGTTACCATTTGTCAGCTTGATCAGGACTCTGGCAGGGTTGTCACTCTCAGGGAGTTTCCCAACTTCTTCGTCTAAAATAAATCTTGTCTTCCTGGCCAGTGCCAACACGTCGGGGTCCCTCAGATTTTCTTCAGAGTATTCCCTGAAGCCATTTCCCCCTTTAACGAGGCTCAGGGCGACGCCAAAGGATCCACTGAACTGGGCGCTGGTGACATCTTCAGGCTCTTTGACCAAACCCGTCAGCCCAAATGTCAGGGGAGTGGCATAGACGATGATCTCCTCAACATCATCCGGATGAAAATCATGCTTCGTCTTTATCTTTGAAACCGCATCCAGGGTCGTTGGTAACGTCCCGCAGCAGCAGTAAGCCTTTAATTCAATCAGTAACACCCTGTATCTTTCCCCCAAGCCTTGTGTCGTCTCATTAAGAATCGATTCACCCGAATAGGCTCGCAAAAACCCTCGCTCCCCTTCGAGAATGGTAGAGGGCCCTTTAACACCCTTCTGTGTCAAGAACGCAGCCCTCATTCCTCCGTAGGCAGCGATACTTGAATGAAGGCGATTTACAGTGCCCCCTGATCTTGAATACTCCATGAGGCCTGATGCGTGGCTGCCGGCGATCCCGATGGCATCCAGGATTTGATTCTCATTAAACCCAACGATAACCCCCGTGCAAGCGGCCACACCAAAGGGCCCGAAGATAGGTCCTGGATGGAATCCCCGCGCCTCGGCGAGGGGTGCCGCCGCACCGATTCTCGATGCAACCTCATAACCAACGACCACCGCCTTGATCAATTCTCTCCCGGTAATCCCTTCACGTTCACCCAATGCGAGGGCCGCGGGGATAATGATCGACCCGAAATGTGCATGGCAAATAGAATCGGTATCGTCCCCCATCGTTCCGTGGCCGAAACTTGCATTTACAAAGGCCGCATCCTGCGCGGATGTCCTGAGCCCATAATGAATCACCGTGCTTTCCTGCCTCCCGCCTTTCCCATCCGCAACGTACTCATAGGCAGGCCGGGTCCAGGGCAGCGTCGAACCCGCCAACTGGCACCCCAACTGGTCTAAGATGAGCTCTTTGGTTTTTTGGACGACGTTTTCGGGAAGGTCCTCGTAGGCCAATTTGGCCGCGAACCGAGCTAACGTTCTGGATTCTTCCATCTTATAGCATCCTTAGGATTCTGGCCCGTTATGATAAACCCACTTTGTATGGCTGGGAAGCATTTCCATCGGGTCCTCTAAGTGCCGCTGTTAAGTTACTTCTTCTGCTTGAGCTTCTTCCTCAGCGTTTGTGTCTCCTCTTCATCCACGACAAAGGACTCTGGGTCTATCGCAACACCGTAAATGTTTCGAGCAACCTTATGAGAAATATATCCGTTCATCAGATCCCAGCGAACTTTTTCAACCTCTCTCTCCAAGGGATCTCCCACTCCTCCCCCGCCGCCAGATTTGGTCCACACGACATCCGCCGGCTCCAGGTAAGCAGACGACATGGTTCGCAGCCTGACCTTCTTGCCCTTTCTGAGGATCCCCATTTTATGGGTCTTTCCTTCCATCCCGCCTAATAATCCAAGGGCCCCGAACTTCTCACCATCGAAGGCACCGGTCATCACCATCGTATCATGGGGCTGATAGATCTCAGGATCATAGGTATGCAGGATCTCGACATGCGTGCCCAAACCGCCTCTCCACTGGCCGTGTCCTGTTGCGTCCGCCAGGAACTCATATCTCAACCACCTGAGGGGGGCTTCCCATTCCTCGACCTCCACAGGGGCTTTCAATACGGCCCCGGCCGCATTATAAGGCGTAAAGCTGTCCGTCCCATCATATCCATAGATGGCCCCATTCCCCCCATCGGACATGAATCCCGCCACGTCGAAATACTGAATGGACCCCGTTCTCGGATCAACCCGGTCCCTCCTTTTTCCCGAAAACTTCGGATTCAAATGCCTTGTCCACAACGCAGAGGTCTCCTTCGGCACCGCCTGTCCAAAGGCAATCAGGGCGCATTCCGTGATCACCGCTGCAGTCACCACTTGCCCTCCGGAGGTCGCCGGATAAACCGGGTCGATCACCGTTCCTTTCTTCGTGATGATCCGGATGCAGTCAATGAGACCCTGATTACGGGGAATCCCTGAGGGCAACGTCCAGGCGACGACGCAGGTGATGGCCGCCCAAGCCCTCCCGATGGTGAGATTGATAAAATCGACCTCCCGGTCGCTCTCTGAAAAGTCAAAAATGAGCAGCCCTTCCTCAGGTTTGATGGTCAACGACAGTCTCAGCCACACCGTTCGGTCCGTTGTGCCGTCCCAATCGACTCCCCGTTCCGCTCGATACGTCCCGGCCGGCCATGTTGAAATAGCCTTCTTCACCGCCTTGCGAGTTTTTTCCACCAGTTCGTCGCATGCGGTAACCACGGTTTCCTTTCCATAAGTCCGGAGAAGATCCAAGACCCTCTCCTCAATCTTCTTCATCGAGGTATAGACCAACAGGTTATCGGCCCGCATCATCGAGGCGCCCCTGACATTTCTCAGGATCAGGGCGTGCAATTCCTCATCAATCTTGCCTTTCTTGGCCAGCTTTAGGGGAGGAATCATGAGTCCTTCCCCATGGCAGTCGAAGGAGCCCGGATAATAGGCCCCCATATGCGCACCGCCCGTATCATACTGGTGTGTCTTAAAAAGATGATAGAATACGAGTTCTCCCTCGAAGAAGATGGGCCGGACAAAAGTCCAGTCCGGAACATGACCAAGGGCTACGATAAAGGGGTCGTTCCCAATAATGAAATCATCGGGATCGATATTCTCCCGGCCGAGATAATCCAAGATTCTCTTGAGACCGATATCCGCACCCGCCGCATGACCCGGCATGTAGCTACCCACACTGATGATTCGCTCCTTCTTGTCTAAAAAAGCAGCGCCTAGGTCACGGAGGTGAGCGGTCATATACGAAAAACATTGCCGCATCGTCCTCTGTCCCAGCTCTTCGTTGAAAGTTTCCAGCCTGCCCTCGATGACGGACAGTGTCAAAGGGTCGATGGTCTTCCGTTCCTCGTTCAACTAATACCTCCTCATCTTGTAGTTTCCGTATGCGTCGACTTGAAGCCGGTACTCACGAGGGATAACCACGGTCGTCTTGGCTCCTTCAATAATGGCCGGTCCCACGATGACATTTCCATTCCTCAGGCGTTCGCTATCATAGCAGGGGGTGTCTGTAAAACCATCCTTCTCATCAAAAAAAACCTGCCGGTTCCTTTTCCATGCCCCCGAAGCATCCTCGCCGCTCAGCGGTTCCGAATCCATCTCCAGGGATCTCCTCTTTGCCACCGCGTCCATTTTCACGGTCTCGATGGTCACCGGCATCGCAGGGTCACAGCGGCCGTACAATTCTTTATGCCGGTCATGAAAACTGCGAGTCAATGATTTCACGTCCTCCTCCGTCCAAGGGTCGTGGACCCCGACCTCGGGGAGGAAAATATCGATATTATGGAGCTGCCCGAAGTACCGGATCGCGGCGCCCCGCGCGATCTTAATCTCCTTTTCATCGATTCCTTGCCGTTTCAGGATATTCAAGCCCTCTTTTTCCATGTCCAGATAGAGACGCCCCAATTCCTCGGCGTCGATTTCATGACCACTGCGATAATAGAAACGGCTGAGGATATATTTATAGTCCGCAAGCAGGATGCCGAAAGGGCAGAAAACAGCCGCATGCTTCGGGATATAGAGGTGCTTCATCTCCAATTTCTCGGCTATGGCGGCAGCATGCACCGGGCCTGCTCCGCCGCCGACAACCAGAATAAACTCTCTGGGGTCGTATCCACTGTTCACGAATTTGAGAAAAGCCTCCTTCGCCATGTTTTCTTCGGCAAGAGATTTAATCGCAAAAGCTGCTTGAATCTCGTTAATGGCCAGAGCTTTGCCGACATGATCCTGAATCGCTTTCAACGCAAGATCTCTGTGCAATGGAATGGACCCGCCTAGGAAATAGTCGGCGGGGATGGTTCCCAACACAACATCTGCATCCGTGAGGGTGGGCCTTTTCCCCCCTTTCCCGTAGCAGGCAGGACCCGGATCGGCGCCCGCGCTGTCAGGTCCGATACGAAGCATATTGCGGGTGTCGACTCGGGCGATCGCCCCGCCTCCGACTCCGATGCTGGTAACATCAACAGACTCGATGGCATTCCGGTGCCCGGCGACGATCATTTCGGTTGTGATGGTAATCTTTCTTTCGGGAAGGATGCATAAATCAATCGTCGTTCCCCCGATGTCGATGGATGCAATATTCTGATACCCTCCCAGTTCTCCCAGCAGGTTCGCGAACAGAGGCCCGGCGGCCGGGCCTGACCCCATCATCAAGGCCGGATTGTTAAGGCAGAGTTCTGGAGAGGCAATCCCGCCCGCACAGGTAATAAATAACAGCGAGCCTTTAAAGTCGCTGTTTTTGAGATTGTCGTTTAATTTCTGGATGAAGTTTGAAATCACCGGCTTCACATATCCGGCGAGAACGGCCGTATGGAACCTGTAGCCTTCCATTCGTTTTCGCACTACATGGGAGGACAGGACGACATTCGGATACTCGGCCTTGATAATCTCCCCCGCCTTCTCTTCGTGCTCCGGGTTGATATAAGAGTGCAAAAAACAGACAATCGGGACTTCAACCCCTTGCTGTTTAGCCTTCTTTACAGCCTCGCGGAGCTGCTCTTCGTTCAATGGCGTAATAATCTTTCCGTCAAACTGGATCCGCTCTTCCACCTCGAATCTCAGATACCGGGGAATCAAGTATTCAGGAGGGGGCACCCTCAAGTCGTAAGGATCTTCCTTGGGGATCCTGCTGCTCAACTCCAGCATGTCCCTGAATCCTTGAGTGCAGATCATGCAGCATTTCGCACCCTTTCTTGAAACGACGCAGTTCGTGGCTATGGTTGACCCGATTACGATGGTTGCGGTCTTGGCAAGCAACATCTGGCCAGTGAGGCCGCGCTCCTGAGCCAAGAGATCGATGCACCCCGTGAGGCTCTTTTCCGGGTGAACGATATCCGTCGGAAACTTCGCCACGCTTATCCTTCTCTGGTCATCGATGAGCACCCCATCGGTAAACGTTCCACCTGTATCGATCGCAATCTCAAACAAGAGCTTGCCTCCTTTCAAGGGGCGGACGACTTTCGATATCCATGATATCAATCCTTTCGAAAAATCACTCCTAAAATAGGTAGAATCAAAAAGTTTGTCAAGATTTTTCTCACGTCATTTATAAAGTGTAAAGTTATCAAGTTGGCTGGCAAGCAAGCGACTCAGCCCAGAATAGAGGTAAATTCTCAGAATAAGTTTCAGGTGTGTATAACTTGCCACAACAGGCCCCCAATTTACCGAAGAATTGTAGGTTTGATAACCATACATTCATCCTAATGTAGGCGCAGGTCAGAAACTGACCTGATGATGTGATAACCGAGCAACCAATGGCATGAATAATCAAAGATGACTGTGCTAAAAATCTCTTAGCTGTTCTGTCATAAAGTCCAACTCTTCGCTCATCAAAAAGTTGCGAAATTCGTCCACGCCGGGGAGCCAGATTGGAAAAGGGGACCTGGTTATGGTCCCCTTTTTTAATCTGATTCTTGGCTCAGGGAGAACCTTTGTGAGCTTGCCCTCCTTCGATTCGGGAACTTGCCCTGAGTTAGCCGAAGGGGGACAAGCTCCCTTTCCGAGGGGAGTCCTGTCTATCGTAGGTTTGTTGTATGGAGGGTACATGGACAACTGGTGGGTTTACATCATTGAGAAAAAGACGGGGCTCTCTATTGGTATCGCAACCGATTTGGAAAACAGAATGAGACAACACGGGCAACCGGCCCCCTTGTATTACGAAGGGCCCGTTTCAAAAAGTGACGTCCTCAAAAGAGAAAGAACGCTCAAAGGTTGGAGTAGAAAGAAGAAAATGGAGCTCATTACCAAAGTTTCCTCACAAGAGAAACCATAAGTTTCGACCGTAGTAACCGATTTATTCCTGAGCACGCCTTGAGCTTACCCCGAGCCCGTCGAGGGGCCTGTGGAAGGAGTCCTGCCCGTCATTAAAGTGTTTCCAAAAAAGTAAACACATTCACAATTTCTATATCTCGATACCTGCTCAGCTTCAGTAGGTGAACATCTCCAGTAATGATGTAACTCGCTTTGGCTTCCACCGCGCATTCCAGGATACTGTTGTCATCCGGATCCCCCAATACAAGGCTAATCGTCTCCGATGGATTCACGAAATCTGAAATACCCGTAAGTTCCGTGAGTATAATTTGCGCCCTCTCAGGGGAGGTGTCAAATTTCCCCCTTCGCAGAACCCCACTGAGTTCTTCCAGAATTGGTTCTGATATACACAATCGAATCTCCCCACGGATGGCTTTCTCCAAAATCTTTCTGGGGTTGCCCCCGAAAAGAATGGCTGAGATCAGAATATTCGTATCCAAAACGACTTTGAGCATCTATTTCTTCTTCTTCTTCTTTCTGCGGTAGGCTGCAATTTCAGTCTCGATATCGGCCTCAGTAATCCCCTTCTTGGCAGCGTCCGTTTTGCCGAAGTCAAATATCTGCTTCCATCGCCGTTTTCGATCAATGTACCCTCGCGCCGCTTCCCGAATGAGCTCGGACCGCGATCGAGATTCTTCCCGTGCCACTTGATCTATCTTCCTCAAGAGATCATCGTTGAAAGAAATATTTACGGTACTGGACTTCATCTTTCCACCTCCTTACAGATATAGTATACATACAATCTTTGTATATTGTCAAGATGTTGTTTCTGGCCGATGAAACAACCCCACATCAGCCTGACGTAGAACTCCCTTCTTCTCCGAAGCGGTCTCGCCATTTCCCGGAATGAGCCTATT
>Ga0316620_10000644_pt1 | contig 14164 bp, 8 predicted proteins | sample OWC_Aug_M1_C1_D5_FD_207651 | JGI IMG/M metagenome (GOLD analysis project Ga0316620, IMG submission 207651) | Wetland soil microbial communities from Old Woman Creek delta, Ohio, United States - OWC_Aug_M1_C1_D5_B | ecosystem: Environmental > Terrestrial > Soil > Wetlands | place: USA: Ohio... | reverse complement strand
AGAGAGACCCTGAAGGCGGCCTCTTTTTCGTGCAGGGCGAAGGATACGACAATGCCCCGGAAAGCGCCGGTTCGGAACGGTGTCCGCACGGCATCCCCGCAGACGAACGGCACTCCCGGGGACTTGAAGGCGGCATACTTGACCATCTTGAGGTTGATGTCCAGGCCGACCACGGTATGCCCCGTCTGCTGCAGGAGTCTGGACTGGGTGCCGGGTCCGCAGCATAGGTCGAGGAGCGGAAAAAGACTGTTCTTTAAGACGAGGTCGCTCGCCGCCCGGCGGATCCCGCGGAGGGGAATGTCGAGGATTCCCGTGTAGAGCACCCCCGGGAGGAAAAACCGGCCCCTGGCCATGGTCAAGCGGGGAAGTTAGCACATCGGCCTTCTTCCTGTCAAAGATATCCGGGCCTCGCGGCGCGAGCGCGCCCTGCCGCCCGGAAAACGGACTTGTCAAAGGGGCGCCAAAGCTATACCCTATTGGGGACTTCGAGCGAAGATATGTCTTACAAGATCCAGGTCGAACCCCTCGGACGGACGCTCTCGGCCGCGAAAAAAGAAATCCTATCCGATAAGCTCCTCCAAGCTGGAGTACCTCTCAACCTTTACTGCAACAAGCGCGGCCTTTGCGGCAAGTGCTTTGTCGAGATCGTCAGCGGCAGGCAGCCCGAACTGGGAAAGACCGAGAGGCTCTGGCTGGAGCAGAAGGGGCTGAGCGCCGCTCACCGCCTGGCCTGCCAATACGAGATCGAAGGCGACCTCGTGGTCAGTGTCCCGGTCTCTTCCCTCCAGCAGAACGTCCCCATCCTCCCCTCGATCCCCCGCTCCGCGGTCGTTCCCAACCCGGCGGTCAAGAAATATTACCTCGAACTTCCCCAGCCGGAGATCTCTTCTCCCGGTTCGGCCCTGGAGGGGATCCTCGCGGGGTTGGGAGGAAGACCGCTGAGGGTTTCCGCGGCGACCCTGAGCGGCTTGGCGCGGGCCGTCAAACGGTCCGGTCGGAGGGCGACCGTGACCGTCCACGAGGAATCCGAGGTCATTGCCGTCGAGCCGGGCAGCACCGTCGGCCGGAACTTCGGGCTGGCCGTCGACGTCGGGACGACCACTCTTGTTATGGAACTCGTCGATGTCGAGTCCGGAAGGACGCTGGACCTCGAGGCCGCCTTCAACAGCCAATCCAAGCGCGGGGCCGACGTCATCTCCCGGCTCACCTATGCGCTTTCCGGGGCGGACAAGGCGGCCGAGCTCAGGGGACTCGTCCTTGAAACCCTCAACCAGATGGCCCGCCGGCTGCTCGTCCGGAACAGGGTCACTTCCGAGTCCGTCTATGAAGTCGTTTTCTCGGGCAACACGGTCATGAGCCATCTTCTGCTTGGAGTCCCGGTCGATTCCCTTGCCGCGGCCCCCTACCATGCCGTCTTTTCCCGGGTTCCCAGCCTGGACGCGCGCGAGGTCGGCCTGGCGGCCATCCACTCGGAGGGAAAGGCCTACCTGGCGCCGAACATCCAGAGTTTCGTGGGCGGGGACATTTCCTCGGGGCTTCTGGCCGTGCAGCTGGCCGCGCAAACCGGCCACTGGCTGTTCATCGACCTGGGCACCAATGGTGAGATCGTGCTCAAAGCCGGGGACGAGCTCATCGCCACGTCCACTGCCGCTGGCCCCGCCTTTGAAGGCATGAACATCAGCTGCGGGATGCCTGCGCTTCCCGGAGCCATTTATAAAGCCGAGGATGCCGGGACGATCCAGGCAGAGACGATCGGCAGCGGACCGGCCCGGGGCATCTGCGGGACCGGCCTCATCGACCTCATGGCCGCGTTCCTCGCCCGGGGAGAGGTCGCGCCCAGCGGAGCGATTCGGAACGCCGACAAGAGGCTGACGGTGGCTCCGAGCATGGTCCTGACCCAGGAGGACGTCCGGCAATTGCAGCTCGCCTGCGCCGCGATCAAGAGCGGCATCCGTTTGATGCTCAAGGCCAACGGCCTGTCCGTCGAGAAGCTGGAGGGGATTTTCATCGCCGGTGCCTTCGGGAGCTACCTCAACGTCCGGAACAGCATGGCGCTCGGCCTGCTGCCGCGGATGAACGAAGAGCGCGTCCTCTTTGTCGGGAACTCTTCTCTTGCGGGGGCCCGGCTTCTCCTCCTGAACAGGGAGGCGCGGCGGGAGGTCGAAAACCTGGTCCGGAGGATCCGCTATCTATCGCTGGCGTCCGAGCCGCAGTTCCAGGATTTCTACATCCGGGCCCTGGAGTTTTCGAGCTGGCCCTGACCTAGTGTCCCGTCTCATAAATTCCTTGCCGAAGTCCTCTGTTTAGACGGGACACTTCCAGGGGGGAGTCAGGCTCCCCCCTCGGCGCTCCGCTGACCCCCTGAGGGGAACGACGCCGTCCCCCTCAAACTCCCCCGCGGTGGCGCGTCTTCAGCTGATTATGACATGGCCAAGTTATTTGTGGGACGCGCCACTACAACTTCACCAACTCCGGCACCTTGAGCGGTTTCAACTTGTTCTGTTCCAGCACCGTGTTGAAGCCGGGGAGATCCTCGCCGATGACCTGGTTCATTCGGTAAACCAGGTCGTCGACCACTTTTCCTATCTCGGCGAGCTGGAGGAGCTCCGTTTGGGTCGGGACGGCGGGAAAGCCGCTGATCGACATCCCGAGGATCAGGATCTGCTGGTTGAGCGAACCCCCGCGCAAGGCGAGGTCCCGGGTCATCAAAGTGGAGCCGAACTCCTTGGGCACGACCTGCTCCTCGACGGCCCGGAATGTGGCCGAAAAAGCCTGGATGGAGCCATCAAGGGTAGCCTCGACCTGGCCGCTCTTCTTAAGGTCCTCGACGAGCGTGTCGAGCTGGCGGCGGATGCTGCTGGCGGCCGTGATAGCCAGCCCCATTTTCTTGGACAAGGCCAGGATTTCGGCGAGTGCTTCGTGCTGCGCCTTGAGGTCGGAGGCGGCCAAAGGGAACCGCGGGTCAGGGCGAACAGAGGTCGCCGCCTGGAACTTCTGGCCGTCGACATCGAGCGCGACCGTAAAATCGCCCGGAGCGACGAGCGGCAGGGCGACGAACCCGATGGCCGACGGCTTGATCTTCACCCCTTCCTTGGTTTTGGGCACCGTCTGCAGGTTCCAGGTCTCCCGCTGGATCCCCTCTTTTAGGCTGAGCTCCAGGTCGAAGATATCCTCGTTTGCGGCGTTCAGGATCGATACCTTCGGCTTTTCCTTGGGTTTCGCCCGCAGGTACGCGGTTATCGACAGGCCGTAGGGCGGGTTCTTGGCGGCGAAGACGGGCTTGGTGAATGATTCTTTCCTGGCCCCGAGATAATAGGCCGTCGCCGGGCGGACGCTGAACAGGTGGACCGGCGAGACCAGCAGTTCCGGCGTCATCTCCTCCAAACAGGCGATATCTTCCAGGATCCAGACGCCGCGGCCGTGCGTCCCGATGATGAGGTCATGGTCCCGGGGATGGATGGCCATATCGTGAACGGCCACCGTCGGCAGGTCGTTCTGCAGCGAGAACCAGGAGAGCCCGCCGTCGAGGGAGGCGAAGATGCCGAACTCGGTCCCCGCAAAGAGGAGGTTCCTGTTCCTCGGGTCCTCCCGCACGACGTGGACCCAGCCGAACGGGAGGTTGCCCGTGATGGACATCCAGGTCCGGCCGGCGTCCGTCGTCTTGTAGAGATAGGTCGCATAATCGTCGGTCCGGTGGCCGTCAAAGGCGGCATAGGCCGTCCCGGGGTCGAAGTGCGACGCCTCGACCCTCGAGCACCAGGTGGCGACGGGCAGACCCTTGATGTTGCGGCCGACGCTGCTCCACGTCTTTCCGCCGTCACGCGTTAGCTGAAGGTTGCCGTCATCCGTGCCGCACCAGATCGTCCCCTTCTCTATGGGGGATTCGGCGATCGTCGTGATGGTGCAGTGCATCTCGGCGCCGCTGTTGTCCAAGGTGATCGGTCCGCCGGAATCGACCTGTTTTTTCGGGTCGTTGGTGGTCAGGTCCGGGCTGGCGATCTCCCAATTCACTCCGCGGTCGGGCGATCTGAATAGGAATTGTGCGCCGCAGTAGACGGTGTTCGAATCGTGGGGGGAGATGAGAATGGGCGAGTTCCAATTGAACCGATAAGGCGCTTCCCCGCGGCCCGCCTGCGGCCGGATCGACCGGTTTTTGTAGATTCGCCAGTCGTACCGATACAGGCCGTTCATCTGCGAGTTGCTGTAGACGATATTCGGGTCATTCGGGTCGGGCCGGGTGAAGAAGCCGTCCCCGCCTCCGATGGGGATCCAGTCATCGTTGGATATCCCGGTCACATCCGGAGTGGCGCTCGGTCCTCCCCAGGCCCCGTTGTCCTGAAGGCCGCAATACACATAATAAGGCTGGCGCATGTCGACGCCGACCTGGTAGACCTCGGCCAGGTCCATGTTCTGGACAGGGAGCCAAGTCTTTCCTGCGTCATGGGAGATATCGATCCCCCCATCGTTCCCGTTTAGGAGATGAAGAGGGTTGGAGGGGTCGATCCAGAGGGCGTGGTGGTCAGGATGGATGCCGGCGCCGATAGCTTTGAACTTCTGGCCGCTGTCGGTCGAGACGAAGAAGCCGGTCGACAGCACATAGACGGCTTGGTCATCGGTTGGGTCGACGCGGATCTGGCTGTAGTAGAACGGCCGTGTGGCGACCCGCCGGCAGGTCTCGGGATCGCATGTCCGCTTCCAGTTTTCACCCCAGTTCTCGGACCTCCAGATACCCTCATCTTTATGCTCGATCAGCGCGTAGACCACCCCGGGCCGGCTGCGGGCTACGGCGAGGCCGATCCTCCCCATGGTGCCTTCGGGAAGATCCTGGGTCAGCCGTGTCCAGGTCTCGCCGCCGTCGCGGCTCCTGTAGATTCCGCTCCCCGGGCCGCCGCTGGAAAAATAATAGGGCAACCGGCGGTGTTCATAGGCGGCGGCGTAGAGAGTCAGGCTGTCGGACGGGTCCATGGCCAGGTCGGAGCAGCCGGTGTTCTCATCGACATAGAGGATTTTTTTCCAGGTTTTTCCGCCGTCGGTCGTCTTGAAGACTCCGCGCTCAGGGTTTGGTCCCCAGAGGTGTCCCATGGCGGCCACAAAGACGATGTTCGGGTCGCCGGGGTTGATGATGATCCGGCTGATGTGCCGGGTTTCGCTGAGCCCCATGTTCTTCCAAGTTTTTCCGCCGTCGGCCGTCTTGTAGACGCCGTCGCCGATGGTGACGGAATTCCGGCAGGTGGCCTCTCCAGTCCCCGCCCAGACGATATCCGGGTGTGACTGGGAAATGGCGACATCGCCGACTGATACGGTGGCCTCCTTGAAGAAGACCGGGCTCCAGGTCACGCCGGCGTTGACAGATTTCCAGACGCCGCTGGGGCCAATCGCGGCGTAGATGATCCAGGGTTCCTTCTCGACCGCGTCGATGTCCACAGTGCGGCCGCCCATCACGGCGGGGCCGATGCCCCGCCATGACAGCTTCTCAAAAAGGCGGCCGACCTCGGTCGCGTTCTGGCCGGTCCCGACGGTCGGGACCAGGAGGATGCCCAAGGCCAAAAGGAAAAGCCACCGTTCTTGACGGATCATTGGTGCCCTCATCTCTCCTCCTTCAGCCCGCGGGTTGGCGCTGACTCTGGAATTCGATGTTCTTGTTCTTGAGCCCCAGGCCGAGTGATTTGTCAAGATAGGCCAGAGTCAAATTGTATTCGATGAGGGCCCGGAGCTCGTTGGTTTTGGCGTCGGCCAGGTCCCTCTGGTACTGGAGGACCACATAGTTCGTGGTCAGGCCGACTTTGAGCTTCTTCTCCTCGGCCTCCAGCTTTTTTTCGGCCAGCTCCCGGGCGGCCCGGTAACCGAGCACGCGCTTGAAGTTGATCTCCACCGCCCGGACCGCGGTGCGGACCTCCAGGAAGATCTGCTGCTCGAGATTCTTCAGGTCGACCAGGGACTGCTCATAGTCGATCCGGGACACCTCATACTGGGCGCGCGAGGTGAAGGCGGAAACCGGAATGTTCACTTGGACCCCGATGGACCAGTTCTCATACCTGAGCCCCAGCGCATCGCTCAAGGCGGCCCCGGCGCCTCCGGGGACCTTCCCGACCACGACCCCGGTCAGTGGGTTGTTGTCCAGATAAAGAAGCTGCGTCCCCGAGATCCCGGGGCTCCAGTACGAGGTATAGAAATTCAGGTCGGGAAGGACCTGGTTCTTGGCATAGGCCACGTTGAGCTCCCCGTTCTTCAGCCCGACCCGCGTGGCCTGAAGGTCCGGCCGCATGTCGAGAGCGGTCTTGAGCGCCTCGTCCAGGCTGACGCTCCTGGCCTCCTGGGTCGGCGCGTCCGAGGGCACGATCCGGAGGAGGCCGCTCCCCTCTTCCGCCTCGATGTTGATGATCGTCTTGAGGAGGTCCTCGCCGTTGGTGACCGCGATCTCGGCCTGAAGGATGTCGGCCTCGCGCGTCGCCACTTCGGCCTCGGCGCTCAGCACCTCGATTGGCGCCACCATCCCGACCTCGACTTCTCTCTTGTTCTTGGACAAAAGGTCCCTCGCCAGATCCAGGGATTGCTGCTTCACGTCGAGGTTCTCGATGGCGTAGATGAGGTTCCAGTAGGCCTGCTCCACCTTAAAAACCGTGTCCAGCAGGACGGAGCGGAGCTGGCTGTCCGAAATATCCCTGTTGTTCTGCGAGACGATGATATTGTGCTTGCTCATCTTGGGGCCGAAGTTCCTGAGGAGGGGCTGATTGAAGCTGAAGGTGAGCGTGCTCCCGTACCGGGGGTTGATGGTCTGGAAGCTCCGGTTGGATTCGCTCTTGTAGCCGCTGAGCGCGATCGAGACCGTCCCGCCGCTGGGGATCGCCTGGGCGACGGAGGCGGACAGGTCGTTGTACTGGCTGGTGACTTTTTCGGCCGCGTCGATGAAGGAATAGGAGGCGGAGCTATTCTCCTGGCGGCTGAAGCCGAAGGACAGGCGCGGCAGGAATTTTTCCTTGGCCCAGGCCACATAGGAGTCGGCCAGCAGCGGGTCCAGCACGGCGGATTGGATCCCGAGGTTGTTCTTCAGGGCAATGAGGATGCAATCCTGCAGGGACAGGGACCGACTTTTTTCCTGGGCGGCGAGAGGCGCCAACCCGAGGCCCACGAAGAGCAGGATGAAGCGGTTGGGCGTTTTTATCATCGAACACCTCCTTGGGTGTCGGCTGTCAATTATGGTGTTGCCGTCGAAGAGCCGCCGGCCGGAGCGGGAGTGCCGGCGCGGGTCTTATTTCAGGATGAGGCGGTCGCAATCCGCGAAGCCTTCATAGGACGAGACGATGACCCTCTCCCCTTCGCTCAATCCCTCGAGCACTTCGATGACCTGAGGGGTCTGCCTCCCTGTCCGGATCTTCCTCTTGGCGGCTTCCTTGCCGGTGTCGTCCAGTACATAGACCCACTTGGCGCCGGAGGTGCGGATGAATTCCCCCTTGGCCAGAAGGAGCTCCTCGGCGGCGTCGACGAGGTCGAGACGGATATGGAGCGTTTGGCCGCGTTTGAGATCGGGCGGATGCTCGCCCACGAACTCGAGGTCCACCTCGAACTTGCCGTCGCTGACTTCAGGATAGATCTTCTTGACGTCCACTTTGTAGGACTGGCCGGAGAAGTCGAATTCGCCGGCATCCTTCGGCTTGACCTGGGCGACGAACCGCTCGTCGATGCTTGTCCTTATCTTGAAGCCGTCCCACTGGTCGATCTGGCCGAGCCGGGCGCCGGGCGAGATGGACTCGCCGACTGCCGCCGCCAGCGAGGTCAGCTGCCCGGAGACGGGTGCGGCGACGGTCAGGTTCTCCTGTCTCTGTTTAACGATGTCCAGGTTCGCCTGCATGCGGGTCAGCGACTCCTCGAGGGCCTCGATCTGGGCCTGCCGGAACTTGAGCTCGCTTTTCTGGCTTTCGATGGTGAGATCCTTCTGCTTGACCAGGTATTCATACTGGTCCTTGGCCAGTTCGTACTCGTGCCGGGAAATGAGGCTGTCCTTCTCGAGCTCCTTGTAGCGCTCGTAGACCCGGCGCTGCTGCTGGAGCTTGTTCTCGATGTCGGTCAGCTGCTGGTTGAGCTGGAGCTTGAACTGCTCCATGGACAGCCGCGTGTTGCGGAGGTTGTTGCTGGCCTGGAAAAGCTCGGACTCGCGGAACATCATGTCCATCAGGAGGTTGGGATTGGTCAGCAGGAGGATGGGGTCCCCCTGCTTGACCATCGAACCGGCCTCGACAAAGACCTTCTCCACCCGGCCGCCCTCCAGCGCGTCCAGGTAAACGATGTTGACCGGGAGGATCTTCCCGGTGATGGTGATGGTTTCCTTGAACCGGCCGCGCTTTATGGTGGAGATGATGATCTTATCCTTTTTCGTCGTATGGGTGGATGGCGACGAGCCTTTGCGGCAGCTCTGGAGCAGGCCGGGGAGAGAGGCGACAGCGACGGCGGTCACCAGGAGAAAGGCGACTCCCGTGGCCTTGGCCAGGACCGACGGGCGGCCGCTCTGGTTCTTTTTTTTCAGCCTGTCGTTCTGTCCCAAGGCAAACTCCTACGCTTCCCAATGAAAATAGACCCAAAGGCTTTCCGGTGTCAAGAACCCCGGGGAAATTTCAGCTCGTAAATATCCCGGTAGCCGGGGACGCTCACGTCAAAGCCCATCTCTTTTTGGAGCGGCTCTGCCAGGGAGAGCGCGGACTCCTTCTCTCCGTGGGTCAAGAACACGGCCGGAAGGGGTGGCTGGAAGTGGCCGGCCCAATCCAGCAGGCCGCTCCGGTCGGCATGGCCGGAAAAGGCGTGGATCTGCTCGACCCTGGCCTTCACGGGATGGAACTGGCCGAAGATGCGGACCGCCGGCGGTCGGGAGAGGATCTGCTGCCCGAGCGTGCCGGCCGCCTGGTAGCCGACGAATAGGATGGTGGATTCCGGCCGGGAGATGTTGTGGAGGAGATGGTGCTTGATCCGGCCGCCCGTGCACATGCCTGACCCGGCCATGATCACGGCCGGGCGTGTCAGGCTGTTGATCGCCTTGGACTCTTCCGCGGAGCGGACGAAACGCAGGCCGGCAAACGCAAAGGGGGACTTCCCGGAATGGAAGAGTGCGTTCGTCTCCTCGTCCAGGGACTCGGAGTGGCGGAGGAAGACATCGGTGATGTCGGTCGCCATGGGGCTGTCTAGGAAAACCGCCAGGCGCGGCATGCGCCGCTGGCGGATGAGTCGGCTGAAGTGGAACATCATTTCCTGAGCCCGTTCCACGGCAAAGACGGGGATGACGATGTTGCCGCCGGCTGCGGCGGTCTCCTGGATGATCCGGCCGAGCATGGTCTCGGTGTCGGCCGGGTCTTCGTGCGCGCGGTCGCCGTAGGTCGCTTCCATGACCACGGCCTGGGCCTGCTCGAAGACCTCAGGGTTGCGGAGAAGGGGCTTATCCCGCTGGCCGAGGTCGCCCGTGAAGATCGCCCGGAGCGAGCGGCGGCCTTCGCGCGCCGAGATCTCGAACATGGCCGACCCGAGGATGTGGCCGGCTTCGCTCAGCCGGACCGAGACCCCTTTCTTCAGCGGGGTCCATTTCCGGTAAGGAATGCGCTTGATGAACCGGCTGACCTTCTCGGCTTCGGCCCGGGTATAGAGCGGAACCTCGGGGTGCCGGGACCGGCGTCCCTCTTTTTGATGACGCTTCTTCTTCTGCGCGGCGTCCTCTTCCTGGATCTCGGCCGAATCCAGAAGAACAATCGGGAGCAGGTCGGCGCTGGCCGGGGTGGTCAGGATCTTGTTCCGGAAGCCGCCGCTCACGAGCCTGGGAAGGAGGCCGGAATGGTCAAGATGGACATGGGTGAGGAGGACGAAGTCAAGCGACCCCGGCGCGACGGGGAATGGGGCCCAGTTCCTGTCGAGGAAATCCCGCTCCTGATAGAGGCCGCAGTCGATGAGCAGCCGAAGCCCCGCCGTCTCTACGAGGGTGCAGGAACCGGTGACCTGCTGACTGGCGCCGAGGAACTGGATCCGCATGCTCTGGGTCTCCCCCGATGTCCTCCGAGGAGGCCCAGTGTAGCAGGTTCCCGCTCAGCGGGTCAAATGGATCGAGCCGTTGACCGTCTGGAGCGAGATCCGGGGCCCGCCGGTTCCGACCTGCCCGCGGAGGCGGTGCCGCGACTTCTCCAGCGACTGGAGGGTGACGGGGAACTCAAACGAGATACTCCCGTTGGTTGTCTCAGCGTCCAAAAGGGCGTTGATGTCCCCGGCAGAAGCAAGGCGCAGGGTAATGCCGCCGTTGGTCGTCTCGGCGGTGATCTCGCCCCCGACCTTCGTCAGTTCGAGACTGATCTGGCCGTTCGTCGTGTGGGCGACGACCGGCGCCCCGATGTTAACGGCCTTCAGCTCTCCGTTCGTCGTCGTGAGGTGCACCTCTCCAGCCGCGTCCTGGACGGAGACATCGCCGTTGGTCGTCGCCGCCGACACCCGGCCGAAGGGGCCGCTGACGTTGACTTCGCCGTTGACACTGCTGACCTCGCTCAGGTTGGCGCCTTCCGGGACCTTGACCTCATAATCTACGCTGACTCCCGTATTCTCATGCTTGGGATAGATCGTGTCGACCGAAACGGAGCCGGCCGCGGCGGAGACTTCGATCTTCACCTTCTGAAGATTCGCGGCGTCCTTCCTTGTCTTCTTCAGCGCCTTGATCTCCACCTTTTCTTCCTTCCATGTGTTCACCCGGACCGAGCCGTTGACGTTTTTCAGGCTGAACGTTCCCTGAGAACCCAGGGGAAGAACCTTCTCGAACTGTTCCTGGTGCTGGTCTTCGTTCGCGAACCCCATAAGAAATAAGGCCAGGAATGTGACCAGGATCAGGATGATGAGATTCTTGGATGGCATGCTTAGACCTCCGCGCATAGGGCTTTCTCACTCTGTAGACGCAATCCGGCCCGGAAAGGTTGCCTCAGGGCCGCGGCTGCGCCTTCAAGAAGTGATATTCGGTGGCGAAGAATAGGATTCCCGCTCCGATCCGGGCCAGGAAGAACGCTTGCTGCCAGAGGAAGAGGAGCAGCGGACCGACCCCCGTCTTGGGAAGGGACTTGGCCAGGAACAGATAGGCCAGCATGAAGAGGAAAAGGAGCAGTCCGACGGCCAGGAACAGGGCCCAAGCCCGGAAAAAACACCTGCTGAGGAACCCGAAATTCCGCCCGGTCGCGCGCACGGCTTTGCGGCTGTCCTCGACGACGAGGCGGACCTTGACATAATCGAAGAACATCTTGACGATCGAGAAAAGAAGGAGGAAGACGAAGAGGCGGAGGGAAGAGGAGGTCAACGTCGTCCATTCATTGCGGGCACCCTCGGACCAGGCGCGGAATGGGACCGAGATGACCCGGCCGAGGACTCCAAAGATAAGGGCATAGCCGACGAGAGAAAGGAGGCAGACGCGGAAGAGGCGGCCGAAATAGCGGCCGCAGTCGCCGAAGAAACTCGAGAGCGTCGCTCTTTCCTCACCGGCTGCGATCCGGCCGATGACCCCCCCGTTGAGGAAGGCGGAAAGGACCAGGAAAAGAAGGGCTGTGCCTATCAGCCACCCGAGCACCAGGGGCGGGATCTCCTGGTACCTGTAGACAAGGTCGCCGATCCAGAGCAGGTCGGCTCCGGCCAGGAGCCGGCCGCCCAAGAGCGAGCGGGAAAACTGGCTCTGAAGGAGGAAATAGAACGGCGCTACGACGAGGAGCGCGAAGAGAAGATAAATCACCCAGAGGAAGGCGAACAGCCGGGCTTTTCGAGCCGTCGTCTGCAAACCCTGACCGAAAATTCCGACGATGCCCATGTTCTTTCTCCTAGCTCAGCGCGCTCAGGAAGAGGAGGGCGTTCTGGACCCAGAACAGCAACCGGGAAGTCAGCCGGACAAGGCCGCCTCCCCCACCCTTAGCCTTCAGGCTGTTGTTGGAGATGTTGGAATCAATGAGCCAGATCAGGCCGGGGTCGACCTCTGCGGACTTGGCCTTGGCCGTCTTTTCGAACCGGAAGGTCTCCCAGCGGTCCAGGCCGTCCCAGGATCTTCTCTCTTCGCTCCCGTCCTCAAAGACCACGCGAAGGTCGACCTTGGCCTGGCCGCCCAGAGTGGCTTCGCCGAAGCGGCGGACGGTCACCTCGGTGACATAGGTTTCCGGCTCTTCCTGCTTTTCCGCTTTTTCCTTCCTCTGCCGGTCGATATCTTTCTGGGTGACCTCCTGTTTTTTCCCGTCCTCGTCATACACCCCAGGATAAAGGTCTTTCTTCTCCCGTGTCCTCAGCCGGGAGACCCCGTAGTCGAAATTGTGGGCGGCGAAAAAGAGCTGCTCGAAGAACCAGGTCATGCTCTGTCCGCTGACCTCGTTGACCACGTCGATGAAATCCTCGGTGCGGGGGTGGCCGAAACGGAAGCGCGTCTGGTAAGTCCTCATGACGCGCAGCATCGTCGCTTCCCCCAAGTACCTTTCCAGGGTATTCAGGCAAGTCGCGGCCCGCATATAGACGTTCATGGCATAGCTCATCCGGCTGGAGAAAAGCCAGGCCGGCGTGGTCACCGGGTCGACCTCGGCGGTGACGATCGCGGCGATGCGGCCGAGTTCGTAGTCATAATACCTCGGTAGGTTGATGAACCAGGTCAGCGGCCAGCCGAACAGGGAGGCCGAGAACATCCCCTGACCGTAGACCGTGTCCTGGACTCTGCCCGTGGAGTAGGTGTTGATCCCCTCGTCGAGCCAGGCCTCCTCGAACTCGTTGTTGGCCACCAGGCCATACCAGTAGCCGTGGCCGAACTCGTGGATGATGACCCCTTCGGGCGAGAGGACTTTCTTATCTCTGAGAATCCCCGTGCCCGCCGTGAACAGCGTGGGGTACTCCATCCCCCCGCTTCCTGTCCGGAAGGGGGGGTCGACCATGGTTATGGTCTCGTAGGGATAGGGTCCGAACCATAGCCCGTAGTATTTCAGGGCTGCCCGCAAGGCCATGAAATGCCTCTCTGTCTGGGCTTTGTGCTCGGGCTTGATGAGAAGGATCATCCGGACATCGGGAAGCCTCAGTTCCTCGGCAGGCAAGCCGAGCTTGGCCGAGGTCTCGGCGTATTCCTCTTCGGAGACCTCCCTGGTGGCCAGGAAATCGCGCTCGACCTTGATAAAGTCGGGTGCGGCCGTCCAGGCAAAGTCGTGGATCCTCTTTTGCTCAAAAGTGTAGGTCACCGTCCGGCCGTCGGAGGACGAGACGGCCCTGAGTTGCTTTCCTGAAGCCCCGACCACGAACCCGGAAGGAACGCTGATCTCGACGGTGAAGTCGGCGAAATCGGCGAAGAATTCGGTGTTCATGTGGTATTGATGACAGTTCCATCCCTTCCCTTCCTCATAGACGCCGGGCTTGGGGAACCATTGGGCGACAAAATAGGAGTCCCGGTAATAGCCCGACCGGGCGACCGCCCGCGGGATTTTGGATGTGAACTCGACGAGCAGCCGCACTTCCTCACCCGGCCGGACGGCTTGGGGGAAACGGAAGCGGGCTACCGTCTGGTCGTCCGGATGGGGAGGAAGGTCGGGGATCATGAACTCGAGGGTCGGCAGGAGGTCGGTGCCGTCGGCCAGCGCCAGGCGGGTGACATCGATATAGCCCCAGCCCCCCTCCTCTGCTTTTCGGCCGAGAGCGCCCTCATCCCGGGATTCCTCAAGCATGGCGCTCCGCTCATTCTTGAAGGCGTTCCAGTAAAGATGGAGCCACATGTCGGGCACCTCGTCCCGGGTGTCGTTCCGCCAAGTGATCTCTTCCCGGCCGCGCAGGCTCTTTTGAGCGGCGTCCAGGTCGGCCGATATCACATAGCGGACGATCGTCCCTTTCTCGGCCGACAGGGTCTCCTGCGCGCTGCTGAGAGGCGTGATCAGGCTGAGCCCGACGCCAAGGAGCCAGAATAACGCGTGCGGCGTTCTTCTCATTAACACCCTCCTAAACCGCTTGCTGGGGAAAACTCTCCCGGACGATGTCCTGCCAATCCCTGAGCCGGGGGAAATAAATGAACTCAAGAACGAGCGAGCAGAAAAGGAGAACATAGAAATCCCGGGAGAGACCCGTCAAAAGGAAGAGCAGGAACCCGAGAACGGCCGGGAGCTCGGCCAGCGCAGCTGCCGTGACGGCGGTCCGGCTCAGGCGCGAGAGCAGATGAGCA
>Ga0316620_10000642_pt1 | contig 14187 bp, 8 predicted proteins | sample OWC_Aug_M1_C1_D5_FD_207651 | JGI IMG/M metagenome (GOLD analysis project Ga0316620, IMG submission 207651) | Wetland soil microbial communities from Old Woman Creek delta, Ohio, United States - OWC_Aug_M1_C1_D5_B | ecosystem: Environmental > Terrestrial > Soil > Wetlands | place: USA: Ohio... | reverse complement strand
ACGCCCTGCTCCGGGCAGTGGCCCAGCGCTTCTCGGCCGAGCTGCGCGGCTCCGACACTCTCGCCCGGTTGGGTGGGAACGAGTTCGCCCTGGTCGTCTCCGAGCTCGGTCAGGAGGCGGACAGCGCCCGCCTCACACGCCGCGTCCTCGGGCTCCTCGAGGAGCCCTTCCGCATCGGGTCGCAGGAGGTCTTCGTCAACGCCAGCGCGGGCATCGCGCTGCACCCAATCGACGGCGCCGACCCCGAAACCCTGCTGCGCAACGCCGAGGTCGCCATGTACAGCGCCAAGGCGGCAGGAGGCAGCACCTACCGCTACTTCACCGCCGACATGGACTCCCGCGCCGCCGACCGCCTGGCACTCGAGACCGATCTGCGCAAGGCTCTGGAACGACGGGAGTTCATCCTCTACTACCAGCCCCTGCTGGAGGTCGCGAGCGGGCGCGTGGCCGGGGTCGAGGCGCTGTTGCGCTGGCAGCACCCGGAGCGCGGTCTGGTGCTGCCGGGGGAGTTCATCCCCCTGCTCGAGGAGACCGGCTTGATCGGCCCGGTCGGCTGCTGGGTGGTCCGCCAGGCCTGCGCCCAGCTCCGCCAGTGGCGTGACCAGGGCATCGACGCGAGGTGCATGCGCGTCAACCTTTCCGGCCGCCAGTTCGTGGAGGGCGATCTCATCGACCTCGTCGGCGGCGCGCTCACCGAGTCCAACCTCGAGCCAGACGCCTTGGAGCTCGAGATCACCGAGAACCTGATCATGCGGGACACGCCCGCGGCCACCACCGCCCTGAGCGCGCTCGAAGCTCTCGGGTTGAGCCTGGCCGTGGACGATTTCGGCACCGGCTACTCCTCCCTCGCCTACCTCAAGAGGCTGCCAGTCTCGGTTCTCAAGATCGACCGTTCCTTCGTCTCGGACATGGCCGCGGACATGGAGAACGCAGTCATCGTCCAGTCCACGATCAGCCTCGCCCACAACCTCGGGCTGAGCGTGGTCGCCGAAGGCGTCGAGGACGCCGAGGTGCTGGCCATGCTCCACGAGATGGGCTGTGACCTGGCCCAGGGCTTCTTCTTCAGCCGGCCCCTCCCGGCCCAGCAGTGCGCCGCGTGGATCCGCGAACGGGCACCGCAGTGCCCAGGCCCTGCCACGCCGCAGTGACCGGGCGCGCCGCACGGCGCTCGCAGCTCGACCCGTCGAGCTTCCCGCGGGGCCTCCTGGCCCCGGGTCAAGCGCCGACCTGGACGATGCGGTCGGCGTGCAAGAACCACAGCTCCATGGTCGGCAGCGCGGTCAGGCCCAGGGCTTGCTGCAGGCCGCGGGCATAGACCCTGGTCTGGGCAGCGTACGCGGCGGCGCGTCGCGCCAGCGCTCGCGCGTCGAGGTCGAGGTCGGTCTTGTAGTCGGCCACGACCAGCTCGCCGCTTGCCGGATCGCGGTACAGGAGGTCGATGCTGCCGGCCCGGTAGCCGACCGCCGACCGCCCGCCGGCCGGCGGCAGCAGCAGCGCCAGCTCCCGGGCCAGCACCTGCCCGGCGATCCCGTGCAGGCGCCGCAGACAGGCACCCGGGGCGAGCACGTCGAGCAGCTCGCCGAGCCGCTGTCGCGCCGCGGCGGTCTGCCCCGGCGCCACCTCCTCGCCAATGCGGTCGATCAGCGTCGGACGTTGCGCTGCGACCTGGGCCGCGAGATCGCCGCCGAGATCGAGCCCTTCGAGGAGGCGGTGGACGGCGGTGCCCACGGCGGTCGCTACCTCTCGTCCGCCCCCCCGCTCGGCGGCCAGCTGCTCGGCCTTGAGCTCCTGCTCCAGCAGCCGGTGGGCCTCGGCCGACGCGGCCTCGACCAGGGGTCGGCTCATGCGCCGTGCGGCGGCCTCCCGGTCGCGACCGAGGCCCTCGGCGTGTCTCCGCACGGTGCCCGCCGCCGGCAGTCGCGTCTGGGTCGCCGGTGGCGCAGGCGGAGGCTCGGTCCAAAGCCTCCCCGGCAACACCCACTGCACGCCGAAACCGTCGACGGCGCGTGGCCTCCGCGCCGCGTCCTGCTCGGCGAGCTGCTCGGGCGAGCCGCGATGGACGACCAGGTTGAGGAGGCTGCGGGCCCGGACCGGCTGCGGGGCCGCCCCGGTCGCCTGCGGCCAGTCGCCGGCCAGGACCAGCCGGCGCTTGGCCCTGGTCATGGAAACGTACAGGAGCCGCACCCGCTCCGCCGCCTCCACTTGCTCGGCGCGCAGCTGCGCCCGCATGAAACCAGGCGTGGACCAGCCGAGCAGCTGGTACTCGAAACCGCCTCCCCAACGCACCACCCGGGTCTGCCGCTTCTGCCTGCGCGCGCGCTCGTCGCGATGCAACTGCAGCACGTAGACGTGCTCGAAGTCGAGCCCCTTGGCGCCGTGGATGGTCATCACCTGGACCGCGTCCGAGGAGGCTTCCGGGGTCGCCGGCTCGCGGCTCTCGGCGCGCCGCTCCACCGCCCGGCGCAGGAACCGCGCCACCTCGGAGCGCGAGCCACCGGCGCTGAGAACCTCCTCCAGCTCGGCGTGGAAGCTCTCGACGCGGCGCTGGCGGTAGCGGCCCAAGTAGCGCGCCGCCGCCGTGGCCTCGCCCAGCCACAGGCTACGCAGCCGCTCGACGAAGACGTCGGTGGACTCGCTGCGGATCGACTGCCGCAACCTGGCCACCGCCGCAACCGCCGCCTCCAGGGCCGCCGGCCAGGTCGGCAGGCGTTCGATGCCGGGAACACCTGCCGGGACCTGCCCGGCCGCCCTCCGGATCACCTGGCGGAGCTGGCCCAGCTGGCGGCGCTCGGGGTCCTGCAGGCGCAGCATGTGCTCGGCAAAGCCCTCCTGCCAGAGCGGAACCAGGGCCGCATCGGGCACTCCGACAACGTCCGAACGCAGGGCGGTGAGCAGGGCCAGCTGATCGGTGGGGTCGAGGACGCAGCGCACCACCGCCGCCGCCTCCACGATCTCGCGGCGCTGGAAGTACTGGCGGTCGCGAGTGACCACGTAGGGTATGCCGGCTGCCTGCAGCGCACCCAGGACGACGTCGAGATCGCCGGTGGCCCGCAGCAGCACGGCCATCTCATCCCAGCGCACGTTGCCCAGTCGGTGGAGCTCGACCATGTCGTTGGCCACGGCCAGGGCCTCGAGCTCGGCCGCGCTCCTGCCTTGGCCGTCTCCCTCCGGACTCCAGGAGATCCAGTGCTCGACTGGCGCCCGTCCCTGGGCCACGAACCCGCTCTCGGCCTCGAGCTCCGGGCACGGCAGCAACGGCTCGAAGCGCGGCTGCAGCCCCCGTTCCTCGACCATCACCGGCGCCACCACCCGCCCCACCTCGTCGAGAATCGCCGGCACCGAGCGGTAGCTCACGACCAGCCGGCTGCGCGTCCCGCCCGCGGCCACTACGGCTCGGACGAACCCGTCGTAGGCTTCCAGGTCGGCATCCCGCCAGCCGTAGATGGACTGCTTGGGATCGCCGACGATGAACAGCCCGGGCCGCCCCTCAGCCGGTCCTTCCAGGCCGAGCAGCCGCACCACCTCGCACTGCAGGCGGTCGGTGTCCTGGAACTCGTCGACCAGGAGCTGGTCCATGTCACGTCGCACCTGGTCGCAGATCCAGGGGTTGGCGACGAGCAGGTCGTGCGCCTCCACCAGCAGGGCCTGGAAGGTCGCCGTGCCGCTCGCCCGCATCCGCGCCAGGACCTCCTCGTGGAGCGGCGCCAGCACCCGGCGAGCCGTGGTCAGATGGCCCGGGCTGAGACGGCCGAGCAGGTCGAGCTCGCCCGCGAGCTGCCGACTGGCCGCGGCCACCTGCGGCCCGGCCTCGCCCAGGGACACGGCCTCACGCGAGCCGAATTTGCCCTTGCCCCAGTCGGCGATCTTGTCGAGCGATCGCTGCTCCACGCCGCTGGCGAGCGCGAGCAGCCCGTCCAGGGTCGCGCCTTCGACCGTGCCGACGCGAGCTGCCAGCCCGGACACCCACTCGCGGGTACTGCGCGTTCGCGGGCCGAGCCCGCGCGCGGCAAGGCGGCCGCGCTCGGCTTCGAGGAAGGCGCCCAGCACGGACTTCAGCCGAGCGGCGAGCTCGTCCACTTGATTCGCGGCCAGCGGGTCCGCGGCCAGCGCCGCCGCCGGCATCCAGGAGTTGCCCAGCGCCACCAGCGCCGCGACCACGTCCGCCGGCGTCACCCCGGTCGCCACCAGGGCCAGCCAGTCCGGATCGAGTTCGTCACCCAGCCCGCGGCGCGTGGCCTCTTCCACCACTTGACGGACGACGCTCTCCACTGCCAGGCCGCCGGCATCGACGGTGAACCCGGGGTCGAGCCCGGCCTCGATCGGGAAGGCCTGCAGCAGGCGCAGGCAGAAGGAGTGAATGGTACGGATGCGAACCCGGTGCAGCTGCGCGGCCAGGGCCCGGGCCCGCCCAGTGCGCACAGCCAGGGGCGGAAGCGCGTCCGCGACCACTCCCAACGGGCGTTCGCCACGACCGACCGCGGTCAGCGCCCGCGCCACCCGCTCCGCCATCTCGGCCGCGGCCGCCTCGGTGAAGGTGATGGCGACGACTCGGTGCAGCACCCGCGCCGCCACCGGCTCGGCCGCCGCTCCCGGGCCGAGGGCCAGCGCCGCCCGCTCCCAGCCCGGGCCCAGGCACCAGGCCACGATGCGCGCGACCAGCATGCTGGTCTTGCCAGTTCCGGCCCCCGCCTCCACCACCTGCGGCCGCTCGAACTCGAGCTGGGCCGCGGTGCGGGCCGCCGCGTCTGCCTGATAGCCGCCGCCGGCGACCGCGCTCACGGCTCCTGCTCCTCCTCGTCGGCCACGACCTCCGCGCCGGCGGGGCGCTCACGGCCCAGCCACCACAGTCGGTGGGCCGCCCGTTCCAGCGCCCCCTCGCCAGGCTCCCGCCGGCTCCAGCGCACCAGGCGCCGGCGCTGACCCAGGTCGCCGCGCAGACACGCCTCCTGCACGCTGCACGAGCGACACCACTCCGGCATGACGTTCGGGTTGTCACCCTCCACCCGCGGGAAGAGGGCGCCCTGCTCGAGGGCTCCAGTCGCGGCGGCCACCGCCTCGGTCAGGGCCTGCTCGGCGTCGCCATCGGCCTCGCACACCACCTCGGAGACCTCGTCGTCGCCCTGGTCCGGGTTCAGGTACAGGTACCGTCCCCGGGCACCGGTCTCGGACAGGGCATAGGCCGCCACCTGCAACATCAGCCCCTGGGCCAGCTCCCGCCGCCACTTTCCAGAGGTTCGCGCCTTCCCGGTCTTGTAGTCGGTGAACACCAGGCCGCGCGCGTCGCGGTCCAGGCGGTCAACCCGGAACGACACCCGCCGGCCGCCCGGACCCACCTCCAGGTGACCCTCGAGCTCGGCGCCGAGGGTCGCTGGACCGCACCCGCCGGGCTCCCACTCGTGCCGCTGCGCGAGCTCGAGAAAGGGCAGCGCCAGCACCTCGAGGGCCGGGACCACGCCGCAGCCGAGCAGGCCCTCGGCCGCCGCCACGCGGCGGGCCTCGCCCCTGACCAGCCCCTCCAGGCTCTCTCTGTCCGGCCACGGCGCCGGGCGCGGCGGGCGCCGGCAGGCTTCGCCCACGGTGCCGCCGACCATCGCTCCCTGGCCCACGATCCGCTCCAGCACCCCGTGCACGACCATGCCCACCAGGCGCGGGTCGGCGCCGGGTAGGTCGAGGAACGGGTCGGCCAGCACCTCCATCCGCAGCAGCCGGGTGAGGAAGGTCCGCCACGGGCAGCGGGCCAGGCCCTCGAGCAGGGTCACGCTCGGCTCGCGGCGGCGCGGGTCGTCGGCCCGCGTGGGCGCGCCGACGCAGCCGGCGAAGGGACCGAGGTCGGAGCGCAGCAGGCGCGGGTCGACCTCGTCCAGGAGGTCGCAGCGAGCAGCGGCCACGACGCTGGCCGACGGCGCCTGGCGCGGGCTGCCGGCCCGCCGCCGCCCCTCGCGCAGCGCCGCCGCCAGAGCCCCGGTCCAGCGCGAGCGGTCGTCGCCCAGGCCGGCGAGAATCGCGTGCTCGTAGGCCGGGCGCGGCCCCTGGCGGCGCGGCCTGTCGTCCCACGGATCCGGCGCGACTACGTCGGTGCGAGTGCCGGCCAGAGTCAGGCGTTCCAGGAAGGGGGACGCGGCCGCCGGCCTGCCGCCGTCGTTGGCGTGCCAGGACAGGGTGACCTTACCGGCCGCGGCCACGAGCTGGGCGAAGAGGTGGCGCTCCTCGTCCCAGCCGCGCTCCTTGAGCGGGATGTCGGGCAGCACCGCGGCCAGCCCGGCCCGCACCGCGTCGGGCAGCAACGGGTCAGCACGGACCACGCGCGGGAACAGGTCACGGTTGAGACCGAGCACGAAGAGGACGGCGAAGGTGCGGCCGCGGGCTTCGGTCACGTTGAGCAGCTGGACGCCACCGCCGCGGCCCCCGACCGGCTCGGCGCCGAGGCCAGCCACGGCCCTCGCCACCACCAGCGCCCATTCCTCGCGGCTGATGTACCAGCCCGCAGGAAGGTCAGCCGCCGCGTCCCGCAGTGCCCTCGCCAGCTCGTCGCGAGCGCGCGCCGGGGCGAGCAGGCGGAGGGTTCGCCGCAGGTGCTCGCGAGCGGACGCCTTCCCCGGCCACGACCCCAGTACCTCCGCCGCCTGTCGGGCGCGGTCGACCCAGGGCGCGAGCTTGAGCAGCGGCAGTCGGCGGCGCCGGACCCGGGCCGGCTCGTCGCCCAGCGACCAGCCGGCCACCACCGGCAGCGGTAGCCCGGCCGATGGAAGGGCGGTCAGGTCGACGGCCGCCGTGTCCCCGAGTCGCACTGCGCCCAGCGCACGCAGCCCGGCCAGCACCTCGTGGAGCGGGCCGTGACCCTCGCTCCAGTGCAGCTCGAGCCACTGCTCGGTGGGCGTCTCCAACCCCCGCTCGAGCAGGCTCGAGAGGCCGCACGAGCGCCACTGCCGGGCCGCCACCGCGACCTTCGCGGCGAGACCCGAGAACGGGACCCCGAGGCGGTCGAGGTGTCGCCGCAGGACGGTGTCGTAGCCACGCAGGTCGCGGGCCACCACGGCCAGCGACTCGGGTGGCGCGCCGCGCTCGAGCTCCCGCCTCAGCTGCCGCGCCACCCACCGCACCTCGGCCTCCCGGTCACGCGCAACGACAACCCGCGGCACAGCCCTGCCCCCTCCCCGGCCCAGGTCCTGGGGCGACCCGACGACGCCAGCCAGACGCTCGGCAAAGCGGGCGCCGAAGGCGGCCCCCGAGTCCTCGCGCCCGGGGTCCGCCGGGTCCAGCGGCCGATCGAGGAAGACCACCGCGTCGCGGTGGCGAAGCAGGCTCATGACCAGGTCACCGGCCACGCCGGTGGCGTCGCCGAAGCCGTGAACCAGGACCGCCCGCGCCGGCGCCGCCTGCTCCGGGAAGACGGTGACCAGCGCGGCCGCCCGGGCGAGCAGGGTCGAGGCTCTGGCCACCCCCAACCGCTCCGCGCCCTCGGCGGTGAGGGCAGCCACCCGGACCAGGGCCCGCGCCCGCTCCCGCACGGCCGGCGCCATGGCACCGCTCGGCAGGGCTTCGAGCTGCTCGATCAGGGGATCGTGGTGCGACCCCTCCATGCCTGCGTCGAGGAGGTCGCGGACCGTGGCCGTGACGGCCCCGAAACCGTCCTCGAGGTGGGCCAGGCCCTCGGCCAGGGCCGGCTCCAGGGCGGCCAACCGGCGGATCAGGATCTCATAGGCCGAGGCTCCGCCGGGCAGGACCTCGCCGGCGCGCTCGAGGATCTCCAGCGCCAGACCGTGCAGGGTCTGGACCACGATCCCGGCCACGGCTCCGCAGCGCTCGACCAGCCGCCCGGCCAGGTGCAAGCGGAGGCTCTGCGAGGGAACCACGACCCGCACCGGCAGGGCGAGGTCGGCGGGCCCCGCGGCGCGCACCTCACCCACGAGGCGGAGGACGGCCTCCTCCACGGCCTGCGGTCCGTGACCCACCACAACATTGCCGGCCATGGTCTGATTGTACGATCGAGGCGCCGACGGCAGGGGCCCTGCCGGCGCGCGGTCAGAGCTTGGGGACACGCACCGTCACTCGGCAGGTGGCGGTGGCATTGGCCGGCCAGGCGGCCCAACCCGCGTAGGGCTTGCCGGCCTTGCTGGTGCCGGGGATGGGCAGGCCGCTGAGGTCGGTGTCCTTGAGCGCGCCGGAGCGCGTCTCGGCGATCTCGCCGGCCTCGTCGCCGCTGTTGACCTTGGGGAAGAAGCGCACGAAGGCGTTGCGCGCGCAGACCTCGATCTGGTCGGCGGCGCACATCACCGCAAAGTCGACCCAGGGCCCTACCGGGCCCGGGGTCCCGGGGGCCGGGATCGCGGCTGCACCGGCGCCCGGTGCTCCCGGGCCGTCCCGGCGCGGTCCGCCCACGCTGGGGTCGACCGCCCGCGCCTGGGTCGCCAGCGACCGGTCCTGCGGCGTGGGCTGCTTTGGCTGCACCTGCTGCGCGCGCCAGGTCCACGGCGCTACCGGATCCGGGTCCTGCCACAGGCCGAGCTGACTGCCGCGGCCCATGATCGAGGCCACGGCCAGACTTTCGTCCCTGGCGTCCACGGTCCAGGCCAAGCCGGCCTCGAGCAGCGCCTTGGCGGTCCACACCTCGCCGACCATGACCTGGCCCGTGATTTCGCCGGCGGCATCCCGCGCCCTGACCTCGACCCTCACCTCCTTGTTCAGCACGAGCCCGGCGAGCAACTGCTTCGCCTCCTCGCCGTAAGCTTGCTCGAGCTCCGGGGCGTCAATGTCGGCGAGGTTCACGACCAGGGGCTCGCCCCCACCGGAGACGACGTGGATGGTGTCTCCGTCCACGACCTCGAGGCAGCTTCCGGTGATGACCTCGCCGGCCTGACCGGGAGCGCCACCGATGACGACCAGACCGACCAGGAGTGCAAGGGTGGTGCGCATGGTGCGTTCTCCTCGCCCGCGCTTTCGGGCAGTACCCGAGTGTAGCAGTGCGGACGGTCATGGGAGCTGAGCGTTGTCGAGTGCAGCCCGGCCCGGCGCAGCCGGGCCGGCCGCCCGCTCCTTGCCGGCCTGTGCCGCGTGCTATTCTCCGGCCGTGAGACGCTCCCTCCGGCCATACCTGGCCTGTCCGCGAACCGGGGGGACGTCCTGCCCGGGCCCTGGCCACTGGTGCACCGTCACGAGCTTCCCCTCCTGCGACCTTGCGGCCCAGCCCGGGCAACCATCAAGCGCTCGGAGAAAGGACGCCACCCATGGTCCAGGAGCTGTTGCCAACCCAGGACCTGGTCCCCCACTGCTTCTGCTGCGGCCCGGCCAACCCGTCCGGCCTCAAGCTCCGCTTTGCGCGCGAGGACGACTCGACGGTGTCCACCCGCTTCACTCCGCCCTCGGAGTGGACCGGATTCGGCCGCATCCTGCACGGCGGCTTCCAGGCCCTGCTCCTCGACGAGACCATGTGCTGGGCGCCGTGGGGCCTGCGCGAGGTGCGGTCGTTCGTCACTCGCGGCATGAGCTTGACCTACCTCCAGCCGGTCTACGTGGAACGACCCCTGGTCGTGATCGGGCGCCTCGTCGAGGACCGCCGCCGGGAGATCCTGACCGAGGGTGAGATCCGTGGCGCGGACGGCCGCGTGCTGACCACAGCGACAGCCAGCCTGATGCGGGTCCCGGCCGCCAAGATGGCGTCCATCATGTGGCCACCCCGAGGGTAGGCTACGATGGGCGGCATGGAGACGACGCACCGACTGTTGCTCTGCCTGGCGCTGCTCGCCGCCCTCGGCCCGTGGACCCTGGCCGCGCCCCAGCAACCCACCCCCGCTGCCCGGCCCACGCCGGGAATCTTCGCTAAGGTCGACCGGACCGAGATCCTGATCTGCGGGCTGGTCGGCCTCGGCGCTCCCCTGCAGCCCGAGGACCTGACCTCGGAGTCGCTGGTCCTGGTTCCGGCCACGGCCCAGGAGCTCGTGGTGCGGCTCTCTGAAGAGGCGCGGAGCTTCGGCGTCGACCAGCGCAGCCTCAAGCTCGTCCGCGTGAGGCCAGCCGAAGGCGACCCCCAGGTTGTGGTCGTCGCCACCACGAGTTCGGGCGACGTCGCGGACCCGATGGCCTTTGCGCTGAGGCCTGTGCGACCCCTCACTCCAGGCGCCTACCAGCTCATGGTCGAGAAGCTCAGCGGCGATCTGCGCGCTTCAGCTCTCCGCTTCACGGGGTGCGGCTTCAGGGTCAGCCCGGAGTGAGGGCCCGGCCGGGCGTCCGTCGCTCCTGATGGAAGCCCGCCGGTCGCTCACGCGCTACAGCTCCACGCCCAGACGCTCCCATACCGACTCGTCCTCGCGGATCTCCTGCGCCTTGAGGTGGGGGAAGGTCCGGAACAGGAACCAGACCAGCGGCAACACCCCGAGGACGATGATCACGGTATCCGGGATGATGCGCAGCTGGCCGAGGAAGGCCACGATCGGACGCTCGAAGAAGGAGGCGTCGCGGGCCACCCAGAGGCCCTCCGAGAAGCTGGTCCAGGCCTGGGTGATGCCGACCGGGAACAGGGTCAGCAGGGTCATCGCCAGCAGCCCGCCGTTGAGCCCCCAGAACGAAATCCCGAGCAGGCGGTCGTTCCAGCTCTCGCGCCGCACCAGACCGCGCCACGAGAACAGGAGCAGGGCGATGGAGAGCATGCCGTAGGTCCCGAACAGGGCGCCGTGGCCGTGGTTGACGGTGAGGTAGGTGCCGTGCTCGAAGTAGTTGACCACCGGCAGGTTGATGAGGAAGCCGAAGACCCCGGCGCCGAGGAAGTTCCAAAACGAGCTGGCGACCAGGAAGAACATCGGCCAGCGGTACGGGAAGTCCCGGCCCTCGGCCCGGACCGACTTGTACTCGAGCAGGCCACGGACCACGAGGCCGAACAGCGGCACCGGCTCGATCGAGGAGAAGACCGAGCCGATGGCGAGCCAGAACGAGGGTCCGCCGTACCAGAAGTAGTGGTGGGCGGTGCCGAGGATGCCGCTCAGGAAGACCAGGGCGGCGGTGAAGTAGGCCACCCGCAGGGCCGCCTTGGCCGACACCAGGCCCATGGCCACCAGCAGCACCGAGATCACCGCCACGCCGAAGAATTCGAAGATGCTCTCGACCCAGATGTGGACCACGAACCAGCGCCAGTAGTCGGCCACCGTGAGGTGGGAACCGCGGCTGTAGAGCAGCCCGAAGGCAAAGAAGAACACCACCAGAATGGCCGAGAACACGTAGAAGTTGACCAGGGCGCGGAAGTGCGGGTCCTTGGTCTGGGCCGACCTCCCGCCCACACCGCGGTAGACGATGACCAGCCAGAACAGGAGGCCGGCGAAGAGCAGGATCTGCCACAGTCGTCCCAGCTCGAGGTACTCCCAGCCCTGGTGGCCGAGCCAGAACCAGAGGTCGCCGAGCATGCCCTTGATGCCGAGCACCTCGCCGGTGAGGCTGCCTACCGCCACCAGCAGTACGGCGCCGAACAGCAGCTGCACGAGCAAGCCCTGGCGGCGCGGCTCGCGGCCGCCGACGATCGGCGCGAGGTAGATGGCGGACGCGACCCAGGTGGTGGCGATCCAGAGGATGGCCAGCTGCAGGTGCCACGACTTGGCCCAGCTGTAGGGAATGAGCTTGCCGACGAGCGGGAGGTAGAAGGTGCCCGGGTGGACCGTGTAGTGCGCGAGCAAGCCGCCGAACGCGGTCTGGACCAGGAAGAGCAGGATCACGATCAGGAAGAACTTGGCCGCCTTGAGCTGGCTCGAGGTGAGGGGCGCCGCGATCAGCTTGTCGGCCAGGGGTACGCCCTTGGCCTCGCCGTACCAGAGCTGGTCGCGGTGCACCCAGAAGATGAACAGGCCGAGGGCCAGGAACAGGGAGACAATGCCCCCGATGCTCCAGATGTAGGTCTCGGTGGTGGCCTCGTTGCCCACGCTGCGGTCGGGCGGCCAGTTGTTGGTGTAGCTGTGGTTCTCGCCCGGGCGGTTGGCCGAGGCGACCCACGCCGTCCAGAAGAAGAAACGTGCGATCTGGAGCCGCTCCTCTGCCGTGGGCACCGTGCCGGGCAGGAAGCCGTACCTGTGGTCCCCGTCCCGGAAGATCGCCTCCCAGAGCTGCTCGGTCTGCCCCAGTGCCGCCACCTGGGCGGTGCTTAGGCGGAGCGCGTCGCGGGCCTGGTCATAGCTGTTGGACTTGAGCTCGCGGCGGGTCCTCAGCTCGACCAGGTCGCGGGCCTCACCTTCCAGCTCGGCGAAGGGCCGGGCATAGCCGTCTCGAGCCAGCCGGTCGCGAACGGTCTCGCCCATCCGGTGCAGGGTCACGGCCGAGAACTCCATGCCGCGCTGCGACCCGTGTCCCCACACGCTGCCATGGTCCATGAGCCCGTAGCGCTGGTAGACGTCCTGGCCGGCGAGGATGTCGGCTTTGGTGAAGAGGACCGCGCCGTCCGGACCTGTCACCGTGCCCGGGTAGGGCGGCGCCTCGCGTTTGGCGAACACGCCGCCGATCAGCAGGCCACCCAGGGCCACGAAGAAGCAGATGATGGCCGCCCACTTGAGCCTTTCGATCGACATCGCCCCCTCCTTCCCAGGTCGAGCTCCTGCTCACCTGACGCCAAAGCGTCAATGATCACTCCCGGCCGCGCCCAATGAACGTGACGATGCTCTCGCCCGAGCCAACGGCCGTCGTGCGGCAGCACCGCGGCATGCGCTCGGGCTGCGCCCGGGTTCGCTGCGCACTGTTGTCCGCCGACTCGCTCATGGCGACTCCCCGGATATCAACTGCGGGTACATCCACGGTACCAGATCAGAGCTGGAGTCTGCGGTCCGAGTCCGTCTCGGCTCGGGTCAACCTCGCGGCAGAGCCGTCCGGCAGCCGGGCGCCTCAGCCCTGTGCGCCGGCGTGCTCCAGCTGCCAGCGGGCGGGCCGGCATTGTGGGTTGCGCTCCAGAGCCCTGCGCCAACCCTGGATGGCGGCGTCGTGGTCGCCGACCACGTCGTGGGCCAGGGCGCGCAGGAGGAGGGCGGGCTCGAGCTCGGGGTCGAGGGCCAGGGCACGGTCGAGAAGAACGATCGCCTGGCGGGGATCGCCGCCGTGCTCGGCGTCTGCGAACAGCCAAGGCTTGGCGGCCGTCACCAGGGCGCGCGGGTTGTCCGGGTCGAGCTCCAGGGCGCGGGCCACGGCGGCCTTGAGCTCGGCCTCGTGCTGCTTGGCCCGGAAATCGGAGCGGATGAGGGTCGCCAGGAGGTCGGCCCGCATCCGCTCCCGCTCCGAGCTTTCGGCTAGGCGGTCGACCAGGGCCAGGGCCTCCTCGGCCGCGGCGTCGATACGCTGACCGAGCAGCCGCCGTTCCACGCGCTGCTCGGCGGGCGTCTGCTCGTACTCGACGCGCAGCAGCTCGGCCACCAGCAGCCCGGCCTCGACGCGCACGGCGAGGCGACGGTCGCTCTCCCGCTCTGGCGTCCGCCGCAGACCGGACAGGACCAGGGTGGCGGCCTCGACATCCCAGGAGCGAGCCGCGGCGGCGAGCTCGTGGGCCGCGGTCTCCTCGTCAGCGCCCAAGACCGGCGTCATGGCGGCCAGGATCGCGATCACCGTCAGGCAAAGGGCTTTCATCGCCACTCCGTCAGCACCAGCATGGCTGGCACGAGCAAAGCGTCGCCGGCCAGCGCCACCACCATGGCCGCCGCGGCCAGCAGGCCGAAGTCGCGGATCGGGACAAATGACGAGAAGGCCAAGGAGAGGAAGCCGACCACTGCGGTGGTCGTGGTCACGACCATGGCCGGATCGACCTGGCGCAGCGCGGTCGCGACCACGTCCCGCATCGCGGCGCCGCTCGCCCGATTGTGCCGGACGCGCTCGAGTAGATGGGCCGTGTTATCGACAGCGATGCCCAGGGCCACGCTCGCCACCATCACCGTGGCCGCGTCCCCGACCAGAGCTACCCGGCCGCGTGCAACTGCGCTGGCGCGGGACCCGAACGGGCCGGCGCCGGCGTCGCGCGACGCGGCCGCGGCCCCATCCAGCCGGGCGTGGAGGGCCGGGACTCGCGCTATCAGCTGGTCGAACCCGGCGCCGCGGCCGCTCCAGATCATGGCCACACCGACCTGGTCGGGCGCCACCGGAGTCACGTAGGCCTCGCAACCCTGCTCCCAGTAGACCTCGACCATGTCGGTCCAAGGCGCGATCCGGTAGTGGCGGCGGACCCCGAACCGTTGTCCC
>Ga0316620_10000641_pt1 | contig 14191 bp, 11 predicted proteins | sample OWC_Aug_M1_C1_D5_FD_207651 | JGI IMG/M metagenome (GOLD analysis project Ga0316620, IMG submission 207651) | Wetland soil microbial communities from Old Woman Creek delta, Ohio, United States - OWC_Aug_M1_C1_D5_B | ecosystem: Environmental > Terrestrial > Soil > Wetlands | place: USA: Ohio... | reverse complement strand
GAATTGGAGAACATCCTTGAGCGTGCCACCGCCCTCTCCGCGGCGGAGGAGATCGAGCCGCAGGACCTGCAGCTGCGGCCGCTGACCGGTCCCGAGAGTACGGGGGAAGCGGGCGGCCCGGCCGTTGCGGGTGCAGGCGCTGCTCCGCTGCCCGAGTATCTGGACCGGGTGGAGCGCGATGCAATCCTGGATGCGCTCGCGAAGACCGAGTTCAATCGCACTGCGGCCGCGAAGCTCCTGGGAATCACGTTCCGCCAGTTGCGCTACCGCATGCAGCGTCTCGGCATCCGGGAGCCAGCCTCGCCGGCCGGTTCGGGGGCGTGATGCAGTTAGGCGCCGACGGCCGCGTCGCCGGCGCCGAATTCATCGCTTCGCCAAATTGCGACCCCCGGCCGCCGGGCGAGGCGGTCACGCTCCTCGTGCTTCACTCGATCAGCCTGCCGCCCGGGGACTACGGCGGCGAAGCGATTGAGCGGCTGTTCACCAACCGGCTCGATCCGGACGCCCACCCGAGCTTTGCCGCGCTGCGCGGCCTGCGGGTGTCGGCGCATTTCCTTGTGCGCCGAGATGGCGCGCTGGTGCAATTCGTGCCCGTGCAGCTGCGCGCATGGCACGCGGGCGAATCCATGTGGCGCGGGCGCGCGCGCTGCAACGACTATTCCGTCGGCGTCGAGCTCGAAGGCACTGACGGTAGCGCGTTCAGCGACGCCCAGTACGAGACGCTGACGGGCCTGACGCGGCGACTGCTCGATTTGTTGCCGATTCGCGACATCGCCGGTCATAGCGACATCGCGCCGCATCGCAAGACCGATCCCGGGACGCACTTCGACTGGATGCGCTTTCTGCGCGAGCTCACGCGACGCTAGCTCGCTCGGTTGCGCGGCCGCGCAGCGCGCGAATTTCGTCACGCGCGCTGTGAGCGCATCGCGCGCGCTTGCAATTTCTTGTTGCCGTGGTAAATTGCGCGCACTAGAATTAGTTCGAGAGCGCGTATCGAACACTATATATTGTGGTTCCGGCGGGGCCGCTAGAGGAGACGGCGGCCGATGGGCCAGGCCGGAACAAGAAGACTGAAGGCTGGTTAACCGCAAGGAGACGGTGGGGAATGCCTATGCAGATCGCTCAAGAGAACGCGAAGACCAGCAACGCGATGAGCGTGAGCATCCCGGAGTCAAACCAGTCGTCGCGCACCCCGTACTCCGATTTCCGCGTGATTCGCCGCAACGGCGCGGTGGTCGGCTTCGAGCCGAGCAAGATCTCGGTGGCGATGACAAAGGCGTTCCTGGCGGTCAATGGCAGCCAGGGGGCGGCGTCTGCACGCGTTCGCGAGCTCGTCGGCGGGCTGACCGACACCGTGGTCGGCGCCCTGATGCGCCGCCAGCCGCAGGGCGGCACCTTCCATATAGAGGATATCCAGGACCAGGTGGAACTGGCTCTGATGCGCTCGGGCGAGCACGACGTGGCCCGCGCGTACGTGCTCTATCGCGAGGAGCGCGCCAAGGCGCGTCTGCAAGAGAAGTCGACGCGCGATGCGCAGGCTGGCGGCGCCGGCATCGCGATCGTCGAGGGCGGACAGCGCCGGCCGCTCGATCTGGAGCCGCTCAAGCGGCTGCTGCGGTCGGCGTGCATCGGCCTGGAGGCGTCCGCCGACCCGGAGGTGATTCTGGAAGCGACGCTGCGCGACCTGTACGACGGCATACCCGTCGAGGAAGTGCGCAAGTCGACCATTCTGGCGGCCCGGGCACTGATCGAGAAGGACCCCGCGTACAGCTACATGACCGCGCGGCTGCTGCTGAACACCATTCGTCTCGAGGTGCTCGGCGTAGAGGTGAGCCAAGCGGATATGGAGGCGCGCTACGCGACGTACTTCCCGCAATTCATCGAGCGCGGGATCGCGGCCGAGCTTCTCGATCCGGAGCTCGCCAATTTCGACCTCGGACGGCTCGGCAAGGCGCTTGCGGCCAAGCGCGACCTGCAATTCGGCTACCTCGGGCTGCAAACGCTGTACGACCGCTACTTCCTTCACGTGCAGGGCAGGCGTATCGAACTGCCGCAGGCTTTCTTCATGCGGGTTGCGATGGGGCTCGCACTGCGCGAGAAAGACCGTGAGGCGCGTGCGATCGAGTTCTACGACGTCCTGTCGACGTTCGATTTCATGAGCTCGACCCCGACGCTGTTCAATTCCGGCACGCTGCGATCCCAGCTCTCCTCCTGCTATCTGACCACGGTAGCGGACGATCTGGACGGGATCTACGAAGCCATCAAGGAAAACGCCCTGCTGGCCAAGTACGCGGGCGGCTTGGGCAACGACTGGACGCCGGTTCGGGCGCTGGGCTCGCACATCAAGGGGACGAACGGCAAGTCGCAGGGCGTGGTGCCGTTCCTCAAGGTCGTGAACGACACCGCGGTGGCGGTCAATCAGGGCGGCAAGCGCAAGGGCGCGGTGTGCTCGTACCTGGAGACCTGGCACCTGGATATCGAGGAATTCCTCGAGCTGCGCAAGAACACCGGCGACGACCGCAGGCGCACCCACGACATGAACACGGCGAACTGGATACCCGACCTGTTTATGAAGCGGGTGCTGGAGAACGCCGAATGGACGCTGTTCAGCCCTTCGGATGCCGTCGAACTGCACGACAAATACGGCAAGGCGTTCGAGGAAGCGTACCTGCGCTACGAGGACAAGGTGGCGCGCGGGGAACTGAAGCTGTTCAAGAAGATTCCCGCCGTCCATTTGTGGCGCAAGATGCTGTCGATGCTGTTCGAGACGGGGCATCCCTGGATCACGTTCAAAGACCCGTGCAACGTCCGCAGCCCGCAACAGCATACGGGCGTGGTGCATAGCTCGAACCTGTGCACGGAAATCACTCTCAATACGTCGGCAGACGAGATTGCGGTGTGCAATCTCGGCTCGGTCAATCTGGTCGCGCACCTTGACGGCAATGGGCTCGATTTCGGCAAGCTGCGGCGCACAGTGCGCACTGCGATGCGCATGCTCGACAACGTCATCGACATCAACTACTACGCGGTCGACAAGGCGAGAAACTCGAACCTGCGTCACCGGCCCGTCGGGCTGGGAATCATGGGCTTCCAGGACTGCCTGCAGAAACTGCGGATCCCGTATGCGTCGCAGGAGGCGGTCGAATTCGCCGATCGCTCGATGGAATTGGTCGCGTTTTCCGCCTACTGGGCCTCGACCGAGCTGGCCGAGGAACGCGGCCGTTACGGCTCCTTCCCAGGCTCGCTGTGGGACAGGGGAGTGCTGCCGCAGGATACGCTTGACTTGCTTGCCGCGGAGCGCGGCGGCTACGTCGAGCTCGACCGTTCAGCAACGCTCGACTGGGATGCCTTGCGCGCGCGGGTCCGGCAGTTCGGCATGCGCAACTCGAATTGTCTGGCGATCGCCCCCACGGCGACGATCGCCAACATCGTCGGCGTGTCCGCGTCGATCGAGCCGACCTATCAGAACTTGTACGTCAAATCCAACCTCTCCGGGGAGTTCACGGTCGTCAACGAGTCTCTAGTGAACGACCTGAAGAACGTCGGCCTGTGGGACGAAGTCATGATTTCGGACCTGAAGTACTTCGACGGGAACCTGGCGCGCATCGACCGCGTCCCGGGGGAACTGCGTCGGCTGTACGCCACGGCATTCGAGGTCGAGCCGAAGTGGCTGGTCGAGGCCGCGGCTCGGCGACAGAAATGGATCGACCAGTCGCAATCGCTCAATATTTATATGGCGGGCGCGTCCGGCCGCAAACTGGACGAGACCTACAAGCTCGCCTGGATCCGCGGGCTCAAGACGACCTACTACCTGCGCGCGCTCGGCGCGACGCATGCCGAGAAATCGACGGTCAAGAGCGGCCAGCTGAATGCCGTGCCGACCGCGGCGGCGAACACTGAGGCTGCCGAAACCTCCGAGCCCAAGTTCTGTGCGATCGACAATCCCGAGTGCGAGGCGTGCCAATAACCACAAGACAGGAGAGCGTGCGCCATGCTGAGCTTTGAAGAGGAAGGAAAGCTGAACCCGATCTCCGGGCTGTCGATCAAGCCGAAGAGCGCCTTCGTGCCGTCTTCCGCAGCAGCCCCGGTGCAGGAGGAGCGCTTCGCCGCTGGCAATTCCTTCCGTCGCATTTCGGTGGAGGACAAGCGCATCATCAATTCGCGCGCCGACGTCAATCAGCTCGTCCCGTTCAAGTACAAGTGGGCGTGGGAGAAGTACCTCGCGGCTTGCGCCAACCACTGGATGCCGCAGGAAATCAACATGAGCCGCGACATCGCGCTGTGGAAGGATCCGGCCGGGTTGACGGAGGACGAGAGGCGCATCGTGAAGCGCAACCTCGGCTTCTTCGTCACGGCCGACTCGCTGGCCGCGAACAACATCGTGCTCGGTACTTATCGGCACGTGACCGCGCCGGAGTGCCGCCAGTACCTGCTACGCCAGGCGTTCGAAGAAGCCATTCACACGCACGCCTATCAGTACATCGTGGAGAGCCTCGACCTCGAAGAAGGTGAGGTCTTCAACGCCTATCATGAAGTACCGTCGATCCGCGAAAAGGACGAGTTCCTGATCCCGTTCATCGACACGCTCACGGACCCTGCGTTTCGCACCGGCACCCCGGAGAACGACAAGAGATTGCTCAAGAGCCTGATCGTATTCTCGTGCCTGATGGAAGGCCTGTTCTTCTACGTTGGCTTTGCGCAAATCCTTTCGCTCGGGCGCCAGAACAAGATGACCGGGGCCGCCGAGCAATACATGTACATCCTGCGTGATGAGTCGATGCACTGCAATTTCGGCATCGACATGGTGAACCAGGTCAAGCTCGAGAATCCCCACCTGTGGACTCAGCAGTTCCGTGAAGAGTTGAGCGAGCTGTTCCGCAAGGCGGTGGAACTCGAGTACCGTTACGCCGAGGACACCATGCCGCGCGGAGTCCTCGGCCTTAATGCGCCGATGTTCAAGGAGTATCTGCGTTACATCTGCAATCGCCGCTGCCAGCAGATCGGCCTAGACGCGCTCTTCCCGGGTGCGGGCAATCCCTTCCCGTGGATGAGTGAAATGATCGACCTGAAGAAGGAGCGAAATTTCTTCGAGACAAGGGTCATCGAGTATCAGACGGGCGGCGCGCTGAGCTGGGACTGAACCCGGCTCTTTTTTTGCCCACTGGCGCCATGCGACAGGAGACGAGCACGATGCACAAGATTACCGCCTGCAAGGCCGAAGAGGACTACAAGCTGTGGCTGCGCTTTGACGATGGGTTAGAGGGCAGCGTTTTCCTCGGCAATCTGCTCGAGATCGGCGCGTTCAGGCTGTGGCGCGACGTACGTGAATTCGAGAAGGTGAGCGTGGATCCGGAGTCCGCGACCGTTACTTGGGAAGGAGGAATCCGGCTCGATCCCGAGATTCTTTACCACGACCTGGCGTCGAGGTTGGAACGATGACTTGCAGCAGCAAGGGATTCAGCCCGTCCGGGGACGTGGGTTCCCGGATGGTTGAATAGTCCGGGCCAGCAAGGCCGGGCTCTCTTTGTAACTTCCTTTAAGGAGATCGTTATGGCAACAAAGAAAAAGGCGAAGAAAGCGAAGAAGGCCGCTAAGAAAAAGAAGAAGAAGGCATCAAAGAAGAAGAAGAAGAAGGCTGCGAAGAAGTCTGCCAAGAAGAAGTCAGCGGGTAAGAAGAAATCCGCCAAGAAAAAGAAAAAAGCAGCCAAGAAAAAGCCGAAAAAGGCTGCCAAGAAGAAGAAAGCGGCGAAGAAACCCGCGAAACCTGAGGCCGAGCCTGCGGCCCCGTTGACGACGGTCGAGGCACCACCGCCGTCAACTGCTGCGACCCCCGGCGCGCGAACCGCGCTGAATCCAGCAGCCGCATGGCCATTTCCAACCGGATCCCGGCCGTAACCGGAACCCGATCGGGAATGCGGCTTGGGGTGTGAACCCCTCGCCAGGCCCTGAAGCTGAGCGGACCGCCTTGGTCGTTTGGCCCTTACGCAAGGACCTAGGCGGATCCGCGAAGCTTCCTTTGATCCCGGCTGACGGGTCGGCCGGGCTCAACCTCCTGGGTATTTTACCGGGTGCCAGATCTGTCACAAAGCAGAAAAAAGCCGAACGAACAGTCGGTTCGCAACGGTTCGTAATGTCTAGTCTGCACCCAATGGAAGTGATTGACGAATCATGGAAATCTCGGCTATGATTCCATTCGCTGCGCTGCAACATACATCTAACGAAGCATGCGTGCAGCTGTGCTGTAGAGAGGGCCGGTCAGGCCCTTGGACAGCACCCCGCCAGACCGCCGAGCGGTCAAAGTTGGCGTGGTCGGACCCTTTGCCTGGCGACTCGGGCTTTGTAGCGGCGGGAACGCAAGCAAGGGAACGGGCGGCGCAAGATGCCTGGAGGTGCAAGATGGAAGCAACGCGCAACACGATTATTCGGATTCCGCTCCTTTCTGCGGGTATTCGCCTGCTGTCGCTGATGCGTGGCGTATTCGCCCTAGTCGGCCTGTTCGTGGTGTTCGCCGTAACGCTCCCTGCGCCGCGCCAGTTCCTGGTCGAGCAGGCCGGGGCAATGGTCCGCTCCGAAGACGCCTCAAGCGACGCGTCACCCATTTCGCCAACCGCCCCCGCGGCCCAGATCAGGCTGGGGGTGGCCGAGCACGAGCAGCGCGCGGTGGCGGATTTCATCGCCAAGCGCTACCGCGTGTCCGACCAGGCGGTGGCCGGGTTCGTGGCGACCGCATATCGCGCCGGCCGGCGCTTCGCAGTAGATCCGCTGCTCATCCTCGCCGTGATGGCGGTCGAGTCGCGCTATAACCCCGTCGCCGAAAGCGATGTCGGCGCGATGGGATTGATGCAGGTGCTGCCCAAGTTTCACCAGGACAAACTGAACGAGCATGGCGGCGCCGAAGCGCTACTCGATCCGGAGGTCAACATCGAGGTGGGCACGCAAATCCTGCGCGAGTATCTCAAGCGCTTTGGCGAGACCGAAACAGCGCTCCAAGTGTACGCGGGCGCGATCGACGAGCCGACTTCGCAGTACGCGAGCAAGGTGCTGGCGGAGCGCTCGCGCTTGAAGCAGGTCCAGGAACGCCTGCGCCGTCCCGGATAGCCGCCGCTCGGCTCAGGCGAGCGCCCCGCAGAAGCGAGCGATCCTGCTCGCCCCTTCCTCCAGGTCGGCCATCGCCCGCGTATACGCAAAGCGCAGGCGCGTTCGCGTTCCGTTGACGCCGAAATCCACGCCTGGGGTAGCCGCCACGCCCTCCCTTTCGAGCAACTCCATCGCAAAGCGTTTGGCGTCACTGCCGAAACGCGAGCAGTCCGCGTAGACATAGAACGCGCCGTTCGGCTTGACCGGCACCTCCAGGCCGGCCCGCTCCAGCGCCGCTACGATGAAATCGCGCCGGCGCTCGAATTCGCGCCTGCGCCCTTCGAGGATGTCGATCGTCTCCGGGAGGAACGCCGCGAGCGCGGCGTGTTGCGCGACCGCGGGCGCGCAAATGAACAGGTGCTGCGCAAGCTTCTCGAAAGTACGCACGCTCGCCTCCGGCACGACCGCCCAGCCTAGCCGCCAGCCTGTCATACAGAAGTACTTGGAGAAGCTGTTCACCAGCGCGATGTCGCCCGGCAAGCCGAGCGCCGTGCTGGGCGCCTCGCCGTACACCAGTCCCTGGTAGATCTCGTCGACGATGAGCAGGCCGCCGCGCTCGGCCACGAACGACGCGATGCGCTCGAGCTCGATGCGCGGCAAGAGGGTGCCGCTCGGATTCGCAGGCGAGCCGACCAGCAGGCCCAGGGTGGCGGATCGCCAGGCGTTCTGCACGCCGGCGAGCTTTGGCTGGAAGCGCGACTCCGGGCCGACCTCCAGCGCGCGCGCGACTCCCTCGAAGGCGCGCACGAAATGCCGGTATCCCGGGTACCCCGGGTCGGGTATCAGCACCTCGGCACCGGGTTCAACATAGAGCGCCAGCAAGAGCAGGAGCGCGCCAGAGGCGCCTGCCGTGACGGCGATGCGTGAGGCCGGGACCTCGACCCCGTAACGCGCGGCGTAGTGCTGCGCGATCGCCTCGCGCAGCGCCGAAAGACCGAGCGCAGCGGTATAGGCAGTGCGGCCCTCGCGCAGCGCCCGCACGCCGGCTTCGACCACAGGCTCGGGCGCAGTGAAGTCGGGTTCGCCGATCTCCATGTGGATCACGCGGCGTCCCTGCGCCTCCAGCGCCTGGGCGCGTGACAGAACCTCCATTACTTCGAAGGGCTGGATCTCCGCGGCGCGACGCGCCGTGAGCACTCTAGAGGGCGCGCCGGGAATGCGCATGCGCTTGAGCCGCAAGGAAGAATGGCGCCGATTATACGGAGTCCCGCGCTATAATTTTTCCCCCGAGCGCTCCGGTTTTCGCACCCTATGTGGAGCCGCACGCGCGGGGTGCGAGGAGCAATCGTGGACGAGCAACTGAAGAAGGGTGCGCTGGAGTATCACCAGCTGCCGCGCCCTGGCAAGATTTCGATACTTCCGACCAAGCAGCTGATCAACCAGCGCGATCTCGCGCTGGCGTACACCCCGGGCGTGGCCGCCGCCTGCGAGGAGATCGTCCGGGACCCGGCACAGGCGGTCAATCTGACGTCGCGCGCCAACCTGATCGGGGTCGTGACCAACGGCACCGCGGTGCTCGGCCTGGGCGCGATCGGGCCGCTGGCGGCGAAGCCGGTGATGGAAGGCAAGGCGGTACTCTTCAAGAAGTTCGCCGGCATCGACTGCTTCGACATCGAGCTGAACGAGCGCGACCCAGACAAGCTGGTTGAGATCATCGCCGCGCTGGAGCCGACCTTCGGGGGCATCAACCTAGAGGACATCAAGGCGCCCGAGTGCTTCCAGATCGAACGCAAGCTCAGGGCGCGGCTCAAGATCCCGGTGTTCCACGACGACCAGCACGGCACCGCGATCATCGTCGGCGCCGCCGTGTTGAACGGCCTGGCGGTCGTCGGCAAGGAGCTTGCGAAGGTGCGGCTGGTGACTTCCGGCGCCGGCGCAGCGGCGCTCGCCTGCCTCGATCTGCTCGTCAAGACGGGACTGCCGATCGAAAACATCACGGTCACCGACATCAAGGGCGTGGCGTACAGGGGCCGCAAGGAGGAAATGGACCCCGACAAGGAGCGCTACGCGAAGGATACGCGGGCGCGCACTCTGGACGAGGTGATCGAAGGCGCCGACATCTTTCTCGGACTGTCGGCGGGCGGTGTCCTGAAGCCGGCGATGGTGGAGAAGATGGCCGCGCGCCCGCTCATCCTCGCGCTCGCCAATCCCGAACCGGAAATCCGTCCCGAGCTCGCCAAGGCGGCTCGTCCGGATTGTGTCATCGCCACCGGGCGCAGCGACTATCCCAACCAGGTGAACAACGTACTGTGCTTCCCGTTCATCTTTCGCGGCGCGCTCGACGTCGGGGCGACCACCATCAGTACGGAAATGGAGCTGGCGGCGGTGCGCGCGATCGCCGAGCTCGCGCGCGCTGAGACTTCGGAGCAGGTCGCGCAGGCCTACGGCGTCGAGTCGCTCAGCTTCGGTCCCGATTACCTCATCCCGAAGCCGTTCGATCCGCGGCTCATCGCGCGCATTGCCCCGGCGGTCGCCAAGGCGGCGATGGATTCTGGCGTGGCGACGCGCCCGTTGGCCGATCTCGATGCGTACCGGGAGTCGCTGACACAATTCGTGTACCACTCCGGCCTGATCATGAAGCCGCTGTTCTCGGCAGCGAAGGCCGCGCCGCGCCGCGTCGTGTACGCGGAAGGCGAGGACGAGCGCGTGCTGCGCGCCGTGCAGGTGGTGCTCGACGAGGGTCTGGTCAGGCCGCTGCTCATCGGGCGTCCGGCGGTCATCGAGCGGCGCCTCAAGCAGCTCGGCCTTCGCATGCGGCCCGGGGTCGATTTCAACCTGGTCAATCCGGACGAGGACCCGCGCTATCGCGACTACTGGACAACGTATCACAAGCTGACGGAACGCAAGGGCGTATCGCCCGAGTACGCGAAGATCGAGATGCGGCGCCGCAATACCCTGATCGGCGCGATGCTCATGCACAAGGGCGAAGCCGACGCGATGCTATGCGGCACGTTCGGCGCGCACGCGCTGCACCTGCACTACGTGGATCAAGTGATCGGCCTGCGCCAGGGCGTTCGCCACTACGCGGCGATGAACGCTCTCATGCTGCCCAAGCGCATGGTGTTCATCTGCGACACCTATGTCACGCCCGATCCGGACGCCGAGAACATCGCGGAGATGACCATCCTCGCGGCGGAAGAGGTCCGGCGTTTCGGCATGGCGCCCAAGGTGGCGTTGCTCTCGGCGTCAAATTTCGGCTCGGTGTCGCTGGATTCGGCCGAGAAGATGCGCCGCGCGCTGGCGTTGCTGCACGAGCGCGCCCCGGATCTCGAGGTCGAAGGCGAAATGCACGGCGACGCGGCGCTTTCGGAGGAAATCCGCCTAAAGGTGTTCCCGAATTCGCGCCTGCGCGGCGAGGCCAATCTGCTCATCATGCCGACGCTCGAAGCCGCGAACATCGCTTTCAATCTGCTCAAGACGGCTGCGGGCGACGGCGTGACGATCGGGCCGATCCTGCTCGGCGCTGCACGCACCGTTCACATCCTCACGCCCTCGGCGAGCGTGCGCCGGATCGTCAACATGACCGCCCTGACCGTCGTGGACGTCAATGCGCCGCGCGGCCAGGATCAGAGCCTGTTCTGAGGTGCGGCGGCGTCGCGCATGACGAGCGAGAGCTCATCCGCCGACAGCGCGCCGCCGCGGCGCACCCGCCCGCGCGCCGGCCTGGTGCTGACCGGCGGCGGCGCGCGCGCCGCCTACCAGGTGGGGGTCGTCAAGGCCGTGCGCGATGTGCTGGGCAGCCCGGTGCGAAATCCGTTTCCCATCCTGTGCGGGACTTCGGCCGGGGCGATAAACGTCGCGACGCTCGCGGTGCATGCAGGCGACTTCACGCAGGGTGTGTCGCGGCTGCTCGAGGTCTGGGAGCACATGCGCTGCGCCAACATCTATCGCACCGACCCCTGGAGCATCTTCAAGAGCGGGGCGCGCTGGCTTTCGTCCATGATGCTCGTATCGCGGCACAATCCGGTTTCGCTGCTCGACAACGCGCCGCTGCGCCAGATGCTCGAGTCGAGCCTTCAGTTCGAGCGCATCCAGCAGCACATCGACGCTGGCGCGCTGTACGCGGCGTGCGTGACCGCGTCGGGCTACACTTCGGGCCAGAGCGTGTCGTTCTTCCAGGGCGGTTCCGGACTCGAGGGCTGGGAGCGCAATCAGCGGATTGGCGCGGCGGTGACGCTCAAGCTCGAGTACCTGCTCGCCTCCGCGTCGCTGCCCTTCATTTTTCCGGCGGTCAAGGTGCACCGCGAGTACTTCGGCGACGGCTCGATGCGCCAGATCGCACCGGTGAGCCCGGCGCTGCACCTCGGCGCGGACCGCGTGCTGATCGTCGGCACCGGCAGGCAGACGCTCGACCAGGCGCGCGCGCGCTCGAACATCTATCCGTCGCTCGCGCAGATTGCCGGCCACGCGCTGAACAGCATCTTTCTCGACAGCCTGATGGTCGATATCGAGCGCCTGGAGCGCATCAACCGTACGCTGAGCGCAATCCCGCCCGAGCGGCTCGCGGGGTCCGGCGTCGAGCTGCGCCCGGTCAAAGTGTTGTTCATCACGCCATCGCAGGCGATCGAGCGCATCGCGGCGCGATTCCTGCACGAGCTGCCGAGTACCGTCCGTTTCCTGCTGCGGCCCACCGGCGCGCTCAGCCGCGCGGGCGCCAACCTGGCGAGCTACCTGCTCTTCGAGGAGCCGTTTTGCCGAGCGCTGATCGATCTTGGCTATCAGGACACGGTGGCCCGCGAGGCCGAGGTGCGCGCGTTCTTTGAGGGTGTCTAGAGGAGGTTCGTATGGCCGACACGTCCCAGACGCAGGATCCGTTCGAAATGTTCCGCCGTCTGTGGGGTCCGCTTGGCTTGCCCGCGCCCGGCATGGCCATGCCCACCCTCGACCCGAAGGAAATCGAGAAGCGCATCTCGGACCTGCGTTCGGTCGAGGCGTGGCTTTCGATGAACCTGAACATGGTGCGTTTCTCGATCCAGGGCCTCGAGCTGCAGAAGGCGGCGCTGAATGCGATGCGGGCTGCGGGCGAAGCGGGAGCGCAGGCAGCCTCGTCCAGCGCGGCCGGCTCGCCGTTCGGCGAGATGGCCGCCGATGCGGCCAGCAGCGCGGCGAGCACGCTGTTCTGGCCGTGGGCCATGATGCAGCAGGCCATGGCGGCGCGCGGGGCCCAGCCCGGCGCGGCCGCGCAACCTGGCGAGCCGGCGCCAGAGGGCGGCGGGAAGAAGTGAGCCGCTTTCGCTACGCGCACGCGGCCCACGCCGACTGGGGGCGCAGCGTCGCGGACTGCGCCGCGCAATTGGGACGGCCCGATCGCGGCCTGGGGTTCGCGTACTTCACAGAGCCGTTCGTTGCGCGGGCGCGAGAGATCGTCGAGCGGCTGCGGCAGGCCACCGGCGTCGCCGACTGGGTCGGCTCGGTCGGCCTGGGCGTGGTGGCGACTGGGGTGGAGTATTTCGACGAGCCGGCGCTCGCGGTCATGGTGGCCGACCTGGAGCCGGCGACTTACCGCGTGTTTTCCGGACGCACCCGTCCTCCCGCGATCGGCGAGCGTACGCCGGGCGGGGCGCGCGCGGCGCACTTCGCGGTGGTGCATGCGGATCCGCAGACGCCGGACGTGGCGGGCCTGGTGGCTGACATGTCGCGCAAGCTGGCGAGCGGGTTCGTCGTGGGCGGGCTGTCGAGCGCGCGCAGCGATGCGGTGCAGGTCGCGAACGACGTGGTCTCGGGCGGTCTTTCGGGCGTGGTGCTCGCCTCGGATGTCGCGGTCTCGACGCGGCTCACGCAGGGCTGCTCACCCTTGCCGCCGCCGGGTGCGCAGTCGCCCGGCGGCCGCTACCGCGTTACCGCGTGCGATGACAACGTGATCGCGTCGTTGGACGGGCGCCCGGCGCTCGACGTGTTTCGCGAAGCGGTCGGCGAGCTCTTGGCGCGCGATCTGCGGCGCGCCGCATCGCAGGTGCTGGTCGGCCTGCCGGTGCGTGGCTCGGACAAGCAAGACTTCCTGGCGCGCCACCTGGTCGGCATCGACGTGCAGAACAAGCTGATCGCGATCGGAGAACACGTCGCGCCCGGCGACGAGCTCATCTTTTGCCGGCGCGACGGACCGAGCGCGACCGAGGATCTGCGCCGCATCCTGGGCGAGTTGCGTGAGGATCTGCCGGGTGAGCCGCGCGGCGCACTGTATTTCTCCTGCGTCGGGCGCGGCGAGAACATGTTCGGGCGGCGCGGCGCGGAACTGGAGCTGGTTCGCGACGGGCTGGGCGACGTGCCACTGGTAGGATTCTTCTGCGGCGGCGAGATTTCGCACGACCGGCTGTACGGCTACACCGGCGTGCTGACGGTTTTTCACTGAGGAGAAGAACGACATGTCAAAAGCAATACGCTTTCACAAGACCGGCGGCCCAGAGGTTCTCCAGCTGGACGAGGTTTCGGTCGGCGAGCCGGGGCCGGGCCAGGCGCGCGTACGGCACACCGCGATCGGCGTGAATTTCCTCGATACCTACCAGCGTTCAGGCCTGTACCCGATCCAGCTGCCCTCGGGCGCAGGCAATGAAGGCGCGGGCGTGGTCGAGGCGGTCGGGCAGGGCGTCACGCAGCTCAAGGCAGGCGACCGCGTGGCCTACACCGGCGGTACTCCCGGCGCCTACAGCGAAACGCGCCTGTATCCGGCGGATCGCCTGGTGAAGACGCCCGCGGGCATCAGCGACGAGCAGGCCGCTTCGATCATGCTGAAGGGCATGACCGCGCAATACCTGATCCATCGCACCTACGCGGTCAAGCGCGGAGACACCGTGCTGTTCCACGCCGCGGCCGGCGGCGTCGGGCTGCTCGCCTGCCAGTGGCTGAAGGCGCTCGGCGCCACGGTGATCGGAACCGTCGGTTCCGACGAAAAGGCGGCGATCGCCAAAGCGCACGGCTGCGATCACGCGATCGTCTACACGCGCGAGAACTTCGTCGAGCGCGTCAAGGAGATCACCGGCGGCAAGGGCGTTCCGGTGGTGTACGACTCGGTCGGCAAGAGCACTTTCGAGGGCTCGCTCGACTGCCTGCGCCCCTT
>Ga0316620_10000640_pt1 | contig 14205 bp, 15 predicted proteins | sample OWC_Aug_M1_C1_D5_FD_207651 | JGI IMG/M metagenome (GOLD analysis project Ga0316620, IMG submission 207651) | Wetland soil microbial communities from Old Woman Creek delta, Ohio, United States - OWC_Aug_M1_C1_D5_B | ecosystem: Environmental > Terrestrial > Soil > Wetlands | place: USA: Ohio... | reverse complement strand
CGATATGTCCGGATAGGCCGAGGGAGCGCTGGTTCCCACGGTTGGAGGCAGCGGTGATCTTCGGTTCCATGTCAACGGATGGCCGCCGGAGCCGGTAGCAAAGGTAGCCTGTCCTTGCAGAGTTCGTCCGTCAGCCGACAGTGTAAGGCGCCGGTCCTGCGCATATCCTACCGCGGATGAGGAAACGCCGGCGGTGTGCACCAGCCTTGCAGTCAGGATGCCGTCGCGCGAGATGGTCCCCTCCATGCGCCAGCTGATATTTCCATACGTACAGGTGGCAATCAGATTTCCGCCCGTCTGGCTGATGCGCACCAGATTGCCCCCTTCCATCCATTCTCCCGTAATGTCCGGGTATCCCGCGGCGTTGACGGGCCGCTGCGCCAGGATCCAAGATGATCCGACAGACAGGCAGACGATGAGAATCGCAGATGCAATCAGGCACTTATTCAGACTCATGTTTCCTCCGTGCAGAACTTAAGCAACAATCGGCAGACATCGATGCCGGCAAATGCGGCCGGCGTCCGAATCTGCAACAGGACACCTTGCCCGGCAGCAGGATCTTATCGGCAACTTGAGTCCGCAACATGCTAGGGGAACATGACCCAGCCTATTCCGGCCGCAAGCTGTCGGCAAGTTTATCCCCATCTCAGGCATATGGAAACCTGTTCCGAAAATAGAACGAAAGCCACCAATGTCGGGGTCGGGATCGGGATCGAAGCGCACATCAACACGATCCCGATCCCGACCCCGATCCCGAACGCTTTCATGCGTCATCGGGTGCGCCAATGGCGCATGAGGTGCTGCTTCGGAATCAGGCACGGTGATGCCGACCCTGCCTGTCGAGCTGGTGTATAATCTCCATCAGCACCAGGTACATTCGAATCCGAAGAAGGCATCGCCATTGGCACGGGCACTCCGGCCGGCAACAATAGACCGGTCGTATGTGGGCCGCGGCCGGGACATGAATACTGCGGTTTCCCGGACCGTCCTCTGCGTGACGTCATTGTCCGGATCACGATCTTGTCGGTGTGAGGAGGAGATGCAAATGGATAGGCTGTCGAAGGCTGCCCTTCATCAATCCCGGCCACCGGTCAGTCCGATTTGTTGGTATGGGCCTGAACGTGCAATGTAAGGTTGCGGACATGATGCTTGGCGGCCAGCTCGAATACTAGGAAGACATCGATAGGACTCCCAGGATCGGCAGATGCTCAGTTTCACAAGAAATGAATTGGAGGAACACACCAAATCCCTTTGCACTCCGGAGCAGTACCGTCTGAAGCTGCAGAACTATAAAAGCGTCGAGCAATCCTTTGCGGCCAGGGCTGAACATTGCGATGGCCTGCCCGTCATTCTTCATGTTGAACCTTCCGGCAACTGCAACTTGGCCTGCCCTATCTGTCCCAGAGGGCAAGGACTGATCGAGCGGACCGGCTTTCTCTCCATGAACGCGTTCCGCAGATTCTTCGATCCGCTCAGCGAGACATTGTCCAACATGATCGTCAGCGGCTTTGGCGAGCCCCTGCTGAATCCTGACGTCGCCCGGATGATCCGGCTGGCCGGCAGACACGGGATTGCCACGCTCATGAATACCAACGGGATCGCTCTTCTCGAGAAGGTGGGGGAGATACTTGATTCCCGGCTGACGCGCATCAACATTTCCATGGACGGCGCCGTGTCCACGAGTTGTCACCGCTACACCGCAGAAAATCCCTTCTCCAGGGTTGTGCAAGGAGTTGAACGCCTGCGCACGGAGAAAGACAAAGGGAACTGTGCCTATCCGCGTATCCGAGGCCAGTTCATTGTGACCGTCGAGACTGTCGACGAGGTGGCAGCTCTGCGAAGCTGGGCTTTGGGAATCGGGCTGGAGGAAGTGAACTTCAAACGTCGGCATGAGATCATGCCGGGAGAAAAAGACAGGGAGGAGATTTTCGCCGGGATGGATCCCATGGAAATTGTGAATACGGGCAAGGTCGTTTCTGCCGAGCGGCTGCATTGGGCTCCCGGCGATTGTACGCATCCGTGGGATTCCCTCTTTTTGAGTTGCACCGGGGAAGCTGGGATCTGCAGTTTTGATCCTTACCTGTCCGTGCCCGGACTGAATCATGGATCCGACTTTGCCGCCCTGTGGAACGGCAATGCCATGAAGAGGGTCCGGCGATGGCACGCGGGAGGGAACACGAGAGTCCAGGCGCCGTGCTCGAAGTGCAACCGTTTGCCCGGATACCTTGTACCGGGCGGCTGAGCATCCTTTCCGAACCGCAGCATCGCCGGTTCTGCCGCAGGTGGCCTCTCCCGTCTTGCCGGCGATGCGCACGGATATCGTGTCGATTCTGAAGGGAAACATGAGGTCGACGGACCGGCCATGAATCAGGTAGCGCAACTGCTGCAACACACTCAGCGGGTTTCTCTGGAGTTGTCCAATCTCTGCAACCTGGCCCGCGCACACCCGCGCTGCCCCGCTCATCATGTGCGGCAGGCACTGGTCCTGCCGGCGGCCGTCGTCGAGGACGTCCTGGACACTTTGGGAGCCGCCGGATTCAGCGCCGGCAGGTACATCGCCTTCCACCTTTACAACGAGCCGCTTCTGGACCCCCGTCTCTCGGCCTTTGTCCGCCATGCGCGCATGCAGTGCCCGAGTGCGGGCATCATTCTCTGGTCCAATGGATGGTATCTCACGGAGACCATCGCACACGAACTGGTCGCCGCCGGCGTCACTCACATCATGCTTTCCGCCTATTCGCGTCGGGCGCAGGAAGGGTTCGAGGCGCTGCGCCGGCGGCTGCAGGAGAGCCTTGCCGCCGGTGTGCGGGATGGTCGGCTGCCGGTGTACTTCCGCATCCGGAGATGCAGCCGGCTGGACGATCGCATGCAGATGATCTCGCCGCCGCAGGAACCCGATGCGCGGCCGTGCTATCAGCCGCTGAGTGATCTGACCATTCGGGCTGATGGCTCTCTCGGGTTGTGCTGTTATGATTGGGCGGAGCAGAAGGTATTCGGCAACCTCAACCGGCAGCGGTTTGCAGACTGTCTTGCCGGCCAGCATTCCCAGCTCACTGCTCTATATCGTGACCTGAGCCGGGGGATTCGCCATCTGCCGGTCTGCCAGGCCTGTCACTTTCCGCGCCGGCGCGCTGACCTGCGCGCCGGATGGACCTGGCCGGAGGAGACAAAAGTCTTTGGTTGAACCTACGAGCCGCTCCCCCGAAATCATGCCGCCTGCTCCCGGCGGTCAAGCCGCCGGGAGTCGCTACTGGTCTGCCCGCAGGCATCTCGGTTATTACGAGGTCGTGCGACGCCATCTCGAAGAAACGGGCCCCGGGCGGATTCTGATGGATGTCGGCAGCCACGAGACACCGGTGGTGACCTTCGGGCGCTTTGCCCGTCGTATCGCGGTCGACGCGTGCCGCTGCTCTGAGTTTCCCGGTGTTGAATCGCACGTCGCGGACTGGCTGGAATTTGAGTTGGGCGAGCGGGCGTCCGTGATCACGTGCCTCCAGGTCCTGGAGCACCTGCCTGATGCCGCAGTTGGCCCCTTCGCCCGCAAGCTGCTGAGCAGCGCTGATGTCGTCATCGTTTCCGTCCCCTATCTGTGGCCCGCGGGTCAGGATGCCGATCACCTGCAGGATCCGATCGACGAAGCCAAGCTCGCTGCCATCATGGGCAGGGAGCCCTCGGAATCGACCATAGTCGCCGAGCATCCGTCCCAGCTGTCACACCGGCGTCTGGTGGCTGTGTACCGGCAGCCCCACGTTCAAGAGACAGCTGCGCGAGCCGTCGAGAACAGTCAGGTGCTGGCACCCGCTCCTCCCTGGGAAATCCGCACGATTGGATGGACGCTCGGAAATGACTGTCCCTATCGCTGCAGACACTGCTATTCCCTGTCCGCGCGCAAAAAGGGACGGGACATGGAACCGTGGATGGTGGATCGGATTGTCCGCCAACTTGCCGATAACCGGATTGCCTGTGTCAATCTTGGCGGCAACGAGCCTCTGTTCACCAACGGCACGGATCCCCGGCAGTCACTCCTCCCCTGTATCATCGAGCGCCTCCACCGGAACGGCCTGGTGGTGGGTCTGACTACCGCCGGAATCACGCTGACCTACCTTGATCAGCACCATCCCGATATAGTCCGGATGATCAGCGACGTCGATATCAGCCTCGATTCCCCGTATGAGATCGAGCACAACCGGAACCGGGGGGCGAATCTCTTTCCGGTCGCGCTGGAAGCCTTGTCGGTGGCACGGCGGCGCGGGATTCCCCGGAGCATCGTCATGTGCGGCATGTCATGGAACTTCACCAGGCAGCATTTGGCCGACATGGTCGGCCTTGCTCGCCGCCATGAAGCATTCGTGCGCATCAACACGCTCAAGCCGGTGGAGGCTGCTCATACGGCGGTGGAACTGCCTCCTGTTCAGTTCTATGAAGGATTCCAGCATCTGATGGATTTATGCGATTCCGTAGACCTCGGGGAGCCCCCTCTGGCAGCACGGGTCGGTTCAGTGCGGCCGCAAGGCTGCCCCTGCGGCCGGACGAGTTGCCGTATCCACAGCATTACGCCCCAGGGCACGGTCCCGGTCAGTCCTTGCGTGTATCTGCACGGTTACGCCACCGGAGATCTGCTGTCGGACGACTTCCGGGAAATCATCGGTTCTCCCCCGTTCGAGGCGTTTCGTCTGCGTAACGCCAACCCGCATTGGGTGCAGGGCTGCGAGGGTTGCCATCTGCTGCTTTCCTGCCGCGGCGGGTGCGCAGCGCGCAGTTATCTGCACTCGCTCCATCACGGCGGGTCAGGGAACCTCCTTGCCCGGGATCCCTATTGTCCGCGGGGTATGCCCTCGTGGGCGGCGCGCTATCCAGGCTCCTGCCCTCAATCCACGAGCCGGCTCGTGCACCAGGACTACCTGTGCACCTGGATCGGCAAGCCCAGGGAGAATTCCGCACCGTGATTTCCGAGCCGCTACACCCCGTCTCCGTTTCCTGCCGGGAGCCCTCATCCGATCAAAGGTGCCGCTTCAGGCCCAGCAACCGGACCGGCGTGCGTGTCGTGGTACGCCTGACGCAACGCTGCTGCATGGCCTGTGACCACTGCCTTGCGGGCGCCGCCGGCACGGGCGGCCATGATCTCACGGTGCAGCAGTGGCAAGCGATCCTGAGCGAACTTTCGGACATTGCCGCCCACAAGGTCTTGTTGTCGGGCGGGGAGCCCCTGCTCTTCCGAGAACTGCCTGGGTTGGTCCGATCGATAGCGGCGATGGGAATCGCCACGGACCTCAACAGCACACTCTGGCCCATGACGCGTGCTCTGGCGCGCGCTCTTGCCGACGCCGGCTTGAGTGAAGCCTCAATCTCCCTCGAGGGTCCGGAAGATATTCACGATGCCATGCACGGCCGGCCCGGCGCACGGGCAAGGCTGCATGCCGGCGTACAAATGCTGCGTGAACTGGGCATCTCGGTCGACGGCTCTTTGTGTGTCACGCGGACGAATATCGAGCATGTGCTGTCCACCATCGCCGAAGGAGCCCGCTGGGGGCTGGCATCCTTTACCGTGTCACGGACCCTCCCCATCGGACACGGAGCGCGCCGGACAGCTGCTGCAGTCCCGGAAGACAGGCTCGCTGCCTTGCACCGGACGCTCACCTCGGGCGGCGGCCAAACGGATATTCCCTTGCGGCTGGTGGGGCTGCTCGGACCGCCTGCCGCCGCCGACTGTCCGCAGGGCCAGTCCCTGATCGGGATTCGTGCCGACGGCACGGTGACGCCCTGCCCGCTGTCGCGCGATGCAATTCCAGTTGCCGTCCGGCCGCTGGATGTCGGATTACGACAGGCCGTGGCAGGCATGCGGGATGCTCTGCAAGGTGTGGAAGCGGGCCGCTGTTGGGGGCCCGACGCATGACGCAGCCTGCTGCCACCGGATCTTTGCGGGACAACTCCGACAGGATCTGCCGGTTCAGGCCGGTTACCGGCGGAGGGTTCCGAGCCGCGATCGAGGTTACGCGTCGATGCCGCCTGCATTGCCCCCACTGCTTCGTCCCCCCACAGCCGCTCGATCTGTCGCTGACTTCAATCCGCTGGCTCGCCGCAGAGCTCAAGCGCGAAGGATGCCGGAAGGTCATTCTGACGGGCGGCGAGCCGTTGCTGTGCGCGGATCTCGAGGAAATGGTCCGGGCGGTGACTGAGGCCGGCATTGGAGTGGACCTCAACAGCTCGCTCGCCGGCCTGGCCGCCGGGCGGGCCGGAACCCTGGCGGAAGCGGGGCTGAAGGAAGCCAGCGTCAGTTTCTACGGCGACCGTGAGTTTCATGATGCCTTCGTCCGCCGGCAGGGCTGTTATGATGCCGCACGCAGCGCGTGCTTTGCACTTCGTGCGTTCGGAGTCGACGTGGATGTCCACGGACCGCTCTGGGTGGAGAATCTCCGCCATGCCGCACACCTCTGCGAACTGGCGGAGCAGATCGGCGCCTCCAGCCTGACATTTTTCAAAATCGTGAAATCGCCGCATGCGACCGGCAGGTCCTGGCAGGCAAGGTATGCGGAGCCTGCCGAAAGCGCCTTTGCAGGCCTTCTGGATGAAATGCGTCTGCATACCTCGATCCCGATCCGCAGCGTCGGATTCCGCCGGTCCGCCGGCGAGGCATGCGAGCAGGCGTGCTCGATCGTAGGCATCGATGCAGCGCTGCGCCTCACCCCCTGCCTGCTGTCCCGATCGCTCTATCGCGATCCTGCAGTGATCCGCCGGGGGGCGTTGGGAGAAGCATTGCGCCTCCTCCGAGAAGAAGTACGGCGCGGCGATTGGCAGCCGTGGTGCGGCCAGGATGTGCCGTAGGCCTCTGCCGGCTGCAACCGGGCCCGTGGCTACCGCGCCTCTCTTGCCCGTTTCAACTTTGCGACGTCGATCTTCTTCATCCGCAGCATGGCTTTCATCACCCTTCCCGCTCTTGCAGGATCGGCGTCATTCAGCAGCCTGCCCAACCCTGAGGGAACGACCTGCCACGTTACACCATACCTGTCCTTCAGCCAGCCGCACTGCTGTTGCTCCCCGCCTTCGGAGAGCTTTTCCCAGAGCCGGTCCACCTCCCTTTGGGTCCGGCAGTTCACGACAAATGATATGGCGGGAGAGAACTTGAAGATCGGGCCGCCGTTTAGCGCAACGAACTCCTGTCCTTCGAGCTCGAAGGACACAGTCATCACCGCGCCTTTCGGCATGCCGGAGACCTTCGCTCCGTCTTCCCCATATCGGGTGATGGCGCCGATCTTCGAATTCCTGAAGATCGAGGCGTAGAAATTCGCCGCCTCCTCGGCCTGCGTATCGAACCACAAAAATGGGGTGATCTTTTGCATACGGTCTGCTCCTCGATGGATCATCGTTGGTTCGCGATGTTTGATTGCCGTCTCTGGTTCGTCACGATCTCCAATTCGCGAAAGCGGTCAACTGCCTTGCTGTTGCCGAAATCTTCGAGTTCGAACAGCTGTCGGACTTCAATCTCGGCGTCCTCACCCTCGCCAACGGGGTTGGGGAAACGCAGGGCCCACGCCATTGCCTCGTCGCGCGACTTCACGCGAATGATGGTGTAGCCGGCGATAAGCTCCCTGGTCCCGGCGAAGGGTCCGTCGATCACCGTGCGCTTGTCTCCGGAATACCCTACACGCCACCCCTTTGCGCTCGGCTGAAGCCCCGAGGCGTCGAGCAGTGCACCGGCCTTCGCCAGCTCTTCGTGGTACGCGCCCATTGCAGCAATAAGCGATTCGCCCGGCATGACGCCGGCTTCTGAGTCGCGGGTGGCCTTGACAATGATCATGAATCGCATGGCAAAATCTCCTTTCCGGCATTCAGGCTTTTCCGGAGACGGCGCGCCGGCGTTCGCTGCTTTGACGGATCATGTCGGCAAGGTCCGCCGCGGGGCGAATTTCAAAGGGTCCTCCCCGCACGCCCGGGTGCTTGGACATTAGCTGGATGGCATGGTTGAGATCCCTGGCTTCCAGGATCAGGATCCCGCCCAGGTACTCCTTGGTTTCGGAGCAGGGTCCGTCGGTGACGGACACCTTGCCGTCCCGGAAACGCAGCGTCACGGCGTTCCGAGGGGGTTGTAGTGCCTCGCCGCCGGCGAAATGACCGTTTTTTCGGAGCACGTCATCGTAGGCAAAGCACTCGTCAACAAAAGCGTTTCGCTCATTCTCGGCCATCGCCTCCCATTTGTTCGGATCCATGTAGCCCAGGCAGATGAATTTCATGGTTTCCTCCTGTTTCCGGTCCATGCCCCATATTCGTTCGAGGGGGCCGGAACCGACGTCCGGGCTCACGGTTTGTGAGGGAAGCCGTGGCCCCCTCCCCCTCGACATCATTATTCGCCCGCCCTGGGAGTTACTCAAGCCGGGCCGCGGCATGGCGGCCGATATAGGGATACCGGATCCGGATTTGGCCCGGACTGAGCATCTTTGACCTGTTTTCGGAAATCAGCGGCGAAAAAGAGGCCAATTTACGCAGTTCTTGGTACCTCTTATGTGGAGCTCCACATAAGAGATATCACGGAATCCTGGCTCCTGCGGCTGCTTTAAAGTCGCTGATCGTTCCGCAATCAGAATCGACGGATCCCGTGCCTTGTCGCGATTGTTCGGGAAAAATCAGGACCTCTTCTGGCAGCGCAGGAGATGGAACGAATAAGGGCAAAACCCGCCCGCGGAATTACAGGTGGGCTGAGCTCATGGGACGTGTGTTCGACTTTGACGTTCTGGTTTGCGATCGCTGTGGCGGGAGGATGAGGATTCTCGACGGCATAATCCCACCGGAAGCTGTCCGAAAGATACTGGATTGCCTCGGCCTGCCCTCCAGGCCCCCGCCGATTGCATCTGCGAGGTCCCACATGGACGAGCTGCAAGGGGATCAGGGGAACATCGAATCCTACGACTGCTGAGTGGAGCGCGGCACCTGCAGGGATGGCAGCAGAGACGAGCGGCGGGCTGCTTATCCGCTTCGCCTATTAGAGGTGCGCAAACACTACGTATCCCTTTACCTTGTTTAGAGTTATAATGCATCCGCGAACAGGATTTCGGGAAGGATTTGCCCGGAAGTTAACATAATCCTCCTTATCAGACGCGATGGGAGCGGCACGCATGGAGGTGTGCCTGAGGAAGGGCCCAATGACCAGACAGCTTGTCCTTCTTATCCCTGGATACCTGGAGGATCTTAATGCCGTTCGCGGAGAGACTTTGGCACAGGAACCGGGCCTCTTGGAGCAACTGCGGAAATGTTGTGAGGTAGCCGAATCTACCAGAGGAAAACGCCGTCTTCAGTAGCCTTGACCGGGGGGGCAGACTCCTGGAGCGAGATAGGAAGGGCGAGCTGTGCCGCACGGGCGTTCCACAGCATGACATTGCGATACCTGAATCGGGCATAGACTCGGGTCATCTCCAAGCTCCTATTGCGTGGAAAGGTTCCGGTTCGAGATTTCCTGCCCAAGTTGCCGTCCCCGCTCATGCTCAACCGCGAAGGTGACATGACAAACTAGGGGTTCTTGAACACCCCAGATCGGAAGCAGGATCAGGACCAGGGCAACCGGAGGACGCGACAAAGTTGCAGCTTGTTTTGTCTGTCGTGTCGGATTATCGGGACCGAAGTGGGTCTTGTGACGCAGGGACAATCGTGGGCGACACCCGTGTACCGTGACACTGGAGGGTACCGACAATGAGCTTCGCTAATTGGGTTCGAGAGGGGATCGCACATCCTCGGGTGGCCATCTACCTGAAAGTCGTGGCGGTCTTTTCACTCTTGGGTGCCTTGTCCCATCTCGGGAGCATCATGGGCATCAGGGGCTCCTGGGTGGACAAGCCCCTGCAATTCCTGATCGGCGACCCGTTGCTCTTGCTTGTCGATCTAGTGATGGCCTGGGGACTGTGGCGGACGAGGTTCTGGGCGGTGGTCGTGTGGGTGGCAGCGGTGGTCTTCCTTCAGGCCGTTCCGTTCCTGCTCTTCACCGAGCTCTTTGCGCCCGGTCCACGCGAGCGGATGACGCTGTACAGCCTCGTGGCGATTGACTTCGTGTTGCTGGGGATCCTCTTTCTGCTTCTGCCGCGCAAGAAGGCGAGTTGACCCCACCATCTTGGATTGTCTTGCCGAACGATCCTGGCAAAGTGTGTCCCGCGACTGCCTTCCTCATCAAGCCCGCATGAGAATTCTTGCAGCGATCCTTCCGGAAGACCCTTGGCGGCCTCGGCCCCCCTTGCGCCGCCAGTGCCGAAATGACGTGGTTTCCGGTTCTGATGGCCGCTGCGGCCTCCATGCGGCCATCTCAGTGGCCTCAGCCGAGGAGAGGCTGTATAATCTCCCGTTGGACAGCCATCGGACTCAGCCCGCCTTGCCGATTTAATGGGTACGGGACCCGCCAGCAGATTCCTCCCCCTGAAGTGATGACATTGAGCCTGTCCTTCGCCAAAACTCGGGCTGATCCCTGTCTGCGGATGCCGATGCTGACGACACAGCGATCATGTGGAGCAACGGGTCCCCTGAAAGCGGCGCGGGTCTGCGGCTGGCGCTTGCCAGGCAGGTTCTCTGAGCGAGTCGAAAGCGCAATCGCACGGTGGTATTTGGTCAGGTGCGAATGCTAGAGCCCAGGGTGGGCCGGTCAGGCCTATGCCGCGCGTCTCTCATACCGGTGATGGAGACCGCGGACTTGCGGAATTTCCACCACCCTTCCTTTCTCCGGCGGTTGTGCCGTGCGAGGCTCGGGTGTGTCCTTGTCCAGGGCCAAATGCGTTCTCGCCCCGTGGTAGTAGGCCACGTAAGAGCGCACAATTCGCCGCAGATGCGCTTCCCCGAGCACAACCACATGATCAAGGCACTCCCTGCGCAGGGTTCCGATTACCCGCTCCACGTACGGATTCTGCCAAGGACTGTGCGGCGCAATGACCACCTCCTCAATACCGAGAGCCTTCACTCGTTCCCGAAACGTCGTGCCGTACACCGCATCCCGGTCGCGGATCATGAGGCGTGGTGCCTCTCCCTCGCCGAACGCTTCCACCATCTGCTGCGATGTCCACTCGGCTGTCGGGTGTTCGGTCACGTTGAAGTGGATAATCCTGCGCCGATCATGCGCCAGCACGAGGAGGACAAACAGAACCCGGAACGTGGCTGTCGGCACAGTCAAGAAATCAATCGATACAAGTTCGCCGATATGGTTGTCCAGAAACGTTCTCCAGGTCTGCGAAGGTGGTTTCCTCCTTCTCGGCATCAACCGAGAGACGGTCCGCTCCGAGATGTTAATTCCGAGTTTCAGAAGTTCGCCGTGCACCCGCGGCGCGCCCCACAGTACGTTGACATTTGCGATCCTGCGAATCAGGTCCCGGATTTCGCGATCCTTCCCTGGCCGACCGGGATGCCTCCTCCGCGACAGGCGGGTCCAGTACGATGCGAATTTCTTCCGCTGCCAGCGAACGACGGTTTCGGGTTTCACGATGACCAACGTCTCCCTCCATTGTGACCAGGCTCGCGACAAAAGCAGCCAAAAGATTCGATCCGACCTTCGAAGCCTCGGTCGTGGATACCGTCGCTTCAGGATCGCGAGCTGCTGCCGAAGGGCGAGGTTTTCGAGGGCCAGATTGGAACGGAACCGAAACGCAGTAAAAACCAACGAAAGAAGCCGAAGAACTATCAACATGATGGCCAGGAGAATCGGTCTCAGGAGCTTGGAAAGTCAAGCCCTTCAACGCGGACGGAATTTTGGCGAACGACAACCGGCTCTCCTTTGCCCTCTTCAACTTTGCGACGTCGATCCTCTTCATCCGCAGCATGGATGCGATCACCTGGTTTGCCCGGATTCGCCACTAATGGAAGGCGCAGGCAATTGCACCGGCTTGCCGGAGGCGGCGGACTGGTAGGCAGCTTCTATCAGGCCGAGAGCCGCGATCGCGTCCTCGGGACGGCAGCGCATGGGAGTGCCTTCCCGCAGGTGCCGGACGAAATCGTCCAGCAGCCGGATCTTCATGTCCGTCACGCTCATTTTGGGATAGTCGCAGCTTTGTGCGAACCTTATCCGGTCATACCATTTCAGCGGGATTCCCAGCTGCAGGCTGCCGTCAACTCCCATGATGGCATCCGCCGGATTCTCGATCGGAAACTGGCCTTGGCCATAGGTGCTGCAGGATGCCTCCGCGACACCGAGGGCTCCCGTAGCGTAGCGCAGCAGCACCAGTGCAAGGTCTTCGACCTCAACTTCGTGATACAGGCTTGCCGTGCGGCCGATCACCTCGGTCACAGTCAGCCCGCTGATGTAACTCATCAGATCGATCTGATGCACCGCATTCATCAGCAGGATTCCACCGCCGCTCAATGCCAGCGCACCACGCCAGGCGGACGGGTATTCCTCGAGGCGCATCCCGTATTCCCAGTATGCCCGGGGCTTGTAGCCCAGGGTGCAGGTGCGGGTGTACACGATTTTGCCGAGAACGCCGCCGGCCACAATCTCGCGGGCGCGCTCCACAAACGGCAGATACCGCCGCTCGAGCCACGGCATGACAGCCACGCCGGCCTCTGCGCACAGGCGCACCAGCTGCACAGCCTCTGAGGTGCGCAGCGTAAACGGCTTCTCCAGGAGAATATGCTTCCCGGCTTGTGCCGCCTGTACGGCAATCCCGAAATGCGTGTGATGAGGCGTGGCTATGGATACGGCTTCGATCCCGGCACTTTCGAAAAGTCGATCCGGCTCGACGGTCCAGGGAATTCCCCACCGTTCACCGAGCGCGCGTGCCGCCCTCGCATCGGTGTCGCACACCCATGAGAGCTGGGTGTGGTCGGAGGCCAGGATAGCCCGGGCGTGAATCTTGCCCGCGGCCCCGCAACCGATCAATCCGAACCTGACTCTCGAGTTCAATGATCACCTCCCGCGTGCCCCCCCCTGCTCTCATGCGCCTGCCGCACGGTTTCCAGCACGTCCTGCGCGCAGCGTCGCACAACGTCGGGATCATAGCGAGTAAAGGCCCTGATGCATATCAGGCGGCGGATGACATCTTCGGCCGCCGGCCACTTTCGGCTCCCGCCGGCGGCTTCCTCAAGCGAGGGAGTGCCGGGCATGTACATCCACAGACGGTCCGCCGGCAGTCCCTTGGCGCGCAGTCCCGCAATCACGCGATCGCGCAGGGGCTCGCTGCTCTCGCGCAACAACAGGCCGGAGCAGTAGTGGACGCTGCCTTCCGGCCGGCGGTCGAGCATGCTCAAGAACGGAGAGCCGGACAACAGGTCGCTGAATTCCTCGCAGGCGCGTTTCCGGACCGCAAGCTGCGTGGTTAGGCGGCGGAGCGAACCATGCGCGATTGCGATCAGCAGCGCGGAAGGCCGGAACTTGAAACCCCGCCCGACACCGGCGAGCGTTTTCCACTCGTCCGGCGCTCTCATCAGCCTGCGCGGATGGCCGACCTCCATTGCGCGGTAGTACAGGTCGGCGCGGTTGGTGAGTACGGCCCCGCCCTCGCCCCCGCATACCAGTTTGTTGGATTGAAAGCTGCAGAAGGAAATGTCCCCAAAACTGCCGACCGGCTTTCCCTGCCAGGTCGCCCCGTGGGCATGGGAGACATCTTCGATCAACGCCAGGCGATGGCGGTCGCACAAACGCCGGAAGGCGTCGAGTTGCACAGGATCACCGAGCGTGTGGACCACCACGATGGCCCGTGTCGTCTCATCGATCAATCGCTCCACGGATTCGGGATCGGCGCGGCAGGAATCGGGCTGAACGTCCGCCAGCGCCACCCGCGCGCCGCATTGCACTGCCGGCAAAACCGATGCCCAGTGTGCGATGGCCGGCGCAATGACGGTATCACCCGAGGATATCCCGAGGGCCTTCATGGCGGAAAAGCAGGCGGCGGTTCCGTTGTTGCAGCACAGGGCAAAGCGCACGCCGAAGAGCGGCCGTAGCGCGGCCTCGAAGTTCTCGAACGTCTCCAGGTCGAACGAAATGCGGCCTTCATGCATCATCCGGTTCACGACGGCAACGGTCGCTTCGTCAATATCCGGCCACAGAAAGATCTTTTCGTCCCCAGGATTCATAGCGCCAAGATTGCCCCTCGAATTCCTGCCGGACTGCTACTTTACCACGGGAAAGCCTGCCAACGCATATTACGGACGGCCGCGAGGGTCTCGACGGCACCGGAGGTTGGTTACCCTTTGCGATTTTGGACTCCTTCCTGAGTCTCTTATCCTTTCAGCTATTTGACTTCAGCGGGC
>Ga0316620_10000639_pt1 | contig 14211 bp, 12 predicted proteins | sample OWC_Aug_M1_C1_D5_FD_207651 | JGI IMG/M metagenome (GOLD analysis project Ga0316620, IMG submission 207651) | Wetland soil microbial communities from Old Woman Creek delta, Ohio, United States - OWC_Aug_M1_C1_D5_B | ecosystem: Environmental > Terrestrial > Soil > Wetlands | place: USA: Ohio... | reverse complement strand
CCAACAGTAGGGTTGACGCCACCTAACAGGGCAATGACGGAAAGTAGTGCGCAGAGAGCAAGGAGGAGTATTCTGTAGTTCAAGGTTGGTCCCTCAGGAGTAGTGCGGCCGGTGACTAGTACTCAATCCTGTGGCAGACTGACAGTCTACTGGAGAGTTGTTGTGTATGTGGATAATGCTACAGACACATAGAGGGGTCCGGTCATCGGCTTTTAATCTCCTATGAGGATTCTAGGTTAATGTGACCAGTCGATTTCCGGGGGAGTTGATATTCACTGCGACAACACGATTCATTGTCCCGCTTTAGGTAGCAGGAAGTGTGTTGCAAGGTGGTTATGTCGTCCCGCGATGCACCGACAGAGAAGCGTACACTCGGTGCGAGAATCGGTAGTCGTTCCATGAACCAGACCAGTGTTCTGATTCTCTGGTTCGCTTCGGTTTCCAGTTCGATTGTGTACCTAGTGTACGTCTATCTGTTGCCTCTTACAGGACTGGCGGTGGCACCGCCTCTCTACATGAAAGTGGCCATGGAGGTCACAATCTGTGCCGCTACACTCATGCTTTCGGTTCTCTTTGCTTCCGCTGCTCTTCGAAGAGAGGAAGTCAAGATGGGAGTTGATGATGATGTGTTCTATACGCGCTTGGAAAACACAAACATAGGCACTGGCTGTTTTGAGATTGTATCCGCAAGTTCATCTCTCGAAACCGGATCTCAGGAGCCTGCAAACTACAATACTGCACTCCTCCTAGCGTTGAGAAATGGAATGGCAGCAGGTGTCAGCATGGCCTATGAGGCAGGAGTTGCAGAGGGAACACCCTTCCTTAGGCTGTTCATGACTGCGTCAGGGTCTGACCCTAGGGAGGTTCAGGAGATACTCAAGAGAGAAGCTACGAGAGCTGAGGCCATACTGCTCTCTTCGCTCTGTAATGTCGAACTCAGTCAGCTCAAGGGATCTTCGCTCCAACAGGCGGTCAGTATGATTTTTGGTCCGGGGACCAAGGCATCTAAGGAATTGCAGACAGATAGTGACAGTGTGTCTGTGTTCGCAATCAGAGGCCTTCCGAGGGTTTCGCCATCCTCTCAGTCGTCCCAGATTGGCACTTTTCTCTCTACTGCCCTGAAACAAGGCTACAATGTAATCCTGACCTGTGTCTTCTCACCGACCAGTGCAGGTAGTGAAAGGAGAAAAATGGAAGGCAAGTGGCGATCGATTCAGTCCAAGGAGAAGAGGAAGGACGACACTCTGGCAGATCAGACAACAAAGCAGAGACTTCTTGCGGAGTATGAGAAGACAAACGGGAATGATTCGTGGTTCAAGGTGTCAACTTATGTCAGTGTAGCACAGAGCAAATCAATTCCATTGACCATTGCTGAAGAGGGCGTGAAAGGATTGATTTTGTCTACATGGGGGGACGAAAAGCCGATTCTGCTATCACGTAGGAAGCATTCAGGACGCAACTTCTATAGACTATTAACTAGACGACACCTCGACAGGCAGAAACTCCACGTCGGACGGCTTGCTGCATTTGTAAATACACCCGTACAGCACGTTCCTGTCGTTTCGACAAGTCCCATTCCTGCGTTCATTGTCCCTCCAAGAGAGCATATCGATAACGAGCTTGTCATCGGCTGGACTGTCTACGGGGGAAAGTACCTGAGTCGAGTTGGTCTCAAGCCGGAGTGGCTAAGAGAGCACGTGGTCGTTCTAGGAGCAACAGGCACAGGCAAGACCACATTAGTGAAACGATTAGTGGCAGAGCTGAGTAAGAAGACTACTACTCCTTGGTGGATATTCGACCTCAAGGGATCCGAATACAGCGATCTGTCCAAGGTTGCTGGCGAGAATCTAATGGTGTTGCGTCCGGGTCTTGACCCCTTCTTTGTAATCGACTTGCTGGATCGTGAAACGGACAGTGATGCACATACAACCTTCGTAATCCTTCGTGAGTTACTGAGGGAGAGAAGCACGTCTTCTGAGTTGTCTCCGGCAATGGAGAAGCTGCTGAGAAACGCCGTTGTAAGTGTTGCGCAGTCGAGAACTGGCGATTGCTCAGTAAGCGAACTTGTCAGAGCCATTGACGTTCTGGCAGGAGAAGACCGAGTGGGAACAATGACTAAGGATGCACTAATCAATCGTATGGACATTCTGACCAGAGAACCTCTTGGAAGAATACTCGGTGGTGGAAAGGACGCGGTTTCAATAGCCTCGCTACTTGACAAGAGGGTGATTTTTGACCTTCGGCATGTTGCACGGACAGGTGGAATGGAAGCTGCGCGACTTCTGTACAACCTTGTTGCGAAGCGGATTTTTGATGCCTCTATGAGGAGAGGCATTACCGACGGGCTGCAGCATGTGGTGGTCTTGGAGGAAGCAAGTAATCTGGTACCGGAAACCTATACCAAAGCATCTGCCGCTGATGTCACGACGGGGGAGTCAATGGTTATGCTTCAGAGGGCTACTGGTCAGGGGGTCATCGTGATTTCAACGCGGCCCAACATATCATCGAACATCCTAGCAAATGCTGCCACGAAGTTCACCTTTCGGCTGCCCTATGACAGTCCCATCGGTGCAAGATATATGTCACTGGATTCTGACCAAGAGAAGTACCTCAGATCCTTGAGAGTCGGAAGGACACTGGCCTCTATTCCGGGAGCAGAAACATTCGAAGTCGCTACGATGCCGTTCCTAGCAGAAGAGTACTTGGACGACACTGGACTGCACGGTCGCGTACAGTCTGAGGACGAGGCAGAGCGTGTGCTTGAAACCGCGCCAAGACCAGCGTCCGTGCTCTCAGAATCTTGTGGAAACCCAGACCCAGAAGCAGCGGCAGACACGGCTCATGAACGTACTCGTGAAATGGTCAGTCAGGTCTTGGCGCTGCTTGCATCAAACCCAATGGTGGGTCAGACCGAACTAGTGAGTCTGGTGTCTGCAATGAATCCCGCTCTCGGAGAAGAGGGTGCCTTGGAGTTCATTCGCGAACTGGTTTCGCGCGGCACTATTGAGAGGGAAGCACTGCCCCTAGTACCGGGCGGCTTTGTCTTTGCATTGTCTGGGAGAAGCTTGGAGGCGGTGAGAGGCGCAATTACCCGATACCTGACTGATGGCCTGCATTCGCATGAGGAAGTGAGCCAAGAGATACTCGAAGACGGATCGGCGCGACTATTCGTGGGAAACAGAGCGATTATCGTAGTTCCCGGGCAGCTGAAGGCATCAACACTTCAGGGGATGGTAGATAGAATCCGCGGATATATGAACCACCTTGGGAATGGCGTTGTACAGCTCATGGTTGTCGTACGTGGGAGTGTTGCGGCTGCAAAACTGAGAGAAACGATGGATAGGTCAGAGGACTTTGACGCAGTGACTGTTGCATCCGCATTTCCGACTTCGATGGATAACCTGATACAGGAGTTGAATCGAGAGGCGGAAGATGCAGTCGGAGGCGGATTGCTTCAGGAACCTCACGGTGCTTCAGCCGAGAATAGTGATGGCCCGCACAAGATGCGTTTGGTTGAGGCAATGGATCGCGCGCATGAAGACGAGAATCCCTCTGTTCAGATGCGACTTTGGTTTGGGCTGCTCCAAGGCTTCGTCAATCTGACCCACGGTCGAGCAAAGTGGAATGATATTCTCGATTTTGTGGAAACTACTTCTGTGCAGACACTTCGTTCGAGGGGTATTCCGCTAGATGCAGAGATAGGTAAGCATGCACTGACTGAGCTGCTGGCAGATGAGGCATTCATTGCGATTCGGGTCGGTCATGATGAACATGTGATTGGCCTCGAAGAAGGGCTCTGGGTCGTCAATACCCCGACTCTGAAGGAAGTGAAGGATAGGATTCTGGCGGTGTTGGACTCCAGACTGACCATGAAAGGTAGTAGAGTCGGCAGGAATCACGAGTACTATGACATATGTGGCGATGGCATATCGTATGTGGTTTTCCCCACACAGCAACAGCTAAGCACTCTGCTCAGACTCCACAGCAATGTTGCTTGCAGGACCTGCGGATCTAGGAAGGTTGTGTGTATTCTGACCGCTTCGGAATATGTTGACGATGGTGTTGAGAACCCCAACAACCTGACTCTCAGAACACTGGATGAGGGCCTATCCGTTGTGGTGCAGTAGCTAGTCAGGTATCACTCTTGTCGATGGGACGCTGTTCCCCGCAAGGAGACTGCAGAGCCTGTCTGGAACTGAGAGATTGAAGATGATGATTCTGGACGGAACGTTATGGAGTTCCAGTAGTTCTAGGACTTTCTTCTCCATCCCTCCCGTGACATCAGTGTTCTTTGACGGCCCGGTCGCTGCAAGTGCCTGGTCCTTATTGGAGGAGTCGATTACGGGAATAAGACGGGCACTTGGATTAGTGTGCGGGTTACTCTCGAACACGCCGTCCACATCTGTTCCGATGAGTACGTTGTCGGGGTGGAGCTGTTGTGTAAGATATGTCACTATCGAGTCGCCACTGAGGATTGAGGCGCCCCTTATGGTGTCCATGCAGACATCGCCGTGTGTCACGATCGTCGAACCGGTTTCGAGAATGTCAGTGAAAATCGCAGAGTCGAAGCTGAGTATCCGACCATTCTGCATTCTCGCTATGCAGAACGGAGGTATGACCACTGCGGGTCTACCATTCTCGGAGAGTGCCTGTTCTGCCTGCAGAGCAAGAAGAGTCATATTGTGGCGGATGAGGGGGATTCCCGCAAGTAGCATTGTTGGCGGAGTCGATGTGTTTCCGTAACCATACTGACTTGCAGCTTGGTGACCGTGTGCCCCACCGCCTAGGACGACCACTAGACGACCATTGTATGTACGGAGCTCCTGAGAGATACGGCTGACTGCCTCTATGTTGACTCGTGGTGGGGATTCACTCTTGTGAGTGATGACAGAACCACCCAGTTTCACGATTGTCAGTCTCCTCAAGTAGTGCACTCTAGAGAAACTCGGCTCAGGTTCCTATTGAGGCTGCCGTTTGAAAGGCACGACCGCCGGTCGCAAGGGAATCTTTTTATCCAGTTCGATTCTCCGACCCCGAAGCAGCATTCTGTTGGAGTCCGAACGAGGAATGACACAAAAGGCCCGGATTCGACTGTCTAGCACGAGCACTGAGCATTTGGACAGTGTGTGTAATCAAATCAAACGCATAACGCGCAAGACAGGAGTCCGCATGGCAGGACCCATTCCTTTGCCAACTAGGCGAATGGTTCTTCCTACTCGTAAGACCCCTTGTGGTGATGGCTCGAAGTCATGGGACAAGTGGGAGATGAGGGTTCACAAGCGGCTGATAGACATCGATGCCGATGAGAGAGCCATTAGGCAGATAATGCGTGTCCGCATCCCGGAGTCCGTATACATCGAGATTGAACTCACTGGATGATGACTGCCGGGAACTCATATCACAAACTCCTTTTGGTCTTGTCTTCTAGGTGTTAGAGCAGCCCCAATAGTGGAGAGTCCCTGCTTCAATGTGTGGAATAATCGCAGTCGTTCAGAGTAGAGGTGAAGTCGCACCTTTTCTTCACCAAGCGCTGAAGCGTCTTGAGTACCGCGGTTATGACTCAGTTGGTGTTACGACAATCTCAAGCGGCTTGTTACATACGAAGAAGGACAAGGGCAGAATCGAGGAAGTTCACAGGAAGCTTAACCTAGACGATCTTCCGGGTTCTGTCGGGATAGGACATACTAGATGGGCCACTCATGGTATACCGTCAATCTACAACGCGCATCCGCATTTCGACTGCAATGAGAGGATCGCGGTCGTACATAATGGGGTAATTGACAATTTCCTAGAGCTCCGTGATGAACTCAGAGCAAGAGGACATACATTCGGTTCGGAGACCGATACAGAGGTAATCCCCCACATGGTTGAGGAATACATGGCGGGCGGAATGACCTTGAAAGAGTCACTGAGAATGGTCGCCACGAGAATCAAGGGGACTTATGCTATAGTTGCCATGTCTACAGATGAGCCCAATCGTATTGTATGTACACGCGATGGAAATCCACTCGTCATCGGAAAAGGTGATGGGGCGTCATATGTTTCCTCAGACATACCAGCCTTTCTCCCAATGACAGATAACATGGTTCTGTTGTTGGATGGGGAAATTGCCACGCTGACAGCATCAGGCGTGGAAATCGAGAAGCTGCACGATAAGAGCCGAGTAGAGAGAGATAGTATCAAGGTAAGTTGGACTGCAGATCAGGCAGAGAAAGCAGGATTCCCCCATTTCATGCTGAAAGAGATACACGAACAACCCGAGGCCATACGGAGTACTCTGCGCATCAGTAAGGATTCCATTCATGAAGCTGCAAGAATCATGTGCGATTCTGATAGAGTGTACTTCGTCGCTATGGGTACGTCAGGGCATGCCGCCATAGCGGGAAAGCACATGTTTGCATCTCTTGCTGGTATTACTCCGGTGTTTGAGCTGGCGAGTGACTTTCCAGATATTGTCTATGACACACTCACCGACAGAACCTGTGTCGTCGCAATCACCCAATCCGGAGAAACCACAGATACGATAACTGCAGTGAAGTATGCGCGAAATTGTGGTGCGAGAGTAGTTGCAATTACGAATGTTGTCGGGAGCTCGATAACACGGATTGCAGACCAAGTTGTGACGACTCAAGCAGGCCCTGAGATAGGAGTAGCTGCAACGAAGACATTCATGGTGCAGCTCACGGCGCTCGCTCAAGCCGCTTTGGCAGCGGGGAAGATCACAGGTGTTCGTGATTCTGTCCTGCTGAGGAAGAAGAGTGACGGCCTGCAGAGGATGCCTGATATTGTTTCCGAAGTGATAACTAGGAATGAGGAAGTCGCCAGAAGTATCGCGAGCATATACCACGACCGTCCTAGCTTTCTCTTCCTCGGCAGAGGAGTGTCGGTGGCAACGGCATACGAAGGAGCACTGAAGCTCAAGGAGATCTCCTACAGTCATGCAGAGGGTTACTCTGCTGGCGAGTCGAAACATGGTCCAATTGCACTTGTTGAAGAAGGTTATCCAGTGGTTTTCATTGCTCCAAGAGACGAAACCAGAAACAGGATAATCGGAAACATGATGGAGATGAAAGCAAGAGGGGCACGAATAATAGCTGTAATTGAGCGGGGTGATGAAGACCTGAGGGGTCTCTCGGACCACGCTTTCGAGGTGCCAGATGGTGTGGAAGCTGAGTTCTCAACCATGGCGTATGTCGTTCCACTTCAAATCCTGAGCTACTACATGGCAACAAGGAGGGGTTACGATCCGGACAAACCAAGGAACTTGGCAAAGTCTGTGACTGTCCTGTAGGGACCTTAAATCGTGTCTTGAAGAATGAGTCATCGTGAGAAACCGATGATTGTATTCAGTCTCAGTCCATTGGTGGATTTCGCGAATCTGATTGCAGCACACTTTGCTGAAATCTGGGCCTTTCTGATGTTCATCGGAAGACTCTCAGGCGTGCTGGTAATCCTGATAGGTGCAATACTCTGGTTCACTGAGGTGAATGTGAGTAGAGGGAAAGGACTTGTCCTTAGCGGACTGCTACTGTCAGTCGTCGTTCAGTACTTTGTTACCTACCCGCCGCTGTTTGAGATTGGTTGATGTACTCGTGCGCACCGACATGCCTATCATCATAGTCGGGCTAGGTCAACTGAGATGAGATTGACCGAAGACTACTCACAAGTCGGTCGACATCATCTTCTGTGTTGTAGAAGTGAATAGAGGCTTGCACTAGGCCGTCCGGTGCGATGGCCCGCATCAAAGGATGAGCACATACGAGACCGCTCCGAACCGCAATGTTGGACTGATCTAGGAATAGTGCTACATCGTGGCAGTTCATTACCTCAGGATCACCAGAACCAAGATTGAAGCCGAACAGTGTGCGAGATGCCTCCGGGTCGCCGTACACCACGAGACCCTCTATGTCCCTCAGACCATGCCGCATCCTGTCGGATATGGTGGATATGCGTTGGGCTATGTGTTCAGTACCTATGTCGTTGATGTAGTCGATGGCACCCCCGAGGCCTGCAATTGCAGGCAGGTTGATCATGCTTGACTCAAACCTGTCGTTCTGAATTGCCATCTCGAGTGACTTGCTGTCAACCCCACTTACGGACGAACTGCCTACAATCCCAGGTATGTGCTGCTCGCTTAGGATTGGGTTTGCCAACTGAATTGCCAGCCCGGGTGGTCCGAGCAGGCCTATGTTTGCTGAGGAAACCACAATATCAACATCTTGAAGGCCTAGTCTGAAGCCTGCGAAACCGAGGCCACGTGTTGCGTCACAAATAACGTATGCACCTGAGTTGTGAGCAATCTCAGCAATTTTCGAGACTGGATTCTTTATGCCAGTCCCTGGAGGAACAAGTCCAACGGCTACAATACCGGTCCTTGAATCGATTAGTTTCTCTGCCTGTGCTAGGTCAAGATGTGCAGAGTGATCTATGGGTATGATTTCGAAATCGAGTTTGAGGATACTGGATATGCGAAGAAGTGAGGCATAGATGTCGTTCTCTTCAGTCTGGGCAACCACGATTTTGTTTCGGTTCTTACCATGCCAGTCATATCCGATTGCAAATGATGTTACGGCTTGGGGGATTGAATGCTGAAAGGATAGCTGGGCGCGTGTTGTTCCCAACAGATGAGCAAGTTTGGAACGTACCTCTTCAACAACGGCACCGCCCCGGACTGCCAGTCGGTGTGCACCTCGGCGAGACGAAACCGTCGTATGCGAGAGGAAATCCTCTACTCGCTGGACTGCCAGTCTGGGAACCAGAGATGTGCTTGCCGAATCGAAGTATGCTAGGCCGGGTTCGGACGTGAATATCGCGAAGGCGTCTTTGTCCTGCGTTTCGTTCTTCATGTTGAGTTGTCGGTTGCCATAATCACTTTTAACCTGATATGAAACTTCAGGATTGGATTGAAGTGAGTTCAAGACCTATCGAGGGGTACTTCCTCGTGACCACCGACAATCTTGTGTTTGAGGTCAAGGAGGTACTCCAACCTGCCGAGAGACTGATAGCGTATCTTCGGTATGCGCCAGACAGTAGTGGTGAGCGGTGCTTATACGATGGGACCAGACTCTCGAAAATGGTGGACCTCAAGGATAGGGAAGCGTATCTTCGCTCAATGGCACCAGAGTACATCTGGTTGGACTCCTCAAAAGGAAGAGAGATAGAGTCTGTTCCTAACGAAAGGATAGCCTATCTACTGGACCCGGTAGATTCGCTCAAGGAGCTCCGTGACATGGGTTCTCATCTAGACAATCTGCAACAGACATCCGTGGACCTGGCCCGGCTCTTGGTTGAGGAATCAAAGATTGACTGGTCGGACGTTGGAATCACTGGTTCGCAGCTTGTCGGCCTTCACACTGAGAAATCTGATGTGGATCTGGTTGTGTACGGGGAAAGCCCGGCAAGACGAGTCTACCAAACGCTGAAGCGTCACTCAGCGAGTCTTGCCGAAGTCGAATCGTACAGTGGATGTGCTCTCGATCAGCATACGAGGTTCAGGTGGGGTGGTGTCCCTCAGTTTCTGGACTTGTTGAGGGAGAGAGAGAACCGGAAGGTCCTCCAAGGCCTGTTCCGCGGCTATGAGTTCTTTGTCAGAGTAGTGAAGCTGCCTGAAGAGATGATGATTGTGTATGGCGATGTTGTTTGTCATCATATGGGGGAGATTGAGGCGGTCTGTCGCATCGTAGATGATCGTGATTCGATATTCACGCCTGCTGAGTACGATGTTTCTTCTGAATCAATGTCCGGTCTCGTGAAGGTTGTGAGCTATCGAGGACGGTTCACAGAACATGCTCACACAGGGGAGAGAGTGAGGATAAGGGGTCGCTTGGAAGAGGTGACTCTTGTGAGTAGCGGCAAGAAGTATCAGCAGGTTGTGCTGGGAGAGAAGCCCTCCGACTACATGGTGCCGGTATGATTTGCTTCGCAGCATCAACTACCATTCACACAGGTCCACGGTGAATGGCGCCTGCTTTGTGAATGTTCTGTAGCAAGGGGAATCCAAATGACTCCGATGTTGATGAGTCGCAGCCATATTTGCGTCAGACCTGTGAATGGTCGTACCCCTTCGTTTCCAGTGGAATGGGAGATAGAGAGATATGAGATGAGCCGTTGGCGTTCACAAGGGTGAAAATGCTGTGAATATGTAAATCGGTGGACGTAGTAGCGGAAAGGCTGAAAAGAGACGTGATAGACCGCGGTTTCGCTGATTTGGGGTCTGCAAAGGCTGAATGGCGTTTGTATGCCTAGACAATCTCGAAACTTTATCAAGGAGCTATCGTGCCAGTATCTTGATATTCGTCATTCACATACTCACACTTATCTTGGACAAAACCGGTGTCTGTGTGAATACCCTGAAGACAAGGTCTGGTGACAAGGTTGCCCGAAGAGAGAAGGACCAACTATCTCTACGAATTCACGTACAGTTCGGGACCAGGACTCCGCGAGGTGTTTCAGTGCAGGTACGTGACTCCGAATGAGGCAATCAATCGCTTTCGAAAGATACTGACGCTTACACAAGCACCGTTTGATTTCAAGATACGTCTTTGCGATGAAGTCACGAAGGAGGAATCGAGCTTCCAGGTTTCTGGGACTGTGGACGAGATGTTGGACAAGTTCGAGGTGTTCCTAGAAACAAGTACTGGTTTCAAGTTCGAAGCAGAAACCGTGACTGCCTCAGAAAGCGATCTGAGAAGTGCGAGTTCCGAGTCAATGACAAGCTATGAAAAGATGCAGATGGTAATCTATGCCTCGTTCAGACATGGGAAGTTTTCCTCCCTCGACGTCGCTGAGATATACGAAGCTACCTTCGGCGAGGACTTGCCGAAGAGCACTGCATCAACGTACTTGGCCCGAATGTGGAATGAGGATCGCGGACATCTTGAGCGCTATGGAAATAGGTCTGGTTACAGCTATCGCTTGCGCATAGAGCTGCCTGAAGTCCAAGAAGACATCAGACGAGCTGAAAATATCTTGGCAATGATGCAAGAGGAATCTGACAAGTAGCCGTGGGGTTGTTGAGCAGAGAGGCGTTTTGCGACTACAGTACTGTTGTTTCCTCTGTTAGACTTATTCCGAGTTCTCCGAGCTCATCAAGTATCGGGTTGTAGAGCTGAGGAATCGTGGGCCTATGGACACCGGTAAGCTTGATCTTGCTCTCGAGTATCAGTCTACTCGCAATTGCCACCGGTAAGGACACAGTCCTAGACATAGAACTGTCGCCATGGGGAATTCCGTAGTCGATGAGTGTAGAGGTTGTTCTTTCTCGTTTGCCGTCATACTCGGAGATGATTTCGTGCCTCATGACAAGCATATCCCGTTCGCCAGGTGCATACTGCATCTTCTGCTCGAACAGGTGGGACAGTGCATCAAGATACGTGTTCGTCCCCGGTGGTACTGTTTCATTGCTGAAGAGTCCGAGCCAGTCAAGGCGCTGAATGATGGGGTCGCTTCTATTCAGTCCAATCTTCTTCGCTGTGGCGCCTTTGACGTCGGACTTTGCCTGGACAATGTCTTGGAGTATCTGTGAGTAGGTCCTGTCACCAAGAGTACGCGGTTCGATGTCGAGCAGGCCTAGGTCTGCTACCTTCTTCATGGTCTTGCACCAGCCGATGTTTCTGTACGTGCCTCTCAGCATGTCGCGTACCTCGGGGATACCGTAGATGCCGATGTATGAGAGGCTGTCTCGGTTTGGGTAGCCTTCGAAGGTGCCCAGATTCGGTACCTCCATCAGCTCGTAGTTGTCGAAGAGAGTGGGTCCGGGAATCACAACCTCCTTACCATCGTGCAGGAAGTGAGCATCATTCCTTCCTGCAAGTAATACACCGCGTGGAGTCCAAGAAACCTTGTATCCAAATGGGTTGTTGTTGGAGTCTGGAGCAGGCAGTCCTCCTGTGAAGGAGGTGAAGCTTACAACTCTGCCGCTCCTCTTGTGTATCGCGTCAATGATTCTCATTGCACTCATGTGGTCGATTCCAGGATCGACACCACACTCGTTAAGAAGCACTACGCCCGCCGCCTGTGCTGCAGTGTCGAGTTGTTTCATCTCTGCAGATATGTAGGACGTCGTACAGAAGTGCTTGTGATGGTTGATTGCTGCTTTCGCGGCTTTGACATGGTAGGCATAGGGAAGTAGGGAGCACACGAGATCTGCACCACCTGTCAGCTCGTCTAGGAGTCTATCGTCAGACTGTATATCGAATTGAACGGCTTCTGCATTGCTCGATTCGTCGATGAGTGCTTCGGCCTTGGCTTTGGTGCGGGTTGCGACAAGTATGTGAAACCCGTGTTCTGAAATGTATTGGACGAATGGTCGTGCGACCAGTCCAGCACCAAGACATAGAACCCGCTTCATGCTTTCATCTCCTGCTTTAGGTACTCAGTGATGTACTGGTATTTCTCTGTGAGTTGTCCCCTGTAGACTATGACTGCGTCTTTGAGCTCTCTCGCAAGAGAGAGTTTCTGGAAAGGTACAGTGAAGTCTGCGTCTGCGAGAAGAGGTACGTAGTCGACGAGGGTGGAGCTAAACGAAGTTGACGCCTCTCGAGGAAGCTCGCACGGCAGATTATCTACTGCCATCACGACAGGGCCATCCCCCTTGACGCCAAGTTCAATGCGGTTCTGATCAATCAGATAGGTGAATACTGGTTGTTCGGGTGTTGTGGAAGTCAGTGTGAACTCGATGGCGCCCTCGATATCACATGAGATGTCGCCGACTATTCTCAGCTTCCTAGAAGCTTCGTGCCAGTGCCGCTCGATGAACTCCTTTGTCAGAAGTCGAGGAGATTTGCTTGTCCAGAAGATACAGTTCATCAGTACCGTAAGGTATGGGAGATGTCTGTCGAAGATGCTTCTGTACTTAGTCGTCCCATGAGTGTAGTAGTCTTGAAGGTCGAAGTGTGCTGAGGGATCTATTGGCTCGACCATGTGCTCTTCCTTGAAGATACACTTGTAGAGTCTGTTCTTGTTGGGCTTGAGACTCGGAAGTTCCTCGGGCGTGATTGATATGTGAGGAAGAATATCGAACATCTCCTGAGCACCTCGAGAGACATTCCCGTATCCAGCAAAGCCTACTACGAAAGGATTGAGCTGCTTCGGGACACCATGATCGCTGATTCGCTTTGCGAGTTTCTTGAAGTCATTCTTGAGTTCTGCAAGATCTTTCACGCTTCTAGTTTCCTTCAATCCCAAGAATGGATTTGGTGAGATGCCCTCGTACTCCAGTCTCTTGCCGAGCGACCTGAGTGTGTCAGACATCCCGGCCATGCCTGCCCAGTTGCCGAAGAAGATGAGACGCTTGCCGGCAGCGTCTACTACACGCTCGTAATCGATGAGTGTGGCGCCGACATCCATTATCCTCTGTAACATGGGCATGTTGTACTTCTGCCCTTTGATAGTGTGGCTGAAGAAGATGTATACTGTGTTCTTTTGAAAGAAGTCTATGGGCATCTCCTTGATGCCAAGAATTACGGACGCGTTACTCTTCTTCAGGTCTGCTACTGTGGCACCAGCAGCAGTGAATTCGTGTATGTCAAACGCTCTTTGGGTGCTTGGCTCTACTATGAATCTGATCCCGTTCTTCTTTGCCAGTAGGCCGACATGTTCAGGGATCACCGGAACCCGAGTTTCGAATGGCTTCTCTTCGTTTCGGAGACCGATGATGTTCATGTGGACTCCTCCGTGTCAGTGTCAACTGGATGGTGTACCCGGGAGCAGAGCCACAGTGTTGCTGCTTTAACTCTTGTGTAACTTTCTCTAATACTTGTATTACTAGGGTTCTTAGGAGAACACGTGTTCTTTGGCGAATGAGCTGAAATGGGCGAACTGCTGTATGTGTACGACTGTACAGAGAGTAGACGGAGGAATGCGAGACGGGTGATGTTTACGAAGGAGCTCTATGGGTTTCTCTATACGTGGAAGACCAAGCTGGGTGTGAAAGAGAAGAGAAAGACGGGACTGGTTGACGAGTGCCCTGGGTCTTTGGCAATTGCAGATTCAACTCTTCTAGTGCCGAACCGATACCAGGGTATCTACAGTGATCTATTCCGAAGGTACTCGGACATTGTAAAGGTCAGACTCTACGCTGTGACGGAACAGCTCGAGGTGTGACTTGGAACACGTGTTCTCAGACCCGACCACCCCTTGGCTTCGTCTGGAAAGTAAAACAAAAGACGATATTATACGTCATCGGCAAGTATAAATACTCCTTTTCTCTTT
>Ga0316620_10000638_pt1 | contig 14213 bp, 17 predicted proteins | sample OWC_Aug_M1_C1_D5_FD_207651 | JGI IMG/M metagenome (GOLD analysis project Ga0316620, IMG submission 207651) | Wetland soil microbial communities from Old Woman Creek delta, Ohio, United States - OWC_Aug_M1_C1_D5_B | ecosystem: Environmental > Terrestrial > Soil > Wetlands | place: USA: Ohio... | reverse complement strand
AGGATTGACGTAGGTGCTTAAATAGTCTGCCCCTGCCCAAACCTGCGTGCCATGTGAAGTTGAGCCATACGACCAGACGACATTCTGCTTGGCGGCTTCGATCCATGCCGGGGGGATTTGGTTGATATCGCGACTGGTATGATCGATGATGATGGCAGCTGGTTGTGGAGGCTCCGCCTTGCTCAAGAATGGCAGGAAGATGTATTCCGTACCTGCACTGCTTATCCCGCTTTCTGCTGGTGAAAGGCCGTTATAAGAGGCCAATACCATCGTAATTCTGGCAGATGCCAACATCACCAGGATAAATATCAACCCTGCGGCTACGAAAAATTTCCAGGGCGCAATTCGATCTGTTGTCATATGCTCCTCCAATAAAGAGTTATATCTGGTCGGCCAGTTCCTTGATCAGCTCTTGCATATGCCCATAGTGCGACCCCTTCCAATAAACCTGGTTGCAGCTTGGGCAAATGTGGAACTCATCATAGTAAATCTTGGTCAAAGGCTCCAACCGCTCGATGATATCTGCCTTGTCCACCGCCTGCAATCGACTGTTACAGCGCAGGCAGCGTTGAAAGGGTTTGACCTGGCCAGATAACTTGAAGCGCTTCAGAACTTCAGCAGCTTGCCGGCGTGGGTCAGTCTGGTGGATGCAATACCCATGCCTGATTGTCTTGCGCATCAGCAAGCGCCTGTCGCGGGTGAGCAGTGTGCGTCCCTCCTCGCTCGACACCTTGCTTAGCTCATCATCCTGGTAGTCATTCCGATACAGGCTGTCAAACCCCAACATGCGCAGGTACGTGGCCAGCTGGCCCAGGTGGTTATCCAGGATGAAGCATGGCTCACCCGGCAGGGGGAAATCAGCCGGGTAGACCGTCACCTGGTCGCCGTCTTGCAGGCGCTCAGATGGCTCAACCGGTTGCCCATTTACCAGCACCTGGCCGAATTCTGTGTGTGGCACGCCCAGTGATTCGATCAAGTGTTTAATCGTCTGGTGGGCCTCGCATTCGATGATAAAGGAGGTGCCTCTCCTGTAATGCGGCAGGAAGTCATTCAGCTCGCCGATAAATGTAAAGCTAACTTTTCTTAGCTTGTCCGGGGGATTCACGTTAAGAATCACAACTCGTAGATGTAATCAGCAGGTGTGGCAGCCGATTTTTCACCCAGCAAGCGCACGTTTAGGTAGGCCTCTTCCTTGTTCAGCCACTTATCTCGCGACGTGTAGTGCCTGACTGGGAACTCGTAATCGGTGGCGATGACGTGGAAGCCCATTTGGGTGCCAAACAGCCCTGCCAGTGCTTCTCTGGAGAACCTGAAATAATCATATGGGTAAGCGTGGAGCGGAAAGGATTGGTGGGTCTGGATGAATAGCAGCCCACCAATTTTCAGGGCTTTCATCACCTCGTGTGCTGCCAGGTGGGGATATTTGAGGTGTTCGAAGGTCGAGCAGGAGATGATCACATCGAATTGCTCCACGCCGGTCACCGATGTCAGGCTGTGCAGGTCGGCTACAATATCGACATCGATCCCTGGCTCGATGTCGGTGCCCAGATACTCCCCTGCATGGGGGACGAATTCCTCATGCCTGGTGGAACGCATGGCGATAGAGCGTTTCGTCCCCAGCTCCAAGACGCGGGGTTTTTCCAAGCTCCGGCAGCGGGCGAGGAAGTCCTCCATCAGGGCATTTCCATCCGGGCGGCCTTCCGGGTCTATGCCGGAGGTAACCAGCTTATATCCGATCTTTTCTTTAAAATCCTCAACCCATCTCATAACTTGGTATCCCTAATCACTTCGCCTAGGTCAGCTTCAGGCGCAGGGCTGACCAGTCCTCATCGATGGAGATCATCGCCACGCCCGTTAACCCAATCGATAGTGCATATGCGTTGATTGTATCGCGGTTGATATCGGTTTTCACTTTGGACGCACCTTTATGGTAGGTGACCCACAACATTCCCTTGGGGGCAAGCAGTTTCTTTAGCCGGGGCAGCTGCGCTTCCAACTCCGCCCGGTTGGCCACGAATAGCTGGATGACCTCCACCGGTACGGCTGAGCTGCTCAGCAGGGCCGCACCAGTTGGGAGCGCTCCCAATTTTGACTGATACCCTGCTGGGGGGTTGATCAGCAGCACCTGATTGCCTGGCTTGATGAACAGCCTTTCGACAATCGATTTTTCAGACATAACTCCTCCTACATATTAGCGTTTCTGGTGATTGCCAATGGCAAATGCAACCAGCCACCCCAGTGGGTAAGCGATCAGGTGGGCCATATCTGCCGCCAGCTTCACTGCCTGGGTTTCCCCGGTCCGAGGTGGCAGGAACAGGGAGATGACCAGGAAGCATAGGATGCTTCCGAAAGCAATCCACCTCCACGGCTTGGGGAGATAGGTGGTCACGAATCCCAGGCTGCCCATGTACCCAGCCGAAGGACCCACATCACGTGAGAAGAACAGGGCCCTGGCCTGGGGAAAGCCGAGCTGGTGCAGGGGTAACAGGAACAGGAGTGATTCCAATACCAAGGTGGCCAGGTGAATACCCCAGAATGTGAGGGCCGCTTTCCAGCTGCTGGTTGTCCATTCGATCAACCCACTGGTGAACGCCACCATCCCTAAGGCAAACCAAAAGATACTACCGCCGCTGGTGGCGAAGGCGGATAGGATCAGCCGCTCCCAACGTAAGAACCAAAAATCTCGCGGCGCGAAACCTAGCTGGTTGACCCACTCTCTCGCCAGCTCCTGGAAATAACTCTGTGTCCACCATGCCACCAATAACAGCACCACCACCATCCACAGGGTATATGGTATACGCCGTAAAACTTGCCAAACGCGGAAGGCTCCTGGTATTTTTTGCTTACTCGGAGAGAGGTCGCTCATTTTGGATGTTTTAGATTGCTGCCCAGGATATTTGTCCCCGCATCGGCCCGCATCATCGCGATGGTCACCGCTGGCAGGCTGGTGACGCTTGGATAGACCAGGTAACGCGGCGACCAGGTCGGATCGAATTTGGCTTTGAATTCGTGCAGGCCCTTGAAGTTATAGAACTGGTTGACGTGTTCATAGACATAGTGCAGGGCTCGTTCAATCGTCGGGTCGCTGGGATTTTCTCCGATGCCAGCCAGGCCGCTCAGCCCCATGTTGAAGGTTGCATAACCTTGTTCCTTCGCCCACCCAAACAGCGTGACGAACAGGAAATCCATCTGGCCTTTTTCCGCTTGTTTGCGATGGCGCATCAAGTCAATGGAAACCTCGCTCGCCTGGTATTCAGGGATGATGTTGGCAAATGCATCGATATAACCAGCCGGGTTGTGTATCACGATCACGCGGGTGGTATTCAGGTAGGATTCATCAAACCAGCCCAGCGAAAAACGTTTTTCAGACCCGTGCACTGTGGTCAGCCATTCATCGCTGACCTGGCGCAGCTCATTTAATAGGCTGGGTGGGTGGGGTGGCTGAAGCACCTCAGCCCGGTAGCCCAGCTTGGTCATTTTATTCACACCCGTGCGGATATTCTTCTTTTCACCCCCCGCGATGCTGAATGTGGATAGATCAACAATGGCTTCACTACCTATGCAAAGGGCATGGCAACCGGCCTGCTGATAAGCTTGCAGGTAATCGGGCATCACCTGATAGAAAGCCACCTCCCAGTCATTGTCCTTACAAAACGTCTCAAAGCTGGCGATACAGCGGGTGATATCTTCGGCGGGGCCAACTGGGTCGCCTAAAGTAAGGGCGATCCGGCCTTCAACCACGTATCCGATCATTGAGCCACCTGGGTTGAAGTAGTACAGCTTGTCGTCTAAAAGGAGCAGGTGGGCCAGTGAGCTGTGCCCATAGGCTTCGATGGTAGCCTTGGCTTTCAACCTGTCCTCCTGTGAGGCTCCACGGCGCACCAGTACCGGCCTGATCAACATGAGCAGGGCATAACCAACCGTTACCGCACTGACGATATAGATGGATCCGACGAAATAACGCGCAAAACGGGTGGTTGGCATCAATCCCGGGTTATAGAACTGGGTGAACATGACCACCGTCTGGCGAATTGCCCCAAAAAGGCTGAAGCTTACCCGTTGGCCATTGATGATGAAATGACGGTCGAGCAGGTAAAACCCAAGCACACCATAGATCAGGGTGAAGATCAACGCCACCAGCAAGGTCAGTAAACCATTGCGGATGGAAGGAGGGTCGGAACGGGCATGGAAGTGTGCCCGAAGGTAGATCAACCAGATTGCCAGGGCGGCACCAAGCAATGCTTCCTCATAGTCGAGCCCCTTGAACAAGTGGACAGGCACCGACATGATCAGGATGGTCACGGCCAGTGCCCAGGCCAGGCGTTTCCGCCTCCACAGGCCACTGGCCAGGAGTAACAAGGCAAAACCTGCCAGTACGGATGTCAGGTGACCGCCGATATCCACACCGAAGGGGGAGTATTGTTCCAATATGCTCAGCCGGTTATGCAGTGTCGGCGTCAGCCCGGAAAGCACATCGATGATGCCCATGCCGGCGGTCAGCAGGGCCACCAGGCGTATGCTCCATATTTCACTCTGGACGGCCCCCTTTACCCCAAAAGATTTCAACCGTCGCAGCAGGATAAAGCCAATCCCAAGGGGCAGCCAGAACGTCAGGCCGCGAAAGGCCAGGGCGATGACCGTGGCACGCTCGATGGGTATGCCCAGGGAGGCAAAAACCAGGGTCATCATGCCCTCCACCACCCCGATCCCTTGAGGCGTGATGGCGACGATCCAAAACAGGATCCCCATGGCATAACCCGCCACCAGCACACCGAAGTGTACCCTCTCGTGGAATGCCAGGAACAAGGTGAATAGGGAAGCCAGGTCGATCAGGTGGGCAGCAAATGCAATCCCAAGCGTCTGCATTAACAAGGCAGGTTTCGCGGTGATTGCCATGGCTGCCTCAGTGAATTCAGCCGTATTCCTTTCGACCCAGGCCTCGTCGAGGATATCTGGGCGCTTGATCAGCCTGGCCAGGCGATTGGCCAGCCGCTTGGTCCAGGTAAGCAGGCGATGCAGCCATTCCGGTCGCCACAGCCCCAGCAGGAGGAAGCCGGTCAGCCCGGCGATGATCACCAGCAGGATCACTGCCGCGGCGCTCTCATAAATTTTCAGGTTGTGATGGGTGAACAGGTAGATTACCCCAAACACCAGTATGGCCAGGAAAGCGGTGAAGTCAGCCACCAGCACGAGCAGGGTGCCGACCGTGGCACGCGCCGCCGATTGGCCGCGTCTGGCAGCGTCATCCACGAACAACGCCACCCCGCTGGCTCCTCCGCTTGGTGCAGCTACATTGACGAAGATGGACGCGAAGGTCACCGGCAGCAATTCACCGATCTGGCTCTGCACCCCCACCACCTGGAACGCCGATTGGTACAACCCTGTATACGTGATGTAATAAAGCACCTGCAATAAGCTGGCAATCGCCACCCATTGCCATTGACCCCCCACCAGGGTGTCAGCCAATTTCCTGATCTCGCTCATCCGGCTGATTACCACCCAAACGAAGAGGATCACCAAGACCCAGAAGATCCAGCGGCGTCTCATCAGCATGATTATATCGCAGCGGGTACAATAGCATATATGCACGAGGGGATGAGAATGGATCCTTCAGGACGTAACCTGCGCCGCGGTCATGATTACATCGGCGTGGGGGTTGGGGCGCTGATCGTGGATGAGCGAGGCAGGCTTTTTCTATCGCGCCGTAGTGATCAATCTCGGAATGAACGTGGGTTGTGGGAATTTCCTGGGGGGTCGGTGGAGTTCGGTGAACGCCTGGCCGACGCCCTGCAGCGCGAGATGCGTGAGGAGTACGGCATCGAGGTCGAGGTGGGTGAGTTATTGGATGTGGTAGACCATATCCTGCCCGAGGAGAAGCAGCATTGGGTATCACCAACTTTTCTCTGCCGGATTATCTCAGGGGTGCCGCACATCCTGGAACCCGAGAAGTGCACGGCGATCGGCTGGTTCGATCCGCACCAAATGCCAGCTGAGCTGACCGTGATCACCCGGGTTAATTGGGAGCATTACCTGCAGAGATTACACACCAAGGGAGCGTAATTTCGCTGGGCCTTGGGCTATCCAGGCTGGACTAGCGTTTTCGTTTTTTGGGTTTGAAGGTGAATAATCCGGGTAATTCAGGGGCGCCCTGCGAGCGCATGCGTTGCTCCTCGGTCACCTGCCCGACCCTTGGGCCTTCAGTCCACTCTCCGCCATCCAGCTCAGCTGTCGCGATTTGGATGGCTTCTTTGGAAGTATTCGCCCAGATGGTCTTGGCATACGGCTCGATGGCACCGGCAGGGAATTTTCCCGCCTTGCGGGCTTTTTTCACTGCTTGCTTACTGGCATACAGGCCTTCGACGTAATACTGGGGCATATTCCACCTGCGAGTCTATTCACCGAACAGCTGCGGGGGAGCCTGGATCGCCACCACTTCACCGCGTGCACATACCTGGCCCTGGGCGGATAACCAGGCCTCCATGACCACCTTACGCCCTTTTATCTCCATCACCCTGGCGCGCACTTCCAGGGGCACGCCGAGCGGGGTGGGTTTAAGGTAATCGACTTTAAGCGAGGCAGTCACAAAGCGCAAGGGTGGTTGGGTATCCATTGACCGCCCTTCAGCTTTGTAGGATGCTGCCGCAGCCGTGCCGGTGCAGTGGCAATCGATCAGGGAAGCGATCAAACCGCCATAGACGTATCCAGGTATGGCAATATGGTAAGGCCTGGGTAGGTAGGTGCAGGTGGTTTCGTCTCCGTCCCAGTAGCTCTTGATTTGCAAGCCATGCTCATTCAACCGTCCACAGCCATAACAATAACTGACATTATCAGGATAATAATCCTGGAACGCTTTGTCACTCATTTTGCTCCTCCGATTTCTTCTGCTGCTGCTTTCAAGAGCTTAAACCCCACTTCTACCAGGTCGTCCAGCTCCATTTTATCCACCGTGCCACCTGCTTCGATGCATTCCACATATTGCAGCAGCGAACCGCGCAACCCGCTGGCCCGGTGGGCATAGGTGGAATCCGCCGATAGCCTCTCCATCCGGTCAACCAGGCGCTTGACCAACCCTAAGTACTGTTCATCCACAGCCTTGGCCAACTAAATACACCCTTCTACCGTGTTTCTATCCTACCAGGAAATGATACGTTTTGGGGTAAGCTTGATCAGCAGGTTTTCCGGGTCGTTTAACCAGGATTGCGGTTCCTCATCCAATACACCTTCGGTCCCAAGGTAACGCACATAGATCTTATGGGCAATCTCACTCACCAGCTGCCTGGGTTCTGAAACCAGCTCCACCGGCCCTTCCATGAGCACTGCTTGCAGCTTGCCTCCCTCTTGTTTTGACTCGATCAACACCGCCCCCTGCGGGTTATGCTTGAGCTCCCGGATCTTGCGCGTGCTGACGAAACTGCTGATCCACACGTTCTTGCCATCCCAGGCAAACCATACGGGTACGACGTGGGGTTGCATCGTCTTCGGGTTGGTGGTAGCCAGGCGGGCTAATACCGGTTCAGCTAATACCGCTTCGATCAGGATAGTTCTGTCGTCTTGGGGTGCCTTTGCCATGCGCGTCCTCCGCTCAATATCCAGGCCAGAGTATAGTACAAAACGATGACTGGTACAACTTACCCAGAATCACGAGAGCCGGGGTGAACTACCCGGCTCTCAACAAGGAGGAGAAAAATGTCTTACGCTTTTGATCATCATAGCAGAAACAGCGATGGCTTGCTTGACGCCTGGCATACGCTCACCTGACAATTAGTCGACATTTCCACTATCATGCCGCATGCGTTTTATTTCACCCCGTTTCCGTTTCACCTCCAGCCGGCGCTGGATCGCAGCCCGGCTGGGACGGGTCTTATGGCGGGGCCTGGGAGGTTGGGCTGCCTGTTGGATGAGATGCACCAACCTCGCCAAAGCTGCCTGGCGATTTTGCTCCTGGGTGCGGTATTGCCTGGCCACGATGGTCAATATTCCCCCGGCACCCAAGCGTCTGCCTGCCAGCCTGGATAGGCGCTGCTTCACTTCTCCTGGTATAGAGGGTGACTCGCCCACATTGAACCTCAATTGCACTGCCGAGGCAACCTTGTTGACGTTCTGACCACCTGGACCGGTCGAGCGGATGAAATTATACTCAATTTCCTGCTCATCGATCTGGATGGCGGGTGTAATTTCAATCATGCCCAAAGTATATCAGTCCTATAAACCCCTGACCCTTGTTTCTCCAGGCCGGCTAAAACTTCTACATATTTCAACCATCCTGCAGTGAAAAATTCAAAAAACCATTTCAGCCAGAAAACTGGTTAATCTTACCCTAATGATTCACTTCTCCAGGGTTGTTGACACCCCAAATGTTTCAGGATAATATAAATTTCGGTCTCGATAATATAGGCTACTCGAGCAGCGATCGGTTATCTCAAAAGAGCTTCTCGATTGTGCGAATGGGTGCTATCCCTGAAGATCCTTCGCTGATTTGATAGCTTTTCAACCACAACTTAAAGCATGAGCCATTCGGGACCTCTGGCCCTTCAGAATGGCAATAAACTGGGCCACAACAATCAACCGTCTTTATCACCGGAGGGTGCGTGCAAAAAACGGTCGTCGCGGCAGCTTTGGGTGAATGTGTTCATGTGGCAGGGGTGTTGAACTTCCTGCGCCTGGCAGAATCTGCCGGCTGGCGTACCGTGTTCCTTGGCCCAGCAGTGACTATCGAAACAGTCTTGCAATCAGCCAGGAAAGAAAATGCTGACCTGGTTGGGGTTTCCTATCGCCTGACCCCCGCGACCGGCGAACGCTTGTTGGGAGAGTTTGCCGAAGCCGCCGACGACTTGCGCCTCGCCGGGACACGCTTCGCCTTTGGAGGCACACCACCAGTGGCAGAGAAAGCCTCCAGGCTGGGCTTCTTTGAGCGTGTTTTCGACGGGAGCGAATCTCCCGATGAGGTGTTGGTGTATCTCAAAGGTGGGGTCTCGCAGCACCCTTCTGAGCAGGATTACCCTCAAACGACCGTTGAGCGCATCCGATGGAAATCGCCCTACCCACTCTTGAGGCATCATTTTGGCCTGCCCACCCTGGAAGATACCATTGCAGGGGTCTCCAAAATCTCAGCAGCCAGGGCACTGGACGTGATTTCCCTCGGGATAGACCAGGACGCCCAGGAGAATTTCTTCCATCCTGAACGGCAGGATGCGAGGCGGAAAGGGGCGGGAGGAGTGCCCGTCCGCTCAGCGGACGATTACCGGGCATTGTTCCTTGCCAGCCGTGGTGGCAACTACCCACTCATGCGTACCTATTCGGGCACTGATGATTTCATCCGCCTGGCTGAGATGTATATGCAGGTGATCAACAATGCCTGGTGTGCCATCCCCTTGTTTTGGTTCAACCAGATGGATGGACGGGGCCCGTGGGACCTGGAAGGGTCTATCCGTGAACACCAGGCTGTGATGGCCTGGTACGGCGAGCGGGGTATCCCGGTGGAGCTGAACGAGCCGCACCATTGGGGGATGCGCGATGCGCCCGACGTGGTTTTTGTCGTATCCGCTTTCCTGTCAGCTTACAATGCCCGTGCTTTCGGGGTGAAGGATTACATCGCCCAGATGATGTTCAACAGTCCCCCAGGCACCTCCGCAGCCATGGATCTGGCCAAAATGCTGGCAGCATTCCGGCTGATCGAGCCGATGGCAGGGTCGAGTTTTTCAATCTGGAAGCAAACCCGAACTGGTTTACTCAGTTACCCGTTGAACCCGGCTGCAGCCCGCTCACACCTGGCTACCAGCATCTACTTGCAGATGGCGCTGAAGCCCCACATTATCCATGTGGTTGGGCACACCGAAGCCCACCATGCCGCTACTGCAGATGATGTCATCGAGGCCTGTGGGATGGCCCGCAAAGCGATTGACAATGCCCTGAACGGTGCACCGGATATGGCTGCCGATCCCATAATTCATTCTCAGGTCGACTACCTGGCTGCAGAGGCCAGGCTCACACTTCAGGCAATCCGGCACATCGGTGACGACCTAAGCCCCGACCCATGGACCGACCCGGCTACCCTGGTAAAATCAGTCAAGCTGGGGATCCTGGATGCACCTCAATTGCGCAATAACCCGTTTGCACTGGGTCAGATCGTGACTCGCGTATCGGGAGGTTCCTGCGTCGCCGTCAACCCGCAGGGGGTTCCACTCCGCGAATCGGAACGCCTGGAAAAGTTCTTACACTAAAAAAGGAGGGACGTATGGCTGGAAAGACAAAAATTACCGTGATTGGTGCAGGCCATGGTGGCAAAGCGATGGCAGCCCACCTGGCGATGATGGAATTTCCGACCACGTTATACAATCGCACCCCCGAGCATATCGCTGCAATTAAAGAATTAACCGGTATCTACCTGGAGAGTTATGAGGGCGGCCCGCGCGGTTTTGGAAAGCTGTATAGGGTGACCTCGAACATCGCCGAGGCATTGGACAAGGCCGATATGGTTATGGTGGTCGTGCCTTCCTCGGCCCATGCGGATATCGCCAAATCCTGTGCCCCATATTTGACTGACGGTCAGTTCGTCATCCTGCATCCCGGGCGTACGTGCGGGGCGATCGAATTTAGCAAAGTGATCCGTGATAACGGCTGCACTGCCGGTGTGATCATTGCTGAAGCAGAAACGTTCATCTACGCTTCCCGTTCAGATGGTCCTGCTCAAGCGCGCATCTTCAGGATCAAGGAGGCCGTGCCGTTGGCAGCCCTGCCATCCAGCAAGAATCAGCTGGTGTTGGATCATATCCGTGAGGTGTTTCCGCAGTTCATCGATGGTGGCAACGTCCTGCAGACCGGGATGAACAATATGGGCGCCATTTTTCATCCCGCCCTTACCATCCTGAATTCCGGGTGGATTGAATCGACCCATGGCGAGTTTCAATTCTATATCGATGGTGTAACACCTGCAGTGGCGCGTGTGCTCGAAGCCCTCGACCGTGAGCGTGTCACCGTTGCTGCATCGATCGGCATCCGCGCCCGCACGGGCATGGAATGGTTGAAGTTATCCTATGACGCGGTCGGTGAAGATTTGAATGAAGCCATCCATAACCAGCCCGGTTATTATGGGATCAATGCACCACCGACGCTGAATCATCGCTATATCTTCGAGGATGTCCCCATGAGCCTGGTACCGATTGCCTCTTTGGGTCAGCGTTATGGCGTTTCGGTGACTGGGATTGATGGCATTATTAAATTAGCCAGTATAATACATCGTACAGACTATTGGCGTCGTGGTCGCACGATTGAGAAACTGGGTATCAATAATCTCAGCACGGATGAGCTGATCCATTACGTACAAGAGGGCATTTTGGGAGATGACTGAGCGGACGGGAATGACCTGATCGCTCATCCAAAGGGATGGGAGCCATGGAATTACAAGACCAGTCGAATCTGGTGATTGTCCTGGTAGTTTTGCAGGCTCAGGATGCCGAATTGGTCACTACCGCATTAAAGAAATTCGGCATTGCCGGGTATGAGCTATCCAGCATGGGGGCCTTCCTTGGCCGCAAGAATGTCACCTTGCTGATCCCCGTGCAGACGAACAACGTGGAGCTGGTGCTTTCCGAGCTCAAACGCAATTGTCGTCAACGGATTGAATACGTGTCCATGCCAATCGAAGGTCAGCCTCTACCTATTCCGAGCCCAATCCCGATTACGGTGGGTGGTGCAACCATCTTCATCCTTGAGATCGACCAATATATGGAGGTGTTGAAATGAAACTGATGATCGCCATTGTAAATGATGAAGATTATGACAAGATTGCCCACCATTTAACCGATGAAGAATATCGCGTCACCTGCATTGCCTCCACGGGAGGCCTCTTCCGGCGTGGCAGCACCACCCTGCTCATTGGACTCGAGGAGGAAAAGATCAACCGGGCGGTGGAGATCATTCGTGAGCACAGCACCACCTCTGAGGGGTCAAGTACTCATAAGGCTGCTATCTTTGTCTTGAATATCAAGGAGTATATCCGCGTCTAAGCTGGATGTGCTCCTTACCGGTCTTTTTCTGTTCTCCGAATTTCATCCAGTAAAGCATTCCCCTCTTCAGGTGTAAGTGGTTCGTTAATCACCAATAATAAGCCCTTTCCGCCTAGCTCTCGTAGGATGGTCAGGGCTCCTTCCGCGTTGGCGTAAACCTGGCATAGTTTGCCATTCTGGCGGATGCGCTTGATTAACCCCAGCCAGTGCTCTGCCTGGGGCTGCCCATCACCCGGCACCCATTGAATGCCACGCAAACGCCCAAGCGACAGGAGCATTTCGAGATGGGGCAGCTGACCCTTGCCATCCAGGTGATAAAACGCATAATCGAGTTTCTCACAGCAGGCTGAAAGGTCGGGGAGGACATAGCGCTCAAACATGGCTGGCGAGATCATGTAGGAGAAATCTGATTGCAGCAGGTAGCCCCTGCTTGGTGACCAGCAAGGACCCCAACAGGTGATGCCCTGCCCGTATTTCGTCCGTTCAAATAGCTCCTCATAACAGGCCAGCCACAGCCTGTTTATTTCACCCACCAGTCGTTCGATTTCCTGAGGTGTATCGCATAGATCCAGCAGCAGTTGTTGGTTGCCGCGCAGGTGTGCCAGGATATCCAGGTTTCCACTCAGGTCAGTGAAGCCGATCGATAGCTGGTCGCCCCAGCGTTCCACCGCCGCCCGGGTCACCGCTCGAACCTGCAGCTACCATTCATCCCTTGCCTGGCTATCTATGGTTAGATCAGCAATCTCCCCGGCAAAACCGGGCGAGAACCACGTGGTGTCTTCCACCGCTCGCAGGTGTGCCCCGGCGCAGGTCGCCACGATTCCCGGGCCAAAGTTGGGCCAAAAACGCGGGAAAGCATCTCCCAGGTAATGGGTGGCTTCCAGGCCTGGGGTGAATAGCTCTATTAACTTGTCTGCCTGTGCCTTCGATCCATAATTCCCCAGGAAAGTGCTGGCGTAATGAGGGGTGGCTTTATCCTGTGGCTCGCTGCATTCCAACACCACCAATGCCCGCTCGAGCTCACCAGCCCACCAGGCAGACCAGGTTTTTGATACCACCTCCCAGCCGTCCTCAGGAAAGTGCAGCTTCAAGCTCATCGTATGATTAAAGTTGTCGATTGAAAATCACAGGTACCGGGTAAAGAACTCGACCACGCGGTGGTTATATTCTTCTGGGTAAAGCAGGTTGGCAGCGGTATGCGCTGCCTCGGGTAAGCGCCACAGCTCCTTGGGCTCTTTAGCCGCTGCATATAACTTATCAAAATCAGTGCAATATAGGTCTCGATCACCATGGATGAACAGGATCGGGCGGGGCGAGATTTTACCCACCCAGCGGGTGAGCTCGTATCTAAATAAATTCGCACCCACAAATAGTGAAGTAATACTGAAGAACAACCACGCGGCTGCTTTGATGATCCAGGCCGGTAGTCCCTTTTTACCCGCCCAGCCTTCTGCTCCCGTCAGCCAACGGTTAGGTCCCCCATCCGTGATAACCGCTTTCACGTCCGGGCAGATTGCCGCGGTAAGTATGGCAGTCATACCACCGTAGGAAATCCCGTGTAAACCAATTTGACGCATCCCCCGTTCGTGCAGGAATTCGATCGCCCCTAAGACATCCCAGCGTTCCTTGTAGCCGAAAGTCATCCAATTTCCGTCACTCCGTCCATGTGCCCGGAAGTCGAATAACAGCACGTTGAAACCGGCCTCGTGTAAGGCAGGTGCCCGCCACAGGTCAGGGTCAAGGCTACCTTGATATCCATGCAAACAGACCACCGCCTTGTCAGACCCGTGCACGGGGATCCATACCCCACGTAAAGTAATCCCGTCCTTCGCCTTGAATTCCACCTCTTCGAAGTCCAGGCCATATTCGCTTGGGGAGTGAACCTCAGTCAGTGGTACCCTCTGTGAGAAATGCCTGGAAAGGATATACCAGTACAGGAGGATGACCAGGACGAAACCAGGCAAGGCCCACAGGAGATAGATCATAAAGTCGCCTCGGCCACCTGCGCACTGGGAGATAGCTTCTTTGGCTCACGGATAAACCTCAGGCTCACCGCGCTGAGAGCGAAAAGCACCGCGTACGCGGCAAAGATGACGAAATATCCTAAACCGGGGATCCTATGGTTGAGGAAATCTGCCACCGGGCCTCCGATTCCGGCACCGATCATGCCGGCCCCAGCCCCTGCCAGGTTGGATATGCCCAGGTAGC
>Ga0316620_10000637_pt1 | contig 14235 bp, 9 predicted proteins | sample OWC_Aug_M1_C1_D5_FD_207651 | JGI IMG/M metagenome (GOLD analysis project Ga0316620, IMG submission 207651) | Wetland soil microbial communities from Old Woman Creek delta, Ohio, United States - OWC_Aug_M1_C1_D5_B | ecosystem: Environmental > Terrestrial > Soil > Wetlands | place: USA: Ohio... | reverse complement strand
ACCTGCTCAACTTCCAGGTCACCGTCGCGTCCAAGCGGGAGGCCACGACCCGGGAGTCGCCGGGCATCGTCACGGTCATCACCCGCGAGGAGATCGTGAGCTCCGGGGCACGCGAGCTGATCGACGTGCTGCGGCTGGTCCCGGGCTTCTCCTTCGGGGTCGACGTTCAGGGCGTGGTCGGGGTTGGGATGCGCGGCATGTGGGGACACGAGGGCAAGATCCTGCTCCTCATCGACGGTCTGGAGATGAACGAGAACGCGTACTCGACCTTGCAGTTCGGCAACCACTATCCGATCGAGCACATTCAGCGGGTAGAGATCATCCGCGGGCCAGGCTCGGCCATCTACGGCGGCTACGCCGAGCTGGCGGTGATCAACATCATCACCCGCAGCGCCAGCGATCTCGAAGGCGTGCAGACCACCGCCACCTGGGGCCAGACCAGCGAGGCCACGATGCGCCGCAACCTCAGCGCCTCGTTCGGGCACAGCTACGGAGAACTCGCCCTGACCGCGCACGCCCTGGTCGGCGAGGGCGCGCGCTCCGACCGCACCTACACCGACTTCTTCGGCAGCTCGTACTCGATGGAGGACCAGTCAGACCTCGACCCCACCCATTTCAACCTCGGGCTTAAGTACCGCGGGTTCTCGGCCCGGGTCATCTGGGACGACTACCAGACCCGGGAGCGCGACGTCTACGACGAGATCTTCGAGCACGCGATCGACACCGACTTCGAGACCGGCATCGTCGACCTCGCCTGGGAGGTCCAGCTCGCCAACGACATCGTGCTCACGCCCCGCTACACCTACAAGGAGCATCGCCCGTGGATGTCCCACGACCCGATCGGAATCCCCGTCGAGACCTACTGGGAGGTGGAGCTCACTCGTTCGACCGGCGGTCTCTCCCTGTCCTGGACGCCGGGCGGCTCGACCAGCCTCCTCGGCGGAGTCGAGTACTACCGGGAGGACGCGACCTTCGCCGACTTCGTTCCCGACGACTACAACACCTTCTTCAACGGTCAGGGATCGGTGGACTTCGACAACGTCGCGGCCTTTGCGCAGGCCGGCTTCAAGCTGGCCGGCCTCAACGTCACCGCCGGCGCGCGCTGGGAGGACCACAGCCAGTTCGGGTCCGCGTTCGTGCCCCGCCTGGGAGTGACCCGCGTCTTCGAGCGCTTTCACTTCAAGGTCCTGTACAGCGAGGCATTCCGCGCTCCCGCCGTGTTCAACATCAACAGCAACCCCGACATCCGTCCCGAGGAGACGACGATGCTCGAGGTCGAGGCCGGCTACCAGCTGTCGAACACAACCTTCTTGACCGCCAACATCTTCGACCTGGAGATCGAAGATCCCATCGTCTACTACTTCGATGTCGAGACCGAGGAGGAGGCCTACGTCAACTTCGAGCAGACCGGCACGCGCGGGCTCGAGCTTGGCCTCCGGGCCAAAGCGGGCTGGGGCAACGGCGACCTCACCTACTCGTACTACCAGGCCAATGACAACCGGGTCGAGCTCTACGCGGTTCCGGGCGACGACGACCGGTTGCTGGCCATGCCGACTCACAAGGTCACCGTCAGCGGGGGGATCAAGCTCGGCGGCGGCTTCAAGCTCGGCCCGTCCCTGGTCTACCTGGGCACCCGCTACGCCTACGACTCAGCGAACGAGGACGAGGTCGAGCGGCTGGCCGAGTTCGACGCCACCTACCTCGTCAACCTGTTCTTGAGCTCCAAGGACTGGTTGGCCAAGGGCCTCGGAATCGGTCTCGGGGTCTACAACCTGCTCGATGAGGAGGATCAGTTCCTGCAGCCCTACAACGGCTGGCACGCGCCCCTGCCCGGTCCGTCGCGGGAGTACGTGCTCCGGCTGAGCTACCGCTTCGGATGGTGACGGTGCCTGCGGGCGCCACGACTGGCCCGGCCCGGCCGCCAGCGAGCATGGCAACGGGGCCAGGTTTGAGGCGAGCCGGGTCCGGCATCGGTCTGGCAGAGGTCGCGAGCTGGTCGCTGCGACGCAAGCTGGTGGTGGCCTCGGTCTCCTGCGTCGTGGTACCGGCCGTAGTCGGCTGCGCCCTGTTCCTCTTCACCCTGACCCGGATCACCGAGACTGACCTCGAGCTCATGGTCACCAACGCCACCGCTACCGCCACCGCCATCCAGGCCGACATCGACACCCGAGTCGTGGGCTATGCGAGCATGCTCGCGCGGCAGCCCGAGGTCACGATCGCGGCCTCGGCCGGCAACCCGGCCGTGCTCGAGGAGATGCTGGTCGCCGAGAGTCGGGCCCTGCGGGAGCTGGATCCGTCGGTCTCGACGGTGGCGGTCATCGGCCGCGACGGGGTCGTCCTGGCGCGCAGCAGCGGTAGCGCAGCGGGTCACGCCGATCGCTCGGGCGATGCCCTGGTCCAGTCGGCTCTGCGTGGCACCCCGGCGCACGGCCTCAGCATCACGAGCGGCGAAGAACTGGCGTACGAGGCGACAGCGCCGCTCACCTTCGGCCCCCAGATCCTGGGGGTCCTGAGCGTACGTAGCTCGCTGGAGGCGACGACCGCCGGCTACATCAAGGAGAAGACCGGCGCCGAGATCGTCTTCATCGTCGGCGACCGAATCCAGGCCACGACCCTGGACGGGGTGGAACCGGATCACCTCGCCGGTCTCGACTCGTCAGGGCCCGGCTCCGCTACTGATTTCGCGTCGACCACCATCGGAGGCTCCAGCTACATCGTGGGCTACGCCCCGCTTCAGGGCGAGGGGCAGAAGGTCCAGGCCGCCATGGCAGTCCTGGTCTCCCGAGAGCGCGTAGAACGGGCCAAGGCCGCGTTCATGTGGGGCTTCCTGGTCTTCATTGTCGCCACCGTCGGGCTCATGGCATGGGGCGCAGGGGCCTTGTCACGACGGCTCGCCAACCCGCTCCAGATGCTGATCTCGCTCGCCGACAAGATCGCCGAGGGAGACCTCCGTGAGCGCGAGGTGCCAGTGACGCGACAGGACGAGATCGGGCGCTCGGTCACGGGCATGGTCCACGCTGTCGACCGCGTCCGCCAGGCCCTGCAGTCGATAGCCGCGAGCGCCCGCCAGCTGAGCGTCTCGGCGGCCCAGCTGTCCACCATCAGCCAGGACCTGCTCGGCAACGCCGACACCACGTCGTCCCAGGCGACCATGGCCTCGGCGGCCGCAGACGAGGTCAGCCAGAACGTCTCAACCGCCGCCGCCGCGGCCGAGGAGATGAGCGCGAGCATCGCCGACATCGCCCGCAGCATCCACAGCTCCGCTGAGGTGGCGGCGCACGGAGTCGAGCTGGCACGCCGGGCCAACTCCACGGTCAACCAGCTCGGTGAGACCAGCTCGACCATCGGCCGTGTGGTGCAGATCATCACCGCCATCGCCGAGCAGACCAACCTGCTCGCCCTCAACGCCACCATCGAGGCATCGCGGGCCGGCGAAGCGGGCAAGGGGTTCGCGGTCGTCGCCACCGAGGTCAAGGAGCTGGCCAAGCAGACCGGGTCGGCCACCGGCGAGATCGCGGCCGAGGTGGCGGCGATCCAGCGCGGAACGCGGGAAGCGGTCGCGGCGATCGCGGAGATCGGCGGTCTCGTCGACCAGATCAGCGACGTCCTTGCCGCGGTGGCGGCCGCGATCGAGGAGCAGACCGCCACCGCGGCCGAGATCGGCCGCAGCGTCAGCGAGGCCGCCTCGGGCTCGAGCACGATCGCCGAGAACGTCGAGCAGGTGGCTGCGGTGGCCGAGAAGGCCAACGCGGGGGCGGTCTCGACACTGGAGGCCGCCCGCGGTCTCGATCGGATGGCGCAGGAGCTGGCCGACCTGGTCGGCCAGTTCAGGTACTAGCCCGATCTTCTCACCAGTCTTCTGCTACGGGCCGCGATCTGCCGCAATCTGCGACGCTTGCTTGCGCTCGCTCGCTCGACGTACTGCCCAGTACGCCTCCCTCGCTCGCGCTTCGCAAACGCCACATCTTGAGGCACCTCGCGACCCTCGCGACGAACACTGGTGAAGGTCGGGCTAGCCCGAATATCTCACCGAGCTGCTGGTACGGGCGCCGATCTGGCTGCCATGGCGGCGCTTCGCGGTACCCTTCCTCCACGATGGGTCGAGAACCGCAACAGGTCTCACGGTCGGAATCTGGCGTCAGGCTCCCAGCCTCGCGCTTCGATCTCCATTGCCGATTACCTGGTAGGTTTGAGGCGGACGCTCGCTAGCTGCCAACCAGAATGCCCAGCGCGACCAGCTGGGGCGACACCTTGAGGCCCGCCGCCTCGGCCGCCTTGGGGTTGACCTCGAAGCGAACGAACTCACCTTCCTGGGAGAAGTTGAAGACAACGCCCCGCCGCGCATGTCCCGTGGACTCGGAGACCGTGAGCACCGGCTTGCCCTTGACCGCCGCCAGGACCTCCTCGAGCAGTCCGTCCTTGCTCTGGGAGAGAAACACGAGCTGACAGCCGGCGATCCCCGCGGCGTCGGCCAACCGCCTGACCTCGGTCCTCTTGCCCTTGATGGGCGTCCGCGCCACGACCCGCTCGAGAGCCTCCGCGACGCTGGCGTCGCCGATGATTCCGACCACGAAGGGCAGCGAAGGATTGCTGACCGATGACTCGGCAGGCCACTGCACGAACCTGGTGAACCGCTCAATGAGCTCGGCCTTGACCTCGGCCTGGTAGCCCTGCGCCCAGGACACCGAAGACGGGAAGCCCACCAGGAGCACGACGAGCGCGGCAAGGACCACCGTGACGGCACGGTGCCGCGGCGCTGCGAGCACCGAGCTCCCGGGCGGAATGACCACTTCGGTCCGCGACATTCCCCCCCCAAGACAGCCCTGGCCCGCGGGGGCCGAGAAACGGTTCCGCTCCCGCCACCCATGGTATACCGGAGGACAACCGCCAACAAGCGCCAACCACGTGCCCGGATGCGCACAGTGGTGCTCCCAGAACCGCAGACAGGTGCAAGCGTATGATCCAGCATGCCCTTCCGGATCGTGGTTTTCATCGCGCTGGCCGCCGCGACCCTGGGCGCGGCCGAGCCCGACATGGCGCCGCTGCCCGTCGGCACGCTGGTCGAGAACATGCGCTGCCAGGCCGACCCGACCCAGAGCTACACCCTCTACCTGCCCTCGGGTTACACGACCGAGAAGAGGCGGCCGGCGCTGCTCATCTTCGACCCGGGCGGCCGCTCGCGGCCGGCCGCCGAGCTCTTCCAGGGGGCGGCCGAGCGCTGGGGCTGGATCCTGCTCAGCTCCAACGACACCCGTTCGGGCGGGCCGCCGGAGGCCAACCTGAAGGCGGTCAACGCGCTCTGGCCCGAGGTCCACCTGCGCTACGCCTCGGACCCCCGGCGCCTCTACGCCGCCGGCTTCTCGGCCGGCGGCCACCTCGCCTTCCTGCTCGGCAAGCAGAGCGGCGAGCTGGCCGGCGTCATCGCCAATGGCAGCCGGCTGCTCACCGATCAGCTGCAGGCAACCCGCTTCGCGCTCTTCGCTGCCGCCGGCGACCGCGACTTCAACTACGCGGAGATGCGCGCGGTCGACGAGCTCGTGGCCGAACAAGGCAACCCCCACCGCTTCGAGGTCTTCCCCGGCCGCCACAGCTGGATGCCGGCCGAGCTGGCGGCCCAGGCCGTGGCCTGGATGGAGCTGGTGGCAATGCGGCGCGAGCTGCGCCCGCGCGACCTGGCGGCGGTGGAAGAGCTGCTGGCCCGCGACCTGACCGCGGCGCGCGAGCTCGAGGCGGCGGGCGATCCTCTCGCCGCCCTGCGCCGCTTCGAGATGGTGGCGCGCACCTACGACGGCCTGGCCGAGGTCGCGGCCGCCCGGGTGGAGGCGGCCCGGCTCGCCTCGAGCCTCGAGGTCGCGCGCGAGGTCAAGGACGAGCGCCACTGGCTGGCCTTCGAGCAGCGCATGCAGCGGCGCTTCGCCGAGGTCTACGCGCGGCTCGAAGGGACCGGGAAACCGATGTCGGCGCCAGCCCTGCGGGACGCCCTCGACGTCGCGTCGTTGCAGAGGCGCGCCGAGGCGCCCGGCCGCGAGGGCGTGACCGCCCGCAGGCTGCTCTCCACCCTCTACGTCCAGGCCTCGAGCTCCGCCTTCAGGCCGCTCTACGAGGGCGAGCGCTGGCGGGCCGCGGTTGCGCTCCTGACCGTCGCCAGCGAGCTCTACGACGGCTCCGGGGCGCCCTGGACGGTCTGGTACAACCTGGCCTGCGTCCACGCCCGGGCCCGCCACCGCGATGAGGCCGTGCGCGCCCTGGAGCGGGCGGTGGCCGAGGGTTTCGACGACGTGCAGGCCCTGAGCAGAGACCCGGACCTGGCGTCGCTCCAGGGCACGGCCGAGCTCGAAAACTTGGTCAGGACCCTGGAAGGCAACCGACCCCAGGGACAGTAGCCGGCGTCTGATCCCCTCACCGGCCATCGACGTGACTCCTGTTCATCGGAACGTGCCGGGCATGCACGGCGAGGGCGTTCGGGGAAGGCCTCCCGACTCACCGGTGCCGGTCGCGCTGCGACCGACGCCCGCCCTGACGCGGCTCGTCGGCGATCGGGGTCACCGACCGCAACGAGCCGAGGGGCGGGTCTCCCGGGTAGAGCACGCGCTCGAGGAACAGCCCTGACGGCGGCGCGGTGTGGAGTGCCGGGCTGGCCGCGTCGCTCACCGTCGCCTCCGCGTCGAGCAACGCCACGACGTCGGAGGGCGTCAACCGGCCCGCGCCGACCTCGACCAGGGTTCCGACCAGGCGCCGGATCATCTTCCACAGGAAGTGGGAGGCGACCACCCGGACCAGGACCAGCGCGCCCTCCTCGGCGACCTCGGCGCTGCTGACCTTGACCCGGGTGCTGGTCTGGGCCGCGGGCTGCTCGCAGAAGTTGCGGAAGTCGTGCATGCCGCTCAGCAGCGCCGCCGCCTGAGCCATCCGCCCGGCGTCGAGCGGATCGCGGACCCACCACACGAAGGGCTTTGCCAGGGCGGTGCGGCGGCGGGCGACCTGGTACAGGTAGCTGCGCAGGAGCGCATGGTGGCGGGCATGAAAACGATCGGCCGCCGTCTCCAGGGCGAGCACGTGGACGTCGTGGGGAAGCTGGTCGTTGACGGCCAGCCGCAGCCCCTCCGGGCTGCCCCGGAAACGGCCGCGCAGATGGGCGACCTGGGCGAGGGCGTGGACGCCGGCGTCGGTGCGACCCGAGCCCATGAGCTCCTCGACCTCGCAGCCCGCGCCCTCCAGGGCCCGTCGCAGCGCCCCGGCCACGGTGCGCGGGGTGTTGTGCTGCTCCTGCCAGCCGCGGTAGCGGGTGCCCTCGTACTCGACGACCAGGCGCCAGGTCGACATCACCGGCCACGGTAGCGCGCCGCGCGGTTTTGGAAAAGTGTGCCGCAGGTCACAGCCGTGGGCGATTCCCGAGGAAAGAGGGACGCAGGCCCTTGCCGGAAGTGCCACCGGGATCGATACTGGTGACTGGAGGTGATGGTGCGCACGACCCTACCTTTCGCCGCCTGCACGGCCCTGCTCGCGGGGCTCATCACGGTCGCACCCGCGCTCGCGCGTGACTATGGGCCCGATCAGGACCGCGACGCCTGGCGCTCGCTGCAGGACAAGCTCGAGAGTGGCGTCGAGTTCTCGGACCTGGCCGACTTCGAGAAGGTGCAGATCCTATACCAGGCCGAGGACCGCGCCCACACTGACGATCCCGAGGCGGTGTTCGAGGAGGCGTGCACCATCTACGTCGAGCTCCGTTACGGCTCCAAGATGGACCGCTTCAGGGATACCATGGACCGCGAGGACGCGTACGAGAACATGGTGGCCGACGTCTACGCCCGCAACGAGATCGCCGAGCTCCTCGACCTCGACTACTTCGAGGAGCTGCCAGAGCCGGAGGACTGAACCCGGGCTGGCGATCTTTCAGGGCGAGCTCGCCCCGGTCGGCCGAGCCTCCTGGCACTCCACCAGCTGACCATAGTCGGAGCTGAGGTTGCGCAGCTCGACCCGAACCACCCCCAGGGCGTCGCAGGTGTAGCGTTCCTCGATCTCGTCGCCCTCCTCGTCCAGCCGCTCGACCCCGATCCCAGCCAGCTCAGCTTCGCGCAGGTCGGCGACGAGCGGAAAGCGCACCTCGCGCCACGGCGAGACGTCGCCGGCCGGGCCCCCGTCGTCCGCCAGGCGGCTGCACTCGAGGAAACGGTAGTGGGCCACGTTGTGGGCCGCGCGGTAGTGTCGCCTCTCCTCGAGCGGAGGCTCATTGGGCGCGGGCAGTGGGGTCCCTTTGGCCAGGACCGGGTCGAAGCACAGCTCGCTGCCGGCCCGCCGCTCCCGCCAGACTCCGAAGTGGCGGGTCAGCCGACCGAGGATGCGCGGGCTGTAGTCCTCCTCGGCGGCGATGGCGAGGCCGATCGCGACCGACGCGTGGGGGTAGGGAGAACGCCACACCCGGCGCCCGTAGCGCTCGCGGAGCAGGCGGCCGACGAGCCGCAGCTGCGACGCGCCCCCGACCTGGTAGACGACGGTGCTTCGCTCCACCTCACTGCCCTTCCGTCTCGCCATCTGACCGAGGGCCGCATCCAGCGCGGCCAGGCTCTGCTCGACCAAGGGCTGCACCGCGGCCTCGAAATCGGCCACCTCGACCCGTACCTCTCCGCTTCTGCCGGGCACCTCCGGAGTCACGTACCGGGCATGCGGTCCGAGGCTTTCCTTGGCCTCCCGGCAGGCCTCCAGCAGCAGGTCGCGCTCCGTGTCGTCGGCCGGCGGCGCGATCGCGCCCGCGGCCAGCAGCAGCTCGAGGAGGGCGGCGTCGAAGTCGTCGCCGCCGAGTCGGCTGACCCCTTCGGTGCCGAGCACCTCATGCAGGTCGTCGCTCATCGAGATGACCGCGGCGTCGAAGGTCCCGCCGCCGAGGTCGTAGACCGCGACGTGGCGCCGCCGGACCGCCGCGTCGCGCGGCCGCCGCCAGGCGTACTCGAGGCCGGCGGCGCTCGGCTCGTCGAGCACGCGCGTCACCACGAACCCGGCCGCGCGAAAGCCGTCCATGGTCAGCATGCGCTGGCTGGCCGGGGCGTTGGCCGGCACTGCCAGCGCCACCTCGAGCGGCTCGCTCGAGGCCAGGTCGAGGTTGGAGCGCTCGAGCAGCGCCCACCGGAGGTCGCTCAGGAAACAGCTCAGCAGCTCACCCACCGGGCGGCCGGCCACCGTGTCCAGCGGGCCGCAGCCCGTCAGCTCGCGCTTCAGTGAGCGGACGGCCCGCCAACCCGGCAGGTGGGCGACGTCGAGCGCCTCGAAACCGCTGCGCACACCCTCCGGCCCGATCGCCAGCAGGGTCGGGAACCACTCCCTTCCCCAGCCGTCGGGCGAGTCGAAGGTGACGATGGGGTAGTTGCCGCGGTCCGCGGCCGCAACCACGACCCGGGTGGTGCCGAAGTCCACTCCCAGCTGCATCCGGCTATTGTAGCCGCAGCGCGATCGACCCGCCAGGCTCGATCATTCAATGACGGTCAAGCGCGGGATGACGACGACCCCTTTTTCGGTGACGGTGAATCGCTTGGCGTCCTCGGCCCGGTCCTCGCCGACCACGAAGCCGTGGGGTATGACCACGCCCTTGTCGACGATGGCCCGGCGCACCCGGGCGTGGCGCGACACGTGGACCCCGTCCATCAGCACGCTGTCGCTGACCTGGGCCATGGAGCTGATCCTGACCTCAGGGGACAGGATCGAGCGCTCGACCCGGCCGCCGGCGACGATGACCCCGCCCGAGAGCAGCGAGTCGAGGGCCTGCCCGATCCGTCCGCCCGGGTGCTGCTCGGCGAACACGGTCTTGGCCGGCGGCAGCTGGCGACGCATGGTGCGCACCGGCCAGCTCGCGTCGTAGAGGTTGAAGATCGGGTCGACCGCGACCAGGTCCATGCTCGCCTCGTAGTACGAGTCCAGGGTCCCGATGTCCCGCCAGTACAGAACCTGCTTGCGGTTCTCGTCGACGAACGGGTAGGCAAAGAGATTGCCGGTTTCGACCAGGGAGGGCAGGATGTTGCGGCCGAAGTCGTGCCGGGTCTCCTCGCCGGCGTCCTCCGAGATGGCCCCGACCAGGGTCTTGGTCTCGAAGCAGTACACGCCCATGTTGACCAGCGCGGTGTCGGGCCGTCCCGGGATCGGCTGGGGCTGTTCCGGCTTCTCGTGGAAGCCGACGACGCGCCAGCCCGCGTCGACCTCGATGACCCCGAACGCCCGCGCCTGGTCGATTGGCACCTCGACCGCCCCGACCGTGGCCGCTGCCTTGTGCTCGAGGTGGAAGTCGATCATCTTGGCGTAGTTCATCTTGTAGACGTGGTCGCCGGACAGGATCATGACCCTTTCCGGCGCCTCGCGCTGCAGGAGGTGAAGGTTGTGGAAGACCGCGTCCGCGGTCCCGTCGTACCAGCGCTGGCCGATGCGCAGCTGGGGCGGCACGGTGAAGATCCACTCCCCCAGCTCGACCGACAGAATCGAGTCCCAGCCGAGCTCGATGTGGCGCTCGAGGCTGTCCGACTTGTACTGGGTGAGGACGAAGATCTTGCGCAAACCCGAGTTGATGCAGTTCGAGAGGGTGAAGTCGATGATGCGGTAGGGGCCGCCGAACGGCACCGCAGGCTTGGCGCGGTCCCGGGTCAGGGGGAACAGGCGCTCGCCCTGGCCGCCCGCCAGGACCACGGCCAGAGTGTCCTCGAGAATGATCTTCTTGCCGCCCACCGGCGTCTCCTTGCTTGGTTCCGACTCATCCAGTCCCCTCGATTGTACCTCGTTTCGTGCCGAGCCCTGAACATGGCCATCCCACCGCGTCAGCTCGCCTCGAGCCCGAGCCCGTTACCGTTGCCGTTACCGTTGCCGTTGCCGTTCCCGGATGCAGCAGGATCCGACCAGGCATCGGCCAGGGCAGCGGACGGCGCCAACCGGCTCGCACTCGACCTGAGTCTTCGCGGGCGGCAGGATCCGGGCTCTCGACCTGTCTTCGACTGCTTCGCTGCCACGGCGTGAACGCGGAGCCCGGGCTCGCGCTCAGGCCCGTCGGCGCAGCCGACGCAGGACCCGCCCGACCCAGGCCTCGGCCTCCGGCACCCCGGCCAGGTGGGCGCCGCCGAGGTAGAGGCATGCGTAGCAGGTGAGCACGGCAAGGGCGGTGAGCGCGACCGGGAGCGGCGGCAGCAGCCACCACAGCCCGGCCCCGAGGAGGGCAGCGGCGGCGGCCAGGGCCAGCATCCGCGCCAGCGGGCCAAGCGGCGAGGCGATGCCGGCGACCCGGGGCCGCAGCGCGGACCACAGCCGGGCCAGCTCGAACCACGCGGCGACCGCGGCGGCCGCGGCCAGGCCGACGGCGCCCAGGCGCAAGGTGTCGTCGCCGGCCAGCGACGGCAGGAGCTGGCCCATCCTCCAGCGGTCGAGGGCGAGCATCAGCGGGACCCCGATCACCGTCGCCACCAGGACTCGCTGGACGGCGATCTTGGACGGGGTGGCGGTGTCACCGAGGGCAAAGAAGGCCGACTGCAGAAGGCGCGACGAGGTGGCGGCGACCAGCCCCAGGCTGTAGCCGGCGAGCACCAGGTAGACGAGCCAGGTGTCGCTCGCGCCGAAGCTCCCGGTGCGGTAGATGCCGCCCACCAGGAGGTAGCCGAGGGCGAGGTAGCCGACCGCGCTGGGCATCGTGACGAAGCCCATTTGGCGCAGCGAGCTGCTGATCCGGGGCGCCAGGTCGCCGGCCCCGGGCCTCGCGCTCGCTCGCGACAGCTCGGGCAGCTCGGCCGCCGCCACCGACATGCCGAACAGGCTCACCGGCAGCATGTACAGGGTCTGCGCCCAGCCCAGCGCGGCCACCGCGCCGGGGGCGATGAGCGAGGCCAGGAAGATGTCGAGGTAGGCCGAGAGCTGGACCACGCCCCGCCCGGCCACGACCGGGCCGAAGGCGGCGAGGGCCTCGCGCACCCCACCGACCCGGGTCGAGAACGACAGCCGGAAGCCCTTGAGGACGCGGGCCACGAACGGCAGCTGGACCCCGAGCTGGAGGACCCCACCGGCGAGCGCGCCGAGGCAGGCGGCGACCAGCAGGCGGTCGAGGGCGCCGGTGGTCGGCACGACCAGGCCCCAGCCGGCCCACAGCACGGCGGCGATGATGGCCACGTTCCACAGCACCGGCGCCACGTAGGGGACGAAGAAGCGACGGTGGCTGTTGAGCACGCCCAGGGCCCAGGCCGCCAGCACCAGCACCCCGGTCATGGGGAAGATGATCCGCACCGCCGTCACCGTGAGCGGGAAGCGGTCGATGGTCGCCGCGCCGGCCGCGACCCGGGCGGCGTCGCCGACGAAGCCGGCGGCGAGCACGGTCACGATCGGCCCGGCCAGGAGCACCCCGAGCAGGGCGAGCGCGCCGGCGACGGCCAGCAGCAGGCCGAGGATGGCGCCGGCGAAGCGACCCGCCTCCTCCTCGCGCCCCTCCTCGAGCAGGCGCGAGTAGATCGGGATGAAGGAGGCCGAGACGGTGCCCTCGCCGAGCAGGTTCTGGAGGATGTTGGGCCCGCGCAGAGCGGTGCGGAAGACGTCGGCATGGGGACCGACGCCGAAGTAGTGGGCGATGGCGCGGTCGCGCAGGAACCCGACCAGGCGGCTGGCCAGAATGCCGCTCGCCACCTGCACGGCGCCTCTCGAGTGTCCGCCCATGACCTCCTCGAACCGGCCGCCATCCTACGCCGGGTCGGGCTCACGCGCCACGGCCTCTCGCCAGCCCGGGCGGAAACTGCCGGATCAGTGCTGGGAGAGACCTACCCGACTTCCCGTGGTAGATCCGGCTGTGGAGGACGTGGGAGCCTGCCGAGGCGCCACCGGGCGCTGCGTCGAGGGCTGGGTCACGCCTGGGCTAGACTGGTCCCTGACCGGCGTGACCAGGTACGGCCCGTCCCCGGCCGGCCGCGGCGCGGGCAAGCTGGTGGAGGCGACCCAGTACACCATGGCACCCGACGGTTCGACAAGAGCGGAACAACGGGCCAGGCACCTTTTGCCTTTTGTGTGAGATGTCTGTGTGGGTCAAGACGAGTCGCTAGGGGTCGCGGTATTCAACTGTCTTGAACGTCCCGCCGCAATTGGCGTCCGTCACCATGCCCGCACGAAATCGGTGCTCTACGCATGCAGAACAAATCCACTTCCCACAGCGGTCACATCGCCTAGCTGCCTTCTGCACGAGCTCCGGCATGAATTTGGGGTTTGAGGCCGCGGAAGTCTCCCAAACCAACTCCATTGCTTGCCCCAAGGCGTCCTTGTGGGCTTCATCATAGGAAATGCGTTTGCCGCAGTCCCGACACTTGATCCCGTCGCTCAACTTGCTTTCTGCGTGCCAGCGCACCCGCGAGTTGTCGTCCGTCTTGGCGATCTCGGACAGCGTCGTCCTGTCAGTCAAGTTCTCTATCGCTGTCCACCTGACATGCCAATGCGGGTCCGTTTTGACGATCTCGGTTAGCAGGTTCTGATCTTCCACCATCTTGACTGCGACACTACGCACGTCGGCGTCGTCGTCGTCCGAGGCGATCTCGGCCAGCAGATCCTTGCACTTGCCGCGCAGCAAGCGCATGACAGCGCCATAACGCACAACGGCGTTATTGTCGGTCGTGGCTATCTGCGCCAACAATGCCTGGTTCTCTGGTTCTGATCCGCCAAGCCGGTGGACTGCTGCTTGACGTACGTGCCAGTCGTCGTCCGTCTTGGCAATCTCAGCGAGCACGCTCCAGTCGTACACCTTCTCGACGGCTTTTCTTCGGATCTCCCACGAGCCGTGGGTCTTGGCGACCTCGGCCAGCACCGACTTGTCGGTCAACCGTTCGACCGCATAGTCCCTTGCCAGCCAGTCCTGGTCGGTTCTAACGACTTCCGCAAGTATCTGCTGGTCCTTCAGCCCTGTAACAGCCATACGACGGACAACCGGGTCAGGGTGTTTCCATCTGGGCCGAAAGAGATCGAGGAATCCCATCCCACATTCCTCCTGACTCACCTACCTAAAAGGCAGCCTCAGTGAAGGATAGGAACTTGGTTTCTCTCCCTGCATAGGGTACCACAAATAGCAGATAAAGGTGCCAGGCACGTTGTTCCGCTATTGTCGCAGGATTGTCGACGACGGGCCCGTCACCTTTTCGCAGCTCTTCCCGTTCGCCTGGTCGCTGCGTGCTTCAGGCAGAGCGGTCCGGGGCCTCGACCCTGCTCCCCTCTCGCCCGCCCGCGCTCACGGCACCGGGTCGAGCGGGT
>Ga0316620_10000636_pt1 | contig 14249 bp, 10 predicted proteins | sample OWC_Aug_M1_C1_D5_FD_207651 | JGI IMG/M metagenome (GOLD analysis project Ga0316620, IMG submission 207651) | Wetland soil microbial communities from Old Woman Creek delta, Ohio, United States - OWC_Aug_M1_C1_D5_B | ecosystem: Environmental > Terrestrial > Soil > Wetlands | place: USA: Ohio... | reverse complement strand
GCCGCGGCGCAGCGTCTCGATCACCGCCGCGACCGTCGAGCGTTTCTGCCCGATCAGGACGTAGACGCAATTGACGCGTTGGCCTTTCTGCTGCAGCACCGTGTCGAGCGCGAAAGTGGTCTTGCCGGTGCCGTTGTCCCCGATCAGCAGCTGCCGCTGGCCGTGGCCGATCGGGACCATGCTGTCGGCGATGCGGTTGCCGGTGTACAGCGGCTGGTTGACGAAGTCGCGCGCCACGATCGGCGGCGACGGCCCGTCGAGCGCCCGCCGCTCGGTCGCCCGCGGGCGCGACCCTCCGTCGAGCGGCCTGCCGAGCGGGTCGACCACTCTTCCCAGCAGCGCGTCGCCGACGCCGATCGCCAGCCGCTCGCCCGTAAGCGAGGCCGGCGCGCCGGCGCGCAGCCCGGCCGATTCCTCCAGCAGGATGGCGCCGATCCGGTCCGGCGCAAGGTGGAACACGAGTGCGGTGCTCCCGTCCTCCGTACGCAGCAGCTCATCGATCGCCGCCGAGGGCAGCCCCTCGATCCACGCTACGCCGTCGCCGACCGACAGCACGCGCCCGCGCTCGCCCATGCGCAGCGCGAGGCGGTAGCCGCGGAGCCGCGCCGCGCGCCGTTCGAGGAGCGGCCGCTCCACGGCCTCGGCCAACAGCGGTCGCTCGGCGAGCTCAGCCGGCATGCGCCACGCCGCCGGCAAACACGCGCAGCTCGTCGCGCAGGTCCGCCTGCAGCACCCAGGGCCCGACCGCGACGCTCACCCCGGCGACCAGCGTCTCGTCGACCGCGTATTCGGGCCGGCACTCGATGCGCAGCCGTTCCGAGAGCGCCTGCTCGAGGCGCGCTCGCGCCGCGGGCAGCAGCAAGTGCGCGCTCAGCACGCTCACGCGGCCGCCGGCCGCGCGCGCCGCCTCCGCGAGGGGGTCGAGCTTCTCCGGGGCCCAGCCGGAGAGGTCTTCGGCGAACACCTCCACCAGGCGTGCGTCGAGCGCGTGATCTGCGATGCGCTCGAGCAGCCGCGCGGCGAAGGCCGCCGCCTGGTCGAGCGCGCGCTGCTCGGTTTCGCGTTTCCAGTCGGCCTCGCGCTTGGCCTGCAGCGCGGCGAGCCGGTCGCGCTCGCGCTCGGCGGCCTGCGCTGCGTCGGCGAGCCCCTTGGCGCGCAGCGCGGCGAGCTCCGCCTCGAGGCCGGAGCGCGCCTTGACGCGCTCGCGCTCCCAGTCCGCGAGCCGCCCCTCGAACTGGCCCCGCAGGCGTTCGGCTTCTTCGCGTACGGTCTTCGCGTCGCTCATCGACTTGTCGATCGCCGCGCGGCGGCGGTCTATGGCCGCCAGTACCGGGCGGTAGAGGAAGCGATGCAGGATCCACACCAGCACCGCGAAATTGACGAGCTGGAGGATGAAGCTGGTGGTGTCGATCTGCATGGCGTCACTTGAGCACGAATTCGAGCAGCGGGTTGCGGAACAGCACGATGAGCACGATCACCAGCACGTAGATCGCGAGCGATTCGATCATCGCCAGCCCGATGAACAACGTCCTCGTGATGGCGCGCTCCGACTCGGGCTGGCGCGCGAGCGCATCGAGCGCCTGGGTGATCGCGCGCCCCATCGCCACTGCGGGTAGCATCACGCCTAACGCCATCGCGAGCAGCGCGGCGGCGGTGGATACGACGACGAGCAGTCCGGTTGCGGTCATGATCCTGACTCCTTTCTTTCCTTGGTGAGCTGTTGGGACTGGATGCCGCCCGCGATGTAGACCAGCGCGAGCATGCCGAAGATGTAGGCCTGGACCAGCGCCTCGACGACGTGCAGGAGCAGGATGGGCACGGGCACGAGGAAGCCCGCGACCAGCAGCACCAGCAGCGCCGCCATCTCGAGGCTCGCCATGTTGCCGAACAGGCGCACCGCGAGCGCCACGGTGCGCGACAGCTCGCTCATGACGTGGAACGGGAATAGCAGCGGGTTGGGCGAGAAGTAGTGCTGCAGGTAGTCGCGCCAGCCCTCCGCACGCACGCCGTACCAGTGCACCGAGAGGAACACCAGGATGGCGAGCGCCGCGGTGAGCGAAAGATCGCCGGTGGGCGAATGCAGGCCGGGCACGATGCCCAGCAGGTTCGCAACCACCAGGAACACCCACAGCGTGCCGACGAACGGCAGCAGCATGCGCGGGCGCTGCGGGTAGACCTCCGCGATCGCGCCCTCGATCGCCAGCACCACGCCCTCGAGAGAGGTCTGCAGCATGCCGGGCTGCTCACCGAGGGCTCGCGTGGCGACCAGGCTGAACAGCGCCAGCGCCAGCATGATTCCCCACGTCGTGAGCACCGCGGCGCCGACGCCGACCGGGCCGATGTAGAAAACCGCGATCGAGCCCTCCATCACGGCCTCTCGCGCACGAAGAGGTAAACGTTGACGATGCCGATCGCCACGCCCGCGAGCAGCAGGCTGATGGTCCAGCGCACCGAGTAACCCTCGAGCTGGTCGTCGATCCAGCTGCCGAGATAGGCGCCGCCGAGCACCGGCAGCACGAACAGCAGCGCGAGGCTTCCCAGGTACGCGGTCTGCGCCAGCATGCTCGGGCGATCGCGCTCGGCGCGCCGCATGCGCTCGGCCTGGCGCTCCACCGTCTCGCGCAGCTTCGACTCGCGCTGGTCGTCCGCCATCTCAGGCCTCGCCGCCGAGGCGCCACAGGCGGCGCACGATCTCGCGCTCCAGCCGGGTGACGCTTTCCTTCAGGCTGCGCAACGCGCTGTCCTCGGCCATCAGCGTGCTGTCGACCGCCGCGGCCACGGAGCGGTAGTCGTCGCCCAGCACGTAGCGCCGCGTGCTTATGAAAAGCTCGCCGTCGACGAAGTACGCCAGCCCCCCCGGAAGCGCGACGTAGTGCCAACCGCCCTCGGCAGTGCGAAAGCGCGCCAGCCCGTAGCCGAGCACGGTCATCATGCGCACGTGGCGCGCGAGCACGCCGAAGGCGCCGGAGGCGTCGCGCGCCACGAGACTCTCGACCCCCTCGACGCGCGCGTACTGCGTCGCTGATTGCAGGTGCAGCGTGAAGGCGGTCACCGCATCGCGCCCCGCATGTAGCACTGTTCTTCGGGCACGGCGTCGTGGTCGCCGCGCAGGAAGGCCTCGCAGTCGGCGAGCGTCTGCTCGAGCGGCACCGACACGCCGGCCATCCCGGTGTGCTCGGCGACCACGTGGAAGGGCTGGCTGAGATACCGCTGCAGGCGGCGTGCGCGCAGCACCACGCGCCGGTCGTCCGCGGACAGCGCCTCGATGCCGAGCATGGCGATGATGTCCTGCAGCTCGTCGTAGCGCGCCAGGTGCGCGCGCACGGCGCGCGCGGCTTCGTAGTGCCGGTCGCCGACGATGCGCCGGTCGAGCAGCCGGCTCTGCGAGGCGAGCGGGTCGACCGCAGGGTAGATGCCGCGACCGGCCTGCTCCCGCGACAGGATCACCAGCGTGTCGAGGTGCGCGAGAATCGCGCTCACCGCCGGGTCGGTCATGTCGTCGGCCGGCACGTACACCGCCTGCACCGAAGTGATGGTGCCGGTGAGGGTGGAGGCGATGCGCTCCTCGAGCTCGGCCACCTCGGTGAGCAGCGTCGGCTGGTAGCCGACGGTGGCCGGCATGCGGCCGAGCAGCCCCGAGATCTCGCTCCCCGCCTGCACGAAGCGGAACACGTTGTCCATCAGCACCAGCACTTCCTTGCCGAGCGTGTCGCGCAGGTACTCAGCGTAGGTGAGCGCGGTCGCGCCGGCGCGAAAGCGCACGCCCGGCGACTCGTCCATCTGCCCGAAGACCAGCACCGTGCTCGGCAACACGCCTGCCCCCTGCATCTCCTTCCACAGCTCGTGCGCTTCGCGGATGCGCTCGCCCACCCCCGCGAACACCGACACGCCCTGGTGCAGCGAGGCAATGGCGTGCATGAACTCCATGATGAGGACGGTCTTGCCGACCCCCGCGCCGCCGAACAGGCCCGACTTGCCGCCGCGAACGAAGGGACACAGCAGGTCGACGACCTTGATCCCGGTCTCGAGGATCGCTTCGGGCCCTTTCACCTCCGAGATCGGCGCCGGTGGCCCGGACACCGCGCGCAGCTTGTCGGCGGCGAGCGGCGGCCCGCCGTCGAGCGGGGCGCCGAACACGTCGAGCACGCGTCCCAGGCACTCGCGCGTCACCGGGACGCGCAAGGGGCCGCCCGTACCGTATACCGGCGCGCCGCGCCTCAGGCCCGCGGTGGCGTGCAGCGCCACCGCGCGCAGGCGCTGCGCGTCGAGATGGCGGTGCACCTCGAGCAGCCGCGAGTGGCCGTCGAACTGAACGCTCAGCGCGTCGTGCAGCGCGGGCAGCGCCCCGCTGCAAGCGACGTCGACCACCGGTCCCGACACCTGCTCGACGACGCCGACCTGCTCATTCCTCGAGGACATGGCGGCCGGGCGCGTCGTAGAGCGGGGGCAGGCCCTTGGCGGGCGCGCCCATCGGCGGCGGGGCGACCGGCGCGCCGGAGCGCGCATCGAGCCAGGCCGCGTATTCAGGCCACCAGGAGCCCCGGCGAACGGGCGTCGCCGCCTGCCAGGTTTCGGGGTCGACGTAGCGGTCGTCGCTCCTGCGCGTCGAAACCCGGTAGCTCGCGCCCGCGAACCCCCCTGGCGGATTGACGACGCCCACGTTGTGCCCGCCGCTCGTCAGTAGGAACGTCACTTCGGTGTCGGCGAACAGATTGACCTTGTATACCGAGCGCCAGGGCGAGACGTGGTCCCGCGCCGTGCCGACCGCGAACACCGGCGCCCGGATGTCGGACAAGGCGATCGGCCGACCGTCGACCATGAAGCGTCCCTCGGTGAAATCGTTGCCGAGGTACAGCCGCCGCAGGTACTCGCTGTGCATGCGGTAGGGCATCCGCGTCGCGTCGGCGTTCCAGGCCATGAGGTCGCTCACCTCGTCGCGCTTTCCCATCAGGTAGTCGTGCACCATGCGAGACCACACCAGGTCCTTCGAGTTGAGAAGCGCGAACGCGCCGGCCATCTCCTTGCCGTCGAGATAGCCGCGCGTGAACATCATGTCCTCGAGGAAGCTCACCTGGCTGTCGTCGATGAACAACGACAGCTCGCCCGCTTCCTCGAAGTCGGTCTCGGCGGCGAGCAGCGAGAGGGTCGCCAGGCGTTCGTCGCCCTCGCGCGCGAGCAGCGCCGCCGCCATCGCCAGGATCGTGCCGCCGAGGCAATAGCCGAGCGCGTGTGCGCGCTCCCCGGGAACGATCTTGACGATCGCGTCGAGCGCCGCCAGAACTCCGCTCTTGATGTAGTCTTCGATGCCGAGCTCGCGCTCGCGCGCGGTCGGGTTCTTCCACGAGATCATGAACACGGTGTAGCCGCGGCCGACGAGGAACCTCACCAGCGAGTTGTGCGGCTGCAGGTCGAGGATGTAGTACTTCATGATCCAGGACGGCACGACGAGCAGCGGCTCCGGACGCACCTCGCCGGTTTGCGGCGCGTACTGGATCAGCTCGATCAGGTGATTGCGGTACACCACCTTGCCCGGTGTCAGCGCCAGGTTCTCGCCCACGCGCCAGCGCTCCAGTCCGACCGGCGGCCGGTTGGCGGCGACGCGCAGCGCGTCGTCCCACCAGTTGATCGCGCCCTGCACCAGGTTGGCTCCCGCGCGGTGCACCGTCTCGCGCAGCACCTCGGGATTGGTGAGCGGGAAATTCGACGGCGAAAACATGTCGAGCCACTGGCGGGTCACGAACTCGACGACCTGCTCGTGGTGCGCGCTGACGCCGTGCACCCCGGTGGTCGCGTTCCACCACCATTGCTGCGTGAGCAGGAATCCCTGCTGCAGCAGGTTGAACGGCCACGCGCACCAGTCGGGATGCTCGAAGCGCTTGTCCTGCGGCAGGGGCTCGATACAGGGCTCCCAGTTGCGGGCGGACTGCATCGCGGCGATCGCGAAACGACTGAGTTTCCTCTGCGCCTTGATTCCGAGCTCCCCCCACTTGGCGGGCGAGCCCGCGAGGTGCGTCGCCCAATCCATGTAGGCGCCGATGATCGACGCCGGCGAGATGCCTTGCGTGAGCCGCGCCAGCGCGGAATTTACAAGCGCGTCAGCCGGTTGCGCCGCGACGGCGACCGGGTCGGGGGTACGCATGTGTGCAGCCATCCTTCACGGGACTCAACCCGCGAATCAGTCTGCGCCCCCCATGCCGAGAGGGCTTGATCTAACTCAATAGCCGCGTGCCGCGGCACTCAGCCGCCGCTGCGCCTGACCAGGTCGCCCAAGGCGCCGAGCAGGTTGACCGGTACCGGAAACACGATGGTGTTGCTCTTGTCGCCCGCGATTTCCGTCAGGATCTGCAGGTAGCGCAATTGCATCGCCTCGGGCTGGGTGGCCAGCTTGGCGCCCGCTTGCAACAACTTTTCGGCGGCCTGCGCCTCGCCTTCGGAGTAGATGACCTTGGCGCGCCGCTCGCGCTCGGCCTCGGCCTGGCGTGCGATCGCGCGAATCATCGATTCGTTCAGGTCGACGTGCTTGATCTCGACGTTCGCCACCTTGATCCCCCAAGCGTCGGTCTGCTGATCGAGCACGGTCTGGATGTCGAGATTGAGCTTGTCGCGCTCGGCGAGCATCTCGTCCAGTTCGTGCTTGCCGAGTACCGCGCGCAGGGTGGTCTGCGCAAGCTGGCTGGTGGCGCCGAGGAAATCGGCCACCTGGATCACCGCCCTGGCCGGGTCCACAACGCGGAAGTACACCACCGCGTTCACCTTGACCGAGACGTTGTCGCGCGAGATCACGTCCTGGCTCGGCACGTCGAGCACCATGGTGCGCAGGTCCATGCGGACCATCTGCTGGATCCCCGGGATGATGATGACGAGCCCGGGACCCTTGACCATGTGAAAGCGCCCCAGCATGAAAACCACGCCGCGCTCGTATTCGCGCAGGATGCGCAGCGACGAGACCACCAGAATAATGACGATGATCAGCGCGCCAAATATGAAGCTGAATCCGAAGTTGAACACGATGTTTAGCCTCCGTTGCCATTGCCGGGCTCGGCGGTGACGTCGAGCACCAAACCTTCCATGGCCGTGACGCGCAGCCGCTGACCCTTGCGGATCGGCGTGCCCGCGCGCACGCGCCAGTTTTCGCTGTGCACGCGCGCCCAGCCCTCGCCGCTGAAGTCCTCCAGCGCCTCGCCGCTCGCCCCGATCAGCTCCTCGCGGCCGGTCACCACCGGGCGCCTGCGGCCCTTCGCCAGCATTCCGATCACCAGGATCAGGAACGCGCCGCTCGCCGCGGCGATGCCGCCGATCAGCGCGTAGGGGATCTCGAAGCCCGGCGCGTCGGTGTCGATGAGGATGATCGAACCGATGACGAACGCGATCAGCCCGCCGACCCCGAGCGAGCCGAACGCGGGCACGAAGGCCTCGGCGATCATGAACGCGATGCCGAGCAGGATGAGCGCCAGCCCGGCGTAGTTGACCGGCAGCAGCTGGAACGCGTACATCGCGAGCAGGATGCAGATCGCGCCCACCACGCCCGGCAGCACCAGGCCCGGGTTGGAGAACTCGTACAGCACCGCGTAGATGCCGAGCAGGATCAGCACGTAAGCGACCGTCGGATTGGTGATCACGCCGAGCAGCCTGGTGCGCCAGCCGACCTCGTAATCCTCGACCTTCGCGCCGGCGACGTGCAGCGTGTGCTCGACGCCGGCCGCCGTGACCTTGCGCCCGTCGAGCTTTTCCAGCAGCGCCGGAACGCTGTCGGCGACGAAGTCGATCACCTTCAGCCGCGCCGCCTCCGCCGAGGGCAGACTCACCGCCTCGCGCACCGCGCGCTCGGCCCACTGCGCATTGCGCCCGCGCAGCTGCGCGAGGCCGCGGATGTAGGCCGAGGCGTCGTGCACCATCTTGTGCTCCAGGGTGCTGCCCGGCTCCTCGCCCTTCTTGTCTTTCTTGCCGGCCTTTTCGGGCGTGCTCCCGGACGGCGCGCCGATGGCGATCGGCGTCGCCGCGCCGAGGTTGGTCGCCGGCGCCATTGCAGCGAAGTGGCTCGCGTACAGGATGTAGGTGCCCGCGCTCGCGGCGCGCGCCCCCGAGGGCGCGACGTAGGCGGCCACCGGCACCGGCGAGGCGAGGATGTCCTTGATGATCGAGCGCATCGACGTATCCAGACCGCCGGGCGTGTCCATGCGCAGTACCACCAGCGGCGCGCCCTCCTTCGCCGCCGCCTCCAGCCCGCGGTGCACGTAATCCGCGGTCGCCGGCCCGATCGCGCCGTCGATAGACAGCAGCAGCACGGGCGCCGCATGCGCCTGCACCGCGCCCGCCAGGAGCGCGGCCAGCACCAGCAGTTTGCGCAGCTCCAACGCCTTCTCCTTGCGCCCTCGTCCCGAGACCATAACAATACGCCTCCTCCCGGCATTCCGTATCCGTGAAACCCGAGTCCCCTCCCGCCGAAGCCATCGTCGTCCGTGGCGCCCGGCAGAACAACCTGAAGAACCTGTCCCTGGCGATCCCGACCGGGGAGTTGGTCGTGGTTACCGGGGTCTCGGGCTCGGGCAAGTCGTCGCTGGTGTTCGACACGCTCTACGCGGAAGGCCAGCGGCGCTACGTCGAGACCTTCAGTCCCTACGCGCGGCAGTTCCTCGACCGCATGGACAAGCCGCAGGTCGACGCAATCGAGGGCATTCCACCTGCGATCGCCATCGACCAGACCAACCCGGTGCGCACTTCGCGCTCGACGGTCGGCACCATGACCGAGCTGAACGACCACCTCAAGCTGCTTTACGCGCGCGCCGCGACCCTTTACTGCCGCGGTTGCGGCAAGCCGGTGACGCGCGATACGCCAGATTCGATCTATCGCGCCCTGGCCGAGCGCGCCGCAGCGGCGGGCGATCCGCGGCTGGTGGTGACCTTTCCGGTGCCGGTGCCGAAGAACTTCTCGGATGCCGAGGTCGAGCAGTTGCTCGAGCGGCAGGGCTATACGCGCGTGCACGCTCGCGCCAAGGGACTGCTCGAGGTGGTGCAGGACCGCATCCGGATGTCGGGCGCCGAGCGCGCGCGGGTCATCGAGGCGCTGGAAGCCGCGCTGAGGGTGGGGCAGGGAAAGGTGAACGTCCATGCCGAAGAGCGGCAGGTGTGGAAGTTCTCGTCCGACCTGCACTGTCCGGACTGCGACATTCACTATTCCGAGCCGACGCCGGCGGCATTCTCGTTCAACTCGCCGCTCGGCGCCTGCGAGACCTGCCGCGGATTCGGCCGCGTGATCGGCGTCGACTTCGGGTTGGTCGTCCCGGACGAATCGAAGACGCTGCGCGAAGGCGCGGTGCGGCCCTGGCAGACCGCGAGCTTCAAGGAGTGCCAGGACGATCTGGTGAAGTACGCCAAGAAACGCGACGTTCCGCTCGACAAGCCCTGGAAGGAGCTTTCCGAACAGCACAAATCGTGGGTTCTGGAAGGCGAATCCGACTGGGTGAGCTGGCGCAAGAGCTGGCCGGGCACCTGGTACGGCGTGCGGCGCTTCTTCAAGTGGCTCGAGACCAAGGCCTACAAGATGCACATCCGCGTGCTCTTGTCGAAGTACCGCGCCTATACCGAGTGCGAGGCCTGCGGCGGCACGCGGCTCAAGCCCGACGCGACCCTGTGGCGCATCGGACCGCACTCGATCCACGACCTGATGCTGCTGCCGATCGAGCGGGTGCGCGCATTCATGGACGCGCTCGAGCTGCCCGCCCCGGCGGACGAGGCGACGAAGCTGCTGCTCGCCGAGATCCGCGCCCGGTTGCGCTACCTCGCCGAAGTGGGCCTGTCCTACCTCACCCTCGACCGCCAGTCGCGCACGCTCTCGGGCGGGGAGGTGCAGCGCATCAACCTCACCACCGCGCTCGGCACCTCGCTCGTCAACACGCTGTTCGTGCTGGACGAGCCTTCCATCGGCCTGCATCCGCGCGACATGGGGCGCGTGATCGAAGTGATGAAGCGGCTGCGCGACGCCGGCAATTCGCTGGTGGTGGTCGAGCACGATCCGCAGATCATGTTCGCCGCCGACCGCATTCTCGACTTGGGCCCGGGCCCGGGCGAGCGCGGCGGCGAAGTGGTGTTCTTCGGCCCGCCGCAGGAGCTGAAAGGGCGAGACACGCTCACCGCAGAGTATCTCTCCGGACGCAGGCGGGCGGACGCGGGAACGGTCGCGAACCCTCCGGGAAACGAAAAGCTCGAAATTTACGGCGCCACCGAGCACAACCTCAAGAACCTCGATGTCGCGGTCCCGCTGCGGCGCCTGGTGTGCGTCACCGGCGTGTCGGGCTCGGGCAAGTCGACGCTGGTGCAGGACGTGCTCTACCCCGCGCTTCTCAAGGCAAAAGGCAAGCCGACCGATGCTCCCGGCGCGCACCGCGAACTGCGCGGCGCCGAGCGCATCGCCGAGGCGGTGATGGTCGACCAGTCGCCGATCGGCAAGACCACGCGCTCCAACCCGGCGAGCTACGTCGGCGCCTGGGACGCGATCCGCGACCTCTATGCGCGCACGCCGCTCGCCAGGGAACGCAAGTACACGCCCGGGACTTTCAGCTTCAACGCCGGCAACGGTCGCTGCCCGACCTGCGGCGGGAACGGCTTCGAGCACGTCGAGATGCAGTTCCTGTCGGACGTATACCTGCGCTGCCCCGATTGCGACGGCAAGCGCTTCCGCCCGGAGGTGCTCGAGGTTGCGCTGCGAGGCCGGAGCATCTCCGACGTCCTCGAGCTGACGGTGTCCGAGGCACTGGTTTTCTTTCGCGGCGAGCGCGAGGTCGAGGCTCGCCTCGCGCCGCTCGCCGACGTCGGCCTGGAATACCTGCGCCTCGGCCAGCCGGTGCCCACGCTCTCGGGCGGCGAGGCGCAGCGCCTGAAGCTCGCGGGCCACCTCGCCGAGTCGAAAACGGGGTCGGGGTCGAACAAATTGTTCCTGTTCGACGAGCCGACCACCGGGCTGCATTTCGACGACATCGCCAAGCTGCTGAAGGCGTTCCGCCAGCTGCTGGCCGCAGGTCATTCGATGGTGGTGATCGAGCACAACCTGGACGTGATGCGCGCCGCGGACTGGATCATCGACCTCGGTCCCGAGGGCGGCGAAGCCGGCGGCGCGCTGGTGTGCGCAGGCGCCCCGCAGCAAGTGATGCGGCACGAGACCTCGCACACCGCGAGAGCCCTGAGGGAATATGAAAACGCATTTCTTCAGGAAACAAACAGAGAAAAGATAGCAGAGCCCCCTGCCCGCTACCTCGGCAACGCCATCCGCATCCACAACGCGCGCGAGCACAACCTGAAGAACATCGACGTCGAAATCCCGCGCAACCGCTTCACCGTGGTGACGGGCGTCTCGGGCTCCGGCAAGTCGACGCTCGCCTTCGACATCCTGTTCGCCGAGGGACAGCGGCGCTACCTCGAGTCGCTGAACGCCTACGCGCGCCAGTTCGTGCAGGCGGCCTCGCGCCCCGACGTCGATGCCATCTGGGGCATTCCGCCGACGGTGGCGATCGAGCAGCGGACCAGCCGCGGCGGCAGGAAGAGCACCGTCGGTACGCTCACCGAGATCCACCACTTCCTCAGGCTGCTGTTCGTCAAGCTCGGCACGCAGCACTGCCCCGACTGCCGCGTGCCGATCGAGCCTCAGAGCGAAGACGCAATCGCGGCGCGCCTGATGCGCGAGTACCGCGGCCAGCGCATCGGCCTGCTCGCGCCGCTGGTGGTGAACCGCAAGGGCGTGTACACCGACCTCGCGAAATGGGCGAAGGCGAAGGGTTACTCGAGCCTGCGCGTCGACGGCGCGTTCCTGCCGGTGGATCCCTTCCCGCGCATCGACCGCTTCAAGGAGCACAACATCGAGCTGCCGGTGGCCGACCTGCGCGTGCTGCCGGAGAACGAGCGCGCGCTGCGCGCCGAGCTCTCGAAGGCGCTGGAGCTCGGCAAAGGCGTGGTGCACGTGCTCTCGGACCTGGATGCGCTGGTGAAGGCCGCCTCCAAAGCGAGGGGCTTGGTCGAGTTGGTGCTGCACCAGGCGCGCTACTCGACCAAGCGTGCCTGCCCTTCCTGCGGGCGCAGCTTCGCCGAGCTCGATCCGCGGCTGTTCTCGTACAACTCCAAGCACGGCTGGTGCGCCGAGTGCTACGGCACGGGCCTCAAGATCGCCGAGGTCGAATGGAGCGACGAGCGCGCCCGCACCGGCGCCGAGGACCACGTGCTCGACTCGTGGATCGAATGGCTCGAGGTCGACGAAGCCTGCCCCGCCTGCGCCGGGCGGCGACTCAATCCCGAGGCGCTGGCGGTCACCTGGCGCGGCAAGTCGATCGCCGACTACGGCGCGCAACCGGTCGAGGATCTCGCGCTGCTGTACGCCGGCGTCGCGCTCGAGGGGCGCGAACGGGAGATCGCGAGGGATCTCGTCGCCGAGCTGACGAGCCGGCTCGGCTTCCTGCGCGAGGTCGGCCTGGGCTACCTGACGCTCGACCGCTCGGCGCCGACGCTCTCGGGCGGCGAAGCACAGAGGATCCGGCTCGCCGCGCAGCTCGGCTCCAACCTGCGCGGCGTGTGCTACATCCTCGACGAGCCGACGATCGGCCTGCACGCGCGCGACAACCGCATCCTGCTCGACGTGCTGGAGAAGCTCGAGGCCAAGGGCAACACGCTGGTGGTGGTGGAGCACGACGAGGACACCATCCGCCGGGCGCACCACGTGCTCGATCTCGGCCCGGGCGCCGGCAAGCTCGGCGGGCGGGTGATCGGCGAGGGCACTGCCGAGGCGCTGATGGCGTTGCCCGATTCGCTTACTGGCCGCTTCCTCGCGCACCCGCTGCGCCATCCGCTGCAGCCGCGCCGCCCGGTTGCGGCCAATGGCGCTGCGATCGCGGTGAAGAAGGCGTTCCTGCACAACCTGGCAGACGTCGACCTGCGCGTGCCGCTCGGCCGCCTGATGGCGGTCACCGGGGTCTCGGGCTCGGGCAAATCGACGCTTGCGCGCGACGTGCTGCTGAGAAGTCTGCAGGAAGGAGCACCGGTCGGGTGCAAGGACCTCAAGGGCGCGGTCGAGCGCGTGCTCGAGGTCGACCAGACCCCGATCGGCAAGACGCCGCGTTCCTGCCCCGCGACCTACGTCGGCTTCTGGGACCAGATCCGCAGGCTGTTCGCCGACACCAGCGAGGCGCGCATGCGCGGCTGGACGCCGAGCCGCTTTTCGTTCAACGCCAAGGGCGGGCGCTGCGATTCCTGCGAGGGCCAGGGGCTGAAGAAGATCGAGATGTCCTTCCTGCCCGACGTCAAGGTAACCTGCGAGGCCTGCGGCGGCGCGCGCTTCAACCCCGAGACGCTCGCGCTGCGCTGGCGCGGCAAGACGATCGGCGAGGTGCTGGCGATGAGCGTCGACGAAGCGGTCGAGTTCTTCGCCGCGCATCCGTCGATCCACCGCGCGCTACGGCTCCTGCAGGACGTGGGCCTGGGCTACCTCACGCTCGGCCAGCAGAGCCCGACGCTGTCGGGCGGCGAGGCGCAGAGGATCAAGCTGGTTACCGAGCTGTCGAAGGTGCGCAGCGAGACGCACACGCTGTACGTGCTCGACGAGCCGACCGTCGGGCTGCACATGGCCGACGTGGAGAAGCTGATCCGCGTGCTGCACAGGCTGGTGGACGCCGGCAACACCGTCGTGGTGATCGAGCACAATCTGGACGTCATCGCCGAGGCCGACTGGATCGTCGACCTCGGCCCCGAGGGCGGCGCGGGCGGCGGGCGCATCGTGTACCAGGGCACCCCCGAGGGAGCCGCCAAGGCCGACTCGCACACCGCGCGCGTTCTCTCGACCTTTCTCGCCGAGCGCGGCGTCGATGCTCGACATTGACGGCGCGTACGGCGAAGGCGGTGGCCAACTGCTGCGCACCGCGGTCGCGCTCGCGGCCGTCACCGGACGACCGACTCGGATCCGCGACATCCGCGCGCGGCGCAGGAAGCCCGGTCTGGCGGCGCAGCACCTGACCGCCGTGCGTGCGGTGGGCGCGCTGTGCGATGCGCGCATCGAAGGCCTCGCACCCGGCGCGCGCGAGCTGGCGTTCACGCCGGGGACTCTGCGCGGCGGCGAGTTCAGCTTCGACGTCGGCACCGCCGGCAGCGTTACCCTGGTGCTGCAGGCGCTCGTGCCGGTGATGCTCGCGAGCCGCCGCGCCTGCCGCGTCGTCGTCACCGGCGGCACCGACGTGCGCGCCGCGCCACCGCTCGATTATTTCCGCGAAGTACTG
>Ga0316620_10000635_pt1 | contig 14258 bp, 16 predicted proteins | sample OWC_Aug_M1_C1_D5_FD_207651 | JGI IMG/M metagenome (GOLD analysis project Ga0316620, IMG submission 207651) | Wetland soil microbial communities from Old Woman Creek delta, Ohio, United States - OWC_Aug_M1_C1_D5_B | ecosystem: Environmental > Terrestrial > Soil > Wetlands | place: USA: Ohio... | reverse complement strand
GGGGACCGGTGACCTCACCCTGGAGTCGATCGCCGAGCACCGCCAGGAGCTCCGTGACGCCCTCGCCGACGACCTCAACACCGCCCGCGCCCTGGCCGCCCTCCACACCCTCCTGCGCAAGGTCAACACCGCCCTCGACGGGGCCGGGATCGCGGCCGAGGCCCGCGCCGCGCTCGACGCGGCCCTGGCCGAGACCCATGCGGCGCTCGGGGTTCTTCCCGCCGCTCCGGCGGATGCGGCGACGACCGCGGACGCCGAGGTCGAGCGCCTGATCGCGGAGCGCACCGCCGCCCGCACGGCGCGCAACTTCGCCCGCGCCGACGCCGTCCGCGCTCAGCTCGACGCCATGGGCATCCTGCTCGAGGACACCCCGCACGGAACGGTATGGCGGCGGAAGGGCTAGGGGCCAGCGGCAGGGACAGGGCCAGCAAGCATCGACAGGACGCAGGGCCAGCAACAGCCCGTGCCCCGGCTCCCGCTCCCCGCCGCCCGCAGCTCGGTTCCCGGTTCAGCGGCAGCTGGCAGCGGCAGAGACAACCTCGATAGCAGCCCGGCTCCCGACTCCCGCTCCCCGCCGCCCGATCCCGAACGCCGACTTGGCTCCGCGCTCTGCCACCGATGTGTTACAGTGAATACGGAGGTGCGCGATGGTCACCCAGACGGTGCGCATCCCGGAGGAGCTGGCCCAACGTCTCGACCGCTTGGCACGGGTGACGAGACGGTCGAAGAGCTCGTTCATCGTCGAGGCGCTGGAGCGACACCTGGAGGAGTGCGAGGACCTCGAGCTGGCCCTGAGCCGCTTCCGCGACCCTGACGCCGAGTGGGTCGAGCACGACGATGTGCGCCGCGAGCTCGGGCTCGAGTGAGCTCCGCATACGCTGGGAGCGGCGCGCGGTCAAGGAGGCCGCCGCCCTGCCGATGGCGGACCGCGCCCGAGTCGTGGCCGTGGTCGAAAGCCTGCGCGACGAGCCGCTCAGGGGCCAGCTCCTGAGGGCGGAGTGGAAGGGGTTCCGACGCCTGAGGGTGGGGGACTACCGGGTGGTCTACGCCTACAACGGCCAGGAGCTCCTGATCTCGATCGTGCGCGTGGCGCACCGACGCGAGGTCTACCGCTGAGCCGCCGCGACGACCTTGGGGTGGGCGATGGCGGGTAGGCAATCGCAGAGCTGCCCGGCGCTACCGGGCACGACAGGGAGGAACGCATCCATGGCGACAGCCGACGAGCTCAAGAGCATCGCCCGCCGCTGGATCGAGCAAGGTTGGCAGAGGGGTGACCCCTCGGTGGTCGATGCGCTGCACTCACCGGGCTTTGTCGACCATGACCCCGGAGGGCGGTCGCCGGACAACGCCGGGTTCAAGCAGGGGATCGCCCACCTGTACGATGCCTTCCCGGACCTGCACGCCCAGGTCGAGGACCTCCTGGTCGACGTGGCCGAGGGCGCGGTCGCGGTGCGATGGTCGGCGACCGGCACCCACTCCGGCGTCTATCTCGGCGCGCAGCCTTCCGGCAGGCGGGTGTCGTTCAAGGGCATCGAGATCATCCGGATTCGCGCCGGCAGGATCACCGAGCGCTGGGGCGAGTGGGACGGGATCGACCTGCTCGTCCAGCTCGGACTGGTCAGCCTCCCGAGCTGACCACCACCCGAGCACCAATGGAGGAAACATGAGCCGCAAGGACCATGAGCTGCCAGCTGCGATTGAGCGCTGGGGATGGCGTTTCCACCACCTGGGTGTGCCGACCGATCGTCCGATGGCGGGCGAGGTCTACCTCGCGCCATTCAAGGTCTACGTCTCGGGATTCGAGTCGAGCCCCTACGGCGTGCAGTGGATGCGCTGGGAGCCGGGGAGCCCGGTCCCGGAGCTCATCCGGACGGTTCCCCACCTGGCCTTCGAGGTCGACGACCTCGAAGCGGCCCTAGTCGGCAAGCAGGTCATCACGCCGCCCAACTCGCCGTCGGCCGGGGTCAGGGTGGCCATGATCGTCGACAACGGCTGCCCGATCGAGCTGATCCACTTCGAAAGCGCTGGTCGCCCTTGACCGCGGGCGGCTGAGCACCACCGGCCCAGGGCGGGCAGCAGTCGTCCCGCTCGGCGCTCCCCCCCTGCGGCCAACAGCCCGCGGCGAGCGCCACGCCGGGCAGGGTGCGCTTCAGCCCACCGTGAGAGGGAGCCGCCGCCGTCCGCCGACCCTGACGCTGTCGCTGAGCCTAGCCACTGCCGCTGACGGCGTCGGCGGCGGGCAGCGGGCAGCCGGGGTCAGAGCCGGGGGTCTGGGGTCAGGGGCCGGGAGCCCACCCGCCGCGCCCGGCGCCCGGTTCCCGAACCCGCTCCCCGCCCCCCGATGCCCGCGGCCCGGACGCGTCGTCAGCAAGAGGGAGCGCGATCAGCGGGTGGGCGGCGGCAGGGGCTGGGTCGGGGACCGGGACAGCGGCAACGCACCTCGTCCCACGCGCCACCCGCGGATCTGCGATACTGCTCCCCGGCCGCGACCCGAGGTGCGGCCGTCTTCAAGAGGAGAGCCCGATGAGAGTCCAGATGCGCTCGTTGCTCGTCATCCTGTCGCTGACCCTGCCGCTCGGCGCCGCGGGCGCGGCGACGGTCGAGCCCGCGGGGACGAACCCGTTCCTGTCCGAGTTCTCGACCCCGTTCGGGGTGCCGCCCTTCGACCTGATCCAGGTCGACCACTACCTGCCCGCGATGCGCGAGGGCATCGCCGCCCAGCAGCGAGAGGTCGAGGCCATCGTCAGCAACCCCGAGCCACCCACCTTCGCCAACACGGTGGAGGCGCTGGAGCGGAGCGGGGCCCTGCTCAACCGCGTCCGGCAGGTGCTCAACGCCATGACGGAGGTCCAGGCCAGCGACGAGATGCAGAGGATCGCGAGCGAGAGCGCTCCGCTGATTGCCAGCCATCAGGACGACATCCGGATGAACGAGAGGCTGTTTGAGCGCCTCAAGATGGTATGGGAGCAGCGGGAAGGACTGGGGCTCGACCCCGAGCAGGCCAAGCTGCTGGAGCGTCACTACAAGGACTTCGTCCGCGGTGGCGCCAACCTCGGTCCGGAGGACAAGGGTGAGCTGCGGCGGGTCAACCAGGAGCTGTCGGTCCTGCAGGTCGAGTTCGGCGACAACCTGCTCGCCGAGACCAAGGACTTCACCCTGGTGCTGGAAAAGCCCGAGGACCTGGCCGGCCTGCCGCCAGGGGTGGTCGACGCCGCCGCCGAGGCTGCGCAGCAGCGCGGTCTCGAGGGCAAGTGGGTGTTCGGGCTCGACAAGCCGAGCCTGATCCCGTTCCTCGAGAGCTCGACCCGACGTGACCTCCGGCAGCGCCTATTCGAGGCCTACATCAACCGCGGTAACCACGACGACGAGTACGACAACAAGGCGATCCTGTCGCGGATCGCGGCGCTGCGGGTGAAGAAGGCCAACCTGCTCGGGTTCCCGACCTACGCCCACTACGCCCTCGATGACGCCATGGCCAGGACCCCTGACCGGGTGCGCGACCTGTTGGGACGACTGTGGACGCCGGCGCTCGCGGTCGCGCGCAAGGAGGCGGACGAGATGCGCGCCCTGATCGCGGCCGACGGGCAGGACTTCGCGCTCGAGCCGTGGGACTGGTTCTACTACGCCAAGCGTGTTCTGGGCGAGAAGTACGCGGTCGATCCCGAGGAGCTGCGCCCCTACTTCCAGCTCGACAACGTGGTCCAGGGGGCGTTCGGCGTGGCCACTCGGCTGTGGGGGGTCCGCTTCGTGGAGCGCCCCGAGCTGCCGACCTACCACCCCGAGGTCAAGGTCTACGAGGTCCAGGAGGCGGACGGCAGCCTCCTCGGGATCCTCTACGTCGACTACTTCCCACGCGACACCAAGGTCGGCGGGGCGTGGATGAACGAGCTCCGGCAGGAGTCGAAGGTCAACGGCGAGCGGGTCGCCCCGATCATCACCAACAACGGCAACTTCACCCGCCCCACTGCCAGCCAGCCCTCGCTGCTCACCCTGGAGGAGGTGCTGACCCTGTTCCACGAGTTCGGCCACGGCATCCACGCCCTGCTCGCGCAGGGGACCTACGAGCGGCTGTCCGGCACCAACGTGGCCATCGACTTCGTCGAGCTGCCGTCCCAGATCATGGAGAACTGGGCCCTCCACCCCGAGGTGCTGGCGAGCTATGCGCGTCACTACTCGACCGGCGAGCCGATCCCGGCCGAGCTGGTGGAACGGGTGAAGGCCGCGGCCAAGGCGGGGCAGGGCTTTGCCAGCGTCGAGTACCTGGCCGCCTCGCTCCTGGACTTGGACTGGCACGCCGTCAGCGAGGCCCGCGGGCCGTCGGTACCGCCCTTCGAGGCGCGCACGCGGGAGGCGATCGGGCTCATCCCGGAGATCGAGTTCCGCTACCGCAGCACCTACTTCGAACACATCTTCGGAGGCACCCAGTACGCCGCCGGCTACTACAGCTACATCTGGGCCGAGGTACTCGACGCCGACGCCTTCGCCGCCTTCGAGGAGAAGGGCATCTTCGATCGCGACACGGCGCAGTCGTTTCGGCGCAACATCCTCGAGCGCGGCGGCAGCGAGGACCCGATGACCCTCTACGTTCGCTTCCGCGGCCGCGAGCCCGAGGTCGAGCCGCTGCTCAAGAAGCGGGGACTGCAGTAGACGAAGCTCCAGCGAAGCGGACGCGGTCCGCGCCGAGCTCGAGACTGCGGGCATCCTGCTCGAGGATGCCCCGCATAGCACCGTGTGGCGGCGCAAGGGTGAGCCCGACCTCACCGATCTTCTACTGCGGGCCGCGATCTGCGGCGCTTGCTTGCGCTCGCTGGTTCACCTCGCCGACGGCAGCGGCTCGTGGCCGAGGGCTCGCTCGAGGCGAGCCCATCGGCCACCCGCTGACGGTGGTGAGACGCAAGCGCCGAAGGCGTGCAGCGAACGACCTGCAGAATACGCCTCACTCGCTCGCGCTACGTAACCGCCGCATCTCACGGCATCTCACGACCGCGCGACGAACAGGGTGAGAAGGTCGGGCCAGGAGGGTGCAGGGCATAGGTGGCGGATGGATTTCGGAGCGCCGCGAGATGCCAGTTTTCGGCGGATTCGAGGAGCAGTACTTGGAGTACGGGCCGAGAATCCGACGAAAAGGGGCGCTCACGGAGCCCGAAAGGCGCCGCCCACGCTATGCCCTGCACCCTCCTAGGGGGCGTGTGCGCTCCAGCTCGGCCATCAGGAACGCCTCCAGGCGCTGCCGGCCGACCTCGCGGAAGGCCAGGAAGCGGGCCGCGAAGGCGTCGCTCGACCTGCCGGTGAGGGTCGCCTGGCGGACCACCTCGGCCACGCCGCGGACCGCCTCGTCCTCGCCCGGCAGCCACAGCTCGAAGCTCAACCTGTCGCCCCTCACGAGCGGCGTGCCGCTGCGCACGAGCATGCCCGAGATGGACAGGTTGTCGATCCCGGCGCGGACCCATTCGGCCTCTCCGTCGCGCCGGTACTCGAAGCGCAGGCTGGACTTCAGGGCCACCCGGGGCGCGACCGCCAGCAGCTCGCTGACCACGGTCGCCATCCGCTGACCCGGGTCGGCGAGACTGAGGACTCGGTTGGCGCCGGCCGCGAGTAGCGGCTCGGCCTGGGCCTGGCTCTCGGGCCGCACCACCACCAGCAGCGCCGAGCGCCGGCAGGCCGAGCCCTCGCGGCGAATGGCGCGCACCAGAGCCTCGGCCGGCAGGTGGTCGAGCGGGAAGCTCACCACCACTAGGTCGAAGCTGGTCGACGCCACCAGCTCGCGCACGTCGGCGCCGCCCGGCACCCGGTGCAGCTCGCATTCCGCCGGCTCCAACGCCGGGGACAGGCGGCGGAAGAGCTCGGCATCGTCGCTGATGCGCGAGCCGACCACCAGGACGTGGCGAATCGCCTCCATCATCTCTGCCGCCCGTCCTTCATATCAGCGCCCCCTCCTCCCAGCCCAGGCGGACGAGCTCGATGCGCTCCTTGTCGCTGACGCCGAGGTGGTACCGGGTGTCGGCCAGGGCGATGTGGTGCGGCGGCGGGCTGATCGGGCTCGGCTTGCCGAAGTACTGGTCCCGCTTGGCCTGCATGATGCGCGCCCCGGTGGCGTCGACGGCCACCGGGTCGGTGCCCACGATCAGGCCGCGGTAGGGCCACACGTACTCCGGGGAGTAGCCGTGCGGGCCCACCCCGTGAAACTGCGGGGTGAGCATGACCAGCACGTTGAGCCGGGTCTTGCCGGCCAGCTCGGGCAGCTGCCAGATCGAGCCCAGGCTGGCGCAGGTGTCGGGGTGGTGGTCGGCCGGTCGCTCGACGAACATGATGTAGTTCTTGAGGCAGGTGCCGAGCCCCGACCAGTGGTGGCTGCGCATGGGGCGCATGTTGACCAGCGCCGTGGCGCGCCGGAAGACCGGGTTCGAGCGCACGCCGCGGTCGTCCACCGCCACGTTGTCCGGCGCCACGCCCGCGGCCAACACCGCGGAGCGGACGGCATCCTCGAGGGCCGGCGGCGTGGGCAGGTAGTGCCAGGCGTTGGTCTTGATGCCGACCACGTCGTCGGGGCCGACCAGACGCTTCCACGCTGCCGCGCGGTCGGCCTCGCCGAGCAGGGTGGTGACGGCCTGGTCGAACATCTCGTGCACCACCTCGGCGCGCACCCCGCCGTCCTCGCCCACCGCCTCGCTGCGGCGCACCAGGACGACCCGGCTAGTCGCCGGAGCGGCCTGACGGTCTTGGGCCAGGGCGTGCAGGCCGAGCACGCCGGCCACCGCCGCGCCCGACCCGGCGCGCACGAAGTCGCGGCGCGAGACCGCGCCCTTGCTCTCGCTCATCCACCACCTCCGCTCACAGCCTCCCGGAGCAGGCTCGTCACCCGCTCGGGGGCGCTCGCCTCGAGCACGCCGACCAGCCGCGGCCCGTCGACCGCGACGCCGGCCCAGCTTCCGTCGCCGAGGCGGACCGGTCCATCGCTCGCCTCCACGCCCAGGAGCTGCGCCCACAGGGCCGAGGCGGCCCGGGTCGCCCCGGCCTCGTCCGGATACTCGACCAGGAGCACGCGCGCCCTGCCCTCGTCTCCCTCGTATTGTGCCAGAACAGCCGGCGTCGTCCGGTCAATGCCGAGGACGTTCTCGAGGCTGGCCGCCAGATGTCGGTTGAGGATCTGGTGGCTGGTCATGTAGCGCGCGCTGCCCGGCACCAGCCCGCGGCCGGGCAGGCGGCCGAGGATGGGGGGCAGCTCGCCCTCGTCGGGAAGGCGCTCCGTCACCCGGCGCACGAGCTCGAGCAGGGCCTCGCCGGCGTCCGCGCCCTGGTCCTCGGCATAGGCCGAGACGAACGCCCGCCCCTTCCACGCCCGCAGCCAGCCCTGGTGGATGAGGGCGCCCGAGCCTATCTCCACCGGCTCGCCGTCGAGGTCGAAGGTGAAGACTCCGAAGGCGTCGGCCGCCGACTCGAGCAGGAAGACGTCAAGCACCAGGTCACCGCGGCCCTCGGGGCCGGAGTAGCGCTGGGCCAGGCAGCGCTCCATGGCGTAGGCCAGGTACACCTCGGCGTGGCCGTCGAGGTAGTCGAAGATCGACTCGGGGTCGTACTCGACCGGCGCGCCGGCGGCCCGCCAGGCGCCCGCCGCATCCGGGAGCTCGAGCTCGAGCGGCATGGCAACCTCCTCTCGAGACCGCAGCAAGACCAGAGTCGCCGCGATCGCGATCGCGGCCAAGGCCGCGACCGCCGCCAACGCCAGCTTCGTCCGACCCATGTCAACGCCTCGCCGTCTGTTTCCCGGACGGCATCAGGCGGGCCTGAAGAGGCTGTCGAGGTCGAACCGCGATAGGACCTGGAAGGCGATCAAGGTCTCCGAGGCCTTGATGCCTTCGATGCGCAGCATGCCCTCGGTGACAATGGCGGCAAACTCGTCGTCGTCGCGGGCGCGGAGCATGGCCACCAGGTCCCACTTCCCGGCCACGTAGTAGACCTCCGAGACCCCCTTCAGCTCGCTCATGCTCTGGGCCACGTCGTTGAGCCGCTCACGCTGCACCCTGAGGAGAACGATGGCGTTGACCATGATCCCACCTCCGTCCTGCAGCGGTCACCGGGCAGCGGTGACCGCTCGCACCAGGTCGCCCTGGCGCCCTGAGCCGTGACCGGCGTCACCCACAGCCCGGGCCCCTGGCTGGCCCACAGTGGGAGCTGCGATCTGCGCAAGAACTGCGGCACGCGCGACGCCGAGCCCGTCCATGCCTGCCCCCCAGTTGGCACTCGGTCCATTATGCACCATGCCGCGGTGACACCTGTCACTTGTCATCGAGCGCCCCGGGACGCACTGTAAACCTCGAGACCTCTCCAACGTCGGATCATTGACCGGTGAGCGCAGGAGGCAGCCGATGGGACGTGAGCCAGAGATCGGACGCTATGAGGTCAAGTACGTGCTCCCGGCCTCCTCGCGCGAGGACATCCTCCGCCTTATCTCGCCCCACGCCGTACCCGACCCCCATGCCACGCAGCTCGAGGACGGGACCGTCGGCTACCACGTGCACAGCCTCTACCTCGACACGCCCGACCTCGACGACTACTTCGACCGCCTCGCCCGCCGCCGCATCCGCAACCGCCTCCGGGTCCGCACCTACGGCCGCCCCGGCGAGGGCCAGCCGGTGTACCTGGAGAACAAGCGCAAGTCGGGCAAGCTGGTGGTCAAGCAGCGGGTCCAGGTCGGCGACGCCGACGCCTGGTGCGGCTCGCCGGCCGCGCGGCCCTGGAGCGAGCTCGCGCGACGGGTCAGCGACCGCGACCAGTACGTCGCCCACTCCTTCCTGACCCTGGTCGACGGCCGCCGGCGCGAGCCGGTCTCGGTCGTCCACTACCTGCGCGAGGTCTTCCTGCCGAGCGACCCCGCCCACGCCGACGCGCGGCTGACCCTCGACCGCTGCGTACGGGCCACGGTGGCGGCCGACGCCCACAGCCTCTACGCTGAACCGGAGGTGGACCTGATTCCGGCGGCGTGGATGGTGATGGAGCTCAAGTTCCGGCACCACGCCCCGGGCTGGATGCGGACGCTGTGCCGGGAGCTCGACGTGCAAGCGGTCCCGGTCTCCAAGTTCGGCCTCAGCGTGGCCCGCGGTCGGCGCGCCGGCCGGCCGCGCGAGCTCCGCCTCCTGACCCCGCCGCCCCTCCTGCGCCTCGCGCGCGCCGCCTGACCGGCGCGTGCAGCGTGCGCTCAGCTCTGGGCAAACACGTTCCGGATGAGCCCGGCCACGAGCCGACGGCGCTCGGCGTCCTCGACGATGGTCGCCGCGGCGCGGACGACGTGCTCGAGCTGGGCCCGGTTCACGAGGTCTCGACCTCCTCGCGGAGGCGTCTCAGGATCGCCCATCGGACACGCGGGTCGAGGACGCCGGCAAAGGGAGAGGCCTGCCGCAGGTCGCGACCCCGACTGCCGGGATCGCAGAGCACTGCAACGACCTCGTCGAGCGGGCGAGACAGGACCTTCGACCAGGCATCGGCCCACACCGTGTTCGCGCCGCCCGCCTCCTGCCACTCGCGGACCCGCGCCCGCGCCAGGTCGAGGAGCTCGAGGACGGTACCGGAGCCGGGGCCGGGGCCGGAGCCGGTGCCCGCAGGCACGGGCAGCGCTGACTTGCAGGCGTGGCCGTGGCTGGCGGGCCGTCCGGCCCGCCAGCGCGCCCTTCGGGCGCGCCACGGAGACGGTCAGCGGTAGTTCGCCTCGCTTCCCAGAGCGCGCTCCCCGTGGAGTGCCCGGCACAAACCAACGTCGGCCCGCTGCGCGGGCCTCCGTTGCTTCATGCCCGGCACGTCCCGACGAGCGGGCGCCAGGGCCGGAGGCCGTGCCGGTGCCCGGGTCGGAGCCGGTACCGGCGCCGGTCTCTATCCCTTCCCTTCCCCCTCGGCACGGAAGGTCAGGGTGCGGCGGTCCTTGTAGACCCCGGGGAACGGCAGCACCCGGTTGTGCATCACGACGTAGACGCCGGCTCTCAGGAGCTTGGCGGCGAGCAACGCCTCGGTCACGTTCTGCTGGGCATCCGAGTCGCGGAACTCGTACGGCCGCATGGCCCCGGTCAGGATGACCGGGATCTCCAGCCCGGCCAGCTTCTCGTGGAGCAGGTTCCCGGTCTTGGACAGGGTGTCGGTCCCGTGCAGGACGATCACCGCGTCCGAGGAGGGCAGCACGTCCTCCACGGCGCGCAGGATGCGGAGACGGTCGTCGTCGGTCATGTCCAGGGAGTCGAGCGCCATCACGGCCACGTGGCGGATGAACAGGTCCGGAAGTCGCAACGAGCCCACGATCTCATCGAACACCGGGCGGGCGTTACGCAGGGAGCCGTCGAGCTCGTTGTAGGTCTTCTCGATCGTGCCACCGGTGGTCAGGATGGTGATCTTCATAGACGGAGCTTACGCCAAACCGTGCCCACGCGCAGCGCAGGCACCCCTTGGCGAGGAGCCCTGTGAGAGGGCTGCATTCAACCCCTGCGGCACCGCGGTCTCGACCATGCCGCCCGAGCCCGAGCCGGTTGTCGTTTCCCTTGCCGTTGCCGACCGTGATGGCTTCGAAGAGGGGAAGGAGAAAGCAGTCGCTGCTACCCGAAGCAGGTCGAGCAGGCCGTTGCCTTCATCCAAGGGCCAGACCCGGCGAAGGCGACGGGCTCGGGCAGGGAAGCGATGTCGCCCGGCGCGCGACTGTGACGCCCGAGGTACGAGCCTGCGCCCGCGCGTTCCGCAATCCGCATTCCGCATTCCGCGATCGCCCCTCACGCCCAAGGCAGGTGGTCGAGGTCGACGTTGCCGCCGGAGAGGATGACGCCGACCCGCCGGCCGGCGAAGCTCTCGCGGTGCGCGAGCACCACCGCCACTGCCACCGCCGACGAGGGCTCGATGACCAGCTTGACCCGCTCCCAGACCAGGCGCATGGCGGCGACGATGGCCGCCTCGTCCACGGTCAGGATGCCCTCGACGTGCCGCCGGATGATGGCGAAGGTGAGCTCGCCGAGGGAGGTGCGCAGGCCATCGGCCACGGTCTTGGGGTCGATCGACGGCAGGATCTGCCCGGCCGCCAGCGAGCGGCAGGCGTCGTCGGCGGCAGCCGGCTCGGCGCCCCACACCTGAGTTCCCGGCGACGACTCGGTGACCGCGATCGCGGTCCCGCTGAGCAGGCCGCCGCCGCCCACCGGGGCGACCACCGCGTCGAGGCCGGGAACCTCGCCGACCAGCTCGAGGCCGGCAGTTCCGGCGCCGGCAATGACCACCGGGTTGTTGTAGGGATGGATGAACGCGGCGCCGGTGCGCTCGACGACCTCGGCCAGGGTGCTTTCGCGCGCCGCTAGGGTCGGCAAACAGGGCGTGATCCGGCCACCGTAGCCCTCGACTGCGGCCCGCTTGACCGCCGGGGCCGAGGTCGGCATGACGATGTAGGCGGCGATGCCGCGAATCGCGGCCGCGCGGGCCAGGGCTGCCGCGTGGTTGCCCGAGGAGTGGGTGGCGACGCCGCGCGCGGCCTGCGCGGGGTCGAGCGAAAGCACGGCGTTGGTCGCGCCGCGGGCCTTGAAGGCGCCCACCTTCTGCAGGTTCTCGCACTTGAGGAAGAGAGCGCAGCCGGCCAGGCGGTCGAGGCTGGTGCAGGTGACCACCGGAGTGTGGTGGACATGGGAACGGATGCGGTCGGCTGCGGCCATCACCTCGCGCAAGCCGGGCAGGTCGGGCACCATCAGCCGCGATCCTCCTTCACCACCAGCTCGTCACCGCGACGCCAGCCGAGCACAGCTGCCGCCGAACCCCGGTTGAGGGCCAGCTCGAGCAGCCCGGACGAGCCCTCGACCACCACCACCTCGCCCTCGCCGGCCTCGCCGTAAGTGGTGACGCGGCGGAAGCTGCGCTGCACCGGCCGGGCCAGGCTCACGTCGCCCGTCACCTCGGCCGCGCGCAGGTTGGTGACCAGGTTGCCGAAATGGTCGGCGTGGACGATGGTGCCGACCCAGCCGCGCTCGGTCCGCAGCGGCTCGGGCAACGGGCACGGCACCAGCCCGCGCCCGTCGACGACCCGGCCCAGGGCACCCGGCCGCTCGCCGCGGGCGAGGCGAGCCGCCGCCGGGGCGAAGAGGTCGCGGCCGTGAAAGGTGGCCGACAGGAACGGCACGCCGACGGCGGCAGCCTCCAGGGCGAAGGCCTCGTCGGGCATGCCCGGAGCCGTTGCCACGCCGTTGTCCGCCGCCACCAGCCAGCGCTGGCCCAGGCGCACCGCCAGCGCCCGCCGCGCGGTCCCCACGCCCGGGTCCACCACCACCAGCACGACCGCGTCGGCCGGCAGGTGGGGCCAGGCGCAGCGCAGCAGGTAGCTGGCGGCCCAGACGTCGCCGGGGGGCACGGCATGGCTCAGGTCAAGGCGCTCGATCCCCGGCGCTTCCCGTACCAGCACCGCGTGCAGGACGCCCGCGTAGTGGTCGCCCTGGCCGAAGTCGGTGAGGAGGACGACGGGTCTCACGGCCGGTGGTGCAGTCGGATCTTGCCCGGGTGGACGAAGCTCTGGTTGGCCAGCCGGTGGACGAGCTCGAAGATCGCCGGGACCGGCCCCACGTACCGACCGCCGCCGGAGCAGATGTAGTGGTGGACGGGCGAGTAGAGCTCCACGCCCTTGCCCTCCTGGTTCTCGTCGGCGCTGACCTGGTAGTCCTCGAGCTGCACCTCCTCGGGCAGGTGCTGCTCGACGATCGCACGGATGGCGGTCGCGTCGTCCTTGGAGAAGCACTTGAACTCGAAGCCCAGCTCGGCGCGGTCGATGTCGCGCAACGCGGCCACCTCGAGCTCGAGCATCTTGACGGTCGCCAGCGCCTCACGCAGCTCCCGGGCAAGATCGGCGGGCAGAATCACGTGAGTGTCCCGATGCAGTCGCTCGCGCAGCGTCTCCACCAGTCCCCCAATCTCGACCGGCTCGCGGTCCGCGTACCACAGGGGCCCGGGATGACCCGACGCGGCGCGGAAGCCCTCGACAAACCCGAGCACCTGATCGCTCGGACCGTGCAGCTCGAGCTCCACGAAGTCGTCACCGCCCATGGGCACCTCCGACACCTGAAGCCTCAGAAGAAGACCAACGTCACGACCACGAAGGTCGGGATCAGGACCGGGAGCGAGTACATGACCATGTAGCCGAAGAAGCTCGGCATCTCGACCCCCGACTCCTCGGCGATCGACTTCACCATGAAGTTGGGGGCGTTGCCGATGTAGGTGTTGGCGCCCATGTAGACCGCACCGAGCGAGACCGCCTTGAGGTAGACGGCATTCTGGGCGATCAGCTCGGCGATCTGCGCCCGCTCCGGCAAGTGCTTGAGCTCCGCGGGGATGAGTCGACCGAGGGCGGTCGAGAGGAAGGTCAGGTAGGTGGGCGCGTTGTCGAGGAACGACGACAGCCCGCCCGCCATCCAGAAGTAGTGCGCCGGCTTGTCCGCCGCCCGGATGAGGGACGCCATGGCGCCTTGCTCGCCGGCCTTGAGGATGGCCAGGGCCGGGATGATGGTCATGAAGATGCCGGCGAACAGGTAGGCCACCTCGCGGATCGGCCCCCAGCTGAATTCATTGCCCTGCCGGGTCTGGCGGGTGGTGGTGTAGAGCGAGGCGAGGCCCATGCCGATCAGGATGGCGTCGCGTACCAGGTTCTCGACTTGCTGGTGGATGCCGAAGATGTTGACCTCGCCCACATGCCACAGGCCGGACAGCAGCACGCCGCCGACGATGCCGGCGAGGAAGAGCAGGTTGTGCAGCCCTTCGATCTTCAGCTTCTCCTGCTCGCCGGCCGCAGCCTGCCGCGCCTCGGCCGGCTCGCGCCGGTAGAGGAAGAGGTCGAGGGCGAGGTAGACCGCGAGGACGACGGCCGCCACCAGAAGGGTCTGGGGCAACAGCTGGAAGGTCCAGAAGAAGGGCACGCCGTGCAGGAAGCCGAGGAACAGCGGCGGGTCGCCGAGCGGTGTCAGCGAGCCGCCGATGTTGGCGACCAGGAAGATGAAGAACACCACCGTATGCGCCCGGTAGCGGCGGCGGGCGTTGGCGCGCAGGACCGGCCGGATCAGCAGCATGGCCGCCCCGGTGGTGCCGATCCACGAGGCGATGATCGTGCCGACGGCCAGGAACAGTGCGTTGAACCACGGCGTGCCGGTGAACGAGCCGCGCACCAGGATGCCGCCCGAGACCGTGAACAGCGACCACAGGAGGATGATGAAGGGGATGTAGTCGACGATGTAGATGTGGAGGATGTCGTGCAGCGCCTGGTTGCCGTA
>Ga0316620_10000634_pt1 | contig 14276 bp, 8 predicted proteins | sample OWC_Aug_M1_C1_D5_FD_207651 | JGI IMG/M metagenome (GOLD analysis project Ga0316620, IMG submission 207651) | Wetland soil microbial communities from Old Woman Creek delta, Ohio, United States - OWC_Aug_M1_C1_D5_B | ecosystem: Environmental > Terrestrial > Soil > Wetlands | place: USA: Ohio... | reverse complement strand
CACCGTCGAATCCCCGCTTGCGAAGGACATAGTCGGCGTGGTCGACTCGATACAGCTGGCTTTCATTCTCTCGTTGCTGATACATGCGGTCGGCGACGGCATACTCGCGGGAGTGCTCGACAACGGCAAAATAGCGACCGGCCTGCGGCACTCGTTCATCATGCTGATGATCTGTGTTCTAATCTTCTTGGCTATGTAGGTGATCAAATGGCCTCTGCTTCAGGCAAGGATGTCGCAAAGGAAATCGAGGAACTGGACCGCAAGGAAGCGGAAGCAGCATCGAAGCTCGCCGCGCTGAAGAAAGAGACGAGCGAGGCGGAAGACATGCTCGAAAATATCGAGAAGAAGAAGAGGGGCGCCGTCTTCTCCGCACTTGACGCTTTCAAGAAGAAGTACTTCAAGTCGCTGCTCGGAGACAAGGGCGTAAAGGTGCTCGCGCCCAAGCTGAGCGCCGTGGAGGAGCAGACACTCGGCAAGATCACCACAATCCCGAAGATCGTCAACCCGAACATGAGGGAGATCGAGATACAGCCGGTCCTGAAGAACTACTCCTACGTCAGGATACTCTACGACACGATGTCAAACGAATACTTCTACGAGGTCATAGAGCCAAAGCTTCTCGAGGAGGAGGAGGAGCTGCTCGAGGTCCTCAAGGAGATTCTGGTCGAGAGCCTTGACATGACAGAGGACGAGAAGCCCAAGACCAAAGAGGCCTACCTCAGGAGGACCGTCGACGGCCTGCTCAAGGAGCTCGGTGTGAACCTCCACCCCGTCTCCAAGGAGAGGGTCATGTACTATGTGATCAGGGACTTCGTAAGGTACGGGCCAATCGACCCCGTCATGACCGACATCCAGGTGGAGGACGTATCCTGCGACGGCGTCAAGATCCCCTTCTACATCTATCACAGGAAGTACGGCTCCATCCCGTCGAACCTCCGCTTCAACACCGCCGTGGAGGCCGATTCGTTCATCGTCTGGCTCGCACAGAAGTGCGGCAAGCACATCTCAGTCGCGATGCCCATGCTCGACGCGACCGTCCCCGACGGCTCCAGGCTGCAGGCCAACCTTGGGAGCCATGTCACTAAGCGAGGTTCCTCGTTCACCATCAGGCGGTTCAGGGAGAATCCGTTCACGCCCCTGGACCTGGTCCGTTTCAAGACGATGTCGCCTGAAATGATGGCGTACTGCTGGCTCGCGATAGAGAACGGCCAGAGCATGCTTATCTGCGGCGGCACCGCCAGCGGCAAGACAACGACCCTCAACGCAATCCTTCTTTTCATCCCGCCGCAGATGAAGATCACGAGCATCGAGGACACGAGGGAACTGAACCTGCCCCACGAGAACTGGGTTCCACTGCTCACCCGCGCGGGATTCGGCGGCAAGAGCTCGGTCACGGGCAAGGCGGCCGGCGAGATAGACATGTTCGACCTGCTCTTCGCCGCGCTGCGCCAGAGGCCGCAGTACCTGATGGTCGGAGAGGTGAGAGGCCAGGAAGCGTTCGTCGTCTTCCAGGCCATGGCCACCGGCAAGAGCGCCTACACCACCTTCCACGCAGACGACGTGCAGAGCATGGTCCACAGGCTGGAGAATGACCCGATCAACCTGCCGAGGGCCCTGGTGGCTGCCTTGGACATAGTGCTCCTGCAGGCCCAGGTGAAAGTGGGGACGGACATGACCAGGCGGGTGAAGGGACTGGTGGAGGTCGTCGGGACGGACCCCGAGAGCAACGAGCTCATCACCAACTCCGCCTACACTTGGAACCCCGCCGACGACTCGTTCAACTACAACGGCCACAGCTACGTGTTCGAGAAGATCATGCTGGCGAGGAACTGGAACCAGAAGAGGATGGAACAGGAGGTCAAGAGGCGCCTGGACATCTTCGACTACATGAAGAAGGTGGGCATCCAGAACCACAGGGACGTCGCCAAGATCGTCTCCGGCTACTACAGGGACCCCGAGGGCGTCATCAAGCAGATCAGGGAGTCCTTGGCGGGCGACAAGCCTCCGGCCGCCTTCACGTAGAGGGAGTCGGCGCTCGGCATCGACACGGCGCGACCTGCGGCGACATCGCTGATGTACCGTATCAGTCCCGACTCCGCGTCTGAAAAAGATTCGAAGGGAGGAGACCTTTACTCTAGATCTCCTCCTCGCTCGATGACCCGCCGCCCTCGGTCGATCCTTCCTGACCTTCTTCCGGTCTCCTGACGACGACCTTCTTCTGGACCACCGTCGGAGCGACCGGCTTCTTCACCACGACCTTCTTCGGAACAGGTTCGACCGGCCTTGGCTCTGCAGCCTGCGGGGCTTGCTCGGTCCTCGCCGGCTCCTTCCGCTCTTCCTTCGGCGGGGGCCGCTTCTTCGGCTCCTCCTTCTTCATGAGGGTGCCGCACTTGTGGCAGACGGTCGCGTTGATCGAGTTGAGCGTGCCGCAGGATGGGCATGGCTTGCTTCCCATCTTCCTCATCTCTTCCTCGTCCCGGAGCCAGTCCTCGAAGGTGAGGAAGCTCGGCTGCCTCTTCCACCAGGAATCGAACTCCTCGTCGCTCAACGGACGGCCTATCTCGGCCGATGCCTGCGCGCGGAACTTCTTCTTGACCTCGTCGTACTGCACGCGCATCTTCTGCTCGTAGTCCGCCATCTCGACCTCGCCGGTCGCGAACTCGACCTTGCACTCGGGGCACTGCTTCACGTCGAGCGGTATCCAAGCCTGGCAGTTGGAGCACTTCGCCATGTCCTTCTCGAACTCGACGCCACACTTGGGACACTTCACGGAGTCCTCGGGGATGAAGGCGCCGCACTCACCGCACTCGACCAGCTTGCCGAGTCCGACCCTCTTGGTGTAGGCGATGACTCCTACGATGACGACGACTATCACGATTATGATGAGGAAGAACATCCACCAGATCAGTCCGAATATCTTCCAATCCTGCGGGGCTTCGACGGTCAGCGAGATGGTTGTCGGCTGGATGCCCTCTTGAGAAGTGAACTCGATCAGATATGTCCCGTCAGATGCGCCGCTCGGAATCTGGGCGTCAACGTACATGAAGAATCCTGTTGCATCGGCGTCCGCGGGAAGCAGGAGTATCGGCTGTGCCTCCCCCTGCTTCGTCATGGTCATGACGACGGGGAGGTTGGGGATGGGGAGGCCCGAAGACACCGCCGTGATCTGCCCCACGACAGTGAACTTCGCCCCGGGTGCCAGCTTCAGGCCAGCAGGGCTCGTGGTGAGGGTGATCTCACCGACGGGCAGGTTGACGTTCAGCTTCAGGTCAACCTGATTGTTCGCCTCAGTGACCTCGCCAATCGCCCCCGTCCAATCGACCCAGACCGTGATCGTATAGGACCCGTTCGCCTCGATCGCGAGGATGCTGCTGATCTGCATGGAGACTGTCTTGTTCGACTGGCGGCTGACGTTCTGGTTTGTCAGCGAGGCGAGCTGGTCGCTCGTGCTGGGCTGCCCCGCCACTTTGAGGAAAATGCCCACGGAGAAGCCGTTCGCTGACGTGTCGCCCAAGTTGTAGATCTTGACCGCGATGATGACATGGCCCCTCTGGGTCATGTTGTAGTAGGGATCGAAATCGCTCGCGAGCACTGCCAAATCTGGCGGGCTGGCGACATTCACTGTCACCGTGACCGTGTTGTCCACCTGGTTGTAGTCCGTGTTCCTCAGTCCGCCGGAGTTTGACACCGTGAACGTCAGGTCGTGCGAGAGGGTAGTCTGAGGGGTCCATTGCAGGATTGCGGTCGCGACTCCCCCGCGCGCCACGCCGAATGCGCTTGAGGTCGGGCTGATCGGCACGCCGTCAACGCTGAGCGCGACAATGGCGTCCGTCCCGGAGTTCGTCCCTGGGTTGGTGACGTCGACCGTTATCGTCAGCGTGTTGCCCTGTATCGCTTCGGGAACGTGCACCTGCGCTGCCTCGATGTGGAAGTCAGGCCAGGTGAAGAGCGATAGAGAGGTCTTCCCGATGTTGTTGAACTCGTTCGTCTCCTTTATCGCACCGCCGTCGTTTGGTGCCACAAGTGGCGGATCCACGACGACCGATATGACGTACGTCGATTCGTAGCTGCCCTCCGGCTTATCCCATGGCACGGTTGCGGGGGCCGTCCCGTTCAGCGGGACCGAAATCACGGCCTGGCCGATCAATGTCGGCGCGTAGGACGAAGGGATAAGGTCCATCAGGTTGTCCCCGTTCACGTCCACGTCCTGGAAGTAGAAGTTGACGCGCACCGAGGGGACGTCAATCTCGCCCGTGTTGTTGATGACCGCCGTGACCGTGGTTATGATCCGGTTGATTGGCTGCAGGTTTGTGTTGCCGTTCTCCCCCGAGAACGAGATCGATTTGACGCTGAGGTCGGGGGTCAGCCGGCTGAAGGTCAGCCTGAATGTCATGTTGCTGTCCAACAACAGGGTGATCTCCCTGTCGGGCGTATAGCGAGTGCCGTTTATGGTAGCGTTGCCAGAAGCGGTGTACGTGGCATTCATGTACTGAGCCTGGACCGATGCAAACCTTTCTTCCGCGGATGCTTTGTACAGTATCTTGCCCTGCGGGGCATTCACCGGCCAGGTCGTGCTGCTCGTACCGAATATGTCGGATCCGGGCGTCGGGTTCGGCAGGTTCTCGTTCTGCAGGCTCACCATGTTGAGCCTGTAGAGGGAGATGTTCGAGTTCGAGTCCGGCCTCAGGACCGCACCTGTGCCGTCGACCGCCTCGACCGTGAGCCACCAAAACCTGGTGACCTTCGCCTTCTGCGTAATCGTGCCCTCCCACCATCTCGTCACTTTCGTCGTGGCGACGTCGGTGATGTGGACGTACTGGTGACCGCCGAAGACAAGCTGGCTGGTCAGGACCGAGTCGAGTGTCGCGTTCCTGAGATCGACCTCGGAGGTCGCGACATTCCCGTCATCCGACCTCAGGGCGATGTAGTCCGCTCCATCCATGACAGGGTCCCATATCCTCGTCAGCCCCGAGGTGTCCACGTGCAACCGCTTTCCTTGGAAGGTTACCCTGTTGAAGAAGGCGCTCGCGCCGTGCGCGGATATGTCTGCATCCACCGTAGTGTCGGTCAGTTCCACGATTCCGTTCTGGCCGATTTCGAATACGCCGTCTCCTTGATTGGTATTCAGCATGATGCTGCTGCCGCTGCGTGCCTCGACTCTCCCGCCACCATATACATAAAGTATCACGGGCCAGTTGCCGCTGTCCCTGGCGGTGATCGTGGAGTTGATGAGCGTCAGTCTGCCGGAGACCTTGATGAAGACCCGCCCGCTCGCTTCCTGCGGCTCGGTTACGATGATGCTGCCGTCCAGTATCGTGACGTCTCCGGAGATTATGACGTTCTGGGCCACGGGCAGATAGGTCAGGACATAAGTCCCGGAGTACGTGATCGGCGCGGGGGCTTCTCTGAAGACTTGAAGCGTCCTGGTGACGCTGTTATCTTGCTCGTAGAAACTCCCCTCGGGTATGTCCTCGCCGCTGTCGACATGGACTTTGAGAGTATGATAACCGTAAGTGGTGGGGGTCCATTGGGCATTCGATGTCACCAGCCTCTTGTCGCCGATGCCCAGGCCAGCTGTCGAGACTGCTGTGCCTACCTGCACGCCATCGACGTAGAATGAAACGTCGAAGTTGCCCGCCACATTTGCTTGGCCGATGTTCCGGACAATCGCGTAGAGCGATACCGCCGTGCCCTTCGTCGGATAGGGATCGTTTGCGCCGAGATCGTCGGTGTAGGAGATGAGGTTCGGAGCTGGCACGACGGTCAGGGTGTTGCTGCCGATGTTGTTCGACTCGTTGTACGGCAGATTCTCTGGAATCACGTTCTCGGGGTCCGCCCAGGCGAAGACCGTGTACGTGCCGTCGCTCGGTGGCACCCACGCGCACGAGACTTGGACCGACCCGCCCACGGGTATCATCTGGCTGGTCACGTTGGTGCCCACGAGCGTGCTCAGGCTGTCGATGTAGAAGTTGACGAGAATGCCTGCGGAGGCATTGTCATCTCCCACATTGTTTATCGTCACATCGAGATTCACAGGATTGCCTGCGAATCCGGTCAGTGTGGGCACGACGGTTTCAAGATCAGGTCCAAGGGGCGTGACCGGCAGCGGGAACGAGTTCTGGTTGTTCCCTTCATTCGTTTCCTTCACGGTGTTCTGCTGATCCATCACCACTATGATGGAATGGGTGCCGTCGGATGGCGGCGTCCAGACGAACGGCAGGAGATTCGCAGTGCTCGTCAAGTCCATGAGGGGGATAATCTCCTCGTGGATCAGCTTGTCCTGCGAGACCACATTGTCAAAGACTTTGACATCAACGTTCTTTGCCCTCCCGAGCCCGTCGTTGGCAACAACTACGTTGATCGTGACGGGCGTCTTCATGGTGGGGTTGAGCGGGGTATAGCTCATCGAATCCGGCCTGAGGTCTGCCAGCGGTTGGATGAGGCCTGTGAGCGTGAGCTCCACAGTGACGCTGTTCGATGCCTCATCGAGCACGGGATAATGGGTAAGCCCCACCTGCTTTGTCGCCCCGTATGACCCGCTCGTCGCGGAGATATTGTAGTTTCCCCAGAAACGCACGCTCGTCGCATCAATCAGGTCACTCACGAGCGGGATGATCGCTTGTCCGGCCGGGTCTGTGGTCTTCCAGTTGCCGGTGGTCCTGCCGAGATAGGCCAGGACGTCGTCATGCGGCGTGGTCGCGCCGACGCTGCGATCCGGGTACTGCGCCACATTCGTCGTTCCGCTGTAGGTAATGCTCAGCGTGGCTTGGTCCACAGGAGCGCCGTACTGGTCGACAACTGTCACCATCGCTTTGCGATAGACGTAGGCGACCGTCGTTCCGTGCGCAACAATCGCATTGCTGTAATCCAGGGGGCTGTTGGGTTTATCGCCGTCGTCGAATCGCGGCCAAAGAAGGAACGCGAGTGCATTGACGGTCAGGTCCAGCGTGTTGTGAATCGCACCACTTGTCGATACGTTCGCGAAGTCGATGCCGATGTAGCTGTTGATCGCGATGAAGTTGGTCGTGCCCGTCAGGTTGACCGTGAGTCGCGTATCGTTTGCCGCCGACCCCTCGAAGAGATCCTCGAGGCTTGAATCGTAGATTCGCACAACGCTCGAATCGAAATCCAATATAGGCGCGTAGGCATCGTCAGGATCGGTTGACCATCCTGAGGTGCTGGCAAGGGCCTTGACCTTCGAATTGCTGCTCATGATGACGGTCGCACCGCTGGTCGAGAGCCAGCCTGGGAACGCGAGCGTAGCGCCATTCTTCAGCTCCAGTCTGCCCGAGACCGAGAAATCCAGCTTGAGGTACGGGTCGATCGTGTCTCCCGTGACCGTGACCGTGGCATTGTCGAGTATCAGCGTTCCCGTGACGGTCACCGAGTAATGCTGGGTCGTCGTCTGCGCGAACTGGATCCCGCCATCCTTCAGCGTCAGGCTGGCGCCGTTGTTGATGGTCAGGCTGCCTGTGGCGGTGTACATCGTCCCTTCGCACACTTCCGTCCCAGTCACGGTCCAACTGGCGCCTTGCGGCCATGTGGACTGGCTGCAATTGCTTGCCCTGGCGGTGGGCTGCACGCCGACGAGCGCCACGAAGGCGGATACGGCGACGGTCCACACCACGAGCACACTCAATACTCTACCATAGAGGGGGGGTAGGTTTCTCATTTTGTTGCCTCCGCGATTCGATGCTTTCTACGGAGAAACTGCCCTGCAGGCTCTGCGACAATCGGGCATCGTTCTTCGATGAGGAATGGCGTATTTAAGGGTTGCTTTACGATTAAACCGCTGGCTCGCTGTGCAATGGAGGGAATCGAGTCAAATACATCGTCCGCGACGCGTTTTCCACTGGAAATATAGCTTGTGGGATTCGCTAGACCACGCGCTTCTTGACAACCTTCTTGACAGGCGCCGGAGCGGCTTTCCTGCCTCTGTCGCCCTCGGCTTCTTCCCCGCCCTCCTCCTCGGCGCCAAGTCTGTGCCCGCAGGCATAGCACATGATCGCGTCGGAGCTGATCATCGTGCCGCAGGCGGGGCAGGGAATCTCAGCAGCCTCGCCCTCAGCGGCCTCCTCGAGCAGCCTGTGCCCGCAGGCATAGCACATGATCGCGTCGGAGCTGATCATCGTGCCGCACGCGGGGCAGGCAATCTCATTGCCCTCCGCGGTAGTCTCCTCGGCTGACGCTTCCTCGGCCACCTCCTCCTGGACCACGGCGGGTCTGGGCTCGGGCCTGGGCGCTGGCGCCGGACCTCTGGGCGGGGGCGCGCCTCCCCGGACCGGCTGCGTCGCGGGAATCCTCGTCACGCCGGGTGCGGGCTTCTGGGACGGCGCTGGTCCAGGCCTGGCGGGCTGTGCTTGCGGCGGTGCCGGGGCTGGTGCGGCCTTCGCGGCCCTCAGGTTCTCCTCCATCGCGAGGAGTTCCTTCTCCTTCTCCGTGAGCCTGCGCGCGTCCTCCGCGAGCTTCTGCCTGCCCGCGGTGATCGCCCCTTCCTCCTCCTGTAATTTCTTCTCCCTCTCGACCAGCTTCTCGCCCTTCTCTATCTGCTGGTCCAATGAATCCTTGTAATCCTTGAGGACCTTCAGCTCTTCCTCTTCGCGCGCGATTATGTTGTTCCTTTTCTCGGCGAGCTCGGCGGCGAGCGACCTTGTCTCCTCCTCGCGCGCTGCGACCTCCTCCTCTCGCTTGATGACGTCCGACTGGCGCTGCGCGATCTGTCCCTCGCGCTCCTTGAAAGTTGCCTCCATTTCCGAGATCCTCCGGCGCTCCGCCTCGAGCCTTTGTTCTCTCTCGGACAGTTTGCTCTCCTGCTCGGCCAGCTCCTTCTCCCTTGCCCTGACCCCTCGGTCCCGGGCGTTCAGGTCCTCGCTGAGTTCGGAGAGGCGCGCCTTCTCCTCTTCCAGTTTTGCCGATTCGGCTTCTATCTGCTGCTTCTGCTCGGCGATCGAGTTCCTCAGGCCCTTGAGCTCCTCTTCCTTGGCCTTCTGTTCCTGAATCCTCTTCTCGACAAGCGCCCATACAGATTCGTCAGCTGCCACGTCATTTCCCCCTTGAGCAGTTCGCCTCGGGAGTCGTCATGCGATGTCCTTTCGCGGAGATATTTATCGGGGCTTTAATAACTATCGCCACCCGAATCATTGCTGATGCTGTCTACTCCTTGCTTTCGAATATTGATCCGAGGACGGAGATGCCGCCCTTGTGCACCTCGAGCGAGTGCTTCTCCATGCTGTGCTCGCAGGCCCTCATCTTCTCCACCTGGAGGTACCTGGTGAGCTTGCCCCTCGACCTGTCCAGGCCGAGCATCACGATCCCGTCGACGAGGAAACCCTCGTTGCCCAGGAGCATCGGCTCGCCGCCTATCGACCGCTCCATGACCACGAGGCATATCAGGTTCTGCTCTCTGAGGGACTTGAAGAAGTAGAACATCTTCTTGCGCATGTTCGAGACATCCTCCATCAGAGAGTACAGCGCCCCGAGAGAGTCGAGCGCGAAGACCGTGAACTTCTTCCCGTGGATCTTCTTGAAGTGCCCTATCATCTTCTCGATGAACTGCAGGTAGTCCGTCGCCTCGCTCTCTCCGACGACGCGGTCTATCTCCCTCAGGTCGGTGAAATCGGATATCTGCATGTTGAGGGAGACGTCGATGCCCAAGCTCTCCATGTTCTTGAGGTGAGAGTGGACCGTCTCCTCGAGGGTCGTGTAGAGGCCGAACTCGCCCGTGTTCTTCAGGTACTTGGACATGAGGCTGTAGCAGAACGAGGTCTTCATGCTGCCGGGCGGCCCGGTGACCAGGATTACCTTCGGTGGGGTTATGTCGGTCTTGAACACCCTATCGAGGCCTTCAATCGAGTTCTTGAACATGGCGGGCTCCATGTGCGACAGCAGGGGGAGATCTCTGCTGCTTGCGTGGAATGCGGAGTCTCATTTTAAGCTTGCCCTCGCATTATCAATTCCAAATGGGTGCGGTATGGATGGGATTTGAAGCCCGCGAGGCCTAGAACAGCCCGCTGACCTTGCCCTTGTCGTCTATGTCGACCTTGGTGCCCGCCGGCTCGGTCGGGAGTCCGGGCATTGTCCTCATCTCCCCGCACAGGGCGTAGAGGAAACCCGCACCCGCCGAGACCTTGACATCGCGGACGGTGAGCCGCCAGCCCTTCGGGGCGCCCTTCAGCCGCGGATCGTCTGAAATCGACAGGTGCGTCTTGGCCATGCACACGGGGAGCTTGTCGAACCCGTCCTTGGCCAGCCTCCTGATGCTCGTCTCGGCGGTCGTCGTGTAGTCGACCCCGTCGGCCCCGTAGATCCTCGTCGCTATCGTCTCTATCTTCTGCGCTATCGACGCCTCGAGGGGATAGAGGAACTTGAAGTCGCTGCGCTTCTCGCAGGCTTTCATCACCGCCTTCGCGAGATCGATGCCTCCCTCCCCGCCCTTCGCCCAGACCTCGTTGGTCACGGCCTCGTCCGCGCCGCACCTCAGCGCCTCTCGCTTCGTGATCTCGATCTCCGCCTCAGTATCGGTCGTGAACCTGTTCACCGCGACGACGACGGGGACGCCGAACAGCCGCATGTTCTCGATGTGCTTGGCCAGGTTGGCACAGCCTTTCCTGACTGCCTCGACGTTCTCCTTCGCGAACATCGCCTTGTCGTACGGCTTGCCCGGGCGCATCGTGTACGCCCCCCCGTGTTCCTTCAGCGCTCTGATTGACGCGACAATCACGACGCAACTGGGGGTGTATCCCGCCACCCTGCACTTGATGTCCATGAACTTCTCCGCGCCGCAGTCGGCGCCGAACCCGCACTCGGTGACGACGTAATCGGCGAGCTTCATCGCGACCTTGTCGGCGAGGATCGAGTTGCTGCCATGCGCTATGTTCGCGAACGGCCCCGCGTGGATTATCGCGGGATCGTTCTCCAACGTCTGCACCAGGTTCGGCTTGATCGCATCCCTGAGGAGGGCGGCCATCGAGCCGGCGCACTTCAGGTCCTCGGCCGTCACCGGCCTCTTGTCGTAGGTCCATCCGAGGACTATCCTGCCGAGCCGCTGCCTGAGATCCTTCAGGTTGACCGCGAGCGCCAGAATCGCCATGACCTCGGACGCGGCGGCGATGTCGAACGAAGCCTGCCGGGGGACCCCGTCCTCCCTGCCGCCGAGACCTATGACCGTGTTCCTCAGGGACCTGTCGTTGACGTCGACGCACCTGTTGAAGGTGATCGAGTGCGGGTCGATCCCCAGCTGATTCCCGTGGAAGATGTGGTTGTCGATGAAAGCGCTGAGGAGGTTGTTGGCCAGCGACACCGCGTGCATGTCGCCGGTGAAGTGGAGGTTGATGTCCTCCATGGGGATCACCTGGGAGTGGCCGCCGCCCGTGGCCCCGCCCTTGATGCCGAACACGGGGCCCATCGAAGGCTGCCGGATGGTGGTGATCGCCTTCTTCCCCAGGCGGTTCAGCGCCATGCCCAGACCTATGGTGGTGACCGTCTTCCCCTCGCCGAGCGGGGTCGGGGTGATGGCGGTAATCAGGACGATTTTCCCGTCGGGCTTGTCCTTCAGCCTCTTGAGGACGTCCGCGCAGCATATCTTCGCCTTGTACGCCCCGTATGGATCTATCTCGTGAAGGTGAAGCCCGGTCGAACTGGCGATGACTGATATCGGCTTGATCCGCGCCGCCTGCGCGATCTCCAAGTCTGATTTCACTCCAGATGTCCCCCTGACTGCGGTGCAGAAATCCGCGGAACATAATAACCATTGGGCTTCCCGGCCACGGTCGCTTCAAATATCCCTCCCGCCATCGCGTGGCCGAGGACTTCGGACAGGAGGCCTGACATGGTCGCGGAGATAATCGACGGCACCAGGATCGCCGAGGAGATGAGAACCGAGATGAGGGCGAAGATCGCGGAGCTCAAGGGCAGGGGGATCACGCCCGGCCTTGCGACCGTCCTGGTCGGCGACGACCCCGCCTCGATGTCCTACGTCGGCATGAAGGGCAGGGCATGCGTGGAGATGGGGATGTTCTCGATCGGGGAGAGGCTGCCCGCGCAGGCGACCGAGGAGGACACCCTCAAGGTCATCGGGAAGCTCAACGCGGACCCGAGAATCCATGGCATCCTGGTTCAGCTGCCGCTTCCGGAACACATCAATGAATCGCGGATCATCTGCGCGATCTCTCCCGAGAAAGACGTGGACGGCCTGCACCCGGTGAACGTGGGGAGAATGGTCTCGGGCGAGCCTGGATTCGTCCCCTGCACCCCGCGCGGGATCCAGGAGCTGCTTGTCAGGAGCGGTCACAGCCCGGAAGGCAAGCATGTCGTCATTGTCGGTCGGAGCAACCTTGTCGGCAAGCCGCTCGCGAACATCCTGATCCAGAAGAGGAAGGGCGCCAACGCGACGGTGACCGTGTGCCACACGGGGACGAGGGACCTTGCGAAACACACGAGGGCGGCGGACATCATCGTGGCGGCGGCGGGCTCCCGCAACATGATTACTGCGGACATGGTCAGCGAGGGCGCGGTCGTCATCGACGTCGGCACGAACAGGATCGACGATCCGACCACCAAGAGGGGCTACAGGCTCGTTGGCGATGTCGACTTCGAAGCGGTGAAGCTGAAGGCGGGAGCGATCTCGCCCGTTCCCGGGGGCGTCGGACCGATGACGATAACCCTGCTCCTCGCGAACACGATCGAGGCGGCGTCAAGGGCGGGAAGCTAGCAGGCCCTTCCGGTCCGGTCGCTCATGGAGGACAAGAACTAACAAATATTCCCCCGCCCATGACCGCCCCGGTGACGGGATGGCACCATTGAAAGAATTGTCCGACTACGAGGACGAGCGAAGGCAGGAGAAGTTCGCCAAGACTGAAGTGCACAGCGCGGAAACGGTCTTGAACGAGGCGAAGAGAGGCAACTACGACGTGACCGAGGCGGCACAGGCGCTCGCGCACGCCAAGGAGATGTTCGAGGCCAAGGACTTCTCCAGGGCGATCGAGCTTTCCCTGGAATGCAGGAAGATCGCTTATGCGCTGATGAACAAGAGAGGCTGAAAGCGGGGGATTCTCGCATGGCCAATCAGAACGTGAAGGTCAGGCTGGAGGAGGACCTCAAAGTAATTCCGGGGACCTACTCCGTGCACGTGATGCTGGACAGGAAGAAGTTCAACGAGGAGGACAAGGAGCGGCTCGTCGGAGCGATACAGGACGTGGTCTACGCGATGAGAGTCCAGAACATCGGCCACTACCCGCTCGAGTTCGACGCGCACAACGCGCACGTCATGATCAGGAAGCACCTGGCGTCCCACGGCGAGAGGATCAAGGTCGCGTACGCACGATGACCTCGCCGCGTCCTACATCGTCAGGACGCCGCCCAACAGGTCCCTGAGCATCGAGAGGACCGATGCGTCCTTCGATTTGATCTCGTCGAGGACCGCCTCGACGGCCTTCTTCTTCCCGCCGCCATCGATCGTGTATATCCTCTCGAGGAGGTCGCAGACTAGCCGGGGGTAGAGCGAGTAAAGGCGGGGGTTCGTCATGTACTGCGGGCCCTTGCGGAAAGTGGCCAAGTCGGTCAGGACGTTCTCCCTGCGGAGGATATGGCTGTATGCGGCGAGGCCGACCTCGGAGAAGTCCTTGCCCCCGGCCGCGGTCCTGACCGCCTCCGCGGCCGCCATGCCTGACGCCATCGCGAGGTCGACTCCCCTGAAGGTGTAGCCGTTGTTGATCAGGAAGCCGGCCGCGTCACCCGCCACGATGAAATTGTCCGCATAGGGGCGGCGGAGAGTCCGGATGCCGATCTCGGGGATCATGTGTGAGGAGTACTCGACGATCTTCCCGCCCCGGAGGAGCCTCGCGACGGTGGGATGCCGTTTGAACTTCTCTTGGATTGCATGCACCTCGACCTTGCTCGCGGAGACCTCTTCGGAAGACACCACGAGGCCTATCGAGACCGTGTCCTTGTTCGTGTAGATGAAGCCGCCTCCGCGGAGGAAGCCGCTCGGCTGTCCCGCCAGGACGTACGCTGCGCCCTCGTTCTCACCGATGCCGAACCTGTCCTGTATCGTTTCCGGCGGGAGGCTGATCGTCTCCTTGACGCCGACGGAGACCATCTGCGGGGGCATCTCGCCCCTGAGGCCCGCCCTCTGCGCGAACTTCGAGACGACCCCATCGGCCGCGATGACGACATCGGCGCCTATCTTGTCGCTCCCCGCCACAATCCCCTTGGTCTTCCCGCCATCCATCCAGAGGTCGTCCACCCTGATCTCGGTGATGAGCGTCGCCCCGGCGGCC